>Ga0209541_10006718_pt1 | contig 19515 bp, 17 predicted proteins | sample RifCSPlowO2_01_FD_184027 | JGI IMG/M metagenome (GOLD analysis project Ga0209541, IMG submission 184027) | Groundwater microbial communities from Rifle, Colorado - Rifle CSP2_plank lowO2_0.1 (SPAdes) (version 2) | ecosystem: Environmental > Aquatic > Deep subsurface > Groundwater | place... | reverse complement strand
CTTGCAGCTGGCTTTTCCAGTCAAATACCCAAATATTTGCTTCAGGGCGTTCAGAGTATTTTGTCCAACCTTGCACTTTATCAGAAAAATAAATCATGGGTTTTTCTCCTGGATAGCCGCTAATCACTGTTGGATTATTCGGTGTACCGCTTATATCGCGAACTTCCGCGGAGAATTGAGTTCCAAAAGCGACAGAATCGAAGCGGTATTTACCTTTGCGTATGTATAATTTTCCACCGCCTTCCAGATGAGGATATAAATCTTTCTCGAATGCTCGCTCAAATGTACACCATGGCTGCGTTACTGTTCCATTGCCATCATCACTGCATTGCCCGCATATGCTGTTTCCGTCAACATAGAAATCATTATTCACTTTTGGACGCAAATCATTGCATACATAAGCTTTTAGAGTTTGAATTTTTTCCTTGATTTCAGGCACGGTTGTATCAATTTGTCTAGTATTTTGCTGGCTTGGAATGTTTTTATCAAATTTATACTTGAAAGATGATGGTATGCCAGAATATGCTTGGCCAGTAACATCTTCCGCCAGATTTTCAAACATTCCATTTAATGAAGTGAATATCCCAATGTATCCAAATACAACTATCAAAACGGCCAAAAATGCTATTTTTATGCGGACGGTATCACCTTTTATGCGGATAGTATCACTTTTTGTTTTTTTCTTAGTATATAACTCATTTTTTTCCAAATCCAGAAATCTATTTTGAACTATTTAAATCTTGTTAATTATTACTGCAAAAAATATTTTACTGAACTTCGATATACATTTTTTGCATATGCCCGTATGCATTATTCTCATCTATTGACGTATGATAGACCTGAACATTAAATGTATATAACAGTTTATCAGAACCTTTTGGAACATTAAAAGCTATTGGAACATTTTTCTGCTCATTTGCATTGATTTGACCAATGTTAAACTCCTCGAATGTCCAATTGTCGCAGACATTGTCTTGCCCTTGGTTTCCGCTTCCTGGGATTTTATTCCCTTCCTTATCAAATCCACCTATGCAATCAACACTTAAGAAAAACTTTTCTTCCATGTCAAGCCTGTTTTTTATTCCAACAGCAAAAACTGCGCCATCTCCATTGCTAACTTTCTTATAGCTTATGCCTATCGCAACATTTGCACTTGAATCTCTTAATTGCCTGTCTATCTCCTGAGTTGTCTGAGAATCAATCCTTTCTGTTTCCTGTTCAGCAATTGTGAAAATCTTTGCAAATAGCCATATCCCAACACCAAGAATAGCAATTGCCAATACAAACATAACTATGAAGTTCACTGAAAGCTCTATAGCACCTTTTTTTTTCATTGTTATAATTTTCATTGTTATAAAACACAAATATACAAGTAATTATAGAATAAATTTTTTAAATATATAAAGTTATTTGCTGAAATTATTTTTGATTTTTATTTTCCTAATTATTTCCCAATTTCATAATGGCGATATAATATAATCAGGAATAAGAGCATCATTATTGCTCCGGATACCAGCAATAGAGTGCCTTTTAATAACGCAGCTGGAACCATTATCAATACATACAAGCCAAGTGCCATCATAACAAAGGCTACCCAGAGGAACTTGTCTAATACCAATTTCATGACTTCAAATTCATGTGTTTCCTTGAGTTTTTTTTTCATATTATCACCATCATTTAATGATTTATTGAATTATTATTGAGTAATTATAACTCAAATTACGATTCAATCACAATCTGCTGTTGTTCACTATAATGAGTTGTACCTGAACTATCCATAATACCTACTTCGCATATGTACCTGTTGTTTCCAATTAATTGGCTTGCTGCGCCAGGATGTTTTATTAAAACAGTATAAATTTTATATTCGCTTTGAGGAACATCTTGGGGTATTGTATTTACAGTCAATAAATTGCCATCATTAGTTACAACAGTATTCCCTATCAAACACTTTAGCACATCAAATTTTGCTCCTGTAACAGTTATGACACCTGCATTATAATATCCAATACCAATAGTGGTTTCACCACCGCTTTCTACCTTTATTTCATTAGGCGTAAAAACTAAAGGATTCTGGCTGTCAGGAGGTGTTTGAAAATTTTCAAGCTTAAAAACTTGAGGAACTACATCCTGCAATTGACCTCTAATCATGTTAACCAAGAAAAAACCGACACTCAGCATTGCAAATGCCAATACAAAAACGACTATTGCATTAACGGATAGTTCTAATGAACCCTTTTTATGCATCATCACACCTCTTTTGTATAACGTTTCTTATATAAGTTTCAAATCAAACTGTCAAATTTTTATCAAATATTATTTATGCAAATATTGAATAATTGATTCTTTGGCTTTTAATTTTATAAATGTTTTGATATGTTTTCAAACAATATTTAAAAAGAGTGCTTGATTACCGTCAAATATGGCACAATATATTGAAGAGATAGTGGAAGACATTGCTCAATCAGTAGAAGCAGATGCAGATGCAACAGATGCAGATGATGTAGATAATGCAGGTATAAATAATGAAACTAATGCTGGTATAAATAATGATACATATGCTAACAGTACAAACGACAGTCTAAATGCCAACCCTGATATTGATATAAATGATATAAATACTGAGCAAACTGAAGATACAAATCATACTGATGATATTTACAGTCACCTTGAACAGCATGCTCTTATGTTCTTCGAAAGGATAATCCATAAGCTTGTAGAAGACGGTCTTGTTGACTTTAAAAAAGGAAAAGTATACTTCCCAAGAAGAGATGCTGGAGCTAAAATAAATGTTTTTCCAATAAATGAGTATTTTTATTCAATTGCATTTCCAATAATAGATGCCCAGCAGTCAAAAATAAGAAGATTTTCAAAAGATACAAAAGGAGGAATAAATAAGAAATTTAAACCACTTGAAGCAATGCTCAGGTCTGGAGCAACTAATTTAGGTATTTTTCCTGATAAATGGGGTCAAAGAATGGTTTTCACAACTGATGAATTAAAGTCGTGGCTATTTTTAGATGAAGAAGATGCATTGTACAAGAAAATTGTATCTAAATACAAAATATCTAAATCTGAATATAGAAGATATAAACATAATCATATACGTAACTCCCAGCGAAGGAATTCGCTAAGGACTAAAAAACCACATGATGTGAATGACGACATCGAATCCATGCTTTTGATAAGCGGTGTGGATTTAGCAAACATATATCATAAATTGCTTGATTATCTATTTGTAAAAGAAGAAGAAAAATTTGATTTTCCTGTATTTTATAAAAGTGAAGAATTTGTGGAGTCTGGAGAAGCGTATATGCGTTTAACAATAAATTTAACGCAGATATTAAGAAAAAGCGGAATTGAAAAAAGGTATTTGATTACCCAGCGTTTAATTAATTCTTTAGGCGCTTCTTCAGAAGAAGAAGAAACGGATATATGCAGGGGTAAACAAACTGATATAAGCAGCATTGCGCTTTTGCTTCTGCCTACATATAGTACAATTACAACTCATAAAAGAAGCAATTCCCGTGTTGTGTACACTTATAACACAAATGGTAATCTGTACAGGACAACAGATCTTGAAGAAATGGTAGTCCATATTGCATCATTGCACTGTTTTGATTATAAGATGAATATTCCAGTAAATATTGTATATTACGGTGAAAAAATAGAAAAATATTCAAAAGGCGAAAAAGAAGATTCGAAAGAAGAAGCAAGTGGAACAATAGAAGGAATAGAAGAAGTAGAAGGAGTAGAAGAAGTGGCAGATGCAGAAGACGAATACGGCGTACATGAATGCTTTTTAATAAATCCTGCAAATGAAGAACCAGTCCATTTGGATGAATTAGACAGAAATAGATTTATACTATTAAATCTAGCATTGTTCCCTATAGAAGGAGACCTTATCACAAAGGATAGAAGGATTATTGGAGCAACTGGAAAACTTAAAATGTTGTATGATATTGCAAAAGCATCGCTTCCTGACGGCTTAAATCATAGAAATATTCCTCTTTATTTAAAACAGCAATTCCTTCCTGCAGTTGATTTGTTATGATGAAAAGTTATGTATTGTCATAATATTGTCATAAGATACATTTATCTACTAATATAAAATTGTAATTGTAATACCTTTACAAAATATAAATAAATATATAAATAAAATACTTTTCAAAAAGTCATGAGCAACAAAACTATAAAAGTATGGGATGCAGTAGATGATGGACGTCAGCTTGAAGAGATTGCAAATGGCGCAGATGCCCTAATTCATTTAAAGAAAGAATCAAATATAATGCATAGAGGAATAAATTATATAATGTTTAGAGGAGTAATTTATTTTACAAGCATTTCTTCCTCAACTAATTTTGGAGTGTTAAGAGTGATGTTAGGCAAACTTGGAAGAAATTGCGCAGATGTAGGAGTTAATGGAACAACAAGCGGAGGAGTAATAGAAAGCGGCCATGACATGTATAATGCGCTGTGTACAATAAATCATGTTCCTGTACCATCAGAATATGGTGTAAAAATAAGACATTTAAGAGAAGATTTGTACACAGTTTATCATTTAGATGAGCATGGTCTTCCAATATTTACAAGATTTTCTACAGAACAAAGATGAATAGATTAAAATGATTATAATAATCATTAAACACAGCTAACCCAAAAGCAATATAAATAACTAGACAACTTAATTCTTATGCAAAAAATAGGTGAGTTATTATTCGGAACTGCAGGCATTCCTTTATCTGCGCATCCAAGAGACACTGAAAATGGAATCAGAAAGGTAAAAGCTCTTGAACTAGGAGCAATGGAATTGGAATTTGTAAGAAGTGTTAATATCACAAAGGAGTCTGCGCCAAGAATAAATAACGCAGGAAAGTCTTCTGGAATAATTTTAACATGCCATGCGCCATACTATATCAATCTTAATGCTGTTGAATCGGAAAAAAGAAGTGCATCAAGATCAAGAATACTAAAGTCAGCTGAAATTTTAGACGCATGCGGTGGCTGGAGTGTATGTTTTCATCCAGGGTATTATTTGAATGACGACAAAAATAAAGTGTATGATGCAGTTAAAGAACAATTAAAGGGGATAATGAATGATGTAAAAGACAGAGGATACAATGTATGGATAAGGCCTGAAACAACAGGCAAAGCAACGCAATTTGGGGATGTTGAAGAACTTCTTAAGCTTTCACAGGAGCTTGAACAAGTAATGCCTGTAATAGATTTTTCACATCTCCATGCCAGAACAAATGGGAGATATAATACAAAAAAAGAATTTGACGAAGTATTAGAATTAACAGAAAAACATCTTGGAAAGGAAGGTCTCAATAATATGCACATACATCTTTCAGGCATAGAATACGGAGAAAAAGGAGAAAAGAACCATCTGCTCCTTGAAAAATCAGACATGAATTACAAAGATCTTCTAAAATCATTAAAAGAGTTTAAAGCAAAAGGAGTAGTCATATGCGAATCACCTAATTTAGAAGGAGACGCTCTTTTATTGCAGAAGACGTATAATAAAGTATAATGATGTATATACAGGATCAGATGGTAGTGCAGAAGGTATAATAAAGTATAAATTATAGTAATATACTAAATGTGATTAGTTTTCGAATTTATTTAATCACATTTGTATATGCTCGGAAACAAAGTTTCCGGCACGCCAGAAATCGCTATTTCTGTGCGTACAAAAGTGCTAATAATTGTTCGAATATTTAGCACTTTTAGTATATAAACTAAATAACGCTGATAACAACATATTTTAATAATACAGTAAAGTCATAGTTGAATAAGTATATAACAACAGATTTTTATATAACATCGTATAATAAACATAAGAAGATATAACTAATAAGAAGATAAATAATAATATAAATAAGAAGAAGAACAAAAATAAATGAATAAGTGGTGGGGATGTATGAATAACATAATTCAAAAAGTAAATGAAACAATACAGCAAAATGATCTTGGAAAACATGAGTTTTATACAACATGGCTGTGTGGAAAGCTTCCATTGAATGCCATACGGGATTATGCATCGCAGTATTATTTTTTTGAAAAAGAATTTCCAAATTTTTTGAGGCTAGCATCTAAAAAAAGCAAATCTGAAGAGCAGAAAAAAGAACTTGCTGAAAATATATATGAAGAAGAAAATGTGCCAAAGCATCACGCAGATGTATGGATTGATTTTGCAGAAGGGATAGGCGTTTCTAAAGAAAACATAATGAATGCTGAATTAAAACCTGCAACAAAAAAACTGATAGAAACATTTGCAAGGCATTCAGAGACATATTTAGGAGGAGTGGCTGCTGCATATACGTATGAAAAGCAACTGCCAAAATTATCTTTGGAAAAGATAGATTCGCTGAAAAAACATTATGGAGTATGCGATGAAAAAACGCTTAATTTCTTTCATGTGCATTCTTATATGGACATAAAACATTCAGATGTAGAAGCAAAATTAATTGAGAAGTATGCAAAAACTGAAGAAGAAAAAAAAATAGTAGCAAGCAGTGTAAGAGAATGCTGCAATGCTTTATGGGAATTCCTTAATCAGGAAAATATGCTGAATACTGCAACACAAGGTGAATGAAATGGAGATGAAAATAAAAACGCAAAAATTGGAAAGTGCAGAAACTCCCCTGCTTGTACTAGGGTTTTCTGAAAAACAATACAAGGCTTTAAAGAATAAATTTAATTTAATATTGTCTATCGCTGAACAGGATTTTGAAGGGAAAGACGACCAGCAGATATTGCTCTATAAAACACCTTTTAAGGCAAAAAGAGTCATGCTTATCGGCTTAGGCGAAGACATAGATTATGAAAGAGTCAGAAAAAGGTACAGCATGGTTGCAAGATACATGGACAAGAACAAGCTGACTGATGCGTCTATCGCGATACCAAATGGCGACAAGAAATTCTTTAAATGCGTATGCGAGAGCATATTGCTAAGCCATTATAAGTTTGACAAATACCTTGACAAAAAGAAAAAATTAAACCCGATAAAAACAATAACATTTGTATTTGAAACAAAACAAGACGATAATGATTTGCTGGCTCTGCTCAAGGAGACAAATACCGTATGTGAAAATGTCAAATTCGTAAGAGATTTGGTCAATGAAGTCACTGATGTAGCTTCTCCACTTGGCATGGAAGACACTGCAAGAAAGATTGCAAAGAATGACAAAGTCAAGATTAAGGTACTGACAGAAAAAGAAATGAAGAATATCGGAATGAATCTGCTTCTTGCTGTAAGTTCTGGAAGCAGTTATCCGCCAAGATTGATAATTTTGGAGTATAACGGCAATCCAAATACTAAAAAAACACTGGCATTTGTAGGCAAGGGAATAACTTTTGATACAGGCGGATTGAATTTAAAGCCGACAGGATATATGGAAACAATGAGGGAGGATATGGCAGGCGCTGCAACGATATTAGGAGCTTTCAAAACTGCGATTGAATTAAAATTAAAAGTAAATCTTTATTGTGTTATCCCCACATGTGAAAATGCAATCGGCTCAAAGGCTTATAAGCCAGGGGACATATTTACTGCGTATAATGGAAAGACTGTACAGATTGAGAATACTGATGCTGAAGGAAGGCTTGTATTAGGAGACGCGCTTGCATATGTACAGGAAAAATTAAAGCCTTCAAAAGTGATCGATCTTGCAACGCTTACAGGAGCCATGATAGTATGCTTAGGGCACCAAGTGACTGGAATGTTCGGGAATAACGATGAGATGTGCAATGAACTAACTGCCGTCGGAGAAGAGACGTATGAGAGGGTATGGAGGCTTCCGATGTATGACGAATTTAAAGAGATGATAAAAGGAGATGTAGCTGACATAAAAAATTCAACAACCAAAAGAGATGCAGGTTCTATAACTGCTGCATGCTTCCTCCAGGAATTCCTCGATGAAAAAACACCTTGGGTGCATCTAGATATTGCAGGAACGTCATGGATGGACGAATCAAGTGGATATTTACCAAAAAATGCAACCGGAACAGGTGTAAGATTATTGGTAGAGTGGCTTAAGAAACAATAAAGAGAATAATTATTAAAGTAATTATAAAAAAGCTAATTATAAAATGAGTAAGTAAAATCGCATAAGAAGGAGCATATTATGGAAAGAATAAGAGAAGTAATAAAGCCATATATTCCAAATGCAATAATCCCTAGATTTTTATCAACTTTATTATACGCATCAGTATTGGTATTTGTTACTTTGCTTATGTTTTCATTAGTTCAGCCATTTCTTGCATTTGAATTTACAGCAAGACAGATAATTGCATTTGGTATAACTGTTACATTATTAATTACGATAATCTCATTATTAGAAGAGTTTATAAAATTAGTAAACACTGAATATAGATTCAATGAGGAGGATATAGAAATATATTACAAGTTTTTTACACAGCACTCAAGAAGCATAGCTTATGACCATATAATTGAAGTTAAAAGCTATCGAAGCATGTGGGACAGAATAACTAATTCAGGGAATATAATGCTTGCAACTGGAATTGACGACCAGGTTGATTTTAGCCTAAATCATATTAAAGATGTTGAAGAGAAGAGAGAAATGCTGCAGAATTTCATTAAAGAAGCGAAAGCAGAACATAGCGAAGAAAACAAGCAAAAGTGAAATAACAAAAGTTGTCGGAATAAAGTTCGTGGTATTAAACCACGACAATTTTTAATAATTGAAAGGGAGATATGTCAAAAATAGGATTGCTAATTAATATACAATTTAATATAGAATCAGCGTTTATTCTTCATGCATCTATTCGTCTGAAAAATCATTGTATGCGATATTAATATAATTATAAGCAGAAAATGCTGCCATAACGCCTTCTGCTGCACCTGTGATTGCCTGTTTATACCCCCTATTGCCTATGTCGCCTGCTGCATAAACACCTTCAACATTAGTCATAGAATTCTCATCGATAATAATCTGCCCTTTATCATTTAATTTTACTCCAAGCTGCCTTGCCAATTCGTTCTGAGGTATCAAGCCTATTGCCGGAAACAAACCATCCAAATTCAACTGATTGCTTCCTTTATATTCCTTGTCGAGAATAACATGCGTTAATTTCTTTCCATCTCCTTTCACTTCAACAATATTAGTGTTGTTTATTATCTCTATTTTTTTGTTCTTTTCCACATTTACTGCATTTATAGGCTCAGGCCTTATTTTTTCTCCTCGGTAAATTATATACACTTTAGACGCATGATCTGACAGCAGAAGAGCTTCTTTTGCTGCAGAATCGCTTCCACCGACTACAGCGACAAGTTTATTCTTGAAAAATGCTGCATCACAAATAGCGCAATAGCTTACGCCTTTGTTTCGATATTCTTTTTCTCCAGGAACATCCAATTTTTTATGTTCTGTCCCTGTAGCGAGGATTATAGTTTTTGTCTTGTAAGTTTTACTTTCAGTCTTGACTTCAAACCCGCATTTTGCCTTATTAACTTTTTTAACAAATTCCTCAACCATTGGTATGTTAAAATATCTTGCATGCTCTTTGAACTTTTCCATCAGATCAGGACCAGAGATAGATGCATATCCTGGATAATTTTCAACAATATGCGTTGTAGCCAGTAACCCACCTAAATCTTTTGCCAATATCATCACTTTCATATTAAATCTATATGCGTATATAGCTGCGCTTATTCCTGTAACTCCTCCACCCACAATTATACAATCCCATATCATAAGGATAAAATTATTCAATATTATTTAAACATTGCGAAAATAGTTGTATAAAGTAATTAATTTTGGTGTTTCTATGATACCTTACAAAGTTCCTAGTAAACTCAGAACAATCGAAAATATAAAATGTTCAAGACTTAGTCCTCGTTCGCAGCCTTTTAACAAAAGGTTGACGAAAATACACTAAGTACGGTTTCATTTCATTCAACCGTACGAGTAATGCTGTAAATAATGTACACAAAGTAGAGTATTTGCTTCGCAAAGTCATACTAATTACGTAAATTATGTTGGACAACGCAAACTCTTTTAGAGTTTGCTAGGACTTAAGTATTGAAGAAGATGATATCAAAATTTTCATATTTCTGACATATTAACCGATAAAATTTTGACTTTAAGTCGAATTGCTCTTGACATATTATGAAAAAAAGCAATTAATTTTATAAGTCTGAATAATAAACTCTGTTTATGTGCCATATAATCAATCGATTGTACCATAATTTAATGAATAAAATAAATCACTTAGTTTATGTTAATATATTAAAGCCTATCTTTTTTAGATTTGATCCTGAAGATGTACATGAAAGAATGACAAAATTGGGGATATTTCTTGGGAAACATTATTTAGCAAGGAAATTAATACATACGATGTTCTTTTACTCAAATAAGAAATTAAGCCAGAATATTCTTGGAATTAATTTTCAAAATCCAATTGGATTATCAGCAGGATTTGATAAAAATGCTGTCCTGACTGATATATTGCCTCATATCGGATTTGGATTTGCAGAAGTAGGATCAATAACTGGAGAGAAATGCGAAGGAAACCCAAAACCAAGATTATGGAGATTAAAGAAATCAAAGAGTTTAGCTGTGTATTACGGATTAAAAAATGATGGTTCTGATGCTATTTCAAAGAGATTGAAAAATAAAAAGTTCATCATGCCAATAGGAATAAGCATTGCAAAAACAAACTGCATGGAAACTGTTGATGTAAATAATGGGATAGCAGACTATGTTAAAGCATATAAAAATTTTGCAGGTATTGGAGATTATGACACTATAAACATAAGCTGTCCAAATACATATGGTGGAGAACCATTTACAAACCCTGACAATTTAGACAAACTTCTTACAGAGATAGATAAGATTAAATCAGATAAGGTAAAATCAGATAGGATTAAATCAGATAATATTAAACTAAACATGAAAAAATCAAAGCCATTATTCCTAAAAATCTCTCCAGATTTAACAGATGACAATATTGATAAGCTCATTGAAATTGTAAAAAAACACAAAGTTGATGGATTTGTATGCACAAATTTGACAAAAAAAAGAGACAACAAAAGAATCATTGATGAAAATGTTCCTGAAAAAGGAGGGTTAAGCGGAAAAGTTGTCGAGGAGCAGTCTAATAAACTAATAAAATATATTTTCAAAAAAACAAAAGGAAGATATGTGATTATAGGAGTTGGAGGAGTATTTACAGCAGAAGACGCTTACAAGAAAATAAAATCAGGTGCATCATTAATACAATTAATAACCGGAATGATTTATGAAGGACCGCAAGTCATCAGCGAAATTAACATAGGATTAGTGAAATTATTAGAAAAGGATGGATATTCTAATATATCAGAAGCTGTGGGGAAAGGAGCTAATTAAGATGTATAATATTATGTTAAATTATATTTTCTGCACAAACAAAAAAGTCTAGACAAAATTTTTGAAACAAGCAGATAAAAATAAAAAATCCCAACCACTACAAGCTGTGGGGTACGTACTCATTTTGAGAAATAAAAAAGATATAAAGATGTAATATTAAATTATAGATTTAAAAAAGTATAAAAAATAATTCAAATTAAATTAATCTTTTCCATCTCCTCTTCCATTTCCTCTTTTTAAACCGCCTAAACCTAAGATATTAGACCTATCTGCAGGCATTGATACACCTGCTCCTCCTCTTGCTACTCCCATTGGTTGTTGCCTTTGTTTCATTGCCTGAGCCATCATCACTTGTGGTTTAACAACCACTTCAAAAAAGTTAACAATTGTCTGTACAGCCAAACCTTCAAGAGCTTCTTCAGAAGTATCTGTCAATTGAGTTGTTATATCTTCAGCTGTCGGCAGACCATTGTAAAGCTCATTGACAATCAATGCAACGTCGTCTCTGTCAAAGCGTCCGTGTATAACGCCTGCACCGTCGACATCAAATGAATTATAAGCATACCCTAACATCAATCCCATATGCTCTCTTGGTATGAAATATCCATCATGCAATCTTAGCCTCATTCCCCATTCAAGCCCAAAGCCTGCTTTTTTCATACCACCATAATTCAATAAAGCTAAGTAACCCTTTCTGCCATTTGCTGTTACATGAGAATTATCTTCAATGAATCCACTTGGTAAAACACCATATCCTAATCTGACATATTCACTTCCACCATCTTTTAGAGGAATTGACTTATTTAATGGTTGTAATAAGTCAGTCTGGTCTGCTCTAAGATCTGCAAGAACATTTTGAGGAAGTTTTGATAGCATTGTTGTTAAAGGAGTTGTATTCTGCCCGCTGGATATTGGATTTCCGTCTGCATCTGTCAATTGAGGAGTTGTAGATGCTTCCAATGATCTTTCTTTTAAGTATTCTATAACTTGACTTTTATCTGCAGGCTGTTTATATCTGTCAACAACTAATATTCCTATTGGGTTGTCTCCTTCAACCAATTGTGGGAATTCACTTCTATCTAAACCACTTGTATAAACTACATTTGGAACAACTGCATTATACCCTTCTATTTGCAAAACCATTTTTCTCACCTTTAATGTTACTATTGTTAAGTTATGTAATCGGAATTGCATATTTATTTATAAATATTATGTAAATTTAATAATTATTTTTAATTTACTTTGCCAGATTCGATACGCCATTAATTATAAGATATAGTCCTACAATAATCCCCAATAAATTAGGGAAAGCTATAACTAATACACCAAATATGATTGATAATATCGCCAATATTTTCTTTTTGTTCATTTTATGCAATGCCATTTTCTCACCTTTAATTCACCGAGTTATAACAATCACATCCCTATATTTCCAAGCCCCTTAAACTTTTTCATCATTTTCTGCATATTCTTTGGATTATCCATTCCCTTGAACATCTTCATCATTTTCTTGCTCTGCTTGTAATGCTTAAGCAGTTCTCTTATGTCATTTTCTGATGTTCCAGAACCTTTTGCAATCCTTTCAATTCTCAGTTTATCAAGCAATTCAGGTTCTTCCAATTCCTCTTTTGTGCATGAATTTATTATGTATTTCCAAACTTTCATCTTTTCTTCCTGCCCTTCAATCAGTTCTTTTGGAAGAGACATATTAGACATTCCAGGGATCATCTCAATAACCTTAGCCAATGGACCCATCTTTTTCATTGCTTCCATCTGCTCGTAAAGATCTTTAAGATTAAATCTGCCGGAAACGAATTTTTGAGTCAGGTCAACTGCCTCTTCTTTAGTTATTGCTTCCTGCGCCTTTTCAAGAAGCGCTTCAATATCTCCCATCCCAAGAAGCCTGCCGACGAAATTCTTAGGACGGAAAACTTCAAATGCATCTATCTTTTCACCTACTCCGATAAACTTGACTGGCGCTTTGCTTATTGAACATGCTGACAATGCGCCGCCGCCCTTTGCAGTCCCATCGAGCTTTGTGATTATAACTCCTGTAATTGATGAATTTTCAGAGAAGACTTTTGCTTGTTTTTCCGCAGTCTGCCCTAAGTCCGCGCTCATTACTAATAATGTTTCATCTGGATTGACTGCATTGTTGATTGCCTTAAGCTCTGTTGTCAATTCTTCATTTAATGCATCTCTCCCTGCTGTATCTATTATAACAATATCATAATTTTTTAATTTGCTTTCAAATTCATTGTATATTTTTACAGGATTCTTTTCTTTTTTCTTTCCATAAAAATCAACTTTTATCTGGTTGCTTAACTGCTCCAGCTGGTCGTAAGCTGCAGGCCTCCATGTATCAGTCTGCACTAATGCTATTTTATGCCCCCTTTTCTTGTAAAATTTCGCAAGCTTTCCTGCTGTTGTTGTTTTTCCATTTCCAAACAAACCAATAAGCATTATCTTAAATGGTTTTTTGCTTATCTCAATCTTTTCTCCTTCTTCTCCTCCCAAAAATTTAGTCAACTCTTCATAAACAACAGATATAAGATATTCCTTCTTGCTCAATCCTTCAGGTATTTTTTCCTTGAGAATCCTTCTTTTTATTTCGTTTGTCAGCTCCAAAACAAGCCTGACATTTACATCTGCCTGCAAGAGCGCTCTTTGAATGTCCTTGACTAATTCATTTACTAATTTCTCATCAACAAACAATGCCCCAGCTACCTTTGACAAAGTTGATTTCAATGCCTCTCCTAATCTATCCAATACCATACATGTTCAGGTACGGAAGATATTTATAAATATTTATAGAAGTTCATAAAGATATTTATAAATAAAAGCAGAATACTTGAGTTATGGCAAATGAAACAACTGAACCAAGACTTCTTGTTGATGTCATTGAAAGATCTTATGAGGAACTTTCCCCTGACAACGAAGAATTATTCATTGAAATGTACAGAGCATTGACTCCGATGCGCGAAAGCGGAAGGCTTGCTTCAGTTGTTGAAGATATAAAAATAGGACTTCAGCAGATCGGACTTCTCGAAGCGGTGTTAAGCGCTAATTTAGATACGACAATGAATGCAATAAAAGATTTTTATATGGCATCTTATAAAAAATCAGAACTGTGCGAAAGAGCGCATAAAATTACTTTCGTTTTATTGCAGAGGGATAATGAACCATTTAATCTCGAAGAGCTATTCACACTTAAGCGCACGTTTGATTTCAAAAATAGGACTGCTGTCGACAGGCTTCTGCGCACTTATGTCGGTTTAGTAGGCAATTTGTATAGGAGCACAACGATAAATTATAAGGGTGATTGCGCATTGGATCATCTTGCAAGACAAAGCACTGCGATAACCAATAGGAGAGCACATGGAGTTTACGTAGGTCATTTAATAATATCTGTAAGAGACCTGCAGAGAAGGATTCAGGAATGCGAATGCAGCAAATCAGATATGGAATGCGGCGAGATTGCAGCAAATGATTATCTCCCTTTCAGACAGCATGGATTGAAATTCCCAAACGAAATGACATTGAAAGATGCATTTGACTTGATGCTTGAAAAGTATAAATCTCTATTTATATTATTAACAAAGGTTTGCCATAAAAGACATGCTGAGTATAATGATGCAAGATACTATGAAAGAAGGAGTTATGAGAATGTATATATGTTTAATGTTAGCCCATCAAAGATATGGTAAATAATAATATATAAAAAAGATATTGTAGATAATACTATATAATATAGTAAATAAGATAACACATTAAATATCAAACTTAGACTTTCTTTCCGTTACGTTCTTTAGAATATTTTGGATAAACTCATCTGTTTTAATTCCAAACTTGACTTTTCCGTCTAAAGTTCTTACTGCGAGAGTATCTTTTTCAATCTCTTTATCACCTATTGTAAGCATTAATGGAACATATTGCGTCTGCGCATCTCTTACTTTCTTATTCATCGTCTCAGTTGCATAATCGCAAGCTGCGCGTATTCCTACAGCTTTCATTTTTTCAAGCAATTTATCGCAATATTCATTATGCCTGTCTGCTATTGGAAGAAGCCTTATCTGCTCAGGACAAAGCCATAATGGAAATTTTCCAGCGTAATGCTCGATCAATACTCCCATAAATCTTTCTATGCTCCCTAATATCGCCTTATGCACCATTACAGGCCTCTTTTTCTTTCCATCTTTGTCGTCGTATTCAAGATCGAATCTCTCAGGGAGATTAAAATCAACTTGGATTGTTGCGCACTGCCATGACCTGTCCAATGCGTCCTTTATGTGCATGTCAATCTTAGGCCCGTAAAATGCGCCTTCGCCTTCTTTTATAGCGTATGCAAGCTTCTTTTTATTCAATGCATTTTTCAATGCCGACTCAGCTTTGTCCCACTGTTCACCGGTTCCAAGAGATTTCTCAGGCCTCGTAGATAATTCCAAAAAATAGTCAAAATCAAATATTTTCCTGTACACATCATCCGCATAGTCAAGAAGAGTAGTAATCTCATTTTCAAGCTGATCTAATGTACAGAAAGTATGGCTGTCGTCCTGCTGGAATTTTCTTACTCTCGTCAATCCTCCTAAAACTCCCTTCAATTCATTCCTGTGCAGAGGAGCAAAATCCGCAAGCCTTAATGGCAGATCCCTGTAGCTTTTTGACGATGTCTTGTAAATAAGACAGTGGCTTGGACAGTTCATAGGCTTGAATGATGCTTCCTTTCCATCGACGTTTAACAGAAACATATTTTCTTTATAATGGTCCCAATGCCCGGACTGCTGCCATAAATTTTTGCTGTAGATTAGTGGAGTTATCACTTCCTTGTATCCTCTTTTTCTGTATTCCTCTCTTATGAACTGCATAAGCTCATTGAATATAATTGTTCCATTTGGATGGAAGAATGGAGAGCCTGGAGAAATTTCATTGAAACTGAAAAGATCCATTTTTTTTCCTATTGCGCGATGATCTCTTTTCTTTGCCTCTTCTATTTTATTCAAATAGTCGTCCAACTGCTTCTTGTCTGGAAAAGAAATTCCGTACAGCCTCTGCAATTGCTTGTTGTTTGAATCCCCCTTCCAGTACGCTCCTGCAATCTTTGTTATCTTAAATGCTTTAATCATCCCTGTTCTTGGTATATGTGGACCTCTGCATAAATCAATAAATTCACCCTGCTTGTACGCAGTTATTTTTTCTTTTGTTCTATCCTTTGTCTTGTCATTTGTTTTGTTTTCTTTTGTTTTATTTTCTTTTCTTTTGTTTTCCTTTGCTTTTTCAGAACTTGTTTCTTTAGATGTATGCATCTCATTGATTAACTCAATCTTGTATTCATTGTCCTTGAACATTTTTAATGCTTCATTTTTTGATAATTCCAATCTTTCACATTTATGATTTTCCTGAACAATTTTTTTCATTTCTGCTTCTATCTTTTCAATGTCTTCAGGAGAAAATGACTCATGGTCTATATCATAATAAAATCCTTCTTCAACTACAGGACCGATTGTAAGTTTTGCATATGGAAAAAGCCTTTTGACCGCCTGCGCCATCAAATGGGTCGAGCTGTGCCTGTAAACTTCAAGGCCTTCTGGATCCTCAAATTTCAATAGTTTTAATCTTCCGGATTCATTTAATGGAATAAACGCATCTATGATCTCATCGTTAAATTTTGCAGCAACAACTTCCCTTGCCAAACCTTCAGAGATGGTTTTTGCAATATCTAATGCAGTTGATCCTTTCTTGTAGCTCTTCTTCTTTCCATCAGGGAATGTTATCTCTATCATTGGAAAATTTAAAATAAATTGGTTTAAATAGCTTACTGTTTTTTAGGCTCTGTCCTAAATGTAAGTTAGCGCCATATGGTCAAAATCTAATCGAATAACACGACGAGCTGACAAAGGGGTTGCTCCATAACGGGAAATGTCAGCCTTTGATAAAAGAAGCAAAGACTTTGAAGGCGCTAACCTGAGCGAAAGCGAAGATTTAGGACAGAGCCTGTTTTTTATGCGCGCTGTAGAATTGCTGCCGTTGCCATTATTTGTTCCGTAACGAGGCCTCGTCTGTCTGATGTAAGGCCGAGTAGGAACGGCAACGACGAGGCGTTAGCCGAGTAAGCAATTCTACAGCGCCGTTTTTTATGTAAAAATTTATATTAACTATTAAATTACTATTTTTATGGGGAGAAAAATTAATATTGCGCTTTTGGCTTTGACATTTTCTCTTGGTTTCGGCGCAGGTTCTGAATTCAACAGCGGATGTGAAAGTACTTACAGAGGGAGAGTAAGCAGTATAGAAAGCTCATTTATAGATGACGATAATGATTACTTAGTTAATTTTAGAAAGGTTGATGGAGAACTGATTCAATTTGAAAATTTTGATTCATTGTACAACGGAAAGTTAGATTCTGATGATCTGCAGGTTTTTCTGCAAAGAGCTGTGGAAACACAGCAGTTATTAGAAGTGCAAACGTATGGAATTTTTACATACAATATTAGAGAGATTGTTCTAATTAGATGACTAAGAGATAACTAAGAACAGACGACTAAGAATTATAACAACATTTATAAATTACACATAAATTCTTTACTGTATGGGAAGGACAAATTTAACAGGAACAGGTTTAACAAGTCCTGGAGACACACTTTATGGTTTTCCATTTGTCGTAGATGGTGAAGATCCAGAAAAGACTGCGAGAGACGATACAGGCAGAGGAGTAGGTAGTGGAATAGATAGTTTAGTTATAGATGAAAAACAAATGCCAAAACAGATATTTCAAGATGAGGATATTTCTGATGGTTCTATTATCGCTGACGGTTCTATTATAATAAACTGCAGGCTCGGTGATTATGTAACAATAGGAAACAGAGTAAGGATAGTTTATGGAACAAGGGTTGGAAACGATAATTACTTTGGTAACCTTGTTGAAGTTGGTAATGAATGTGAATTGGGGAATGGCAATCATTTTGGTGAGCACACAACTATAGGAAACAATGTAAAATTTGGAGATAATACAAAATTTGGAATAATGGCAGTAATTGGCAATTATGTCAGATTGGGAAGTGGAGTGATATTAGGAAGAAGTTCATATATTGGAGATCATAATAAGATAGGATATAGTACTAATATAGGTGATTTGACAGAAGTAAAAAATGATAATGAATTTGGTTTTGGTCTTCATGCAGGAAATAATGTTACTTTTGGCGATGGCAACAAATTTGGGCACAGTTCAGATTTTGGAAATAATAATAGATTTGGAGATGCAACAAGGTTTGATCATAATTCAAGATTTGGAGAAAGTAATAGTTTTGGGCTCGGTACAAAGCTTGGTTCAATCTCTGAATATGGTATAAACTGCGTTATAATGATTGAAATAGAAGAAGGGTTGCTTGCACCCATTCCTCTATAAATCAACTACTATAATCAATTATAGAGAAAGAATAGAACAATAAAATTAAGATTTCTTTAAAATATTTTCTAAGACAGTTTTCTTTGATATGTTAAAGAGTTTACTAGATGTGTATATTGTTATTCTAAAGTAACAACATAATAGAAACATTTATATATAACTAGTACCTCACAGTAGTAAACTTCATACATTCCCCTCCTTTTCCCTTTCAGCAATGAGAGGGAAAGGGAGACTTTTTTTTCTAATTATTAAGGATTATTGTAAAACATCTGTCAAATTGATTAGTGGAATTCTCAGCTTAAACGCTAAGAACCTAACTCGTTGCAATTTGTTACGGTTCAAAATTACTAGCCAATGATGGGAAATTGAATGGGAAGAGACAGAAGCAGATTTAAGATAAAGATAATTATAAAAGAACAAATGAAATATGAAAATCTCACTTACCGATCTTACTTTCTAATTTTTATCTTAGTTTCTAATTTACTTACTAATTCCCTTCATTGTTTTTACAAAATCCTTTGTTGCGCTGAACAATGCATCATACTTTTTCCCTTCTATAAAATTGACGTCCCTATGGATTATTTCCTTTGACAACTTGTACAATGTGTCCATTAATTTAACGTGCTTTTTTTCTGCTTTTCTTGGAACAAAGAACCTGCCAATTGTTTCCGCCATTTCAGAAGGCGCAGGAGGCATTTCACCCGTGCTCATTACTGCAGCATGGGCACTGTCTATCGCCGC
>Ga0209541_10006717_pt1 | contig 19516 bp, 17 predicted proteins | sample RifCSPlowO2_01_FD_184027 | JGI IMG/M metagenome (GOLD analysis project Ga0209541, IMG submission 184027) | Groundwater microbial communities from Rifle, Colorado - Rifle CSP2_plank lowO2_0.1 (SPAdes) (version 2) | ecosystem: Environmental > Aquatic > Deep subsurface > Groundwater | place... | reverse complement strand
AGTTATTATAGTTCTTCCAAAAGATAAGCCTAAAATAACAAGTGTTCTAAAAAAGAACAAGGCAAAGGTTAAAGTCATTAATCTTTACTCGAAAAGCCTTTTGTTGCACTAATCGTGCAACACAGCTCTTTTCTAACTGGTTAATTTTCCGTGTAAACAAGTATAAATCAATTTTATATATTTTTAAACCCTGTCTAATTTCTTATTAACTTCCTTTCCTGATAATCTGCTCCTATATTCCTCTGTTCTTTCTTTTAAGAATTCTTCTGTTGTTTTTGGCTTTTGTCTTTTTTTAACCTTAGAATAAAAAAGAAATGCAATTATAATTGTAACTAAAAATATTCCTATTCCGATATATAATCCGTTGTTTGAAGGCTGGGCTACTTTAATGCAGTTTCCTAAACAGCAAGGGCCCTGCCTGCTCTCTCTCATAACTCCATTGCAAGTTTCCTTGTTATTACACTGCTTTCCTATATCATTGCAATCTATCTGCGAACCTGTGGATATATTAACTTCTTGACTTTTTTCAGTTATTTTAAACAAAACCTGCAAACTTACATTCTTTTTATCAGCAGAAGCAGTTATTTTTCCAGAGATATTTTTAGTTCCTCTTTCTGGAGTGATTGTCAAATTTATTTTTGCATAAGATTTTGTCTTTAAGGATTTAATTAAATCAGGCTCAATAGATGCATCAATATCACTGGAAATTTTGATATCTGTCAGATTTTTTTTTCCTGTATTGACTAATTTAAATTCATAATAATAAGAGTTTCCTGCCAATAAAGTTCCTGTTATTTCAGAGGGATAGAATTTTAAATCCGCTTGCTCTGTTATTGAAGTTTTATTGCTTAATTTTGTTATAAAAACAGGAATCCTGTAATTATTAACTAAAACAGAAGTTTTCATTGGCTCCAAATTAGAAATTGAAAATTCAATGGAATCTTCTATGCCTTCTGTCAGAGAGATATTTTTTATTTCCTGAGTTGCTTCAAAATTAGCATTTACATTTTGATTATCTTTCAGGCTTTTAACTTTTACAGCAAAATTTCTGCCAGTAACAATAAAACCAGGATTAATGGACAAACTCGACTGATTGATGTTTTTAATAATGAAATTTTTAATTATTGTATCAGATTTCAAATTCTCCTGCTCAAAATATTGAGAATCTTCAATTCTTAAAGAAAAGTTGCCTTCTTGTTTTGGAAGAAGTGCATAAAAATAATAAATTCCATCTTGATAAGTCAGGTCTGATATAACTGGGTTCGATCTTGGTATGCCCTCTTTATAGACTAGAACATTCTCTAGCTTAAGAGAAACAAAATTTCCAGTTATTTCTGCCTGCAGAGTTTCTCCTGGCTGATAGCTGTCTCCGGATAGTTTTATTTCCAGTGCCAGGATGGAAGGTGTTATTAAAAATATTAATAGAAGTATAATTAAAAATAATTTATTTTTCCACCTTTTCATTAATAAAGATAATAATCAGAATTAATAAATGTTTAGATGATTTAATTTTATTGGTGCTTATGGGGAGTTTTTTATTAAGGATATTATTAAGTCAGTAAGAATTACTTCGACATGTCTCTTAATTTCTTCATGACATTTTCAAAATCAGAATCTTTTTGGCTCCTTGAAGCAGGCTGCATAGCAGGCCTTCTTGGAATCATTCCCCGCGGTATCATTTGCCTTGGAGCAGGCATAGGAGGAAAACGAGGAGGAAAGGCAGGCCGTGTTGAAGGAGCTGGTCCTTTTTTGAATTTAAATCCAGATTTTAATTTGAACAACCATATTTTTAACTGATTTCTGAAGAAAATTGCGAGTATTACTAAAATTATCAATATTATTAAAAGTATAATTAAAGTCCATCCTCCCTCTTGAGTTTTTGCTGCGCAACAAATCTTTCCAGAAACAGCTCCGCAAGAGAGAGACTTTTCTTCCTGGTCAGAAGAGCATATTGTTTTGCATTCATAGCTTGCTTGTTCGCATTCGCTTTGCCCAGGAGGAGAAATACAATCGCCAGACATAGGACAGCAATACTTAGCGTCTAAAGCTTCAATTTCAGATTCTGTGCAAACAGTGCCTTCTGGGCAAACCATTCCCTTTTTTTCTTCGCAAGTTTGTTCTTTAGGTTTTGCTGAACAGCAGATTTTTCCAGATAAGCAAAATAAATCTTTTTTATTTTCCAAGGAACAGCCATCCCCTGCTGACACGCAATAATAATCAGGTTCGCAGTCAGCTACAGCTGTGGTTGTTGAAATTGGATTTTTCTGCCAAGCTGAAAATAGAATAAATGCACTGTCAGAAGACCAGCATCCTGTTGAGTCCTGCAAAGTTAAAAGATATTTTTTTGCATTAGTTTTTGAGCTGTCCTCAAAAGATACAGCTAAAAGTGCAAGAGCTGTGTCATAAAGTTTATTTCCAGATTCATCCCAAAATTTGTTTTGTTTTTGCTGAGCTTTAAGCTGAGATAAATATTCTGGAATGCTTGTGTATAAAACAGACAAAAAAGCATAAGGCAGATATTTTTTATTTGCAGTTTCGTCAGACATTCCATATATATAAGGAATATAAGGATGAATGTCTTTTCCTGCTTTTGCAAGCGCTAAAACAGCCCATAAAGTCCCTTCGTAATCACAGTTATCAGATGTCGCAAAACAATAGGATTGAACTTGCTCATTTGTAAAATCAAAACCTGATGCAGAATGGGTTTCGCTTGAGAGATGATAAACTTCATTGCCTTGTTTTTTATATAATAAGGTTGTTACAAAATCATCATCGCAGGTTATGGAATAATTTATAGTTATGTCATTAATCTGGAACCAATAATTGTCATAGGCTTTAGAAAGTCCATCAGGGTCAGAACCTGTTAATTTTTTATTTTCATCTATATTGAATTCCTGCCTGTTTATTTCGCATCTGGTTGAATTTACACTGTCTATTTCCAAAAACCAAGTCAAGGCTGTTGCCTGTTTTTTATTGGATAATAACCAGTCAGTATAATCCTTTACATCAGCTCCAATATTTTTAAGAGCTAAAATAGCTAGAGAAGTTGATTTTATATTGCAGTCAGAATCCTTTTCAACTCCCCAGCAATTATTATTTTTCTTTTCATCTAATATTGATTTGCATTTAGACTGAATTCCAGAGTCATAAGCCATTGCCAAAAGAGTAAAAGCATTTTCATTGGTATTTTTAATATCCCCGCAATTACTTCCAAGTTTAGTTTTCAGACATTCATAGGCCTTATCAACATTTGCCTGTTCGTCTGCCAGAACTAAAGAATTTGCAAGTAAAATTGTTAGGATTAAAAATATAATTAATACACTCTTTTTCATAAAAAATAAATGTTAAGGAGGTATTTAAATTTTAGCTAATCTAAAATTTAAATGCCATCAAAAATTCCCATTTTTAAAATATTTAAAGTTATTTTATTCTCTTAATTTATCTGCTAATCTTGCCATTATTGTTTCATATCTTTGAGAAACTTCTAAAGGCTCTATACTCATTGCTTCAGCTATCTCTTCTATAGTTAACCTATCTTCTGGACCTAGGGGATAGCCATAGTATAAACCAAAGATAGTCCTATCATGCGTAGTTATTTCTCTGTAAAATTCTGCTAATGCATCATAAAATTTGTCGTCTTTAGGAATCATTTTAAAAATCAAGCAACTTTTCTATCTCCAACATATTCTCTTAATCTTGAATTATTTTTTAATCTTTCCATCAGACTAGTGTGCATCTGGCTTACTCTTGATTCAGATAAATCTAATTGTTGCCCTATTTCTTTCATTGTTTGCTCTTCGTAATAATATAAAAGTATCAAAAGCCTTTCATTATCATTTAACCCTTTTGTTACTGACTTCATAAAATCTTTATCTTCTAATCTTTTTGTTGGGTTCTCTGCTCTTTCATCTCTAATAATATCTAGTTCTCTAACGTCCTTATAACTGTCTGTTTCATACCATTTTTTATTTAAAGAAATCATGCCTGGCTGGAATGCTTCTTGAGAAGCCATAATTTTATCTGCTAGTTCTTTGCCATGAACTTCGGTTAATTTTGCGCGAACTTGCTCGCTGGTAATAGGACTTGTTGCTTTAGCTTCTAATTCTTTTTTTGCTTGTTCGTAAGCTGAATTTTGGTTTCTCACTAATCTTGGAACCCAATCTTGTTTTCTTAATGAGTCTAACATTGCTCCTCTTATTCTTGGAACACAATAAGTTTCAAATTTAACCCCTCTAGATAAATCAAAAGTCTCTATTGCATCCATTAATCCAAAAACTCCTTCACTTACCAAATCATCAAGTTCTATGCCTTGGGGAAGGGTTCTATGTATTCTTTCTGCATTATATCTGATAAGAGGAGCATAAATTTCAATTAATTGATTTCTTCTATAAGAATCTCCATTTCCTTGCTGTTGCGTAGCTTTATATTCAATCCATAATTGTTGAACCTCCATTGGTAATTGAGAATAAGAAGGCTTTTGTTTAGCTGAATCTGTACTTTTAGCAGTTTTATGAGCTTTTTTTCTACCCATGCTGGTTTATTTTGTTTTTTAATCAGTACTCAGAATTCTTCTGAGGCGTTTATAACATCACCTGCAGTAAATTGATTGAATAAAAGAGGTTTATAAACTTTGTTAAAGTGTTAAGATTATTATTTAACCTGTTATTAATTTGTCAGTAACTTAATGATTATAATCGAGGTATTAGCAAGAGAGAACCAAGGAATTTTAGATATTATAAAGAATTTCATAACATAGCTATCAAGACTTATATTAGAAGATTCAATTACTTTTCAAGTTATCTCCTCATACCTCTAAAGTACTTCTTTATTGCATAATTAACAGGATTCTTGATTAATCTGCATAGTTCATCGGGTTTGCAGACATTTAAATCCTTATAATTGGGTTTACTGCAATTAGGAGGCATGATTGTTTGATTTTGATTTTTCCTGTACCAAATCAATTGAGACTGGATATAGCCTTTTTTTAATGGAGAATAGTTCTTTTGATTCCATTCATCAATTCTTTTTTCCAATTCTGTTTCTGAAACTCCAATAGATTTAAAGAAATTTATTAAGACAAATAATGCTCTTTTTCTTCCATCATCTTTTATCCCTTTTAAGATTAAATTTATGCAAGGGGGCATTAAATCAGGGGTTGGATTTGAAATTATTATTTTATTTGGATAACCAGTTCTGATTCCTGAATCAGAAGATTGACTGTTTTCAAAACTTTTAGCAGGTAAAACTCCTGATATTTTTTCATATTGTTTTTTATTTTGATTGAGCTCTTTATCTTTCTGCTCTTTCCATTCCAAAGCCTGCAATAAAAGATTTTTAGCCTCCTCATCTTTTGCAATTGGATAATAATTTTTTATATTAATCTTAAAGGGTTTTGCATCTTTTATTTCGAAATTTTTTAATTCATTTTTATCAAGAACCACTGATGCTAGGGATGTCTTTTCATGAAGGGAATATGGCATTCTGAACAAATGTCTTGGAGAAACTAAAATTAAATCCGCAACTGTAAACTCTTCAGATTTGATTCTTTCTTTTTGAAAAAGTTCTGGATTTTTAATTGAATTTATTGCACAAAAAATACAATAGGACATTTCTTCCCTTGATTTTTCAATCATTTCTTTTCTGCAATCAGGGCACTTTGGAATCCTTTTAGTTTTTTCCTGCATAACAACTTCATTTTTGCAATAGGGACAAAGCCAAGTTACCATGTATCTGGTTTCAGATGCTCTGTTGCATATTTTGCATTCAGTTACAACTAAATTTTTCTTTTCTTTTCCAGTTAGTTTCGCTATTTCAGATAAATCCATTTCCTGCATTATTTTTTCTGCAAATTTCTTGTTTAATAACTCTGATAAATAAGAACAAATAATTCTCGGCCATTCTGGAAACAAGTCTTTGGTTTTCTGTCCATAGACTTCTTTAGGAAAAGCTTTCCAAGGAATTATAATATGAAAACCCTTTGAGCCTGAATATTTTATTCCTAAGTTTTTAATTCCATGAAATTCCAGAGCATCAATTAACAATTGAGTATAAATCTTGCTGTATTCAAAATAAGGCGAATCAACATCCAATAACAAGTCCCATCCTATCCTGAGATTATCAAACTCTGATTTTGAAAGTTCTGTTGAAATCTCCAAAGGGTCTGACCATAACTCTTCTGAACAATGAAAAGAAGTTGCCCCTCTTTTAACAAATTCTAGGATGTCTGTTTCATATTGAAAGCTATCTGGCCGTTTCCCAAAACCTTCAAAATATCTTGGAATACACTCCCTATTTTTGGAAAAATCAAAAATAGCTTTTCTTACATCAGACCTCGAATAATAAAGAAAGGTTATTTCCCTTATTCTCTGCTCGTTCAAGCTTATTTCTTCTCTTTCTTCTTGTTTTTTATGAGGTTCTTGATTAGAATTAGATTCCATTTTTATTAATCCTTACACAAGGAACCAAGGTTCCTTGTGTTCGATCTTTCATTTTTCTATTTTATTCTTTTTACTAAAATGAAAAATCTCAGTACAACCTCCTTTGAGATTGTTATATAAGGTGATTATTTAATGATAAGTGATTTTATAATTATTATGGTAGTATTAAAATAAACCTAATTTCTTGAAGATTTTTGAGAAATAGACAACAAAATATTAATATAAAAAACAGAAAAATCTCTTAATAATAAAGTTTTTGCCAAATTTCTATGATAATCAGAACAAAAAGCATGGGCAACAACTTCAGCTATTCCCTTTTCCAGATGAAATCTAGTAATATCTGATTTTGTACCATATTTTAACATTTTTTCAGGAGGCATATTAACTGCTTCTGGATCAACTATGCTTCGATAGAATATTTCAACCAATCCTCTATTTCTGCAATATTCTGGGTTGCAAAATTCCCCAGATTCATTATATTCATTAAATAATATAACAGGAGCATTTGCATATTGAATGGCATGAGATTTTCCATCTTCTTTCCATAATAATCTTAAAAATCCATTTTCATCTGGTTCTCCATCAAGTCCCCAAGCTTCTTCTTTAAATTTTTCATAGCCTCTTAGCCATGGAAGATCCCTTCCTTCTTTTTTAAGAACCTGCAAATAATAATCCATGTCTTCATTATACCATTCACTAACAACTTTTTTTGCACCCTTAACTAAACGCACGTTAGTTCTTACCTCTCTTGATAAACTAAAAATTCCTAAATGAACCGGAACTGTTGCTGTGCAAGCATCCCTTCTTTCTTGAATAGACTGTATTGGTAATTCTTGCCTTATTAATTCTTCTTGCATTTTTTATTTATTAATTAATTGCTTTAAATTTATTTGGTTAATTAAAAATATATAATCTGTTTTGAATTATAGATAAAATTTCCTAGAATATAATAAAGAATCCAGTAGTAGTTTACTACATAAATCTTTAAAAGTAAACAGGGTTTAGGATTTAAAATGTTATTAAGGATGGACCATCCTAAGATACTTTCAGAAATTATAGGCATAATTTCTGAACTGGTTTTAGAGGTGAAGATAAAAGTAAACAAAGAGGGAATGAGCATAATTGCTATTGACCCTGCAAATGTAGCTATGATTATATTTAAATTGCCTGCAAGCGCTTTTTCTGAATTGAATGTTGAAAATGAACAAGTTTTGGGAGTAAGCCTGGAAAGCTTAAAATCAGTTCTTAAAAGAGTATATCCTGGAAGTGTCCTGATAATAACAAAAGAAGAAAATGAATTAAGAATAGAGATAAAAGACAAAATAAAAAAAGAATTCAATCTTGCTTTGATTGATGTTGAGGGTGAAGAGAAGAGCATTCCTAATCTTGAATTTACAAGCAGAATTGAAATGAATTCAAAAGATTTTTCAGAGGCAATTGAAGATTGTTCAGTTGTTGCTGATTCCTGCTCTTTTATTTCAGAAGCAAATAAGTTTATGATAAAGGCAAAAGGTTCTTTAAATTCATTCAAGTCAGAATTTTCCTCTGATGAACTGAATATACAGTCAGAAGAGGCTCAATCAAAATATTCTTTGGAATATCTGCAAAAAATGATAAAAGCAACAAAATTAACAGATAAAGTTGCCATTAATTTCTCATCTGATTATCCTCTAAGGCTGGATTTTAACACCCCTCAAATGGAGCTGGGATTTGTTCTTGCACCTAGGGTGGAGACTGAGGACTGAGATGAGAACCTATAATTTAGCTTATCATAATTTTTATAGTATAGAGTTAATAGAACCTAATTTTGTACTTTTTGTTCTGAATTTGCATTTGTAACTGATGTTACTAAAATGTCTGATTTTCAGAAAGCAATGGTAAGATTTTTTGCAACAAAATATCATTCAACTTGTTTAGAAAGAAATCCTTTTACACTTAAAGAATTTCAATCAGATGAATCTCTTAGAGACATAACAAGATTTCTTGTTCAGGAAGCTGGTTCTTATCCTGTTTGGAGAAACTATAGATGCCTTAGGGTAGATTTATGTGAAACAGACGACCAGAATTTTGCAGCATTGCATTTTGTAAAAAATCTTGCAGAAAGAGCAGGAGAAATTTTAACAAAAGGGCTTTTCTTTTCTATCCCTGATAAAGAATGGCGAGATTACGATGGAAACTCTGTTGTTAGTGGAAAAACAATACTTTATCATTAATTCTCAAATTTAACATCAAATATTTCGTTAAGCCGAAATCTTTAAATAACTATGTATATTCATAATAATATACTTATGAATATACCTAAAGATAAAATAATAAAATTTGTGAGAGAAAAGAGGGTTATAACTAGTTCTGAACTTGCTGAATTTCTTAAAATAAGTTGGAATACAGCTGAAAAATACCTTCTTGAATTATTAATTGAAAATAAAATTGTAAGAATAAAAAAAGCAGGGGTGAATTTATGGCTTTTAAAATGAAATCATTAAATAATAAAATAATGAAAGGTGAAAAGAGAAAAAGCAAGAGTCATGAATTGAGAACAACAAACAAAACAAATCTCAGAAGCCATAACTTATTAGAATTAAATATTAATAAAACAAACCCTTTTAGAAAAAGGCTTTACCAAAAGAATAAAATAAAAAATAAGAGTGGGCAAGTTACAATCTTTATAATCTTGGCATTAATTATTGTTGTTGTGGCATTAATTTATTTTTATTTTAGAAAGCCTCTTCCAAATGAAATTATAACTGAGGAAAATCCTTATGGATACATAAGAGCATGCACTTTGGATGCGTTGAAAAATGCAGTTGATATTTTGGATAAACAAGGAGGGGATATTTATCCAAAAGGAAGTGTGATGCATCAAGGCAGAAATATAACCTATTTATGCTACACTGCAAATTTTTATTCTGCCTGCATAAATCAAAGGCCTTTGCTTATTGAGCATATTCAAAAACAGCTTTCAGATTATTTGTATTTAGAAGTTTCAGAATGTTTTGATGATTTGAAATCCAGGCTTGAAAATAAATATACAGTTGAAATTGGTGAAATGAGCTCTAATTTAAAATTAAAATCAGGAGAAGTTGATGTTGAAATAAAGAGGGAGTTTATTATAACAAAAGATAGTAAAACTCAGAAATATGAAAATTTCAATATAGTTCTTGAAAATCAAATCTATGACTTAACTAAAATTGCAATGGAGATTACAAATCAGGAAGCCCAATTCTGCAATTTTGATATATTAGGATTTATGATTACTTATCCTAAATATAATTTGAATAAGTTCAGAACAGGAGATTCAGATATAATTTATTCAATAAAAGACAGAAGAACCAATCAGGAATTTAAATTTGCAATAAGAAGCTGTGTGCTTCCTGCTGGATTTTAAAAATGAAATTACAATATATAATTAAAGAAAAATTATCTGCTTTCTGGCAAGATAATTTTTCCAATAGATTATCTTTAATCTGCCTAAATAAAAAGTTAGGAAGATTAAGCAAAAAATTGAACAGAAAATTAATTTATACTTACTCTCCAAAACAATTACAAAAATGTATATTAACTAATAAAACTGAAATTAAATATGGACTTGTTCTATTTAAGTTTATATATTAAAATGACCAACAAACTATTTAATAAAAAAGCAACTGCAACTTATTTGGAGATACTAATTTTAATCACAAGCATATTTGCAATTGCATATATTATAAGTTCTGCAATTCAAAGTGTTGAGGCTGCTATTCCTGGTTATGGGTGCTGCGAGGAAACTAAAAATGGAAACTCCTGCCAATATGTTTCTCAAACTGACTGTAATTTTAATTTTGTTTCATCAGAATGTTCTGAAACAAGCTATTGCCAGAAAGGCTGCTGCATAAGCAAAGAAACTGGATTTTGCAGCAAAAATTCTGCGCAAAGAGACTGTGATGGAGGAGATTGGAGAGAGGATAGCAACTGCAATTATCAGGAATGTGGAAATATCTGCTGTATTATAGGAGAACAAGGATTATGGACAACTGAAAAAGCCTGTGAAATTGAATCCTTGGCAAGAGGAAAAACTGCAAATATAAACAGAAATGTAAAATCAGATATTGAATGCAATTATATAGCTGGAAAGACTGACAAGGGAGCTTGTGTATTTTATCCCGATGAAATAAAAAAATGTGTTTTTACAACAAGAGAAGATTGTTATGCAAAAACAAAAAATTTAAATGATTTTTATAACAATATCTATTGCTCTGATACCCAACTAAATACTGCATGCAGGGCACAAAATAATACTGGTTGTTTAGAAGGAAAAGAAAGTGTTTATTGGTTTGATTCTTGTGGAAATCCGGAAGGAATTTATCAAAACTGCAGTATTTTATTGGGAGGAATTTGCGGAAAATACAGACAAGGAATGGATAACAGACTTGAGACTGGAGAATATGTTTGCAGGGATTTGAACTGCAAGGTCAAGATAAATGGAGAAGATAAAATAAAAAGGAATGGAGAAAGCTGGTGTGAATATGATGGAACAATTGGAAATGGAAAAGATGTTATCGGAGGCAGGCATATAAAACATATGTGTTTTATGGGAGAAGAAAAAATAGAGCCTTGTTTGGATTACAGGAATCAGATTTGTGTGCAAGCTGACACTGATATTAGTAATGAAGAAAAATTTTCAGAAGCTTCCTGCAGGGTAAATAATTGGAGAAGTTGTTTAGAGTATAACACTTTGGAAGATTCTAGTGAAATGTCTTTAAAATGCCAGAAAAATCCTGATTGTTTTGTAAAAAATATTTATGTTGATGAATATTTTAAATTTGATTTTTGTGCACCGCATTATCCTCCTGGATTTGATTTAAGAGGAAATTCTGCATTAAACGCGCAATTAACTTGTAATTTTGGAAGTGCATCATGCACTTATTCAAAAGAAAAAACTTTAGGTTCTCAATTATTTGGATGGTGGCCATGGAAAGGTTCTTGGAATCAGCCAAAAGAGGCAAATAAAAATTGTTTGAATCCTGAATTTGCTGAAAAAATGAATGATTTTTGCACAAGCTTAGGAGATTGTGGGGCTTATATAAATTATAATGGAGACTATAATGATGAAGGTTATAAAGTAATAAATTCTCAAAAATTAAGCAATACTTATCTTGCAAATTTAAAGCAATATGTTCTGAAAAATCCTGCTCAAAAAACAGCTGAGCCTGGAAATCTGGAATTCTTAGGAGTTTTAGGAAAACCTGAAAATTTAGGGGAGGTTCCTGAAGAAGGAGAAGAAACAATTTTTGAAAAAATTTTAACAGGAACAACTGGTGCTGTTGGAGTTTCTGCACTTGTTAATACACTTTTAACTGGAAAGAGTGCAGCTATTGTGGTTCCTAATTTGGCTACAAAGGCTGCGTCATTTACTCCATTTTTAAATGGGGCTGCAACATTTTTTGCAGGAGCTTCTGTTGGTTTAACCATTGCTAAACTAATGGGATTTAAAGACCCATGGCCTATTGCAATAATTTCTGTTGCAGGAGGGATACCTGCTATTTTAACAAGTTTAAGTATCGGAGGACTAAGTTTTACTAGTTTAAGTTCTTTTTTATTTAGTTTTTTATGGCCCTTTATTGTTTCTGCTGCAATATCTTATCTTGTTGCACAAATATTTAAATGGATTAAAATAGGGGAAGTTACAACGATTGTTGTTGAATTCAAATGCCTGCCTTGGCAGCCGCCAAATGGAGGAGAAAACTGCGGCAAATGCGGAAAAGATAGAGTCCCATGCACTGATTATAGATGCATGACTCTTGGAAAAACTTGTGAATTAATAAACAAAGGAACTGAAAATGAAGTTTGTGTTAACAATCCTCCTAAAGACATAACAAGCCCAAATATAAAACCTCTTTATGGAATCATAGGCAATGGCTATGAATATTACAATGAAATAGAAGGCAAGGATGGAAGTTTTGAGATTGTTAATTCATTGGATAAAGGATGTATAGACAGTTATACAAACCTAGTTTTTGGAATAAGGACTTTTGATTCAAATGGAAAAGACAAACCTGCAATTTGCAAATTTGGAGCAGATCCTTCTCAGGATTATGAGGACATGGATTTTTTTGGGGGAACAAATTTAAATATCGTCAATCATACTATGATTTTAAATCTTCCAACACCAGAGGCATTTGCAAATCAATATAATTTAACAGAAGAACAAATAAAAGAATTAGGAGAAATTAAATTCTATGTTAAATGCCAGAGTGTAAATGGGCAGAGAAACCTTGCTCCTTATACAGTTAAAACTTGTGTTAAACCTGGGAAGGATTTAACTTCTCCAATAATTACAAAAACAATTCCTGAGAATAATGCATTTGTTAAAAGTGATGCAAATTCGCAATTATTGAGATTTTTTGTAAATGAACCCAGCAGCTGCAAATTCAGCAGAGAGGATAAAAATTATAATCAGATGGAAAACACAGCTGAATGTGCTACGTTATTGGAGTTTGGTTCTATAAATGGATGGGAATGCCGGGCAAATCTGGCGGAATTAACAAAAAATAAAAAATTCTATTTCAAATGCAAAGATATTTCAAAAAATAACAATACAATGGCAGAAAGTTATGTATATGAATTAAGTTCAAGTTCTAATCTTTTAATTGATTCAGCAGAACCTTTAAATAATTCTGTTGTAAATTCAGGTGTCTTGCCTGCTAGTTTGGATTTGAAAATTATAACTTCTGGAGGTGCTGAAGATGGAAAATCTGTTTGTTCTTTCAAAACTTCTGGAAATCCAAGTTTCATAAGATTTTTTAAGACAAATTCAAATGAGCATACTCAAAAACAAGATTTAATTGGGGGAAATTATATTTATAGGTTCATTTGTGAAGATATTGCTGGAAATAAAGCAGAAACCTCAACTTCATTCAAGGTTTATATTGATTATACCGGACCAAAGATAATAAAAGTGTTTTATAAAAATGGATTAAAGATAATAACCGATGAAAAAGCAGAATGCAGGTACAGTTTTAATAAAGAAAAGTCATTTGAAAATTATACTTTAATGTCTGGAACTAATTTAGAACATAGTGCAAATTGGCAGGCAAACACTTATTATGTTCAATGCAGAGATAAATTTAATAATAAAGGGGATAAAATGGAGATAAAAACTTACAATTAAACTTAAATCTAAACATAAATTTATAAATCAGTTTATCGTTATAAGATGGTAAAAATGAGGGAAAAAAATTGGAGTAAAAGAGGGCAACTTTCTATATTTATAATTCTTGCAATAGCAATAATATCTGTTGGGGCATTATTGCTCATGCAAAGAGGAAATCTTCCTATTTCTATAACTCCTGAAACACCAATAAGCCAGATTAAAGGCTGTATTCTTGGAAATGAAAATAATGCAGATTCATTAAAAGGTTTAATTGTGAAATTAGAAAATCAAGGAGGAACTCTTAATCCTCAAAATTATTTTTTATATCAGGATAATAAAATAGAATATTTATGCTATACAAACGAATTTTATAAAAAATGCATTATGCAAAAACCGCTTTTAAAAAATGATATTGAAAAAGAATTAAAAAGCCAGATAGATGGAAAAGTTAATACCTGCTTGGAAAATTTTAAAAATTCCTATAAAAGCAAAGGCTATGAAGTTTCTTATAAAAAGCCAGAAGTTTCAATTGAATTGATTCCTAAAACAATTATTATTTCGCTTAGTAATTTAGATTTAAAAGTCAGCAAAGAAAAAACTGAAACTTATAAAAGTTTAAATGTAGATTTTGAATCTAAATTATATAACTTTGTAATGATTTCAAGTTCCATCATAACTTCTGAAACAAGATTTGGAGACAGTGAGGCAATGATTTACATGATGAATTATCCTACAATGAGGGTTGAAAAGAAAAAGCAAAGTGATGGAACTGCAGTTTATATTTTAACAGATAAAGACACAGATGAAAAGTTTATGTTCTCTGTAAGAAGCTTGGTGATTCCTTTTGGAATTACTGGAAATTAAAACTATGAAAATAATTAATAAAATAAGAGGTGAAAAATAATGGGATGGAGAAATTGGCCTAGTTGGTTGAAGGGAGGAATGATGTTAGTAATAATATTTATAATTCTTGTTTTAATTCAAGGAATTGTTTTTGGAAAGTGGACAAAGGATTTTGCAAGTTATTCTCAATTTATTTCTATAGAATTATTAACCCAATTTCCAGGAGATATTGCTTTAATGTCTATACCAAATTATGTTGAATGCAAATATGAACCTGGAGTATCGATTGACATAAATTCTTGCCCTAATAGAAACTTATTAAATCTATTACCTTATTTATCTACTTTAATTATATATTTTATCTTAGGATCAATTATCGGTTTTGTAATTGGAAAAATTAAAAATAGAGGAGAAAAATAAAATGAGATTGAAATTATTTACTAGAATTTTTGGTATTATATTAGTTTTAATTTCCATTATCCTTTTTATTTATTCTATTGGACCTCTTATAAACTGGTTTTCAAATTATGGTTTTGTAATAGAATTTGAAATGCCTATGGTTTATTTTGCAATAAGTATTTTATTTTTACTTCTTGGATTGATATATACTTTTATTCCAGAAGAAAAGATTAACAAAAAATTAAAAACTTCTGTTATTATAGCCTTGTCAATTATAATAATTAATCTTGGATATTTTATTTCTTTATACCTAATTGATAAATTTACTAATACTGATATGATGGGTTTTACAATTATATACATTGCTTTAATTTTTCCTATGTCTTTGATTGTTTTTATAGTATCAATAATATTAGCTCTTATTCCATTATTAAAAAAAAGAAAGATCAAAAAAGAAAAATGATAAACAAAAAAACACTAACAATTTTTATGTTAAGTATATTAGCAGTTACGCTTATACAGGTTTCAGCTGTTGAAACCTGGCCTGCATATAATTTCTGTTGTGAAAAAACAAAAACAGGAGCATGGTGCCAAAATACCGAAGAAAAAAATTGTGATGTTAATTTTCAAAAAACTCCAACCAGCTGCGAAGCAACTAGTTTTTGCAAGCCAGGATGCTGTATAGATACCCAAGAAGGATTGTGCATGGAAAATACCCCTCAAAAAGTATGTGAAAGTTCAAGTGGAACATGGGTAGATGATGAAGAATGCAATGTTCCTCAATGCAATTTGGGATGCTGTATTTTAGGTGACCAGGCAAGTTTTGTAACTTTGACAAGATGCAAGAAATTATCTTCATTTTATGGATTAACAACAAATTTTAGAAAAGACATAAATTCCGAGGACAGTTGTATTCTTTTAACTCAATTGCAGGATAAGGGGGCTTGTGTTTATGAATCTGAATATAAAAGAACCTGCAAATTCACAACAAGAGACGATTGCTCAAAAATTAAACCTGCTGGAAATGTAACATCACAATCAGTTTTTTATAAGGATTATTTATGTTCTGCAGATGAACTAGCAACTGACTGCGGACCAGCTCAAGAAACAATTTGTTTGGAAGGAAAACAAGAAGTTTATTTTAAAGATACATGCGGAAATCCTGCTAATATTTATGATGCAGGAAAAATAAATGATAAAAACTACTGGGAAAAAATCGTTCCAAAGGAAGAAACTTGCGGATTTGATAATCTTAATGGAAATGCAAATTCAAAAACATGTGGAAACTGCGATTATTTTAGAGGAAGCATCTGTAAAAAAGGCAGTGCAAATTATGGAAATTATGTTTGCGAAGATTTAAAATGCAGAGTTATTATTAATGGGGAAAATAAAATAAAAAAGAATGGGGAGAGCTGGTGTGAATATCAAGGATATACTGGCAAAGGAAAAGATTTAGTTGGAAGCAGGCATTACAGGCATTTATGCGTTAATGGAGAAGAGATAGTTGAGGCTTGCGATGATTACAGAGCAAAATTCTGCTTTGAAGAAAATGTTAAAATAAGCAATGTTGATTTTACAGAATCTGCATGCATTGCAAACAGATGGCAGGATTGCATAAAACAGGATAATGCAGAGGATTGTTTGAATACTGACAAAAGAGAGTGTTATTGGAAAGAAGGTTATTATTTTACAGGAGCTGGAGTAACAGATTCCAGCGAAACTACAACAGCAATTAAAAGCACTTTTAGCGGAGGGGCTCCTGTCACATTTTCAGGAGGCTCAACTGGAACTTTCAGCGGAGGAACAACAGGAAAAATAATAACAGGTTTTGCAAGTGCAGATGTGGCTGTTCCGACTATATTAAAAGCAACAAAAAAAGAACAGGGAATATGCCTGCCTTCAGTTACTCCTGGATTAAAATTCTGGAATACTGGTGATGCTTCATCTATTTGCAATATTGGAAGCAATACTTGTACAGTTACTTTTGAAAAAAGTTTGATTGAAAGAGGGCAAGGAACGCCTAGAGATAATAAAAACTGTTTAGATCCCAATGGTGAATGGGCAATAGCTATGAATGACATCTGCACAAGTTTGGGGGATTGCGGGGCTTATTTTAATGTTGCTGGAAAGTATACAAATAAAGGTGCTGAATTCAAAATTTCAGGAGAAAAGAAAACTCTTGGACAAGGAATGTTAAATGCTGTGAAAAAGAAAGCTGGATATTAAATGAAACAAAACTTTTAAAAAAAGTTTTATCAAAAACTAAAAATGAAAAATAATCAAATTGGAAGGGGAAGTGCAGAGAATTTTGAGATTAAATCAGAAACTAAAACAAACAATAGAGGCCGTAGCTTATCAAAATTAGATATTAATGAAAAATGTAAATCAAAAAATATTTTTAAAACATATTTCTTAATTATAAATTTAGTTTTAGCTATTGCTGCGTTTAGTTATTTGATTGGCGCAGAAGAATCTTTCTCTCCTTTACCTATAAATGCAAAGGGAAATCCATTCATTCCTAAAGAAGGTGATATTTTGGTAACAGATCCTACGACAGGAGTTCCAACACTTGCTCCTGAATCTGCGTCTCTTGCAAAAACTCCTCTTGGAGAAGTTAAAGCAATGTTTACAAATGTGGCTTTTAAAACTTTAGTCTGGGTGGCTGTTGGAGCTGGAGTTGGTGCATTAATTGGAATTTTAGCAGGAGGAAAAAATGGGGGGAGCTGGGGGGCATTATCTGGAGCAGCAGGAGCTGGAAGTGGCTATCTACTTACTTCTCTTTTAATACAAAATCAAATGAATGCTGGAACTGCTTTTTGGTGGGGGACAGGATTTGGACTAAGCGTAGGATTAGCAATTTTTCTTTTAACTTATAAAAAAGAATCAAAAAAAATTGTTGAATTCAACTGCAGACCTTTTGAAGCTCCAATTGGAGGCAATGATTGCGAACTATGCAATAGTTTTAAAGAATGCTCAGAATACACCTGCAAAAGCTTGGGGCAGGCTTGTGATATTGTCAATGCAGGAACAAAAGAGCAAAAATGCATTTGGAAAAATCCTAGAGATGTTAATTCTCCAATAATTTTTATGACAAATGTAAGCAAAGGATTAAAATATTTTCCTGATAAAAATCTTCGTCCGGATAAAACTGGTGTTGAAATAAGCAAGTTAGATGGAAGCTGTATTAAAGCCTTTACACCTCTTGAATTTTCAATATCAACAAAAGACAGTCTAACAAGTATTGGAGAACCAAGCCAGTGTAAAATTGATTATAATTTAACAACTAAGTTTGAAGAAATGTCTTATTATATGGGTGGAAGCAATTTATTTTTGTATAATCATACTGAAAAGTTAGCACTTCCAGGGCCTGATAATATAAATAAAATAGCTCCAGAATTAAAGAACGATGGAACTTATACTCTTTATATTAGATGTCAGGATGCAAATGGAAATTTTAATGTAGATCCTTATTCAGTCAGATTCTGTGTTGAAAAAGGTCCTGATACAACACCCCCTATTATAGAAAATACAAGCATACTTAATGGATATCCAATACAGTTCAATAAATCAAGTTTGATAACAGAAGTTTATCTCAATGAACCTGCTGAATGCAAATTGTCAAAAACAGACACTGATTATAAGAATATGGAAAACAGTATGAATTGTGATATGAATTTATGGGAGATGAACATTAATAATTTTTACACTTGCAGGGCAAATTTAACTGGAATTGAATCTAGAAAAGAAAATATATTTTATTTCAGGTGCAAAGATAAACCTGACTTTGAAGAAAAAGACAGGAATGTTAATACTGATAGTTATAAATATGTTGTAATAGGAACTCAGCCATTGAATATAATTGAATCAAGCCCAAAAGACACAATAAAGGGGGCAACAGATGTTGTGCCTGTCATTTTAACAATAAAAACCGATAATGGTTATAAAAACGGAGAGGCAAAATGCTATTATAAAACAAGTAATATGACAAGCTATATACAGTTTTTGGAAACAGGAACCAATGAGCATAATCAAAGGCAGGATTTAACCACAGGAAGCTATATTTATTCTTTCAAGTGCGTTGATTTAGGAGGAAATACAGCTTATAATTCAACAAGCTTTATAGTTGAAACTGACAAATCAGGGCCTGTTGTTACAAATGTTTACAAAGAAATAGGACAATTAAAGCTAAAAACTAATGAAGAAGCTGAATGCAGTTATTCTAACAGAGATTGTAACTTTGAAATAGCTGATGGAGTAAAGATGACAACAACAAATTTTAATATACATACTGCTGAATGGAAAATAAATATAAATTATTATATCAGATGCAAAGATAAATATAATAATCAGCCAAATCCCAACACCTGCTCTATAATTGTAAATCCCTCGGTTTTTGCAGAAGGGGTAACGAGTTCTGGATAGTTCTGTTCAACGATTATCTACTATGAATATTAGTTATTAATTTTTTAAAGGTAAGTTATGGCTTCGGAGATTTGTTTTGTGTGTAGTAGCTTGAATTCGCCAGTTGCGAATTCAACAGTAGGTAGTCGGTCGTAAGTCGTTTGTAGTTAATATTTAATACCTTAGTTTGACATTTGTCAAACTAAATTCGTCTATAAACTAATTTGACAGTTGCACAATTTTTCATTAAAACTCTAGGTATCTGTTTGTTTTTTAGCTAAAACTATGCGATTTATCGCATCAAAAT
>Ga0209541_10006716_pt1 | contig 19518 bp, 20 predicted proteins | sample RifCSPlowO2_01_FD_184027 | JGI IMG/M metagenome (GOLD analysis project Ga0209541, IMG submission 184027) | Groundwater microbial communities from Rifle, Colorado - Rifle CSP2_plank lowO2_0.1 (SPAdes) (version 2) | ecosystem: Environmental > Aquatic > Deep subsurface > Groundwater | place... | reverse complement strand
AGAGGCCGATGATTTCAAGGACGAGGTTGATGGCAGTTTCGGCGGCATAGGAGCGCAGCTCGACAGTAAGGATGGCAATCTGGTCGTCGTCTCGCCACTCAAGGGCTCACCGGCCGAAGCCGCGGGTCTGAAGCCGGGCGATAGGATCATTCTCGTGAACGCGACCTCCACCGAGGGCTTTTCCGCGGAGGCGGCCGCGCGGATAATCCGTGGACCGGTGGGCACGCCGGTCACGCTCACCATCATGCGCGAGGGCTGGAAGGAGCCCCAGGAATTCACCATTATCCGCCAGGATATCATCGTGCCGACCATCGACCTGACGATGAAGGAGGGCGGCGTCGCGTACATCCAGCTTTACCAGTTCAACGCCAGCGCCAGCAATCTGTTCCGGGATGCGATCCGCGAAGCCGCGCTTGCCGGCACGCGCGGCGTTGTGCTGGATCTGCGAGGTAACCCCGGCGGCTACCTGAGCGTGGCCGTGCGCCTGGCCAGCTGGTTCCTACCACGCGGCGCGATAGTCGTGAGCCAGCAGGGACGGGACGGCAGCGAGGAAGACGCGGTCCGGGCCAACGGCAATTCGGCGCTGGCAGACATCCCAACCGTCGTCCTGATCGACGAGGGTTCCGCGTCGGCCTCGGAGATCTTGGCAGGCGCGCTTCGCGACCACCGCGAGATACCGCTGGTCGGCCAGCCAAGCTTTGGGAAAGGCACAGTGCAGGAGATCCAGGAACTTTCCGATGGCTCCATCGTGAAGCTGACCATCGCGCACTGGGTCCTGCCATCGGGACACATCCTGGAAGGCGCCGGCCTGAAACCGGATTATGAGGTTAAGATAACCGAGGACGACATCAAGAACGATCGCGACCCGCAGCTCGACAAGGCGCTCTCGATCCTGCGGAACATGATCAACCAATGATATGCAGGTGATTTTCCTCAAAGACGTCAAAGGCAAGGGCCAAAAGGGGCAGGTCAAGAACGTTGCCGACGGTTACGCGCGTAATTTCCTGATCCCGCAGGGATCGGCGGTCCCGGCAACCCCGGCGGCGCTCGCGCGGCTCGAAGCCGAAAGGTCCAAAGGCGAAGCGGAGAGCAAGGAGGCGGAGCAGCGCATCGCCCGCATCATCCAGAACCTGAAGGACAAGAAAATAGAGTTCTTGCTGAAAACGGACGAGAAAGGTTCCGTGTTCGGCTCGGTCACCGGGGAGATGATCGAAAAGGCCCTGCGGGAGCACGGCTTCGTGACCAAGGACCGCGTCAACGCGCCGCTCGCGCATCCCATTAAGGAGTTCGGGGAACACCAAGTGGAATTGCATTTCCACAAGGGACTGACCGCGAAGATAGGCGTGGTCGTTAAGCCACAGCCACGACCGTAGCCGTGCGGCGGGCGCCGTCGAACTTGGTCTTGGTCTTGCGGTAGAATTTGATCACCCCGGCCTTCGCCGCGTAAAGGGTGTCATCGCCGCCGCGCAAAACATTCGCACCGGCAAGGTACTTTGTGCCGCGCTGGCGGATGATGATCTGGCCGGCCGCGATGGGCTGGCCGTCCTGGATCTTGACGCCAAGGCGCTTGGACCGGGAATCGCGTCCTAATTTAGTAGAGCCGAGGGCTTTTGTATGTGCCATTGGGGGATATTCTAAGGTCTAGAGCCGAAAATGTCAATATTCTCGAGCTTTTATTGAAAGAAATATAACCCGGGGCGGGCCACAATATGTAGGATGGGCACCTTGTTCCAGAAACTCGGGCATTGGAAGAAAGAGTTGATCGTCGCGGCGATGGTTTTCCTCGTATCCTCGCTGAGCTTCGGTCTCGGCTACCTTGCTAATCGCGAGGACAGCCGTGCGCCGATAATAATAGAGAAGTGTTCGGAACGTGCCGCCGAATGATATAATGTACGCATGATAAAAAAGGACCTCGGCCTGGGGCTCGTGATCGGCGTCGCGGTGGGCTTGCTGGTACAGCCAATATTGACCAACATCGGCGCCACGCCGGCTATGGCGACGCGCCTGGCGGTGTTTGCGGCATTCCTCATCCTGGGACCGCTCGGCGTCTTCGTCGGTTACCAACTTGGCAAGATAAAGAGCGTCCTTTATCAGTTCACGAAGTTCGCAGCGGTGGGCACGCTGAACACACTTATCAATCTCGGCGTCTTAAACCTGCTCATCGCCATGACCGGTATCGCTTCCGGTTATGGCTACAGCTGGTTCGTCCTGATCGGCTTTCTATTGGCGACCACTAATAGCTTTATCTGGAACAAGCTTTGGACCTTCGGCGACACGAGCGGCGTGCAGACCAAACAGACCTTGGCCTTTTACGCCCTGACCGCCGTGGGCGCGGTCATCAATGTCGGCGTGGCCAGTTTCATCGTGAACGGCCTGCCTTCGCCCGGATTCCCCGCCGCGGTTTGGGCGAACGTGGGCGGCCTGGTCGGTGTCGCGGCATCTTTCCTGTGGAACTTCTTGGGATACAAATTCTTTGTTTTCAAGAAGAAGCCGGAAGCGCCAGGCACTTGACTTTAGGCAAAAATACATGCTATAATACCCCCGAACTGGTGCGAATATACCTTAACGACTTGTCGGCTAAGGTATGTCCTATCCTTCTGTTTGCCACTGGCCCCCGCGAGGGGGCTTTTGGTTTTGATGTCGATAATATATAATAAGGCAACGTTATGGCAATCTTCACGTATATCCGGAAGGTGTTTAAGCGCGATTTTTGGACCCGCAAACGCCTCATCTGGGGCGTGATCATCATCGCCATCATCCTTATTGTAGCTTCGAACGTCCTCGGCGGCGGCGCACCGGCTAATATCCAAACGACCACGGTCAAGCGCCAACACATTGAGCAGACGGTCCTGTCCACCGGCGAAGTGGTCAGCAGCGTCGATCTCAGCTTGAGCTTCCAGGCCAGCGGCGTGGTGCGCCAGGTCTTGGTTAAGGAGAGTCAGAAAGTGCGGGCCGGGCAGACGCTGGCCACTTTAGACCAAGCTTCCGCCCGGGCCGCCCTGACCAGCGCCCAGGGTACTTTGGCTCAGGCCCAGGCAAACTACACCAAAGTTCTTGATGGCGCTTCGAACGAGGATGTCCAGGTGAGCAAGGCCGCGGTGGACGCCGCGAAGACCACCTTGCAGAACGCGTATACAACTCTTTTGAATTCCGGTTTGGACGCCATTTCGGTCCCCGAGAACTCCTCGGACGGCACGATCGCGGTCACCGGGTTCTATAACGGCTCCGCCACGGGCGAATACAGGGTGGTCGTCGAAGGTTCGAATTTCAGGATATTGAACCGCGACCTGGAGGAAGGCCCGACCCAGGAATCCAAGACCATAACCAGGGGCGACCCGATCGCCATCGGCACGCACGGGCTCTTCATCACCTTCAGTTCGACCGGAAGTTTCAATGGTCTGGACCGCTGGATCATTGCCATACCCAACACGCAGGCCAGCACTTACTTGACCAACCTGAATGCATACGAGGCGGCCAAAAAATCCCTGGAACAGGCCGAAGCGGCGCTGGCCCTGAAGCAGGCGGCAGCCCGGCCTGCCGACCTGCAAGCGGCACAGGCCCAAGTGCTGTCGGCCCAAGGCCAAGTGGCGGCCGCGCAGGCGACATTGAACAATACGATCATCCAAGCGCCTTCCGACGGCACGATCACAAAGGTTGATATCAAAATCGGCGAACAGGCCGTGGCCTCACAGGAGGTCATAATCCTGCAGGACGTCGGCGACCTGTATGCGGAAGCGAACGTCAGTGAAGCGGACATCGCCGCCATCCAGGTGGGCCAACCAGTGGAGTACACTTTCGATGCTCTGGGCCCGGACAAACATTTCCAGGGAGCCGTCCAGACGGTTAACCCCGCTTCCACGGTCATTTCCGGCATAGTGAACTACAAAGTCACCGCGAGCATCGATGACGGCGCCGAGATCAAGCCGGGCATGACCGCGAACATGACCGTGCTGGTGGCGGCGAAGGACAACGCGCTGGCGGTGCCTTCAAACGCCATCTTGAACAAGAACGGCAAAAAATACATACGCGTGATCGATGATCCCAAGACCAAGGCATACAGCGAGGTGGAGGTGACAACCGGCCTGAACGCCGACGGCGGCCTGGTGGAGATACTGAACGGATTGCAGGAAAACCAGGAGGTCGTGATAAGCATCTAACCACGCACGCGCATGTCTCTCATCCGCGCGCGCGACCTCAAGAAGGAATATTTGAGCGATGGCTTGGTGACGCCGGTCCTGTATGGCCTGGATTTTGATATCGAGAAAGGAGAGCTGCTGGCGATCATGGGCCCTTCCGGCTCGGGCAAATCGACCCTGATGCACATCCTCGGTTTCCTGGATCGGCCGACCAGCGGCGTCTATGAGTTTGACGGCCAGGACACCAGCAAATTCGACGATCATCGTCTGGCCGAGCTCCGGAATGAGAGCGTCGGCTTCGTCTTTCAGTCCTTCAATCTTCTGCCGCGCACCACGGTTTTGGACAACGTGAAGCTGCCTCTTTTGTACAGCAAGAAAAAAAATCACGATCAGCTGGCCAAGGCCGCGCTCGAGTCCGTGGACCTTTCGCATCGCCTGAACTATTTCACGAACCAGATCTCCGGCGGCGAAAAGCAGCGCGTGGCCATCGCCCGGGCGCTGGTGTGCGAGCCGTCGGTCATCTTCGCCGACGAGCCGACTGGCAACCTGGATTCCAGGTCCGGCAACACGGTCATGAGCATCCTGCAGCGCCTGAACGAGGAGGGCCACACCATCATCCTGGTGACGCATGAGATGGACACCGCGAACCACGCCAAACGCATCATCCGCATCAAAGACGGCTTGATCGTCGCCGACGAGAGGGTTGTCAAACGCACCATCGCTACCCCGGACAAAGAACTGGTGAAATGAGCTTCCTGGCGACCATCAAGCTGGTGCTGCGCGGGCTCATTGCCCGCAAGGGCCGCTCGGTCCTCACCATCCTCGGCATCGTCATCGGCGTGGCCGGGGTCATCATCATCATCGCGCTCGGCGCCGGCGCCCAAAGCTTGGTCCTCGGCCAGGTGACCAAGCTCGGCACCAACCTCCTGAACGTGCAGCCCGGCAAGAGCAGCGAGACCGGGCCGCCGGCGCAGGTCTTCGGCGTCATCGTGACCACGCTTAAGGAAGGGGATGCCGACGCCTTGCGTGACAAGGTCCAGGCGCCGCACCTCACCGTGGTCAATGCCGTCGCGCAGGGGCGCGTCGCCGTGGCCTGGGAGAATCGCAGCGCGGACACCAATATGATTGCCACGGACGCCGACTATAACCAGCTGGTCAGTTTCGACATGCAGGCCGGGCGCTTCTTCACGCCGACCGAGGAGGAGGGCGGCACGGCCGTGGCCGTGCTGGGCTCCGTGGTGAGCGACGCGCTCTTTAAAGATGCCGGAGTGGATCCGATAGGGCAGGTGATCAAGGTCAAGAGCGCTGCGCAGACGGAGGCCGGCGGCGTGCCGCTCCGCGTGGTCGGCGTCATCGAACCGCGCGGCAGCGCCTTCTTCCAAGACCAGGATGACCAGATATTCCTGCCTCTCGCCATCGGCCAGCAGCGCGTCTTGGGCAAGAATTACCTGAATGCCATTCTCGCCAAGGTAGACGACGCCGCGAACATACAAAGCAGCATCGCCGACATCAAGCGCATCCTGCGGCGCGAGCATCGCATACTGGGCGACGAGCAGGAAGAGGATTTCACCGTGAGGAACCAGGCGGAGGCGGTGAAGATATTGAGCAGCATCACCGACGCCCTGAGCTTGTTCTTGACCGCGATGGCCGCGATTGCCCTCATCGTCGGCGGCGTGGGCATATTGAACATCATGCTGGTGACCGTGGCCGAGCGCACGCGCGAGATCGGCCTTCGGAAGGCGGTCGGCGCCACAAACCGCGCGGTGCTGACCCAATTCCTGTACGAGTCCAGCTTCCTGACCCTCATGGGCGGCATCGTGGGCATAATCGCCGGGATCGTGCTCGCGTACCTCATCGCGCTACTCATGCGCCAACTGGGTTACGATTGGGCTTTTGTCATCTCGCCGCTCTCGATACTGATGGCCGTCGGCGTGTCCGTGCTGACCGGCGTCCTCTTCGGCCTCTATCCGGCGCTCAAGGCCTCGCGTCTCAATCCCATTCAGGCACTGCACTATGAATAGGATGCTGCATATCGCCGTGAGCCAGTCCGTGCGGGCCCTGACCCGCAACATCGGGCGCACCATGCTGACCATGCTGGGCATAGTCATTGGCATCTCCACGGTCATCCTGGTGCTGTCGGCCGGCGAGGGTTTTCGCAGTTTGATCGACTCCATCGTGGATTCGTACGGCAGCAACACGCTTTTTGTGCAGGTCAAAGTGCCGCCGACCACAAAGAACCGCGCGGCGAGCCAGAGCGCTCAGGATTTTCAATCCGTGGCGAGCGGCGTGACCATAACCTCGCTCAAGGAGCGCGACCTGGATGAGATAATGAAACTCCCGAACGTGAAGAACGCCTACGGCGTGGTCACCGGCTCGGCTCCCACCGCGTACCGCAACAACAAGAAGAGCATCATCTACTACGGCGCCGGCGCGGAGCGGGCGGAGATAGACCAGACAGCACTCGCGGCCGGCCGCTTCTTCACCAAGGCCGAGGACACCAGCGGGGCGCAGGTGGCCGTGCTCGGCAGCGGACTCGTGAGCTTGTTCGGCCAGGACGATCCCATCGGCAAGACCCTGCGGGTCGGCACGCTAAACTTCCAGGTGATCGGCGTTTACGAGGCGAAAGGCGCGATCTCCGGCGAGGACGACATTCTGTACATACCGCTTGCGACCGCGCAGAAGAAATTGCTCGGCGTGGACCATCTGCTATTCGGCGTCATACAGCTTGAAAATGACGAGCTCGGCGAGGCCACAGCGGAGCAGATCCGCGTTCTTTTGCGCCGCAATCACGACATCACCGACCCGGTCAAGGACGATTTCTCGGTGCAGACGCAGGCGCAGGCCATGGAAAGCTTCAACGCCATCTTCGGTGGCATAACCGCACTTCTCATCGCCATCGCGGCCATCTCCTTGATAGTGGGAGGCGTGGGTATCATGAACATCATGTATGTCGTGGTCACCGAACGCACCGCGGAGGTCGGCCTGAAGAAGGCGCTGGGCGCGCGCGGCGAGGATATTCTGAGCGAGTTCCTGGTGGAGGCGGTACTGGTCACGGTGGCCGGCGGCGTGATCGGCATTGTTTTAGGTTCCGCCTTGGGCTGGCTCGTGTCGGTCATCGCCACTGCCGCCAACCTGGACTGGACCTTCATCGTGCCGCCGTATGCCATCGCCATCGGTTTCGGCGTGTCCGCGGCGATCGGCATTGGCTTTGGCGTTCTGCCGGCCAGGAGCGCCGCTAAATTAGACCCGATCGAGGCCTTGAGGTACGAGTAGGATAAGGTAAGATAGGGTCAGGTCCGTTTTGATGGCCCTGGAGAGAGCACTCGTTCAATACAAACAGAATGGAGGTCACCATCTGGGGCCATCCAAGCGGATCCAAACCTTATGCCGCGTTTTCAGGAAAACGTACCTCTCAGCGAACATTCCAACTACAAAATAGGCGGGCCCGCCCGCTATTTTTTTACCGCGCGGACCGAGGCCAGCTTGAAGTCGGCGCTCACGGAAGCAAAGCGACGCAAGCTGCCCGTATTTCTAATTGGCGGCGCCACGAATCTGCTTTTCCCGGACAAAGGTTTTAATGGACTCGTGATCAAGTGCGCGTTCGGCGGGCTGGAGCGCCGCGGCAACCGCATCCACATCGGCGCCGGCGTGTCGATCACCAAGCTCATCCGCTTCGCGGCGCAAAACAACCTTGCGGGATTGGAGTGGGCCGGCGGATTGCCGGGCACGGTCGGTGGCGCCATCCGCGGCAATGCTGGTTGCTTCGGCGGCGAGACCAAAGATTCCATCGTGGAGGTGCGCGGCATGGACACACGAACGTTGCAGGTCATCACGCGCCCGCGCCAGGGATGCCGCTTCGCGTACCGCTCCAGCATCTATAAAGAGAAGCAGGGCAGGGAAGTGGTGCTTGCGGCGGTCTTCGCCCTGAAGAAGGGCCGCAAGGATGCCATCTGGAGGGTTGCCAAGAAAAACATCGACTGGCGCAAGGAAAGACACCCCCTGGAATACCCGAATATCGGCAGCATTTTCAAGAACGTGCCGGTCCAGAACGTGCCGCACAGGTGGCAAAAAGACCTCGCCGCCAATCCCAAGATGGATCCGTTCCCCGTGGTGCCGGCTGCGCGGCTCATTGCACGCGCAAACATGAAAGGCAAGCGTCGTGGCGGCGCGATGATCTCGCTGAAACACACCAATTTCATCGTCAACGTGCGCAAAGCGAAGGCCGCGGATGTGAAATACCTGGTCAAGTTCGTGCAGCGAACAATAAAAAGGAAATTCGGCATCGAATTGGAGCCGGAAGTGCAGATACTTTAGCGTTGCGACTTATCCACAGCTTCGCGCAAAAATCGCAAATCGATTTGTTATACTATCTGGGTAACAGCGAAATGATTAATTTCATTCTGCTACACGCGGACGGGATGGAAACAAAAGACCCCTAACGTTCGCGCTCTCATTGAGGTGGTCGGCAACTCAATGTAAACTCAGAAAATAAAAACGAAAATGGCGAAGAAAAGAAAGAAAGCCGCTCCGAAGAGAAAGGCGAAGAAGGCCAGCAAGAAGCGCCGCGCCTAGTCTCCAAGGTAGTTGACAAAAACCAGTCGAAAGGCTGGTTTTTGGTTAATGTATTTACCCGAAGAAACGGGGTATAATATAAGCCATGAAAATAGAAATAAGCTCGAAAAATATGGAGCTCCTGCCGAGTTTGGTCGAGTACGTGAACGAGAAGCTGGGTTCTTTGGACCGCCATGTCCAGAAGTATGAACAAAAAGGAGAACTGACCCTGCGCGTCCGTATCGGCCGCATCACCGCCCACCACCAGAAAGGAGAAGTGTTCGAAGCTTCCGCATATTTGGATCTGCCCGGCCCGAACATTCACGTCGAGAAGACGAGCGAGGACATGCACACCGCGATAGACATGGCGCGCGCCGCTTTAGCCCAAGAGATCGAGAAACACAAAGAGAAGCGCGGCGACAAGCGCTCCTGATTTAAATGGCGGGATTTTTTAAGAACCTTTTCGGCGGCGGCGCGCTTCGCGCCTTTGAAGAGCGCGTGGCGGAGATAAATTCGCTGGAAAGCGAGATCGCCGCGCTTTCGAGTGACGCGTTGCGCGCGGCAAGCGACACGCTGAGAAAAAATATAAAAGACGGCGAAGAATTGGATACAATAACGACGCGCGCTTTTGCTTTGGTGCGCGAGGCCGCGAAGCGCACACTGGGACAACGGCCGTACGACGTTCAGTTAATGGGCGGACTGGCCTTGCACCAGGGCGCTGTGGCGGAAATGGCCACCGGCGAGGGCAAAACGCTTGCCGCCGTGGCCCCGGCCTATCTGAACGCCCTGAAGGGCGAGGGCGTGCATGTGGTGACCGTGAACGAATACCTGGCCCGGCGCGACACCGTCTGGATGGGCCAGATATACAGGGCTTTAGGCCTTTCCGTGGCCTGCCTGGTGCCGAATGCCGCCTTTTTGTATGACCCGGACTGGCAGATCCCGCAGGATGGCGAGGCCCTGGCGGACCAGGAGCGTGACGCGACCGGCAGCTTCCTGGTACAGCAAGAGTTTTTGCGGCCGATCTCGCGGCGCGAGGCATATCTGGCCGACGTGACCTATGGCACGAATCACGAGTTCGGGTTCGATTTCCTGCGCGACAATCTCGCGTACGCGCTGACCCAGCAGGTGCAGCGCGGCCACGCTTACGCCATTATCGATGAAGTGGACTCCATCCTGATCGACGAGGCCCGCACACCGCTCATTATCTCCGCGCCGGATACCGAATCCAGCGAGCTTTACAAGACCTTCAGCCGCGTCGTCGCGAACCTCAAACCGGACGAGGACTATGCCGTCGACGAAAAGCTGCGTTCCGTGCTCATCAACGATTCCGGAATCGAGAAGGTGGAGAAAATGCTCGGCGTGCAAAATATATATGCCGCTGAGAACCTGCGCATGGTCCATTACCTCGAAGAGAGCTTGAAGGCCAAGGCGCTTTTTAATAAGGACAAAGAGTACGTGGTGCGCGAGGGCCAGATCCTCATAGTGGACGAGTTCACCGGCCGCATCCTGCACGGCCGGCGGTACAACGGCGGCTTGCACCAGGCCATCGAGGCCAAGGAGAGCGTGAAGATCCAGGAGGAATCCCGGACTTACGGCAAGGTTTCCATCCAGAACTATTTCCGCCTCTATGAGAAGATCTCTGGCATGACCGGCACGGCGCAGACCTCCGCCGAGGAATTCCATAAGGTGTACAAGCTGGAGGTCGTGACCATTCCCACCAACCGCCCGAATGTCCGCATCGACGGCGCCGATCTCATATACAAAAACGCCGCCGCCAAGTGGCGCGCGGTGGTTGCGGAGATCAAGGCGCGCCACGAGAAAGGCCAGCCGGTGCTGGTGGGCACAACCTCCATCTCCAAGAACGAGCATCTGTCCGCCCTGCTTGCGGAGCAGAACATCCCGCATCAGGTTTTGAACGCCAAGCGTAACGAGGAGGAGGGCAAGAACATCGCCCAGGCCGGCCAACCGGGCCGCGTAACCGTGGCCACGAACATCGCCGGCCGCGGCGTGGACATCATCCTGGGCGGCAACCCGCCGGACCCCAAGGAGGCGGCGAAGGTGCGCGAGCTCGGAGGCCTGTATGTTCTGGGCACGGAGCGGCATGAGGCCCGCCGCATCGACAACCAGCTGCGCGGCCGCGCCGCGCGCCAGGGCGACCCGGGCTCTTCGCAGTTCTTTCTTTCGCTGGAGGATGACCTTATGCGCATCTTCGGCGGTGATCGTATTAAGGGCCTCATGGACCGGTTCGACCTGCCAGAGGACCAGCCGATCCAGATGGGCATGGTCTCGAGCGCGGTGGCCCAAGCGCAGGCCAAAGTGGAGGGCAACAACTTCGACATGCGCAAGCACTTGCTGGAATACGATGACGTCCTGAACAAACAGCGCACGGCCGTGTACCGCCGGCGCCAGGAAATACTAACCGCGATGAGCCACGAGACGCTCGCGGATATCATCTTCAATGCTGCCTACGCGCATACGGAAGGGCTTTGGAACGCGACCCTGGACCCGCAGTATGACTTTGACGCCGCTAGAGAAGAGGTCGAGAAATTCAAGAAGGCACTGCAAGCCGCGGGCATCGCGAACGAGAAACATCCGCTGCCGGAGGACATTAGCGCGACGGAAGACCTGAAGGACATGCTCGTGAAGCGCAGTATGGAGGCCGCGCTGGACCCGGCGACCTTGCAGAGGGCGCTCGGCATTTTAGATCTCCTGTGGATGAACCATCTGGACGACCTGGAGGCCTTGAACGAATCCATTGGCCTGCGCGCTTACGCCCAAAAAGACCCACTGGTGGAATACCGCGAAGAATCCCGCAAGCTGTTCGATAACTTCTGGGACAATTTCAACGGCTGGATCTTCGCGAACGTCTTTAAGATGGCCGGCCAGGCGCAAGGCACCGGCGCGCCGACTGCCAAGCCCGTCGTGATACCCGTGATTACGTCAGTTTCCGGAGGCAAGATTGGCCGAAACGACCCCTGTCCTTGCGGTAGCGGTAAAAAATGGAAAAAGTGCGGGTTGATCAATACGGAGGAACATAAGCGGCTAATGAAGAAATGATCCTCGTCCTCAACTTCGGAGGCCAGTTCGCCCATTTGATTGCTCGGCGCGTGCGCGATTTGGGAGTGCGGGCGGAGATAGTGCCGCACGACATTTCCGACCGGGAGATCGCCGAACTGGAACCGGACGGCCTCATTCTTTCCGGCGGGCCGTCGTCCGTGCTGGAGAAAGGCAGCCCGATGCCGGACAAGGCCATCTTCAATCTGGGCATCCCGGTCCTCGGCATTTGCTACGGCGAACAGCTTTTGGCGCATCTTTTGGGGGGCAAGGTGAAGCCGGGCCACAAAAAGGAATTCGGGAAGGAGATCCTTAAGATCCACTCGAGGCAGGGGATATTCAAAGGTCTGGCGGCAAAAGAGGCCGTCTGGTTTTCCCACGGCGACTACGTGAGCGCTTTGCCGAAAGAGTTCGCGCGCACCGCATCCACCAAAAATTGCCCCAACGCGGGCATATTCTCTAAACAGAGGAATTTCTACGGTATCCAGTTCCATCCCGAGGTCACGCATACCGTACACGGCACACAAATCTTGAAGAATTTCATTTTCGGCATATGCAAGGCGCGGAAGGACTGGAGCGTGGCCGGACAGGGAAGAAAAATAATTGCCAAGATGCGCCGGCAGATAGGAAGCGCGCACGTCGTGGTCGGCATCTCCGGCGGCGTGGATTCGCTGGTCGCGGCCACCGTGCTTCACAGGGCCATCGGCAATCGTCTGCACGCGGTGTTCGTGGACACCGGCCTTCTGCGCAAGAACGAGCGCGCGGAGGTCAGCGCTTCGCTGCGCAGGCAGGCATTCAAGAATTTTCATATCGTGGACGCCTCGAAATTGTTCTTGGGCCGTCTGGCCGGGGTGTCCGACCCGGAAAAGAAGCGCAAGATCATCGGGCACACATTCATAGAGGCCTTTGAGCGCATTATAAAGAAGGAATTGAAGCGACATCCGATAGAATTTCTGGCGCAGGGCACGATATATCCGGACCGCATCGAATCGGCCGAGCCCAACAAGCAGGCATCAAAGATAAAAAGCCACCATAATTTGACCCTGCCGGACAAGCTCGGGTTCAAGATAGTGGAACCGCTCCGGGACCTGTACAAGGACGAAGTGCGTCAGTTGGGGAGATCGCTCGGTCTGCCGCAGGACCTCATCTGGCGCCATCCGTTCCCAGGGCCGGGCTTGGCCATCCGCGTGGTCGGCGACATCACGCCGGAACGCCTGGCCATACTGCGTGAGGCCGATGCCATCTATATAGAAGAGCTGCGCAAAGCCGGCGAGTATCGCAAGATATGGCAGGCCTTCGCCGCGCTTCTGCCGCTGAAGACCGTCGGCGTGATGGGGGACGCGCGCACCTACGAATATATCATTGCTCTGCGTGCCGTGGACTCCGTGGACGGCATGAGCGCCGACTGGCACCGCATACCGGAAGACCTCTTACAAAGGATATCCACCCGCATTACCGCCGAGGTGCGCGGCGTGAACCGAGTGCTGTTCGATATAACCCAAAAGCCGCCGGGCACCATTGAATATGAGTGAGGTCGTGAGCCATGAGTTAGAATTGATGCCATGAAGACCCTGAAAAGGACCCAGTTCGGCAATCCTATCCTGCGCGCCAAAGCCAAATCCGTTCCCGCGGCCTATCTGAAAACCGCCGCATTTCGGAATCTGGTGAAACGGATGTTCTTCACCATGCGCCGGGTGCACGGGGTGGGCCTCGCGGCGCCGCAGATCGGCAAGTCCCTGCGCCTCGCGGTCATCGGCATTCCGATCCGGCGCTCCGGGGCCAATAGATATTTCCGACGTGTTTTGGTTAACCCGAAAGTGACCTGGCACTCCAAAGCTAAGAATTTGGATTTTGAGGGCTGCCTGAGTTTCACGGATGGCCGCGGCGAAGTGCCCCGCTGGAACGTTATCAAAGTGGAGTATACCAATGGGGCCGGCAAGGGGGTTCGCGAGAAACACACAGGATTCATCGCCCGTGTCTTCCAGCACGAGATCGACCATCTGAACGGCCTGGTCTACGTGGACCGGATGACGGACATGCGCACCCTGATGACACATAAAGAATTCATGGGGCGGATAGTAAAATAGCTCCATGGCTCTCATCTGGAATTACGTCAAAGATTACAAAAAGGTCCTGTTCCTGGCGCTCTTTTTGGCGGCCATCAACCAGTTCTTCTCCCTGCTGGATCCGCAAATATTCCGGCTGATCGTGGATAACTACGCGACCAAGGCCGGAGAGCTCTCGCGCGAGACGTTCATGCAGGGCGTCATTCTGCTGCTCTTGGGCATCGTGGGCGTGGCCCTGGTCTCGCGCATCGCGAAGAACTTCCAGGATTATTTCGTGAACGTGGCTACTCAGCGCGCCGGCGCCCAGATGTACGCCCGCAGCGTGCAGCACTCCTTCTCCCTGCCCTACGCGGTCTTCGAGGACCAACGCTCCGGCGAGCTGCTGCAGAAACTGCAGAAGGCCCGCACGGACCTGCAGGCGGTAATCGCATCCTTCGTGAACGTGGTCTTCCTGTCCGGCGTCGGCATCCTATTCGTCCTCATCTATGCGTCCACCGTCCACTGGTCGATCGCGCTCATGTATGCCTTCGCCATCCCGGCGATAGCCATATCGATCTTTGTGCTGAGCCGTAAGATCAAGGCGGCCCAAAAGGCGATCATCGCTGAGACGGCGGACTTGGCTGGTTCCACCACGGAGACCCTGCGCAACGTGGAGTTGGTGAAAAGTTTGGGGCTCGAGGCGCAGGAGGTCGGCCGCCTGAACAGCCTGAACGAGAAAATACTGCAGCTGGAGCTCAAAAAGATCCGCCTCATCCGCACGCTGAGCTTCATCCAGGGCACGCTGGTGAACGCAGTGCGCTCCGCCCTGATCCTCCTCATGCTCTGGCTCATATTCCAAAAGGCGATGTCCCTGGGCGAGTTTTTCAGCTTGCTCTTCTATTCCTTCTTCATCTTCTTCCCGCTGGGCGAGCTGGGAACCGTATCCACTCAATACCAGGAGGCCAAAGCCTCGCTGGAGCAACTGCAGGGCGTGCTGAAGATCAAACCAGAAGAGAAACCTGTCACCGCGGCGAAGATCGACGCCATAAAGTCGATCGAATTCGACCGGGTTGGTTTCCAATACGCCTCCGGCAGCATTCCCGCCGTACGGGATGTGAGCTTGAGCATACGTTCCGGGGAACAAGTGGCCTTCGTGGGGCCCTCCGGCTCCGGCAAGACCACCATACTGAAGCTCATCGCCGGTCTGTATCGGTCGACGTCCGGAAAATTGACCGTGAATGGGGTGGGTCCGGGAAAATTGGACTACGAGGACCTGCGCCGGCGCATCGGGCTCGTCTCGCAGGAGACCCAGCTTTTCGCCGGGACCATTCGCGAAAACCTTCTTTTCGTGAATCCCCGGGCGACCGATGCGGAATGTGTCCGGGCCATGGAACAAGCTGCAGCCGCGGGCATCCTGGAGCGCGGTGGCCAGGGCCTGGACACCAAGATCGGCGAGGGCGGCATCAAGGTCTCCGGCGGCGAGCGCCAGCGTCTGGCCATCGCCAGAGCGCTCCTGCGCGACCCGGAGATAATCATGTTCGACGAGGCGACCTCCAGCTTGGACTCGTTGACGGAAAAAGAGATCACTAGGACAATCCGCGAAATCGTCGCCAAGCGGCCGCAGGTCATCACCATCCTGGTCGCGCACCGGCTTTCGACCGTGTCCCACGTCAAGCGCATATACGTTATGGAAAATGGCGCGATTATTGAGACCGGCAGCCACGAGCAGCTCCTGAAGCAGGGCGGCCTGTACGCGGCGCTCTGGCGCGAACAGAGCGGCGGGAAAGTTTAAGCTTTAGCGGCCGGCGCCAACGGTATCGAGATCGTTATCATCGTGCCTTTGCCCAAAGAGCTTTGGATGTCTATGGAGCCACCATGGCGTTTGGCTATCTCGCGGACCAATGGCAGACCGAGACCGGCGCCCTGCTGGTACATATGCAAGGATTTGTCGCTGCGGTAGAAGGGCTCGAAGATGTACGGCAGGTCCTCCGGCGCGATACCGACGCCGGTATCGCGGACGACAAGCCGGCCGTTCTTCTTTTCGGCGTCCGGCCGGGATTCTAGGGTTATCTCGCCGCCGGCCGGAGTGTACTGGATGGCGTTTTTCAGGAGATTGGACGCGACCTCTTCCAACGCCGTGGCGTTGCCCCAGACGCGGGTGGGCAGCAGGTTCACGGTCGTTATCCGGATATCCTTGCGCACCGCGAGGATCTTAACCCTTTCCAGGATGGTACGGACCACCGCGGCCAAGTCCACTGCGGAGAACGGCGGAGCGCCGCTGGCGTTATTGAAACTGGCCAGGTTCAGCAGGTTGTTGAGGATCGTGGCGATGCGATCGACCTCCTCCACGTTGCTTTTGATTATCGAAATGGCTTCGTCGCGGGTCACCCGGCCGGGGTCCAGGAGCGCGACCTCATTTTCCGTCTTCATGGTCGCGAGCGGCGTGCGCAATTCGTGCGAAGCGTCGGAAATGAAACGCCGCTGGGATTCCATGAATTCCCGGATGGGCCGCAGAGTAGTACGCACGAAGATATAGCTCAGGACGCCCATGATCAGGAGCATCAGCGCGGCCAGCGCGAAGGCCGTGCCTTGCAAGCTGTTGTGGATGTCCTGCACCACCAGGTCCGGACTGAGCCCGGGAGCGAGCTTGTCGGACAGTTGCACGCTCAGGATCCGGACGCGAAGATATCCGAGGACCGACAAGAACACGCCCAAAACGATGGCCGTGTTCAGGACGTGCAAGGCGGTCAGCTTGACCCGGGCGTTCCGGAAGGGCCTAAGCCTTAATGCGGTAGCCCACGCCTCGAACGGTTTCCAGTATCTTTTCATCGTTCTCGAAGTCGATCTTGTTCCTTAGGTTTTTGATATGCACATCCACGACGTTACTGAACCCATCGTAATTGAAATCCCAAACGTGGTCTACCAGCTCCTCGCGGTTCACCACGCGCCCCTTGTTCTTTATGAGATACTCCAGGACGCTGAATTCCTTGAGGGTCAGGGTTATATTCTTGCCGCCGCGATAAACCTCGCGCGTCGCCGTGTTGAGCTGCAGGTCGCGGACGGTGAGCTCGCTCGGCACGAAAACCTCCGGCCGGCGCAAAAGCGCGTTGATGCGCGCCAAAAGCTCCTTGAAGGAGAATGGCTTGACCAGATAATCATCGGCGCCGATGTTCAAGGCGGAGATCTTGTCTTCGGTGGCGCCGCGCGCGGTGAGTACTATGACCGGCGTGGCGATGCCATGCGCCCGCATGTTGCGGCAGATCTCGTAGCCGTCCTTCTTGGGCAACATCAAATCCAGGACTATAAGGTCGTAATCCTTGTGCCCGACCTCTATGCGCCGCTCCGCGGCCTCGCCATCCAGAACATAGTCGACCGCGTAACCCTCCTGCTCCAAACCTTTCTTCAGCGACTTGGCCAGCTTTTCCTGGTCCTCGACTATCAATATGCGCATGGTCTTATTATTTAAGCACCTGATTAAGATTTCATGAAGGCCGCCTGTGTTACCATTATTTCCATGAAAATCATGGTTTTCGGCGTTTTCGACCTTTTGCATCCGGGGCATCTATATTTCCTGTATCACGCGCACCTGCGGGGCGAGGAACTGGTGGCGGTCGTTGCCCGCGACAAGGCGGCCAAAAAACTGAAAGGCCGGGTGCCGGCATGGAGCGAGCGCAAGCGTATGCGGGCCGTGCAGGACACCGGCTTAGCTACGAAAGTGGTTCTGGGCGACCTGAAGGAGGGGAGTTACGCCGTCATTGAAAAGTATCGGCCCGATATCATTTGTCTGGGATACGATCAAAAGTCGCTTGGCAGCGACCTGCGTTCCAAGATGCGTAGTAACGCTTTGCCCAGGATGACGTTATATATTCTAAAGCCGCACAAGACGGACCTTTTCCGCACTTCCAAGCTCCGCGCATGAACCGCAACCAGCTAGTTGCCATATCTGTCATATTGGTCCTCGTCGCCATCGGCGGCTGGTTTTATGTCGATTACGTTTACGCGCCAAAAGTACAGGCACCGCAATTGAACCTTGCGGAGAGCATTGCTGGGGATTGGGACGAGATCTCCGCCCAGATTCCGATCAAAGCCGGCGAGTCCGGTAGATGGTATATCGATGCCATCCGGACGATCGGCGCTGCCACCGCGCTGGTAGCTTTCGAAGATGGCCTGAACGGGCACGTCGCGGTATTGAGCGCGAAGGACGGCGACTACAGCGTCCTGCGCCTGTATGAATCGCAGCTGCAGTTCGCCGCCGCGGAGCTCGAGGCCATAGAGAAACAATATGGCGACGCCGGCTTCGCACCCCAGAATTTTGGGCCGCGCGCGGACGGCACCGGTATGGTTCCTGCGACGGAAAACTTTTTCCTGAAAACGGACATCACGCTCATGCCGATCAAGATCGCCTGGCTGAACCCGGAAGGCAATTTGCCGAACGAGGTCAAGGCCGGAGACGTCAGCGGCTGCGATCACGTCGTACTCCAGGAGCGCATGGTGCCCAAATCGCAAATCCCACTGACCGCCGCGCTCGAGGAACTGCTGGCCGACAAGACCGTCTGGACGGAGGATCGCTCACTCTATAATTACATCGGCCAAGGCGACCTTGAGCTTGTTTCAGTCGCTATCCAGGACGGCATCGCCAAGATATACCTGACCGGCGCCAAACCGCGGCTGTCCGGCGTCTGTGACGACCCGCGCCTTTTTATCCAGGTGGCCCAGACCGCCCGTCAATTCCCGACGGTCCAGCGGGTGGAGCTTTATATAAACGGCGTCCGGAACGACGGCTCGAGCGACCTGCGCGGATGATTGCTTTTTACCCCAGATTTGATATAATACTAGCTATTGTAAGTTCTTTCGTGAGCTTCGGAAGAGGTGGAGCGAGGAGAGGTCGTCTTACAAGCAACGCAATACAACATAAGTAAGTAAAGAATGGCTAAGAAGCTGTACGTTGGAAACCTTTCCTACGACACGACGTCCGATTCTTTGCAGCAGGCCTTTGCACAGGCCGGCACCGTACAGAGCGCCCAGATCATCATGGATAAGATGAGCGGCCGCTCCAAGGGTTTCGGTTTCGTGGAAATGTCCTCTGACGAGGAAGCGACCGCCGCGATCGACATGTGGAACGGCAAGGAGCTCGACGGCCGCGCCCTCACTGTGAACGAGGCGCGCCCGATGGAGCCCCGCGCACCCCGCAATGGCGGTGGCGGCTACGGTAGCAAGGGCAACTGGTAACTCTTTTGCTCGCCGGAAGGCCCTTCGATTTACGTCGGAGGGCTTTTTGGTATAAAATGACGCGCATGACCATAGACGAATTTTCCAAGGTCGAACTGAAAGTGGGCACGATCCGGGAAGCGGCAAGGGTGGAGGGCTCCGAGAAACTCCTGAAGCTCAAAGTGGACCTGGGCGAGGCCGCGCCGCGCCAGATAATTTCCGGCATAGCCAAATATTACGCGCCGGAGGATATTGTCGGCCGGCAGGCGGCCTTCGTCGCCAACCTGGACCCGCGCATGATGATGGGTATGGAAAGCCAGGGCATGCTCCTCGCGGCCTCGGACGGCGATGGTCTGTCCCTGCTCGGCTTGGATAAAGAAATGCCGCCGGGAGCAGTTATTCATTAACTAAAGTTCAAGGAAATATGAAACAAAACATGCTTATCTTGATAGTGATCGCAGCCGTCGCTATCGGCGTCGGCGTGATATTCGCGGCAGTGCAAAATTCAAAACCTGAAACAACTA
>Ga0209541_10006714_pt1 | contig 19523 bp, 22 predicted proteins | sample RifCSPlowO2_01_FD_184027 | JGI IMG/M metagenome (GOLD analysis project Ga0209541, IMG submission 184027) | Groundwater microbial communities from Rifle, Colorado - Rifle CSP2_plank lowO2_0.1 (SPAdes) (version 2) | ecosystem: Environmental > Aquatic > Deep subsurface > Groundwater | place... | reverse complement strand
CAGATAAAGTCAAACTTGCCATATTAGATCTTCCCAGAGTTTTTTAACTCTTCAAATTTATTTAGCTCTCTAATTCTTATTTCAAAACGCTTTTTCAAATATTCTGCCCAGTTTATTTCCGGATGTTCTTCAAGCTTTTTCTTTAATTCATCAGATATTGAAACAGTGAAAGTTGCCATTTTGAAATACAATATTTAGTGTAAACACTATATTTTGTTTATATATTTAAATATTTCTATTTTTGATTTTTTGTTTCATTCATCATTTCATTTGCTTCCAAAATTACATTATCTAAATCTGAATTAGGAAAATATGTAGAATACCCCATGTGTAACCTAATAGGCAATTCATAAGTTCTGAATTTATGCCGAAATTTTAGTTTTTGTAAATCCATTGCTTTGTGTATTCTCTTACTATAACCATCTGCATCTTGTCTATAAGCATTTCTCAATATTTGACCAAATTCATCTGCGCTTTCACCATATTTGAATAGGTCATCTTTGTGCCTTGAATGTCTAAGTAAGAAGTCAGCTGCTGACTGAATTGCTAAATCTCCAATTCTTCTAGAATACTTGTTATTATAATATTTTAAGTCAACAACATCAAACATAAAAAATGAAAAAGGAACTCCTGTTTGATCTGAAAGTTGTTTTGCTTGTAGTAAAGCTTTTTCTCCATAAGTTCTATTTCTTACACCAACTAGAGGATCTATGGTTGATTGTTCTCTGATTAAATCAAGGTAACTTTTAATTAAATCTTTATTTGGACTTCCTAGATAGATTTCCTTTGAAACCAATTCCACTAATTCTTCAATATTTACCATAATTAAGTAGATACGAAAGTTATTTATATAAGTTATGCCATATATTTAATATAAATATACCATAATAATATATAAAATGATACAATTAGATGATCAAGAGCAATTAATTGTTAAAGAACTAATTAGAAATCCTAGATTAAGCGACAATCAAATTGGAAAACTAACTAAAGTGCCTGTAATGACAGTAAATAGAAAGAGAAAAAGCTTGGAAGAAAGAGGATTATTGAATTATTATTGTTATTTAGACACAAGTAAATATGGCTTAGATTCAAGTCCAGCAAGGCAATTGTATATGATTAAGCTTAGAATCGGACTTACAAAAAAAGAGTTTATAGATAAAATTGTAGAAACCAATTTACTCTTAAAATTTAAGATATTTGAGAGTTTTATTGGAGAAAAAGATGGTCAATTAGTATTTTCCTTAATATTGGAAGGATCTAGAGGCAATGAAACTATGGAGATATTTAATGGAGAAATTGTACCTATTTTACAAGAAAAATTTGGAAAAGACTGCATTGATGAGACATTTGTTATAAGAGTTACTAGTAATATTGTAATATTAAAGAATTATATTCCTTTAAAGAATATAGAAAGGGGATTTATAAAGGAAAATTGGCCTAAAGAGTATATATTTTTATGATATACTCTTAAAACATGAATTTTATAAAAACAAAACCTTTTTATATAAAGGATCATTATAGCTTAATTGCCCGTCATGAGAATACCAAATGGAGCTCACGATAAATTCAAGCTATGAGCTTTGGGGTTAGTGTTACGGGCTATATTATAATCATAACAGAACAGGTATATATTCAATTTATCATTAGATTCCCTTTTTGAAAAGCAGTATATCAGGGAAAACAGAATAGAGCTTGTTCTATAAAAAACTAAAATGAAAAGAATTTTTCTAACAGGGGGAATAGAAAATGGGAAAAATAAGTCCTGTTTCAGCAAAATATATTATTCATACCTCAATAAATATAGAAGGTGTAGTAGATGGTCCAGATGTGATAGGAGCTATATTTGGACAGACAGAAGGATTATTGGGAAATGATTTAGAATTAAGAGAATTACAAAGAAATGGTAGAATAGGAAGAATAGAAGTTAAGCATGATATTAGAGGTGGAAAAACTTCTGGAAATATAATTGTTCCAAGTTCTTTAGATAAAGCAGAAACAGCTATAATTGCAGCTTCTTTAGAGACTATTCAAAGAATAGGACCTTGCAATGCTAGAGTTAAAGTTGAAAAAATTGAAGATGTGAGAGTTTCTAAAAGACAATTTGTTATTGAAAGAGCTAAAGAATTATTAAAAGAATTAACTAATAATGTACTTCCAGATTCTCAAGAAATTACTGACGAAGTAGCTTATTCAGTTAGAATGATGGAGATTACAGAATATGGAGAAGATAGACTTCCAGCTGGTCCTAATATAGATGATAGTGATGAAGTTGTATTAGTAGAAGGAAGAGCTGATGTTTTAAATCTATTAAAGCATGGAATTAAAAATGTAATTGCTATTAATGGAACTTCTGTACCTCAGACTATTAAGGATTTATCTAGGAAGAAAGTTCTTACAGCATTTGTAGATGGAGATAGAGGAGGAGATTTAATAATTAGAGAGTTATTGAATGTAATTGAATTAGATTATGTTGTTAAGGCTCCAGATGGAAAAGAAGTTGAGGAAATTACAAAGAAAGAAATATTTAAGGCATTAAGAAGTAAGGTTGCAGTTGAACAAGTAAAAATGGAGATGCCAAAAGAGCAATTAAAAGAAAATATAAGCGAAGTTGAAAGTAAAAGAAATAACTATGAAAAGAGGAAAATGCAGCCAACACAGAAAAAAGAATATGGGGCTTACAAAGAAATGTTAGATGATTTAGTTGGAACAAGAGGAGCTTATATAATTGATAAGGATAATAATATACTAGGAAAAGTTCCAATTAATGAATTAGTTCCAACGCTAAAGAATTTAAATGATGGTGTTCATGCTATTATAATGGATGGAGTTATTGATTATGATACAGTAAAAGCTGCAGAAAGAAGTAATTCGAAAATTTTAATAGGTAGTGATACTAAGTTTAATCCAAGTAATACTAAGATTGAAATACTAACAAAAAAAGACTTTTAACAAATGATTGATAGAGAAAGATTTCATAATTATCTGAATGAATTGCTTACTGATTTTACTTGGAGCCATGCTGATGCTTGTTATTATGTAAGAAAGGACTCCCCACAAGCAAAATCTATTGTCTCCCTGTCGGCGGGAGATTATAAGAGACTAGTATGTGTAAAAGAGGTATCTGATCAACTAGATGAATCCTCACAAGATTTATACTTTTTGCTTGTTGGGTACCATGAAGCAAGAACTGATGTGAGACCTGAATTTGAAAAGGCAGTACTGCGAATACGAAATATTATTAGAACAAAGGCCAGATCAGAAATAGGAGATATAATTTTACGGGCTTGGAGAGCAAGAGAAATAAGGAAAAATTAATAAGCTATAAATTTAAATAATAATTTGTAAAATGGGGCAGGTTGAAAAAAAAGAGGAATTAAAAACAGAGATTACTAAGTATTTATTTTGGCTTCTTATTATTCTTGTTGTATTTTCAATATTTTTTAATGGACTAGAAAAAAAGTGTGAGTCTAAAGAATGTTTTAATAAATTATTTAAAGAATGTAAAAAAGGAAGTTTAGAATTAGAAAGCAATGGGCATTTATTTTTGTATAGAATTGAAGGAAATAATATTAAAGATTTTTGTACTGTAGATCTAAAACTTGAGAAGTTAAATGAAACAGCAGACCCAAGCTTAAAAGAAAGATTTACAGGAAAGGAAATGAGTTGTAATATTCCTTATGAATTTTTAAATGTTGTAGAAATAACAGAAGAACAAAGAATTTTAGATTACTGTAGTGGGCCTTTAAAAGAAGCTATGCTTGAATATATGATTGAGAAATTATATGGAAGTATAGCGCAGAATTTTGGTGGTATTTTAGCACAACTTGAAAAGTAACTATTTCTTAGTAGTTATAAATAGAAAGATTTATAAAGCAGCTTATAGGCTATTTTGATATGAATAAATTATATGAATTACTTACAATTCCTTGGAAAATTAATAGATATAGATTGCTTCATAAACAAGCAATTAGACACATAGTTGCTGCATTTGTTGAGTATGGTCAAGATAGCATAATAGATATTAGGCTTGATGAAATTACTAAAGAAGCTCAATTACCAGCAGGTCTCGAAGCGATGATAGAACAAAAAACTGGTTCTAGAACAGAAGATGAATTAGCGAAACTTCAGCAAGATCCAGTTATTCAAGCTTATGAGAGAGTAAGAGGGAAGATTTCCGTTTTATATTCTAGCATAAAAAGTCGATTAGAATAGATTTTTTGAAAATTAAGATATTTTAAAATTGAAAATTATTGTGGTATTAAATCTGCTTCTATAGCCATTGTATTAGCTCTATTTAACCAATTAATATCTGAAGGAAATGCTTCTTTAGATGGTCTATGCAAATTAATTGTTACAGCTGATTTCTCGGGAGGTATTATTCTTCGTTCAAATAACCTTCTTAAAGCTGGAGTTTGGACCCTTAGACCATGAGTTGTCCTTTCAACAGTTGTACCGTCTGGTAGGTCTTGAAGAACTTTTAGCAAGGACACTTTTCCCATACCTTTCAATTTTACTGTCCATCCTGTTAATAGATTAACTATACTTGGATGTAGAATAACAGTTGCCATAGCTAGGGGTACTTTAGGATTATCAGGCAATCCTACAAAAGTGGCAGGTTCAAATGCTTCTGGTGTTTCTTCAAACGCTTGCCCCCAGCGTTCATAATATCTTTTAGTGCAGTTTCTGTGCTCCAAAGCTCAGGCCATCTGTTATATGCATTAGTTCTTTCTGTATTTAATTCCTGTGAAAATAAATTCATTTTATCTATCGCCTTTCTCTGCAGATAATTATCAGTATAGCCTATAATCTCTACTGGGTCTACTTGATATACTCTTGTATTATCAGCAGGTGCTGGCTCATAAATTCTATTTGTAACAATTCCATTAGATGTTTCTGTACACCTTGTTGGCCATTTTAAATTTTTACATAGAGGAACAGTTGCATCTCCAGGAAGTGGATTTTGTGGACTTCTAAACAATGTTTCTTCATTTTCTTCATTAATAGCATTTTCAGTTTCACTATTATCATTTGTTAAAGAAAATTTGTCAAGAGCATTTTCTAATTTTTCTTTTAAACTAGTCCTTGGTGGCGAAAATTCTGGAAATTCAAATTCAGGTTCTACTTTTAATATAGGAGAAAATATTGGAGAAGAACCCCCACCACCTGGATTGCAATGATAAGTTGTTCTACAACCAGTACCACAGGTATAATCACATTCTCTTATACTATAGCCCCCTCTACCACCACAATCATATGGTTGCATAGTGTTTGGCTCAGCAGTCCATTGAGATATGCAATCACATTGATTTATGTTATTTGCATTCTTTTGAATTTCATACTTATTTACTTGAGTATTTTGAGTTTCTAATGCTAAATCAAAAAAGTATTTTGTACCATCTTCCGTTACAATAGTCCATGAATCAATTCCACCACTAGGTTCTAGAGAATATACAATTTGCCAAGGTTTCCAAGATTCTAAGTGAGCCTTGCCATTGGCATTGTCTTCTAAGATTATTCTTCCGCCACCAGCTCCAAAACTTACAAAGTAAGTATCTTGAGTATTCCCAACATCACCTCTTTTTAAAATTATGTCATATCTTCCATCTCGTAAATATCCATAAGTTGGGTCATCATCAGCTTCAAAGTTTACAGACCTTGAGATCATCCCGGGGCCTAGGCTCCAGCCAAGACCTACCCAAGATGCTTCTTGATCTACTTTTATGCCTGAACTGTAAGAAAGAGATATTGGTAAATCTAGTCCACTTCTTCCAGGAAGTGTAAAAATTGGAATTGATAATCCTAGATCTCCTGTGAACAAATCTTGAGTTCCACTTTTAACAACTTCAAATTCTGCAGCTTCTGGTTGTGTATCTTGAACAGAGGCATAGCTAATTGAAATTAAGATAAGAAGTATTACTAAATATGTGCATAACTTTAATTTAATTTTCTGTCCCCCTTTTTATTAAATCTAATATTAGATTATTTAAATAGTTTACTATTTAAGATAAGAAAAGCCAATTAAACCTTTCTTTATTAAATAATATGCTACAGATACTGCAATAAATGCACTTATAGAAGCAAACATAAATGGAATAAATTCTTTACCTTCCTTTTTTGGAATGTAATTTTTATATTTAAAAAATAAAAATGGCAGAAATATTGTTAAAAAAACTAAAGAGTGTTTTATAACATTAGCCTCAATTGCAAGTAAAGCTAAAATAGCTCCAATTAAAGAGCCAAAAAATACCATTATAAATAAATCAAATAATGTTGTTTGAAAATTACTTTGTGGATCTGTGTTATTTAGTTTATGAATTTTTTTAAAGTATATCCATAATATAATTGATAAAACTACTCCAAATATTCCTGCAAACATTAACCAATGACTAAATTTTTCATCTAAGAAATAAAGTCTATTAAATAATACTTCAATTTGTTTATTATTTGAAAATAAATTATTTAAATCATTCGAAGCATAATGAAAGCCTATTGAACTTGAGAATAAAGCAATGCTTGCTAAAAGTAATGCAAAAATTAGATGTGCTTTTTTTGATTTCTGTTCAATTTCAAATATATTAAAGATTAAGAAATAAAGAGTTATTGCAAATATTGGGGGAAAAATTATTGCCATAGCTAAATCAGAGTTATCTGAAACTCCTAGAAATATTGCTGCTATAATAATTTCAATTACAACTAGTAAAAGAAGCTTTGTGAATTTTTTCATATAATTAATGAAAAAAATTTATTTAATAATGTTTTGGTTTAGAAAATTTAGAAATTCTTAATATCTATATGAAATGTCAATTAAATAATAAATCTATCTTTCTTAAAGTGGGTTTAATTATTATAATTTATATTATAATTTATATTATTATAAAATTGGTCTTAATATTTTGGTTAGAAAAGGGATTACAGAATTTTGATTAGAGTATTAATTAAAATTTTTTGTTATTAATTTATAAAAAAATAAATAAAATTATTTTTTATGTGTGGACTGTTTGGCATAATCAACCATTCCTTGAAAATCTATTACAACTACAGGTTCATTTCCAACTACCCAAGCATCATGTCCTGTTGGAATAAAAGAAACTTCCCCTGCTTTTATGTCTTTTTCAGTGCCGTCATCCATAACTACATGCAGAGTCCCAGAAACCTGATACTGGAAATGTGGAGCTTCACAACTTTTTGTTTTTGCTAAATGTTTGACATGTTTTGACCATTTCCATCCTGGCTCGAATGTTGCTTTGCCGACCATTGCACCCCCAATTTTTATAAGTTCTACTTTTCCTTTTTCAAAAGTTCTTACCTCATCAGAGAATTTAAATCCTTTTACTTCTATTTTTTCCATAAAAATCACCCATATTAATTTTTTATATTATCTTTATAAATATTTGTTATTTTTAATTTTTTATTGGTTAAGTTAAAGTCTGTATATTTTTACCATATTTATATTGCAAAAATCACTGAATTTAGTATTCCATCTCTATTCTTAATTCTGCTAGAACAAATGTAAATTTACTTATCATCATAAGATGTTTTGCAATGCTTCTGCTATCTTCTTTGAAATTGTTTTTGTTGGCAAAATACTCACCATAAATTTTGAAATCATTAATTCCAAGCTTTATTGCTTCTTCTCTATCAAATTTATAGAATAATTTATAATAAATTTCAAAGTGTTCTTTTGCAATATAAGATAATTGAAGAGTATCTTTAACTGATTTTTTGGAAAGTGCTAGATGTTTTCCAACGTATTTAAATTCATCTCCAACTAATTCAAGAATGTATAGAGTTGAAAAATACAAATGCTTTTTTTCTTCAAAAGGAGAAGTCTTAATTTTATTCAAAATTCTGCTGCAGTAATCTACAAATTTATCTATGTTTAGATCTATAGTGTGGATTTCTTTGCATAAACTTGAATCTTTTATTTCATCTTTTTTTGTTGCTTCAATTACTCTATCAAACATTTGTAGTATTACTAAGAAAATTCTTCTTAAAGAATGATCAAATTCTTTAATAGATGACTCCCCCATTTCTTTTATTATGCAGTAACTTTTCCCAGTTTCTATAATACCCATACCAATAAATCTGTCTACTAGCCCTTGAACCATGGCAATTGCGGGTTTTGGAGGTATTTTTTCTCCAAGTTTTGAATATTCAAATTGAGTTGTATAAAAGTGAAATGCATCTTCATATGATTTCTTTGTGGGATCAAAAAGGATTTTAATTTCATCACAACCAGCTCTGTAAGCTCCTTGAAAGAATCTCCAGATTAATGGTATTGTGAAATTCGTAATATCTATAATAGTTGATTTCTCTCTTGAATTTTCCTTGCCATTTACAATAAGAGAATTCTCTTTTTCAACAATTTCTAATTCATCTCCTGGGTTAATGTTGAGCTTTTTAGTCCACTCAGTAGGCAAAGTTATAGTCAAAGTATTGTGACCTTGTTTGATGATTTTTCTTTTCATTTTTTACAATCAGATATTTTGGATGTCTAGCTATAGAATGTATAAAAGTAGAATATATTTAAATCTTTTGACAATATATACAATAGTGTGAATAATGGAAGTTATATTTGTATAGGGTAATTTAATGTTAAATTATTTATAATATCAACTATTTCAAAATATTTTAGTATCAGAAAAATATTGGCAAATGATAAATTCTCATTAAGTTATTAAGTTAATTATGGAATCAATAGAAGAACTCCTGGAAAATGATGATGTAAAATTATTTAGGAATTTTATGAACAAGGGAGAAGCTCCTTATAACTATGAGAAACAATTGCTTAGACAACATTTCAAAAGAGTTGCTTTAATTTTAAAAGGAAACTTGGTTCCTCCATATGAGCTTGAGATTCAACCTACTTCTAAATGTAATTTAAGATGCGATCATTGTTTTGGAAAGGCGTGTAAGAGAATTCCTGATAAATTAGGAAAAAAAGGAATGGAAGAGATTGCAAGAAAAGTTGAAGACTTTAGATATGATGATCTTAAGATTGATAATATTAAATTTTGTGGGATTACTGGAGAGCCTCTTGTTAATTCTGCAACAATGTATGGTATAGAAATTTTCAAAAATATTGGTAAGAAAGTATTTCTATTTAGTAATGGCTTATGGTTAGATAAAGAAGTTGATGGAAAAAGTTATATTGATTATATATTGGAAGCAGATAGATTAATTCTAAGTTTGGACGCTGGTTCTCCTGAAACATTTAAAAGATTAAAAAAGGTAGATGGATTTGATAGGATTGTTAAAAGTCTAGATGAATTGTTAAAAAGAAGAAATGGAAGTAATCCAAATGTTGTAGTTAGTTATGTTATAGGTAGCAAAAATTATAATGATATAGTTCAAGCAACTGAATTAGCTAGGAAAATTGGCGCTGATGAGATAAGGTTCAGAGTTGATTTTACAGATAAACAAAAGATTCATGAGTTGTCAGATATTATAATTGATAATATTCATCAAGCTAAAGAACTCAATGACGACAATTTTAAAGTTATATCAATGTATTCTGAGAAAGGAGTAAGGAAAGATGATAGTGAGTTTGCTTCCTATGGAGTTAATTGTTTTATTCATAATCTTTGGGCATGTATCGGACCTAATGGTGAATTATATTCCTGTGGTCATAGGACAAAGGCTGAAGTGGAATCTTTTGGTAGTATACTTGAGAAATCGTTTCAAGAATTATGGTACAGTAATAAAAGACGAGAATGTGTTAAAGATTTACCAGATAAACATTGTGAGTATTGCTCACCATATTCTGTCAGAATAAATGAATTCGGAACTCAGCTCTGTAAATTTAAGTTAAAACACAAAATTTTCCCTGAAGATATTTAAAAATAACCATAAACAAAATAAATATTGATAAGATTTCATTGGTCAAAAAAATAATTATTGATGAAGGATTGAAAAAAATGGAGAAATGTGTTCTATAAAATCTAGAATGTACACAGTTACTATAGCAACTTATGAAAAAATTGTTTAAGAATTTGCCAAGCCAAGCATTCTCAGAATCTTTTTAATTAAGTTAATAAAACCTTCATCACTTTCTGTGGGGGTATCTGTTCCAGACTCTTCTTGTGGTGTTGATTCTGTGGTTGATTCTGTGAATGTATTGGGACAATCAACTGTAAATCTGTAGCCCTCACCATCAACAAAATATTGTGCTTGGCCCTTTTTAAACTTAAATGAAATAAACATCTGATTTGTTGTGCTGTCTTTATAACAATAATTCATTAGATTCTTAACAAAAATGTCAGATTTTTCATTATTATTAATTGTAACTGACTTGAGAATAGATGATATTCCATTAACAAAAAAATCTTCTATTTCAATTGGTTCATCAAACTTATTTGTGATCCTAAATATTATATTGCCTTTAGTTATTTTATATTCGATTCCAAAATCTAATAGGGAAAATGTCTTGTCCTCTTTAATTTGAACATCTTCCTTAATTATTTGCTCTTGAGTTACTTCTTCAACTACACTTTGGGAATCGTAAACTGCTCCCGAAATTAATTGAAAATCATAAATTCCTGTATTTTCTATTATGAGTTTATTATTATCTCTTGCAAGGTCGCTTATGTCAAAGACATAAACATATGAATTTCCTTCAGCAACCACATAATTATTATTATAATGCTGATTATCATTGAGATAAAAGTCAGGACTATAGTGTAATGCAAAAGAATTAATTTCTGAATCAAAATAGTTATAGGTTTTTTTACCAGTGCCTTTAATATGAAATTCTGGTTTTTTATTTACTAATCTTTTTTCTGTTAATACTATATCATTATATGTTAGTTTCATTACTGGATATGCTCCAGCAAGCTCAAAACGGTCAATCTTAGCTTTGATAAATAGGTATTTTTTGTTTGTTAAATCTTTGAATTCTTTTATGTCATTAGGTTTAAGACTGAAATCATATTGTTTGTAATTCTTATTGTCAACTTGATTATTTACTCTTTCATAATTAATAAGTTTTGGAGTTGAAGATAAAGTTGAGCTTAAAAAATCCTTTGCAATTTCTTTTTCATCTTTTGCATATGGATAAAGGTAAGTGTCTCCAATGGAACCTTCTTCATATTGGCTGAATTTAAAAGTACTACACATTGATGCATCATTGTAAGAATTTTCAGATATTTTTCTACCATCAATAAATAATTTTACTTTACCGGAGATATCTCCTTGCCACGTCATCGAGATTAGGTGCCATTCTCCAGCTTTCCATTTGTCAATCGAATCTAAAGGATATGAAGGATGGACTAGCATAAAACTTGCTTCTGTTTCTGTTGCTCTTTGCCCCGCTCTGGCTGCAATTCTTCTGTATCCAACGCCTTCTGTATCTGAGTATACTTCTTGAGGACCATAGGAATCAAGATAAATTGCATTTTTTGAATCGTCTGTAAGGAAATAAAATAAGTCTCCTGACATTATATCACTTGTAACTTTCAGCCATATCTGAACAGTTCCACTTTTCTGATTAAAATTACCTTCACATTTTATATCTTGGTTTTTTGGAAATAGATAGCTTTTGTTTATTTGATTTGGCTCAACATTTGTAGTAGGAATAACACAATTATTATCTTTGCATTCAAATTCACATTTTTCATGAACATTCCATTCTTCTTTACAATTAGTAAGTAATATTCCTTTTTCAACTAAATTATTATTGCATCTAAATCCTAGTGACTTTTCTTCGCAAATTGTAGGATTAGTTGTTGGATTACACTCACCTAAATTACATCTATCTTCACACAAAACAGCATCATAAATTACTTCATTGCATTTTTCATCTATAATTTTTATGATTCTATAGGTTTTTTCTTCTAGTGTTAAGCAGGATGCTATTTTTTCAGGTTTACAAGAAGGATTTGTTGGTTCTGCAGGTAAAATAATTTCTTGATTTGAATTTAAAACAGCTTGGTCAATGGTAGATTCTGGCTTCTTAATTTCTATAAGACCAGAATTGATATCAGAAATAAGAAGGTCATTTGTAATTTGCCCTTCAGTAATTGTGTTAACCTTTGAAGATATTAGGTTTCCTTTGTAATCTTCTTGTTTTATTTCTATTTGCGCAGAATTTTCTGTTGCGCTTATAACATTTAGACTAATTCTTGAGCCATCAACATCACTTAGAATGGCAGTTTGACCTTGATTAATAGTCAAAGAGTCTGATGCAATATCACCTGAGGCATTTGCAAATGATAATGTTAAAAAATAAATTGATAAAAGTAAACCAAATAGGTATTTTTTCATAGGATTGTAAAATATTGATTATTTAAATAGATTTCTATGTGAAGAAGATGCTAAAGTTGAAACGCCGAGACCGGATAACAATATATAGAAAAGGGTGTATTGAAAATCAAATATTCTGATTGACTTTTATATAAGACATTTGTCTTATAGGAACTAGGTATTCTTGAAATGCTTCATCACTTTGCAATTCATAAGTGTAGGATACATTGCCACTTGTTACTATTACTTCCTTTGCTCCACTTGTGAACAACGTAATATCACCTATTGAACGTTCCAAAGCGCTTGGTGTAATTCTAACTTTAGCCCTATTTGTTATTAACCCAGGACATTCTAAATCTATCTTAACTTCAACTCTATTAATTCTATGATAAGGAATTGCAATTACTCTATCCAATGAAGCAGGTGTAGAATCATATCCACTTTCTCTATATTTTTCAGGTTTATGCACTTCATCCATTTCACATCGTCAAAAAATCAAAATACAGTAAAACTTAAAAAGGTTGTTAAAAGTTTGACACTCCATTCTATAGATGAACGCCGAGACCGGGATTTGAACCCGGAAATCCGTAAGGAAACAGGCTAACCACATAAAATAGCGGGCATACGCTTTAATATAAAAATATTAAATCTGCGCCGTACCAGGTTGGGCCATCTCGGCATGAATTGTAAAGTCTTATATAGCTTTTTAAATATTTCTAAAAAATATGATAGTTGTTGATGAAGACTTAGGAAGCCAAGGAGGTCAAGTTTTAAGAACTGCATTAAGTTTAAGTGCAATTACTCAAGAAAATTTTAAGATTTCTAATATTAGAGCAAAAAGAAATAATCCGGGATTACAAGCCCAACATTTAAATGCAGTTAATATTATGAAAGAGATTTGTAATGCTGAGGTTAGAGGAAATCAACTAAATTCTAAGGAGTTAATTTTTATGCCCAATGAGATTATCTCTAAAGATCTAAAAATTGATATTAAAACTGCTGGTTCTGTAACTTTAGTTTTTCAAACTATATTACCTTTATGCTTAAAATTTAATAAGAAAATCAAAATAGAAGTTATAGGGGGAACTGATGTTTCTTTTTCTCCACCAATAGATTCAATAGAATCAGTTTTTTTAAGATTAGTTAAAAAGTTTAATGTTAATTTTTCTTTAGAAGTTATTAAAAGAGGATTTTATCCTAAAGGCAATGGAAATGTAATTTTTCAAATTGAGCCTTGCAAGAAAATTAATAATGTTGAGTTAATAGAAAGAGGAAATTATATTAGAACTGATTTGTTTAGTATTGCTTCTAATTCATTAAAAGAAAGAAATGTTGTTGAAAGGCAAATAGAATCATTTAAAAAAAATTATAATAAGGAAATAGGTATTGTTGTTGATAAATATGTAGATACTTTAAGTCCAGGATCTATTGTTCATGCACATTGTCATTTTTCAAATACAATTATTGGAGCAGAATGTTTAGGAGAACGAGGAAAATCAAGTGAAGATGTTGGAAAAGAAGCTGCTTTAAATTTAATTAATGAGTATAACTCTAGAGCTTGCGTTGATAAAAGAACTATTGATCAGCTAATGATTTACATGGGATTAAGTAAAAATAGCAAAATCAAAACTTCAGAAATTTCTAATCATATTAAGACTAATGCAAGAATAATTGAGAAGTTTTTAGATGTAAAATTTAAGATTGATGAGAATATTGTTGAATGTTTTAAAGTATAACGGAAGGTTTATAAATAATTGTACAGCTAAAACAATTATAGCGAGATAGGGCAGAATAGACATACTCTATGCCCAACTAGGAGTGCCCGTCGGGCTCATAACCCGGAGGTCGCTGGTTCAAATCCAGCTCTCGCTATTCATATTCCTACAATAACCCATATTAATTTTATCTTTTTATAACTCTTGAAACTTTCAAGTTAATTTTTATTTCACAAAATTAATAAAGCATAGAAATTTTTATTGTTATATGAAAAAGGCTAATAAAAAAAGAATTTTTTATTTTATAATAGTTTTAGTATTTGTTATTGGGATTGTTTTAATTCTTTTCATGAATTCAGAATTTATGGAATTTCAAAAAAATGGAAATTCGTTAATTTCTTTAGATGGATATAAGGAAATTAATATTGAAGTTAAAGATGATGCTATTATGTTAAGAGACAATTGTAGAGCTATTGTTGTTAATATACCATTAGAAAGAGCCCATAATTTAGAAGTGGCAAAAAATAATATTACTGAAGAACGACCAAGTATTTATGATTCTACTATAGAATTAATGAGATCTTTTAATATTGAGTTAGGTCTTGTAAAAATTGAAAAATTAGAAAATAATGTTTTTTATTCAAAGGCAATTTTTAGTTCAAAAGATAAAATTTTAAATTTAGATATGAGGCCTAGTGATGCAATGGTATTGGCGTTAAGATTAAATAAACCAATTTATATTAATGAAGAGTTATTAGAAAGTCAGGCTAGAAATATTTGTTAAAAAAGATTATTTTTATTATAAGATATAAATAATAATTTAATATTATCTTTTTTGGTTTTCTAATAATTTTTCTAAATCTATTGCTTTCCTACAATCATCACTAACTACATCTAAAAGATTAAAACCTTTACCTTTAACAACTGCAAAATCTACTGGACTTGAAAAAATAATTACTTTATTCCCTTTAATTTGCAACGCTGGAGTTGACAATTTTAGAATATAAAATATTGGTTGATATATAATAGGATGCTCCACTCCTAATAATTTTGCATCAAAATAAAAGGAATTATAACCATTTTTTGGATTCTGATTTCTAACCAAGGATCTAGCTAAAGAATTATCTTCCTCAACTCTCCGAAGAAAACTTTTGTATATTGGATTTTCTGGAAAACTTAATCCAAGTTTTATTATTCCACTTCCATAATCTATCTCTGAATCTTCTTTCATCTTTGAGAGAAACTCTTTTTCATCTTCTCGAAGTCTTTTTTTGGCTGCTTCATAGTTTCTATAAGCAACTGTTCTATCACCAGGCATTCCTATAAACTGATCTACAATTTCACTGTGAACAATAATACCCTTTCTTTGAATAATAGTCTTAAAACTATCTTCAGTTAAAGGCCAGTAAATAAATTCTGGTAATTGTCCATTATTGTTTGTTTTATTTATCATTTTTAAATTGCAGAGATTATGTTAATAATTATTGTATTTATAAATCTTTCTGTTCTTAACTACTAAGAAATAGTTACAAATAACCTATTGTGTAAAAGCCTCTGTAACTTTAAATATTGCTGTATATTCATTTTGATCTAAGGTTTCTCCTAATTTCTTATCCCTATCTGTTTCTACTTTAACTAATTCAATTTTATGTGCTTTTGGACTTGATAATTCATTTCTATATTTTGGTGGTATTAGACTAATTGAAGTATCTCCTCCTTCTGCTGAATCTCCATACCTTAACGTATAAACACCTAAATTTTTTTCATTATCATATCTTGCATCTATTTTAATAAAAACTGATCCCCACCTAATACATTGAACATCAATTGGACAAAGTCCGTAGGAAGTTACTTCTAAGAACTTAATTTTTAAATCGTCTTCTTTTAAAATTGCTGATTCTCCTACCTTAAGTGTAAATTCTTTGTTTAATTGAACTTCTTTGTAGTTTACTTCATCAGCATTGTCGTCTTTTGGAGGAAGTGGAGGTTTGTCTCCATTTTGTGCAAGATTATTAAATTCAAATTCTTTATTTGTTTTTGCTATGGTAATTATGTGATATGGGCTTGTGAGTGCTTGAGTAACAACGTCATTTGGGTCTGGAAAAGTTTCTATAATATACACTTGAATTTTATCTCTTGTTTCTTTAACTTTATTAATTTCAATGGAGTATCCCCCTGTTGGTTGTTGACCTTGGAATACTGCTATGACTGTGTATTTTGAGAAATCTGGTTCTACAAGTAGTTTTAATGAACCTATTTCACTCAATAGTTTTTGAAAATCTTCTGAATTTTGTATAACTTTTTGAGCTCTTTCTTGAATAATGCTATTTACATCCTTATCTACAGTGTCAAATGAAAGTTCTTTTTCTTGAAAATCATTATCATTTGGAGGCAATTGGGTACATCCTGCAACTAATGCAATTCCTAATAATAGTATAATTAATATGTTTTTTATCATAAATTTATTAAATAAAACTTGTATTTAAAGGCTTTTATGACTTTAATCTTATTAAAAGTGATAAATAACAAAATTTATAATTCATAAAGATAATAAAATTTTATGACATTAATATGTGGAATTGATGAGAGTGGAAAAGGTCCTGTGATAGGTTCCTTATTTATAGTTGGTACTTTGTTTGATGAAAAAGACTTACCAATTCTAAAAAAACTTGGAGTTAAAGATTCTAAGTTACTTCCACATAAAAAAAGGATAAAATTGGCGGAAGAAATTTATAAAATAGCTAAAAAAATAAAAATAATACAAATTACACCAGAAGAGGTTGACTATGCGGTTTTACGAAATGACGGACTAAATCTAAATTGGCTAGAAGCACATAAAACAGCAGACATAATTAATGCATTGAATCCCGATAAAGCTATAATAGATTGTCCTAGTACAAATATAAGAAAATATAAAGAGTATTTATTAAATTTGTTAATAAATAAAAGAGTTGAGATGATTATTGAACACAAAGCCGATAAGAATTTTTTAGAGTGTGGAAGTTCATCAATTATTGCCAAAGTAATGCGTGAAGAAGAAATTGAAAAAATAAAGAAAAAAATTGGAATTGATTTTGGAAGTGGATATACATCTGATGAAAGAACTCAAAAATTCTTAAAAGAAAATATAGATAAATATCCAGAAATATTTAGAAAGAGTTGGAGTACATATAAAGATAATATAGGCAGTAAATCGCAAAAAGGTCTAGGAGACTTTTAAGTCACTGCAAAGTAATAACAAATAGAAAGGTTTATAAATACTAAAATTTAATAGTAATTATGATTAAAAAATTAATTCCTTTTATGCTTGCATCATTATTAACATTTGTTCCTGTTGCAAGTGCAAAAAGTAGAGTTTATGGTTTAATAGGAAGTTCATCAGATTCTAGTAATCCTTTTCATATGTCTGTAGGGGGTACTTTATCTAAAGAATTAGGATATAATTTTAGTTTAGGCATTGATGGAAATATATTATTAGAGAATTCTAACTATGAAATAAGTGGTGCTTTAGATCTAGAAAAGAAATTAGGAGATTTTTCATTAGGTTCTAGTGTTGGGACTTCAATAGTTAATCAACAAAATCCTTTACATATTTCTAATACTTCTGTTAGAGAACCTATTCCAGAAAGTTCGATTTTTATAAGGCCTTATTTGACAAGGAAAATTTCTAATAAAATAAGATTTGTTGCAGATTATACAAGAAATTTTGCGAATGATGAAATGTTTAATAATAATTATCCAAGAGACAGATTTTCTGTAGGTTTAAGTTACAAAATAGATTAATTACCTACTCCTACCATTACTGTTTGTAAAACCATATGCTCTTCTTTCCATCCAGTCTGCATCACTACCATAAAATTCAGGACCGTCTTCTCCGCCAGCTGCACGATGTAGGTAGAAAGGGATTCCAGTTAGTGAACGGTGACCAACAATATCTCCAGCACCATAGAAGTTAAATCCATGAAAAGAAATATCTGGCATAGTATTTTGACCAAAAAATCCTCGTCCAATTGAGCCTACTGTTTGCGAGTCTAAATAGTGAATGAATTCATGTCTTAGAATCATAGGACCATCATTCCAACGATCTGTAACAATTGTTATTGCACCACCATAATAGCCAGTTTGCCCTGCATAAAGGCCAGAACCAGTTAAATCACTTTCTCCTGGTTTGGTTCTTGTGAAATAGGGAATTCCAGTAGAAAATGATCTGCTCCAGTCAATTTTATTGCCCTTAGTTAATGCAAATTCAACAGCATCTCCTGTTCTTGGCACTTGTAGACCTACATTTAGTCTATTATTTTTAATTACGGCTCTAAATGTTAGATAATCAAAAGTTAGTTCGCTTAATGGAGGATCATTTCTCATTGCATTGGTTTCAATTGATCCAAAGAAATTATTTGTAAGACCCAATCCTAGAAGTTCTAAATTAGAATTTGCATGACTACCTGCTAACGCAGCTACACCACCAGAGCCCATTCCTGAAATTACCCCCCACATCGTATTCCTTGCAATATCTCTTGCGGAATCTCCTCTTATTAATCCCCTAATTAAAGGTAAAGTTGCTGAAAATCCAACTTGGTATCCAACCATCTCCAATGGAGTTGCTTCTTCAGCAGCCTTGCCTGTTGGATCTACATATTTTATAGGATTATTATTAGCATATTGATAAGGAGATTCTGTTGGTTTAAAGATAGGATCTACTTGAGTAAATCTGCCTATATTACTATTATAATATCTTGCTCCAAAGTAGTATAGATTACTAGAATCTAGCTCTTTTCCACTAAATTTGAATTTTTCTTGGCCTGTTTGTGTGTATATATTTCCATATGGTTGGTAGTTAGCTTGATATTCTATATCTCCATTGTTTTTAGTTGTTATTCTATTACTACTTATATGGTCTTTAGTAAAGTATATTATGTTTTTTTCATTATCTAGCTTACTTATACTAGTGTAACTTATGTATTGTGGGTTATTTACTAGTTGTTGTGGTTCTTGTTGTTGTATTGTAGTTATAGATGGTTGTTGTTGTATTTGTTGTTCATTACCATTAAAAGTATATGTTATTGGACTAGAAAATACTAATTTATGGTTATTATTAGTTATGGAGCTTATTTCTAAGCTTTTTGGATTTAATTGATTAATCTTAAATGTATATTGCTTTGTTGAGTATGGATCTAGTTGATTATAGACATTTATAGTATCTATTGATTTTTCATATTTAACTGTTATTTGAAATCCGTCTATAACTTTTGATGTGATGCTCGCTACGTAGATTTGAGCAGTATATTGTTTATCATATAATACTTTATCTATTTTAAAAGATGAATAAATATTAGCTTGTTGTTTAGGAAATAAAGATATACTATATACAGGACTTAATGTTATTAAAATAATTAGAATAAATACTATACTCTTTTTTAACATAGAAGTAAATTAGTTTTGAATTATTTAAAATTATTGATTAATAGTTTAATATCAACTTTTTGAAAATAATTGAGTAAAAAAATAAAGAACTAGATATATAATAAATAATGAGAATAATAATTGAAGTCCAACTAAGTACCA
>Ga0209541_10006709_pt1 | contig 19531 bp, 31 predicted proteins | sample RifCSPlowO2_01_FD_184027 | JGI IMG/M metagenome (GOLD analysis project Ga0209541, IMG submission 184027) | Groundwater microbial communities from Rifle, Colorado - Rifle CSP2_plank lowO2_0.1 (SPAdes) (version 2) | ecosystem: Environmental > Aquatic > Deep subsurface > Groundwater | place... | reverse complement strand
TGTCTGTTAAAGAGGCAATAGGAAGAATTGCATCAGAAAGTTCAACAGGCACGTGGACAACGCTATTTAAAATTCCAGGAAGAATGAGAAAATTAATGGCAACAGCGTATAAAATTGAAGGAAACTATATTCATGTTGCTTATCCTCTTGAACTTTGGGAAAAAGGAAATATGCCTCAGCTTTTATCTGGTATAGCGGGAAACATTTTTGGAATGAAAGCTTTGAAAAACCTAAGAATTGTCGATGTTTCTTTGCCAAAAGAATATTTGCGGGGTTTTCGGGGACCAAATCTTGGAATTAATGGATTAAGAAAGTATTTCAAAGTTTACGATAGACCTTTAACTGGTGCTGTTCCAAAACCAAAAGTTGGATTTTCTGCAGAAGAACATGCAAAAATTGGTTATGAAACATGGTTGGGTGGTTTTGATCTTGTTAAAGACGATGAAAATCTAACAAGTCAAAGTTTCAATAACTTTTACAAGCGTGTTTCTCTTATGACAAAGCTCAGAGATAAAGCAGAAAAAGAAACAGGAGAAGTTAAAGACGCTTTGTTGAATATTACTGCAGAAACAAAAGAAATGGAAAAAAGAGCGAAGTTTTTACATGACAAAGGATGGAAATATGCTATGATTGATGTGGTTGTTTGCGGGACTGCAGCCACGCAAACTTTGAGAAAAACATTGGGAGATTATGGGATGGCAATTCATGCGCATAGAGCAATGCACGCTTCTTTTGATAAAAATACGAAACATGGAATTTCAATGCAGTTTCTTGCAAAAACTATGAGAACAATTGGAGTTGATCAAATACATTCTGGAACAGCAGTTGGAAAGCTTGTTGGCTCTAGAGAAGAAGTAACTTCTATAGCTTCCACTTTAAGGGAAACTTGTGTTATGCCAAGAAAAGGTTTTTTGCTTGAACAAAATTGGCATGGCATAAAGCCAGCTTTTCCTGTTTCTTCTGGAGGAGTTCATCCTGGTTTGATTCCAGATGAAATGGACATATACGGAAAAGACTTTGTTCTTCTTGTCTCTGGAGGAATTCACGGACATCCAAAAGGTACACGCGCTGGAGCAAAAGCGTCAATGCAGGCGATAGAAGCGACAAAGAAAAAAATATCTCTCGAAGAATACGCAAAAACAAATAAAGAATTAAGAGAGGCTCTTGAAAAATGGGGAAGACTGAAACCGAGGTAGAATGAAATTAAATAAAATCCCATTACTTCCTTTAAGCGCAATTATCTTTTACTTTCTTGCAGTATTCTTTGTTTGGATTGGCATATTTCCGCAACCTGATGAAGCAATAGGAATATTAGAGAGTTTATATTCAAGCTATGGGCTTATCGGCTTGTTTGTGGCTGCATTTTTTGAGGGTCTAGTGTATGTTGGGCTTTATTTTGCTGGTTCTTTCATAATCCTTTTTGTTGTATTATTTTCTGACGGAAAACTTTGGAGTTTTCTTAGCATAAGTATTGTTGTTGCTTTAGCAATAACATTGGTTTCTTTAGTAAATTATGTTTTAGGAAGATATATCATATCAAAAAATCAAAGAGAGAAAAAAGAAATTGAGAAAGAAAGAAAAATCTCAGGTGGCCTTATTCTATCGGCATTGCATCCTAATTCTCTTGCATTTTATTTTTTTAATCTTGGAATCAAGAAAGAAAACCCGTGGAAAGTGATTTTCATTCCACTTATCCTTATTCCTTACGGATTTTTATTGGCTTATCTATTTTATCAAATAAAACCAATCTTAACAGAGAATGCAGATGCTCCTTATTTTTTATTGACTGCTCTTGTTATTTGGTTTATATTTGCTTTTATTATGAAGAATAGAACAAAAAAGGATTAATATGAAATATAGAAAATCGGTTTTTATTGCTGTATATTCTAAGACAAATAAAGAAATTAAATATCTTCTTTTGAAAAGAAGACTTCATTGGAAAGGCTGGGAATTTCCTAAAGGTGGCATAGAAAAAAATGAGACTGAAAAAAATGCCGTGAAACGAGAGGTTTTAGAAGAAACTGGCTTAAAACCATTGGACATAAAAAAATTTAATTTCTCTGGAAGTTATCGTTATAAAAAAAACTTATCAGGTAGGCTTGGCTTTGATGGACAGGAATTTTACCTTTATTCTGCCGAAGTTAAGCAAGGAAAGGTGAAAATAGACAAAAGAGAGCATTCTGGTTTTAAATGGGCTGATTTTTCCAAGGCATATAAAATGCTAAGATTTCCCAACCAAAAAAAATCTCTAAAAATAGTCAATGATTGGCTAGAAGAAAAATCTCATAAGACTTGAAAGTGGCCCCGCATATCTAAATATCTCAGTTAAAGATTCTGTAAATAAGATCAGTAACAAAAGCAATATGATAACACCTAGATGATGATAAATCTCACGTTCAAGAATGATTTTAACCCGATTATTTTTCTTGGCTTTGTCATAATTTATTGCGTCGAAAGAAATGTGCATTGCTGTTTGGGAAACTCCATAGAAAGCACCTGCCACAAAAACCTGGAATGGAGTAACTATAAATGATTTTGCTATCCAAATGACTGCATTCGCTACAGAACCTACTTTAAGAACAGTTCTTCTATAAATATCTGTGAATTTGCTTATAAAAATCATAGATAAAAAAGCCATTCCAAGGGACAAACCAGCTACAATTCCAAGAGAAGTGTACTTTTCACCCAAAATAAAGATAAAAATGAATAAAGGCCAAACAATCACACCTAATTTATTTTCTATTCCATGTCCTAAGAAACTTAAGACATCTCTTACTTTCTGGCCTTTGAAGAAGCCTCTTAATGAAAATGGAAATGGCTCATGGACTTCTTTTGAGAAAAATAAAGGAATTACAGATAAAAACAAAAGACAAGAAACAATTATAAAAAGAATTTTAAAACCAAAAATGGTAAGAAAAATCCCACCTAAAACGGGTCCGGCAGCACTAAAAAGGCATGCGACTATCCCTGAAAAACCAATTTCTTTCGCTCTGTTTTTTCTATCACTAAATTTAGAGAACTCAATATGATAGGGTATCCAAAACATCGAGGCGCTCAGAGCGGCAAAAATGGCGAGGAGGTATAGGGGCCAACCAAAAGTCTCAAGAGTATAAAGCAGAAAAAAGAAAATAATCAGAGAAGGTATACTAAATAACATTGAATGTTTTGTCCCAAATTTTGATGAAATCTTTGCAACAAGTATAGAAAATACTATACAGGCCAAGCTTTGGAGTATATAAAAAAAGAATATGGAGACTAAGGGATAACCTATCAGGTAAAAATATATTGGGACGAAAACTCCGATAAGAGAAAGTGAAAAAGCTCTTACTGCAATGCTTACATAAATTTCATTTAACTCTCGGTTTTTAAAAAAATGGAAAAAGTGTGAAATCGTATGCATTGGTATAACAACGAAAATTCATTAATAAAAGTTTCTAGCAAATTATAAAAACATAGCTTTGTATTTTTTTGTATGAAATTTAGGGAGAAAATATTAGCTTCGGGAGCACATTTAATTTTAGGCAAGGATGAGGAAAGTAATGAAGAGCTAGTAAGAAAATTTGAGGGAAAACCAAACACTATTCTGCATACTGTTGCTCCAGGCAGTCCTTTTTGCGTCATTGATGGTATACTGAAACCCACTTCTATGGATATTGTCACAAGCGGGGCTTGGTGCGCAAGATACAGCCAGGATTGGCGTGATAATAAATCTGATATAAGGATTAATATTTTTACAGGAAAAGATGTTTACAAATCAGAAGACATGCCAATTGGCACGTTTGGGGTTAAAAAATCAAAGTTAATTAAGATTAAAAAAGAGGAAATTCAGGAATTTTTATATTATTCTTTAAAGTGACGTCCTCCACACCCTAAAGGTTTTTGCTTCGCAAAAATCCGTCTTCGACGGAGTGTGGCTTCCCACGAAGTCTATTAATCAAAACTATTCTTCCATAATCCAAACAGTTTCATGGTGCCTGTCTTGATTCTTCACATAGTTGTTAGCAACTTCAACTTGGATAAAACCAAGTGATGCTCCAAACTTTCCTCTTGCCCAAAGATGTCCTTTAGGATATCTCAACCTTGCTTTTTCATGATACCGAAAGAAAAGATACGACGATCTTCCTTTCAGCAATTGCAAAGCTTTTGTCGGAGCCATCGTCAAGGGAATTTTTGCAGTCCCATGAACATGGTCTGGCTGCACATTTAGTTCAATCCATTTTATTCTATACTCCGACGCTGCTCGTCGGAGACATGCTTCGACAAGTTTTCTGTATTTCCACTTCCGAAACATTTTGTACCGATATTTCGGACAAAACTCAAATTCCCACATAGACGTTCCAATCATGTGATTGCTCCTTTCATATTTATCTTCAAACTTCTCATAGCTCTCGCTAAACACTAATTTTTCTTGCATTTTTCTCCTAACGAAGCATGTTGTCACGCTCCGCAAAGTTTATTTAGAACCAGATAGTTATCACTACACTTGTGAGTGCAATGAGCTACGATCCAGCTCATTGTTCATAATCATTTCAGAAATAAAAATGTGCGGGCTCTCAGCCACACATTAAAATGTGTAGATTTCCCGCCCGAAAATTAAAAATTTCCATTGCATCACTACCATGACACAAAGCCAAATTCAATTAGGGAAAAATAAAGTAACTGATAAGTTTATTGAAACTCTTAGAAGCCATTTTAAAAATCATGATAGTGTTAAAGTTTCTGTTTTAAAGAGCGCAACAAGAAACAGGGTCGAAATGAAAAAAATTTCAGATGAAATTTTAGACGGTCTAGGGAAAAATTATACTGCAAAGAAGCTAGGATTCACGATTTTTCTGAAGAAGTGGCGAAAGAATATGCGATAATTTATTATTATATAAGATATAAATCAATTTAAATCAAAAATTAGTAAATAAAACATGGAAAGAAGGGAATTTATTGAGAGTATCACGTTAGGAATAACTGGCTTGGGATTGCTGATTGATGCTAATACTGTAAAAAAAGACCCAACTATAGAAATTAAAAAAGAAATAGAAAGATTAATGGAAAGAACAAACACTTCTATACAGTATCGTTCTGTTAATGGTTGTCAGCATACTGGAACAAGTTACTTCAACGCGGGTGGTATTTTTAATGCTGATATCCCTTTACCAAAATTAAGAGAGATAAAAGCTCGTTTAGAGATATACTCTCATCCTGATTTCTATATCCTTGGAGAAAAAAGTGTAGCTGTCTTCTATAGTGAAAACCTGCCAATAGATTTATAAATAGTTTTTTGTCTTTAATTCTAAGTTAACTTCACTAAGTGAGGTTCTAATTCCGTGACCTAAAGGTCGCGTTCGCCAAGATGTCGAACGTAAGGAATGCCATAATTAATAAGAATGGAAAAAAATCCTGTTTATGAATTAAGTTCTGGAGAATACAATTTAAAGTTAGCAGAAGCTTTGAAGAACATTCCTGGGTTCAAAAAACCAGAATGGGTCGAGTTTGTGAAATCAGGACCAAGTAAATCTAGGCCTATAGATAATCAAGATTTCTGGCATAAGAGAGCCGCAAGCATCTTAAGACAAATTTACAAAAGGAAAATTGTCGGTGTTAGCAGACTTAGAACCAAGTATGGAAGCAAGAAAAAACGTGGCGTACGTCCAGAGGAATTCAGAAAGTCTGGTGGAAAAATAATCAGGACAATTCTTCAGCAATCTGACAAAGCTGGTTTTACAGAGATTGCGAAAACCGTTAAAGGCGTCAAAGGAAAAAAACCTGGAAGGCAGCTTACAGAAAAAGGGAAGAGTTTTTTGGAGGAGATAAAATGATGTTTAAGATAGTTAAATCAGAAGCAATAAGGAATAAGTTTTTAATAAAGGTAAAATCAAGATTAGATAAATTTAACTTCAATGATTTTTGCATTAATAATAAAATAAATTCTGTGACTCAAGCATTTCATTAACAAAATGGGCATTAAAAATCCTCAGAAAAAAGCGAAGCTGGCTGTTAAAGCCAGACAGACTAAGTGGGCACCCGTCTGGGCTGTTTTAAAAAAATACGGAACTGGAAAAAGAGTGCATCCTTCAAGCATGACTCGGCATAAACGTTCATGGCGTAGAACAAAACTTCATATTAAACCAAGGAGACAGAGGAAATCTCACTTTGGATAAATAAAAATGGCTGAAAAGACAGAGGCAAAAAAGGAACTTGAAAGAGAATATGTAATTCCGCTTAGAAAAAACTGGAATAAAGTTCCCAGGTATAAAAGAGCGAATAAAGCGATAAGAACGATAAAGGAATTTTTAGTGAGACATATGAAAATTCGAGATGGTGACTTGAATAAGGTGAAAATCGACAAGTATCTAAATGAATTTGTCTGGCTTAGGGGAATAAGAAAACCTCCAGCAAGAGTCAAGGTAAAAGTAAAAAAAGAGGGAGATATAGTAAAGGTAGAACTTGCTGAGATAACTAAATCATTAGAATTCAAAAAAGGAAAATTAGAGAAGAGAGAAAAAGCTGGAAAGAAAGAGAAAACAAAAGAAGATAAAGAAGAAAAAACTCCTGAAAAACCTGAAGAACAAAAAACAGAGGAAGAAAAACAAGAAGAAAAGAAGGAAGTTGAAGAAAAGAAATCAGCTGTTATTGAAGCTGGCGGAAAAATGGAAAAAGCTGCTGCAAAAACAATGAAGCACCAAACTAAGATGTCAAAGCAGCCTAAAAGACAAAGAAGAATGGCGTTGCAGAAGTAATTCTAAATGTAGTTTTTACCTATTGCTCTCCAAGATAACTTAATTTTTAAGACCGGAAATCGATTGATTACCCATTTAATATATGTATTACTATTTGGTCCTAATAAATTATAATTATTGCAATACGGATAATTTTTAGAAGAATTTTTTATAATTTTGATCATTTTTTCAGCAGTTTTACTATCGATGGAGGCCTCTAAATCCCCGTTCCAAGAATATTTACTAAAAAAAGGAAAAACCCCTATTCCTCTAGTCGGAGGCATAAAGTTAACATAGAAGTGACTAAATTTATTTTTTTGATGAGTGTTTCTAAAAAGCACCTCATATCTTGAGATTTTTCCTTTTTCATTGATTACAAACCAATAATGAAGAAAAATACTAAATGGAAAAGATGCTGGACAAGAAAATAAAAATACCTGATAACGATCTTTTTTAATTAACTGCACGAAATCTTTTTCTATCATTTCAACACTTTCCCTGTTTCATGGTACCATAAGTAAAGATCGAGTTCTCCGAGATTTAAGTTAACTTTAACAGCGATTTTTTTAAGTAAATCCTCTATTTCTAAATATCTTTTTTTAGTTAAGGTTTTAGGCTTATCGATTAGTTTGTTTTTAACCAAAACATCGACTATGTGGAAGTCAACAATAGCATAGTCTTTGAAACCGATATTTCTTAAAAAATGGCTTGCTTCTTTCATACCAATTCCTTTAATGTTTTGAACTAGTTGATTTCTAATTTCTGGATGATTTATGTCAAGTTTTTTAAAAGATTCTCGGGCTTTATGTAAATACCCGGCTCTTATCGTGTGAAAACGGTAAACTTCTTTAAGCTTTTTCTGAATTTCTTCTTCAGAACCAGTAAATATGACATCTCCAAGATGATTTACTGTTTTAATTCCTAATTCGGCGCTTGTTCCTGCTGCAAGAATGCAAAAAACAAGTTCTTTGAATAGATTTTCAAAATCATGTGGGATTGAAGAAAACTCGCTCATTCTTTTATCTATAACTTTTTTAATTTCAGAGGATTTTAGATTGTTAACTAGATTTATTAGTAGTAAAACCTTACCATTTATATCCATTTGATTCATTTTAAATTGCCATTTTTACTTAACTATCTTATTTGTTTTATCTTTTTCAATAATTCATCTTTTTGTTTTCTACTTGTGTGGGTTTTCCCGAAAGTCACAAGTGTTTCATTAATGACGCTCCAATGTTTCTTAGAAAAAAGTTCCTTTAATTCCTGTTCAACTTTATGGGGGTGATTACTCTTAGCCCAACCTAATTTTTTGGACAAGTAAAAAACGTGGGTGTCTACAGCCAAATTGTCTTTTCCTTTTTCTTTTAAGAATACGTTTGCTGTTTTTCTACCAACTCCAGGAAGTTCAAGTAACTGATCAAAATCAGGGGGAACTTTACCATTGTATTTGCTTACCAGAATTTTTGCACAATTTACTATGTTTTTTGATTTATTTTTGTAAAAATTAATTGGTTTTATGATTTTTTGAACTTCTCTTAAAGGAGCTTTTGCCAGTTTCTCTGCATTCGGAAAAATTTTGAATAATTTTTCTGCCACAACTATTGTAACTTCATCTCTTGTTCGAGCAGAAAGGATTATAGAAATAAGTGTTTCATAGTCATTTTTCCAGGATTCTGCTGCAAGCCGCATATCTTTGGAATTTTTCTGCATGAATTTTAATTGTTTTAACGCTCTTTTCTCGTTCATGACTTTTTATGGTAAAGAGGTATTAAAAATTTATGTTGATTAAAATAAAGACCATAGTTATCTTTTTAAATTAAAGAAATTGTTTATAAAAAGGAGGATAATATGAATAAATCTGAAACACATATGTATGCCCATACTTTGTTAAGGGTAGTTCTTGGTTTGCTTTTTGTCTTTCAAGGCTATAGAAAACTGATGAATCCTGAAGGAGTTGTGAGTATGCTTACTGGAATAGGGTTTCCTATACCAATGGTTTTTGCGTGGATCTTGCTTTTATCTGAGCTGATTTTTGGAGCGCTGCTTTTAATTGGCTTTAAAGTCAAATATACAGCATGGCCATTAGCATTTATACTGCTAGTTGCAGAGATTACTGTTGTTATACCATGGCAAGGATTAACATCTGTAAATTCCTTTTTCCATGTAATTTCGATAATTGCATTGATAGCACTTGCAACAGCTGGGCCAACTAAATGGTCTGTAAGCAAGAACTAGATTAGCTTATTTTTTTATTTTTATTTGTTTTATTTCTGTATCTTAATTTTCTGTCAATAGAATTTTAAAGCACAGAAATTTGTTATTTTTATGAGCTTGGAAAGTTTAAGGAGAGAAATAAGAGCAAAGGCTGATAAAGAAAAAGCTGGTTTTCTTAAAAGATACTTTAAAACAGGAGAAGGGCAATATGGTCACGGAGATGTTTTTCTTGGAATAACAGTTCCAGAAAACAGAAAATTAGCTATAAAATTTCATGAGCTTCATTTAGATGATGTTAAAGAGTTACTTAAATCTAGAATTCACGAAGAAAGATTTATTGCCCTAGAGATATTAGATTTTAAGTATAATAAAGGAGACGAAAAAGAAAAAAGAGAGATATACAACTTCTACCTAAAAAATACAAAATATATTAACAATTGGGATTTGGTTGATGTTTCTGCTCCTTGTATTGTTGGAGCATACTTATTTAAAAATAAAGATAAAAAAGTACTTTATAATTTAGCCAAGTCTAGTAATATATGGGAAAAAAGAATGGCAATCGTTTCTACTTTCTATTTTATAAAAAATAATGGCTTTAAAGATACTTTAAAAATATCGGAAATTCTTCTTAATGATTCTCATGATTTGATACACAAAGCAGTTGGATGGATGTTAAGGGAAGTTGGAAAAAGAGATGAAAAAGAACTTGAAAGATTTTTGATTAAACACCATAAAAATATGCCTAGGACAACTTTAAGATACGCTATTGAACGTTTCCCAAAGGAAAAAAGACTAAAATATCTTAGAGGAGAAATTTAATGAAAATAGATGTTGAAAAACTAAAGAAAGAGAAATCAATTCAGGAACTTCTGGAATTTGGAATTATTAATATTGATAAGCCGTCTGGACCAACTAGTTTTGATATTTCGGATTTTGTCAGGGAAAAGCTTCAGCTTAGAAAAACGTCTCATTTCGGAACGCTTGATCCGAAAGTAACAGGAGTTTTGCCAATAGCATTGAATAGGGGTTGTAAATTAACTGGTTTCTTTCTGGGAGAAGATAAAGAGTATGTCGGGGTAATGAGACTTCATGAAGAAATTTCAATGAAAGAATTACAAGAAATGATTAATAGTAGATTTTTAGGCAAAATAAAACAGCTTCCTCCGGTTAAGTCTCGTGTTGCGCGCATTTTACGTGAAAGAGAGATTAAGAGTTTTGAGATTTTAGAGCAAAGTGAGGACAAAAAGAGCTTTTTATTTAAAACAGAAGTTCAGGGGGGCACTTATATAAGAAAGCTTATTCATGACTTGGGTGAAGAGCTTGGTTTTGGGGCACATATGTTAGAACTTAGAAGAATTAGAGCCGGTATATTTGGAGAAAACGGCATATTTTTTGAAAACAAAAAACATAATGCAGGAATATTTAGTGAGGATGATAAAAATTACCCTAGCGTAAACTTATATGATTTTGAGGAAGCTGTCAAAAGGTATGAAGAAGGAAATGAAAAACCTTTAAGAGAAATCATCATTCCTGGAGAAGTGGTTTCAGAATTGTTTTCAATTGTAGAGATAAAAGAAGAGGCTGCAGAAAAAATTTTAAGAGGGCAGCCGATTTACAATGAAAACTTGGTGGAAATGATTAAATTAGAAAAGGGTGGTTTGGTTTGTGTTTTCAGCAAAGACAAGTTCATAGGAATTTTCAAAGTTGTTTCAGAAGGAAGAGTTTTTGCAAAACCCGAGTTTGTTTTTCAGCCTGTTTCTTAATAAATATCTTTTTAGTATATAAAATTTTATAAAGGCCTGCTGAAGTAATTTATTTTATGAGTGAGGATTATAAATTAGTTGTTGTTAAAACTGATGATAGTTACTCTGTCTCATATGATGGGGAAAAATTTGAAGTGGTTCCTTCTTTTCCTTCCGTAATTAAAATAGTTGCTAAATATGTAAGTAATTATCCAAGAATGTTTATAGAGGAACCAGAACTTATTGATTTACCAGATGATGAGGGGGAAGCTATATCTGAAGTTAGGAAACTTGCCCTCGGAAAATTGGAAGAATCAGCTCTTTCGGCCCCGCATCTAGAAGAGCTAACCGAACATCTTGATTAAAAACATTTAATAATTCTTTTTGTTAACCAAACTTTTCAAAATAAAGGTCTTCTAAGGTGGTATCTTATTACATCTAATCTTGTTGCTGGTTGCCAAGAATATCTTCCCTCTTGGTCTTTTGAAAAAACATATTTACTTCCATCTAATTCTATTCTCATAAATCTTCTTTCAACCATTCTATCTAATTCCCCCTCACCTAATCCTCTAAAATTGGGATCATTTACAAAGAGATTTCTATCCAACATTTCATCTATTGTTTTCTTAGTCCCTTTTGGCCCAAATTCTAAAGCTATGCTAGCCTCTATTTGCGCAAATTCTCTATCTGTACATCCTCCAGAGACACCCATGACAGACAAAACCAGTAATTATATTTAAATATTTAGATATTCAACTAAGTAGATGAGACACTTTGTTTATTTTTCAGGCGAAGCAATGACTTCTGGGAATTTTGATGTCAACAATTTAATGAAAGCTGGAAGAATGGATATTGCGGTTCATTTCATAATAAACGCGTTTTTCTTATCTCATAGTTTAAGAGATGATGTAAAACTTCATCTGATTTTTTATGGTATGCCTGACCCGCCAAAACATATTGAGATGCAGATAACTTCTGAAACAAAGCTAAGTAAAAAAGATGTTGCAGGACTGTTAAAAAAAATGCTTTACAAATACAAACCAGGAACAAAGACAGAAGTTTTCCCAGGATGCTTTATAGAGAAAAAAAGCTTCTTAAAAGTAGTTGAAGAGCTTGCAAATCAAGGCAAAGAGTTGTTTATTCTTGATAAACGTGGAGAAGCGTTAAGAAAAATAAAGATCCCGAGTGAAAGCGTTTTCATTGTAGGAGACCATAACGGCTTCCCAAAAAAAGAGCTAAAGAGGTTAAAAGAGGTTGCAAAAACAGTTTCTGTCGGGCCAAAAACTTATTTCGCGAGTCAGGTAGCAACTATATTAAATAATGAACTTGATTTAAGAGGGCTCTGAAAGAGATTCATTAAACTTGATATCTATTAAGTATTCAAGCTCCTCTATTCTCACCCCCAGACCGTAAAGCATTGAGATTTCTTCTTTTCTATTCGCCGGGATTTCATCAAGATAAATTTTTGTCATTGCTCTTTTTTTATTTTTTAAATGGAAAAACGCAGCAAATTTTACATTTGCTCTTTTTCGTTTTTACGGAAAGTGTAGCAAATTTTACATTTGCTCTTTTTTTGTTGTGAATATCCCCTTTCGGGGCTGAATGTGAATTCCCTCCCTAAAGGGAATTGTTGAAAAGAGAGGTGAGATTTTTAAATTTCTAGGTAAAGTAATCAGGAAATCGGTTTATAAATCGATTGTGATAAATTGATAAAGAGAGGTTTTAAAGAATGAGCCTCCATAAGCTTTTTAAACGAAAGCCTTTTTAAATGAACAACGCTGAGATATTTTAAAATGGTGAAAATAGTTCTCACCCCTGATTGGTTTTTAGGGGCAGATGTTTTTATAGAGTTCTTTAGTTTTATAGTTTTACTGATATTTTCAATTCTCTCTGTAAGAACATATAAACTGAACAAAAATAGAAGTTTTCTTTACTTGGGATGGGGATTTGGGTTGATTGCTCTGGCACAACTAGCAGCACTCATCACGAAGCTTGTTTTATATTATGATATTGGACCAACTCAAGCAATAGGGCAGGCAATAATAACAAGTCAACTTCTTAGCTCTGTGGATATTTTCTATTATGCTGGTTTTTTCTTTCAGAGATTTTTAACGCTTGCTGGTTTATACATAATATACAGGCTTCCTAGAAAACATAGGTCTGTAGGAGATTATTTCCTTGTTGTCTATTTCATACTTTTATCTTCGGTATTAAGCACTAATTTTTATTATTTATATTATCTTACTTCCTTAATACTTTTAGTATTAATCATAGGCAACTATTACGAAATTTATAAGAAAAACAAATTTGTTAATACAAAAATACTTATTGTAGCCTTCTCAATGCTTGCTTTAAGCCAGCTTATATTTGTTCTTTCTACAGTTGATGCGTTGTTTGTTTTAGCTAGTGCCATAGAATTAGTAAGTTATTTAGGATTGTTATTTTTAGTTGTAAAAATATTGAAACATGGAACGAAAAAGGGGCCGCATGGATATAATATCAGATATGCTGGCAATAATACAAGAGAAAAACGGAAGTATTAAGCCAACCCATCTGATGTACAAAGCAAATTTATCGCATAACCAGATGAAATCATACCTTGAGGAATTAATGAGCAAAAAGCTTGTTGATAAAGAAGCTGGGAAAAAGGGAAACAGAATAACCATAACAAAACCCGGCAGGGATTTTCTTTTACAATATAACAGAATGCGAGAGTTTGAGAAAACTTTTGGGTTGTGATTTTTTATATTTTATCTATAACTTTTACTTCCAGTTGACATTCTTGAATCTTCAACTCTTTTTCTGTCTTCTTCCCAACTAGATTCATTTATTGGAAGGACTAGTAAACCTTCAACTTCGCTAAGAACACTATAAGCGATTTCAGCTGCTTCTTTTTTCAAAGTTTTTACAATGGTCATCTCTCCAACACAAGAGATATTTTCTTTTGAAAAACAAGTATCCTCTAAATTTCCACTTCTATCTGTAAAAACTCTATAGCCTTGTAATGAATGCTGAAGCATCCATTCTTTTGTAGGATCTAGAACTTTAACAGAAACATTATATTGGATAGTCATGATTGTCTACTATATTGAATATTTTTAAGTATTTATATCCTAAAAAATAAGGATTAAAAATATAAACTCCTTTTAATTATTAGGCTCATGAAAAAATCAGTTAGGCTTTATGTTAGTGGTGTTGTGCAAGGTGTTTTTTTTAGAGGTTTTATCAAGGAAAACGCTGAAAGATATGATGTAAAAGGTTTTGTGAGAAATCTTGAAGATGGAAGAATTGAGATTTTTCTTGAAGGAAACCCAGATAATGTAAACAAAATGATAGAACTGGCCGGAAAAGGCCCAAAAAATTCTCAGATAAAAAACGTTGAAATTCGCAAAGAAACATTCCAAGATTTTAAAAGCTTCAAAGTTTTACATATTTAACTTTATTTATAGAGATTAAACTATTCTACAAACATTTCCATCTGCAAAACAGACTAAAACGCCTTTTTTATCAGAAGTCATGCCCCAAATAGCATTTTCTTTCTGTAAAGCCGGTTTTATTTCCATTATTTTTGAGAAGTTCATATTTTTAGTATCAAATAAAAAAAGTTTTCCATATCTTGTTCCAACTAAAACAGATTTTTTGGATAATTTTTCTATACAGCTTACATCTTCTCCTAAATAAATTTTCTTTTGAAAGGCCAGGTTTTTATTTAAAATAATCACGTCGCCCCATCTCGTGCCTAAAATTAATTTGTTATCCATTAATTCAATTCCAAAAAGAGAAGGTCCAAGGTTTTGTTTTAATCTTTCATCACCCTTATAAAATTTTTTCGTGTCCAGCTTAATTACACTCTTTTTAAAGAAATGGTTCCTACTTACCACATATAAATTTCCATCATAATCTCCAGCATAAATATTTTTATTGTTAACTTTAATGGACCAAAGTCTAGTTCCTTTTTTTGCTAATTGCAAGCTATTTTTGGTTTTTAAAGTGTTACTATCAATTATTTCGATGGTTCCTTTTCTAGTTGTAAGAAGAATTTCCTTTTTTTTCTGATTAAAAAAAGAATTGTATATCCCACCACAAAAAGAGTTTTTCTGTTTTATTGTTTTACCTTCTAAATCAATGATGTTAAGTGACTTATTTCTGGACTTACAACCAACAAAAATCTTTTTTCTGTCAATTTTAATAATGGAATAAACCATCGAATTAAACTGTAATTTTTTTTCTTTTACAAAACTCTTCCCGGTATTTTTTAGCATGTACACCAAGCCACGAGATTTCTTGGCAATTTCTTTTGTATAAGGAATTTTTCTTCTGTCCCAGTCACTTCCACCTATATAAAGAGTATTATTTAACTCCAATGCAGCATAAACTGAAGTTGGAAAACTTATACAGTAACTTTTCTTTACCATAGATTGAAGAATAAAAGTTAAATATATAAAACTGTTTGTCATCTAATAGAAAATGGGACGCGAAGAACAGATAACGGATGAAAGAAAAAAGAAGCTTAATGAATTGAGAAAGCAAAAAATCAATCCTTACGAACACAAATTCGACAAGAAACATACTATAAAGGATTGTATTGATTTGGGTGTTGGTTCCCTTGTGAAAACTGCTGGAAGGGTCATGACAAAAAGAGATATTGGGAAGATAACTTTTTCTGATTTGCAGGATTTTACAGGAAGAATTCAATTGGTTTTACAAGAGAAAGAAACTCCTAACAAAGATTTTGAATTTTTCAGCAATTATGTTGATTCTGGGGACATTGTCGGTATTGAAGGCAAAACCATAAAGACGAAAACTGGGCAGTATTCAATACTTGTAAAGAGTTTCAAACTTCTCACTAAGTCTCTGTTACCATTGCCTTCCAAATGGCACGGCCTTCAAGACAAGGAAGAACGCTATAGAAAACGTTATCTTGATTTGATTATGAATCCTGAAATAAAGAAGGTTTTTGAGACAAGAAGAAAAATCTTTGATTATATAAGGGAATTCATGAAAACAAAGGATTTTGTCGAAGTTGAAACTCCAATTATCCAGCCAATTTACGGAGGGACTAACGCTAAGCCATTTGAGTCAAAACTTAATGCATTAAACATGAAAGTTTACATGAGGATTTCAAACGAGATGTACCTAAAAAGGCTTATTGTTGGAGGTTATGAAAGAATCTTCGAGTTTTCTCCTGACTTTAGAAATGAAGGTATAGACAGAACACACAACCCAGAATTCACACAAGTTGAAACTATGTGGGCTTATGCTGATTTCAAAGATAACATGAAGTTCGCTGAAGAAATGATATCTTATGTATGCAAAAAAATTCATGGAAAGACGAAAATAAAAACCCAAGAAAAAGAAATTGACTTTAAGACTCCATGGAGAAAAGAAAAATTCCTTGATATAATAAAAGAAGAAGCAGGTGCAGATTTTTCTAAAGTAAAAAACCTAAACGACGCAAAAAGTGCTGCAAAAAAAACTGGTGTGGATATTTCAAAATGTGAAACAGCAGGAGACGTTATGATAAAGGTTTTCGAAGAAAAAGTGCAGCCTGAAATTATACAGCCAACTCTTGTTTATGAATATCCTCTTGAGGCTGCGGGGCTTGCAAAAGCAAGTGAAGAAAAGCCGGGATTTGTTGATTCTTTTGAGATAATTATTAACGGCGTTGAGTTAGGGCTTTCTTACTGCGAACAAAACGACCCTGCAGCTCTTGAAAATTATTGGAAATTTGCAGAAGAGAGATTTAAGAAAGGGGATTTGGAAGCACAGCCAACAGATGTTGATTTCATAAATGCATTAAAAGTTGGGATGCCGCCAACATCTGGACTTGGCGTCGGCATAGACAGGCTTTCAATGCTCTTAACAGATAATATTTCGATTCGTGATGTGATTCTATTTCCTTTCATGAAGCCAGAGAAATAGGAATCGTTATAACAAAATATATAAGCAGAATTTCTTAGTTTAAAAAATGCCAAAACTTCCAATAACTAGAGAGCAAGCATTAGAACTTGTGAGAAAGTACAATTCTCATCCACAAGACATAATTCACTATCTTGAAAGCGAAGCAGTAATGCGACAACTGGCAAAAAGTTTAGGAGAAGATGAAGAGTATTGGGCAATGCTTGGTTTGCTGCATGATGTGGATTGGGGTTTAACTAAAGACGTTATTTCTTCGCACTTAACAAAAGCTCCTGAAATTTTAAAAGAAGCTGGTTTTTCGGAGGATTTCATAGAGATAACTTTAAGTCATGGTTATGGCTTTGAGGAACTTCCACATTTAGCAGATAAAACAAGAACAAGGAAGATTGAATATGCTTTAGCTGCTTCTGAAACTATAACTGGCTTGATGCATTCTTATGCATTAATGCGGGGTTCTAAGGTTTCCGATATGGAAGTTTCTGGCTTGAAAAAGAAGTTCAAAGACAAAGCTTTTGCAGCTAAAGTTGACCGGCAAGTAATCGCGGAAGCTGAAAAACTTGGATTAACTTTGGAGGAATTTTTTGCTGTTGCTATAGAAGGAATTAAAAATATAAAAGAAGAGGTTGGTTTAAGTTAATTTTTCTCTTAAGTCCCGTATATCTAAATCAGACATGATGTGATCCAATTGCTTAAGTTGACCTAAAGTTATTTCATCGGAAACTATTCTATCAATAAAATTTCTACTACTTCTCCATTTTGCTATTATTTTATTTTTATGATATCTCAAAATTTTCTCTTCGTCTTCGTCATCTTTTCTAAATATTTCATCATAACTTGAGAAATAATAAGGCCTATGTGGTAAATGCGGATTTTCCTGGCAAAAAATATAATGAGTTTCGTAGCCAAAGACAGTCATTCCTTTAATAGGGGTTGTATAACTCTGCCCGTGGGTGCGAGAAAAGTTAAAGATAACTTTTTCTGGTTGTCTAGGCCATACGGCACACATATAGCGACCACCATAAGGAGTAATCCCTGTGAAACAAAAATCCAAATGTGCTGCATTTGGGCCTTTTACGCTGCTTATAATAGTAGATATACGGGTTGTTGTGGAATCCAAATTTAACAGTAATCTTTTATAAGTTTTTTCTCTAATTCTCCTTGGCATATCTAAATCAATATTATGCCTTAAACTAAGGACGTTTTCCATTTTTTCTTGAAAAAATAATAGTATATAACTTTAGTTGTGATGGTTTACTGAATATTAAAAAGAAATTTAAAGTGATTCTTCTATACTAAAACATGTCTCTCATCGTTAAGTCAAACATAAGAAAAACTGTAAAAGATTTACAGCGAACTCAAAAGAGTTCTCAGTCGTCCGCCGAGGACGTCGAACGAGACAAAGAAAATGCTATTTTGAGTGTTGCCGATGAAGTTGCCTTGGCGTTGGAAAGAAAAGTCGAAGAGGTTTTGATTGATGGAATAAAAAGAGCGAAGGAAAACGGAAGAAAAACGCTTCAAGCTCGTGACCTATAAAGTCACGTTCATTCATTCGCCTGAGTCAAATGAAGGCGCGAGATTTATAAAATTACATTGAATTAGCTGTTTTAACTCGTCTTATTTCTTCCATCTCTCTGTATAAGTGTGTTTGTTTAAATCTTGCATAAAATTCGGGAAATTGGGGTGTTTTTCTATATGCTTCTCCACGACTTATGGTCAAAAGGTCTGAACTAAATAATATCTCGGCAACTATACTCTCAACATTCGCAGTACTAACATCTTCTGGCAAAGAATCAAGATTATCTAAAGTATCCAAAATAGGTTTTGCCCATTTTTCAAGAAGAGATTTATATGAACGTGATTGATAATCTTGCATAATTTAGAATGCGACTACATGGTTTATAAGGATTATTATACTAAATAAATTCATGAATCTAAAAAGAGGTCATTGGCTTATTCTGCTGTTTACAATTGCCTACATTCTGGCTTACTCAATTTATTATGTTAGTATAAAAAACTATGAATTTTTATGGTATATTCTTGTTTTGCTTTTCTTCTTTGCTTTGATATTTTTCACGCTTGAAAAAAGTAAATTTGACTATCTAATTTTGTGGGGGCTTTCAATTTGGGGTTTTCTGCATATGTCTGGAGGCGGTTTAATTGTCAACGGAGGTGTTCTCTATAATCTGCAAATTATTCACTTGTTTGATATTGGAGACACTTTTGTTTTGAAATTTGACCAACTTGTTCATGTATTTGGCTTCTTTGTTACAGCGCTTGTGGCATTTCATTTAATCAAAAGACAAGCGAAGCCAAAGGCAAATTGGACATTGATTTATATCGCTTCTGCATTAATAAGTATGGGATTGGGGGCAGTTAATGAAATTGTAGAGTTTATCGCCACCATCAGCATTAGTAGTGTTAACGTTGGAGGGTATTACAATACTGCTCTTGATTTAATAGCAAATGCAATCGGAGCTTTCTTAGCTATTTTTGTTATGAAAAAAAGAAGGGATAAATAAAATGCCAACTAAAAAGAAGATTGTGTCAAGATCAAGCCAAGGCAAAAAGAACAGGGCTGCGGGAAGCCGTTTTGAGCTTAAAGTAAGAACTAGTCTTGAAAAAGAGGGTTGGTACGTTGATAAATGGACAAATAATGTTGATCTTGAAAAAAAGGAATTGGTAAAGGCAAAAAGGAAATTCAACCCATTTCTAAAAATTTTGGGGATTGGAACAGGCTTTCCCGATCTAATTGCCTTTAGGCTTCAGAGCAAAAGTGTTGGTTATGAAATTATTGGTGTTGAAGTTAAGGCAAATGGGTGGTTGGATAAAAGTGAAAAAGAAAAATGTAAGTTTTTACTTGAGAAGAAAGTTTTTGGAAAAATTCTTATAGCCAAAAGAGGAAAAAAAAGAGGAGAAACTGAATACATAGAATTCAAAGATAAAGAA
>Ga0209541_10006707_pt1 | contig 19535 bp, 7 predicted proteins | sample RifCSPlowO2_01_FD_184027 | JGI IMG/M metagenome (GOLD analysis project Ga0209541, IMG submission 184027) | Groundwater microbial communities from Rifle, Colorado - Rifle CSP2_plank lowO2_0.1 (SPAdes) (version 2) | ecosystem: Environmental > Aquatic > Deep subsurface > Groundwater | place: Rifle... | reverse complement strand
TTTAAGCCCCGTATTAAGGTCGGGAATTTTAGTCTTGCTTAAATAAGAAGCCAGTTTGCGAAGAAACAATTTCATGGGCAGTCTTAAAAATTTTAAAGTGCCCTGTTCTGAATCTCTTGCTCCGTTGACTTGATCATATTCAGGAAAGTAATCAAGCATTATTGGAATATCGCTGGCGGTGTAAGTGTCATCTGCGTCTAACATTACTATTATCTCGCCTCGCGCCGCCAATATGCCGGTTTTTCTGCTGGCGCCGCTTCCGCCGTTAATTTTTCTTTCAATCACCTTAACATTTTTTGATAAAGCGATTTTTACCGTTTTATCAGAAGAACAGTCATCAACAACTACAATCTCATAAGAGTCGCTATATTTGGAGTTACCTAAGGCGAGTTTAATATCGTCTATGACTTTACCTATCGCTTTTTCTTCATTGTATGCGGGGAGGATTATTGAAAACTTAGGAGTGTTATTTTCCACTATTGGATTATATACATTAATGATAAACAAATCAACGGTATGCATTTACCTTGACTTTTTGTTTTTAATATGTATAATCTCTAATTAGAACATTAAAAATTATATTTGTATCTGAATTTTTTGAAACGGAGGTGAAAATTGAAGTTATTATCCAGAGTGTTTTTTGGTTATGATGTGTCTTTTGGGATGCTGTGGTACGTGTTTCTTTCTTTGTATTTCGGCGGAAGTTTTAATTGGCCGATTTTAATTTTTTCAATCTTTTGCGCGGTCAGTCCTGATTTTGACTTTTTGCCGTGGAAAATTCTAAGAAAAAGATTTAAAATACAATGTCACCAAAACTTATTCCATCATCCCATTTTGTTTATCCCCGGGATGGTTGGGATAGGATATGTGTTTGCTTCTTTATTTAAAGTAAACACAGAACTTGTTTCAGTTATCGTGTTTGGAGATGTTGTATTTCATTTCCTTCACGACAGCTACTCCGATGCGGGGATGCATTGGGGGTGGCCATTTTCTTGGACGAGGATAACTTTTTGCAATGGAAACGGATTTCCCAAAAAAGTTAATCAACAATTTGTTGATGACTTTTACAGGAGAATGGATAAAATGGAAGAAGGCACCGCTTCTTTTGTTGAGGCAATCACTAAAAGAAGCGCGGGAACGGAATCATTAACGGCAGGAAAGCTTGTCTTTTGGCTATTTGCCGCCAGTTTTGTTGCCGTTTTTGCCATTTATTTTTAAAAGAGTTAAGTTTTTAAAAAAAGCGTCATTTCATTATTTGATTTGACGCTTTTTATTGTCCGTTATGTCCATTAGAAATGTCCGTTAGAAGGCGAGTTATCTCCCACACCTGTTTTAGTGTTTAAATGATACTCTTGGTTATTCTGCGTTTGAGTTGCGCTAAGGCATTTCCGTCTTTTTTAAGAGACCATTCTCTGTGTCTCGCATCTTCTTCCAAGAAAAACGCTTCATAATAGCGCAATTCAAACGGAGTCCTTGCTTTTGTCGAACGCACCATACCACTATTATGTTCTTCAAATCTTCGCCTTAAGTCGTTTGTTGAGCCTATATACAGTTTTTTATCTCTCTTGCTCTTTAATATGTATACATAAAACATGATAATATTATACGACTTAAGGCAACACTAAAACAGGTGTGGGAGTTATCCACACCTGTTGAGTTGCGGAAAATTTTTTAATCGGGTGTATAATATAAAAATAAAATCTAAAAAAGCAAAAATAAAAATTATCAATTCTAATAATTAATTAAAAAAATTTTATGCGTTCAAAAATTTTGTTGTTTTTGTTTAGCGCGGTTTTGGCTGTCGGCGCCGTTTTCGGCGTCGCCAATTTCGCTTCGGCCGCCGTTACTCAATCCGGCCCGCCGATATACGATATGTTCAAAGATACGGTTATCGGACCGGGGGCTTTTGTTAAATTGGCCAGATTTATGGTTCAAGGAGACGGGACCACAGCTTTGACTAAAGTCGGATTCACCATAAGAGCCTCGTCTACCATGGATACGCTGACGCAATTAGCCGGCGCCGCTCTTTACAAAGAATCGGGGACAAATCCCGGTTTCAGCCCGACGGAAGATTATTATGTCGCCGGTTCTTATCTGGCCAATCCGGCCACCAGCACAATGGCTATAATGCAAACTCTTTCCGGCAGTCACGCCGTTCCGACGACGGGCCAATCCACCGAGTACTACATCGTCGCCAGCACTTCGGCCATCGCCAACATCATCAACGGAAACGCTTTTGATATTGTCATCGCCGCCGATTACGCTTCCACCAGTCCGGCCAGCGTTGGGGTCTTCACCGCGCCTATGGAAAATCCCAAGAAATTCTCGTTGCAAAAAACTATTCCGTTAAAAATCAGCGAGATAAAATCCGGTTCAACGGGCAATGGCAAAGATGAATTTGTGGAGCTGTATAATCCCAACGAGTATCATATCAGCATTGCCGGTTTCGGTTTGGCTTTGCACGGCTTTTCCGCTGGCGGAGGAGCGACCAATTTCGCTTTGACCGCCGCGCCCGGCAAAGTTTACATCGCGCCCTTCAGTTATTTCTTGTTGACTTCGGCCACCAATTACAGCGGTTCCGTTCCGGCCGATGCCACTTTCAATAACTTGGCCAATGATGTTTTAATCGCCAGCAACGGCGGACTGTCTCTGGCTACTTCCACCACGGTTGCCAACGCCACCAGCACCAAAGTGGATATGCTTTGCTACGGCGTCCAGCCGACGGCCAATTGCGAGAATTCCGACACGGCCGGTTTAGCTCGAGCCGCCGCTTTGGCGGAAGACGGTTCGTCTTTGGAAAGAATCGCCCAAGGCTATCCCAACGCCACTTCCACCAATCTGCTCTTGGCTTCCGGCGGAGCCCATTACATGATGGGCAACGGCGTGGACAGAGACGACAACTCGGCCGAATTCGTGGCTCAAACGGTTTCTAATCCGCAAAACACGATGAGTCCCAAAGAAATGTCTTTTGACGGCGGATTCGTGGACAATTCCGCCCCGCGCGTAACGGGTTCTTATCCGCAAAACGGAATGACCAACGTGACCGTGGATATGTCGTTTATCGGTTTTATGTTTGACAAGTCTTTGCAGTCCGGCACCATCGCCTCGGCCAGCGCCACCACTTCCGTTACTCTTAAAGCCGGTGGAACAGGCGCCAATCTTTGCTCTTCCGTAACTTACAATCCGATGCCCTCCAGTTTTGAGCCGTCCGGCAAATGCGTTCTTTCCGGCAGTCTTTCGCCCTCAACTTCTTACACTTTTGAAATCGGCGCCAGCGCGGCTTCGGCCATTCGCGATATTTCCGGCAACCAGATGGACCAGGATTCTTTCCAACCCAGCGTTCAGTCTTACACGGCCGCATTTACCACCGGCGCGTCCGGCCAGACGATGACCAATCTGGCTCCGCCCAGCGTTACCGGCAGTATGCCCTTCCCGGGCAGTTTCAATCTTCCGACCAATATCACCAAGTTTTTTATTTCGTTCAGTCAAGCGATGAACGCCACCACCCTTACCGCTTCCAATATCAGCCTATTCAGCAACGTCGCTGGCGTTAAGACCCCGATTTCCCTTTCCGGCGCCACCTTTTCTTACGACGCCACCACGACCACGCTCACCATCAGTGGTTTTACGGCTTTGGCGAACAACACTCAATACGAAATAAGCATTGACGGCAATGACGGCGGAGGCGACACGACCGGCGTTAAAAGTTCCAACGGCGTTCTTTTGTCTATGCCCCAATGGATGATTCCCTTTGGCACCGGCGTAGCGGACAGCACTGGCCCGTCGGTTATCGCCGCTTTGCCTATAACCGCCGGCGCGACCAATGTGCCGCTCAATAATGTTTCCTTTATTCTAACTTTTAACGACCACATTGACCTTTCCACCGCCACTTCCGGCGCGGCAACGCTTGGCATAGACAGCGGCGCTGTCGTTCCGTCCACTTTTTCTTACGACCCGGATTCCAAAGAAGGAACTTTGCTTTCCACCAACCTTTTGCCGGCCGGCCAAAATATGACTTTGACCGTCAAAGGGGCCAGCGTTAAAAATGTCTCCGGCACGGCTATGGGCAGTAATTATACTCTTGGATTTTCCACCGAAGGCAGTAATTCCGATGAGACTGCGCCTTCAATCTTGGCTGTCAGCGCCGATGATTTCGCCATCGCCGTTTCTTTCAACGAAGCGGTCAATTCCACCGACGCCGTTGATTTGACCAAGTATTCTATTTTGGCCAACAGCCAGACGATGACTCTAAGCGCTATGGCCGGCCATAGCATTACCTACAACGCCGCCAGAAACACCGCCAAAATTCAGGGAGTGAGAATGCCGGCCGGTTCCACCTTCTCCGTAACCGCCTCCAACATCAGAGACATTTCCGGAGTGGCTATGACCACTTCCACGATGTCCGGCACGATTATGTCTTTTGCCGTATCCGGCGGAATGCTTGAGCCGGGTATGGGCGGCGGCAGTTTTGGCGCTCCGCCTCCGCCGAAAACTTTCACCGGCGCGGGCGGAATAGGCGGATTTATGCCTCCAGCCAACATTATGGTGATGAACAGCATGACCAACGCCAGCTCCACCTACGGCTTTGAAATTCCCATTTCCAGCCAGATTCCGTTGGGCGGCCAAATTGTCATCACTTTCCCGTCCACTTCCGACTTCGGTCTTTGTTGCGTCGCCACTTCTTCCGCCACGATGAAAATGCTGAACGATATGAACAAAGACATCAACGGTCCGGGAACGGGAGCGATCGGCATTAAAACCATCGCCAAAAACGCCCAATCCAAAACTGTAACCTTGACTCTGGATACCGCCACCAGAAGCGAGAGCGGCGACGCTCACGACTTCTTGAGATTCGGTTTGACCGACATTAAAAATCCTTCCGTCGCCAAGGGCGCTGACACTAGCGGCTACTCTTTGGACATAAAAACCAAGAGCGCCGACGGAGCCACCGTTATTGAATCCGGTTTCAGCGTCAATCCGGTCTACATCGGCGGAGGCAGTTTAGGCGGAACGGCCACGACCACCGTCCAAGGCAAGATTGTCAGTGCTTACGACGGAACGACCGGCTTGGACGGAGTCAATGTAATGTTGCAATCGCCGGTTTTAGGGCCGATGCCCAGATCCGTTTCCACTTCCGGCGGAGGAAATTATTCTTTCACCGGTTTGCCGGTCAACAACGATTATTTTATATTCACCGAGTCTTTTATTGATCCGTCCAGCACCACGACCGATTACTTCGGTTTCGGCGAGCCGTCTCCGATGAGAGCCACTTCCACCAGCATTATAAACAGAAACATCAGCCTGACTTCGGCTGTCGGCGGGGTTTCCTTCGCCGTTAATTTAACGGCCGCCGCCGCCGTCTTTGCTTCCGGCGAGCAAATAGATATTTTTGCCGGAGGGCCGGGGCAATTTACGGTCCAAACCGACACGCCCGGAACCGACGCCTTGACCGCTTCTACCAGGAAAACCCTCAATCTTCCCAAACAAAACGGATTTTGGACTATCGGCATCGGGCCAGCTATGCCCAAAGACGGAATGATGATGGGGCCGCCGCCGGCTCCGGCTTGGACAATGCCCAAACCGTTACAACTTAATATGACCGGCTGTCCGGACAGTTGCGTTCTTACCGAAAGCGGTTTGCCCAAAACAAGCCACACTTTCACCATCACCGCCGCCAGCAAAACAATTCCCGGCGTGATTAAAGATGCCAGCGGAACGACAATAGCCAACGCCATGGTTTTCGCTTTCTCGCCGTCGCAAGGAAGCGGCACGCACGGACAGAGTGACACCAGCGGAAAGTTCTCCTTTAATGTCGGAGAAGGTTCTTACAATGTCGGCGCTTTCTTCCCAGGTATGGGCCAGAGCCGGGAGCTTTCGGTGGAAGTTACTTCGGCCGCCTCCAACTATGTTTTTGTGGACGGCTCCAAAACTTCGTCTACCGGCCAGACCGGCGCCAACCCGTTCGTTTTGACCATCAAGAAACCTTCTTACACCATTACCGGCAAGGTTAGCGACGGCTCCAACAACATCGCCAACGCCCCCGTTTTCGCTTACCGAACGGATGGATCCGGCAATGCCAACGCCATGACCGACAGTTCCGGCAATTACACTTTGTATGTGGATAACGGCGCATGGCAAGTCGGCGCCCATGTGCCCGGTTACGGCCGAATGGACAACCAATCGGTGACAGTCGCCGGCGCCAATCAGAGCGGGGTCAATTTCGCCCCGTCCGGCTCCACGACTTATTGGAGCGTAATGGGTACTGTTTTTGAAAGCGCCAACGCTACGATAGACTCGGGCGAAGGTATCGCCAATGTGATAGTTTCCGCCCGGTCATCCAGCGACGGCCGATTTTATGACACCAAGACCGGTTCCGACGGCACCTACACTTTGCGCGTGCCGCAACTGGCCACTTCCACCGGCCAATATATTTTGGATGTGTTCAAACCCGGCTACGGCAAAATCGCTCCGATTAACGAAAACCTAACGGCTATTCCCAAATTCGGCATAGTCGCCACGACCACTTGGAATGTCCGCATCAACGCCAGAAAAACCGTAACCGTCAACTTCAAAGACGGTTCCGGCAACTTCATCACCATTCCCGAGGCGTTCATAGACCTGTTTGACATAGCCAAGAACTCCGGCAACCATACCGAGCTTCGCAACGGCACTTCCACTTCTTTGCAAGTTCCCAATATGTCTTCCACCACTATTCGCGTCTTCATTCCGTCCGTTCCGTCCAGCGGCATTTCTTACGACACCGACAACGGCGCCAACACCTCGTTCTACGACGCAGGCAAAACGATTCTTAATGTTGACGGAACAGGCGGAGACGGCAACGAAACGATAAAAGTCGTCGTCAGCTCCACATTAAGGACGATTTCCGGCGCGATTTACCACACTTCCGCCACTTCCGGCAACGAATTGAGAGATGTCTGGATTGATGTCGCCAACACTTCCAACGGTATGCATTACGGCGTGTCGGCCACTTCCACTAACGGCTACAGTCTCCAGTTGGCCGAAGGCACTTACAAAATTATCGCCGCCAAACCGGGCTACATTATGACTCCGCAAACCGTAGTCGTGTCCGCCAACGCCACCTTGAACTTGGTTATGACTTCCGCCGCTTACACCATATCGGGCAGTATAACGGCCGGCGGTTCGGCCGCGCCTTACGCCTTCGTCCGAGCCGAGAAGACCACCGGCGGTTCGGCCGTAACTCAAGCCGACGCCAGCGGCGCTTACACCTTGAGCGTTGATTCCGGTTCTTGGAGAGTCTACGCCGCTTCCGACAAGTATTCCGAAGCCGGCTACGCCAGCAATCCGGTCAGCGTTTCGGGAAATGTGTCAAGCGTGAATATCGCCCTGACCAGCGCCGCCAGCATTCAGGATGTCCTGATGACTTCCAACACTTTCAAAGACACGGCCTCCGGTTCGTTTGAAGACACGACCGTCAAAACAAAAGTAACCATTGACTCCGGCGGGCTGGGCCAATCCGGCAGCGACTCTTATATTACCGCCAAAGAAACGGTCAATTATCCCAACACTCCTCTCGTTAATGTCATTGCCAACAAGGCCAAAGACATCAGCGCTTATTCCGGCGACAGCCAGGTGAAAAATTTGTCTTCCGGCAAAACAGCCACCATTGAGCTTACTTACACCGTCGCCGAATTGGCCGTTTCCGGCATAGACACGCCGGCCGAAGTGGCGCAATTGAGCGTTTCCACCGTCAACGACCAAAAGGAATGGGAATCGCTCAACACTTCCGCCACTTACTATGATTCCAGCGGCAATGCTATGGCGGCTGGCGATGTTACTTCCAATTTGAGCAATGTGGCCCAGGTGGTATTTGCCACCACCGAAGCGACCCACTTCTCGCCTTACGCTTTGACGCAAGCCAGCGACCCAACGGCTCCGGCGACGCCTTCCGGCTTGGCCATATCCACTCCGTCTTCCGCCACCGCTTTGACCCTTACATGGTCGGCCAACAGCGAAAGCGACTTGTCCGGCTACTATGTCTATAGAGACACTTCCAGCAGCGGCAGTTTCCCGCTCATTGCCACCGTCAGTACGAATTCATACACCAATACCGGATTAGGCGCGGCCACGACTTATTACTACAAAGTTGGCGCTTATGATACGAGCAGTTTTGAATCCTCGGCTTCTTCCGAAGCTTCCGCTAAAACAATGGCCGCCGACAGCGGGGGAATTATGAGCGGAGGAGGCGGCGGAGGTGGCGGAGCCCCCACGCCCGTCTATACCGTCATTCCGGGGACAAGTTCCAGCGCCGCTTCTTCGGTTGCTTCCAGCCAAGGCGCGACGGTAACTCAGACGACCACCGGCCAAACAACGACCAAAACCATTTCTACTCCTTCCGGCGTTACCATCACTATCACCAAAGTTCTGAAACTCGGCTTGGAAAACAGCGAAGTCAGACAGCTGCAAGAATTATTGGCCAAGGACACGGGAATCTATCCCGAAGGTAAAGTTACCGGTTACTTCGGCGCTTTAACCAGAAAAGCCGTTCAGAACTTTCAGAAAAAATACGGCATCGTTTCAAGCGGAAACGAGAACACCACCGGTTACGGGTTAGTTGGTCCGAAAACATTGGCTAAAATCAAAGAAGTGTTTGGGACCCGTTCGGAAACTTCAGGGCAGGCAACGACAGCCGGGTCAGGACAATCTGTTTCTATTGACACCACCGCCACCAAAGCCCAGCAAATCCAGCAAATTCAAACTCTGATTAACCAACTTTTGGAACAAATCAAAGCTTTACAGGCGCAGAAAGCCAGTCAATAGAACTTTCCAAGGACTACCCTTAAGAAATTCCAAGGGTAGTCCTTGATGGTGGAGTTAATCAAGGCAGGTCGGAGTGCGGAAAAGTCGCCTCTTCGGCGACTCGCCGAGGAGGCGAGTTATCCACAGGTGCGATTTGTTGTTACTTATAACAAGGGGAGTATAATAAAAGTTACCAAGCGAAAACTTGGCAGTCGATTTGATTATTAACATTAAAAGATAATTTATTAGTTTAAATAATTTATGAAAAGCAATAATTTTTTTCGTATCGCTTTGTCGGTGTTCGTGTCGTTTGTTTTTGTCTTCGCGGTAACATACGCGGCGACGACAATCAGCACCAGCATCAGCACGGGCGGGACATTGACGGTAAACGACATTAGCACCTTGACGGGCGCGGTAACATTAGGGACGGATTTAACCGTCACTTCCGGCACTAGAGTAGGCGCGGACGCGTCGGGCGGACACATCACCGCTTTAGCGGATGACAGTTTGTTCGTTGAGGGCGAGTCGGAATTTGACGGCATATCCTGGTTTGACGGTTCTTTGCGAGCGTCAACCACATTAATGGCCACTGGAGCGGCTACTTTGTATTCCACTTTGGATGTGACCAGTTTGGCGACTTTTCTTGGCGGAGCCACGACCACTATCTTAACCTTGCTCAACGGAGAAACGATCACCAACGCCACCGATGGCACGATCGTCTTAAATGCGGCGACAACATCAATGACCGGCGGTACGTTCTCAAACGGATTCCTCTCGACAGCCTCATCAACAGTTGTAGGGAATTTAACAGTCACAGGCACATTTAGTCCCACACAGACCGCAGCGACAAGTTTTACAGTCACGGACGGCACAATAGCTCTTACAGGCGCATTGACTGTTTCAGATGTTTCCAGTTTTACCGGTTTGGCCACCTTGCTTGGCGGCGCAACTACCACCATTTTAACGCTCCTTAACGGCGAAATTATCAGCAATGCCACAGATGGCGTCATCCAGCTTGGTGGTGTGGCTTCCACCACCTCTATCACTTTGTTGAACGGAGAAACGATTACCAACGCCACGGACGGCACAATAGCTCTTACAGGCGCATTGACTGTTTCAGATGTTTCCAGTTTTACCGGTTTGGCCACCTTGCTTGGCGGCGCAACTACCACCATACTTACTTTGCTTAACGGCGAAATTATCAGCAATGCCACAGATGGCGTCATCCAGCTTGGTGGCATTGCTTCCACGACTTCGCTTACATTGTTAAACGGCGAAACGATTACCAACGCAACGGATGGCGAAGTTCAAATTACCGCCACGACTTTGAAACTTATTGGCACCGCCAGCACTTCGGCCATCAAGGTTGGAGACGAGCCGGCTGCGCCAACCATTGAGGGTATGGTCTTCGGATATTGTTCTTTCGGAAATGTAACGCTGGCCGCTTCCACAACGGAGGGGTTTGCCGATTGCACAACCGTACCAGTGGGCGCATTATTAGCGAATGACCGTGTTTTTGTGCAAGCCACGAGCTCGTTTGAAAGCATGTATGTAATTACGGCCGCATCAACAACAGGTGTAAGCACCATTCAATTGCGCATTCTCAACACCGGTCTTGGTGTCGCAGACGGCGAGCTTACCGGCACTTCCGTCAACTTCTGGGCGGTTCGTTAAAGGCTAGTTGTAAAACATTAAAATTATGAAAACTTATTTAACAGCCTTGCTATCCTTTCTAATTGCTCCAGTTTTGGCTTTTGGCGCGCTGGATGTAACCTTGTCCGAATCGTCCGTTGTAAGCGTGGGAGGTTACAGTCTGGTTGTCAGCGGCAGCGCCAACTTTGATTCAATATTGGTTGATAGTTCCAGTTTTTCCATCCAATTGTCTCCGGGCGCGAGCATCACGGTCACTTCCTCCGATAGAAAAGCGTTCACCACTTCTCCCACCACTTACACCACTTCGCAGACTTGCAGCTCCTCTCAATCATTAGTTACTCTGGCTATGGTTTCCGGACCGGTAACCACGGTAACGGTAACCCCCAGTTCTTCCAACTGCACCCTTTCTGAAGGAGGGATTGTTGGTGGCGGCGGCGGAGGAGGCGGCGGAGGTGGCGGAGCCCCCACGCCCGTCTATACCGTCATTCCGGGGACAAGTTCCAGCGCCGCTTCTTCGGTTGCTTCCAGCCAAGGCGCGACGGTAACTCAGACGACCACCGGCCAAACAACGACCAAAACCATTTCTACTCCTTCCGGCGTTACCATCACTATCACCAAATCTTTGAAAGTCGGTTCCAAAAACAGCGAAGTCAAAGCTTTACAGCAAGCTCTGGCCCAAGACAAGACTATCTATCCGGAAGGCTTGGCCACCGGCTACTACGGTCCGGCCACTCGCAACGCCATCATCCGATTCCAGAAGAAATACGGCATTGAGCCCGTCGGCTATGTCGGCCCCCTGACCAGAAAGAAATTGAATGAGATTTACGGGACTGTGTCCGCTTCCTCTTCAGCCCAAGCTTCATCCGCCGCTTCATCCGCAGCTTCTGCCGGAACCGCCGTAACAACAACTCCATCCGCTTCCAAAGCCCAGCAAATCCAGCAAATCCAAACCTTGATTAACCAGCTTTTGGAACAAGTCAAAGCTTTGCAGGCGAAGAAAACGACGCAACAATGAATAAATTTTTAGGTTTCAACAAAATTGTTGCTTTCGTTTTTTTTGCGGTGTTTTTGGTTGCTTTTTTAACGGCGGGAATGGCTCAAGCCGACGCCCGGCAATATACACTCAAAGTAAAGATATCCGGTATCGGCAAAATAACGGGAATCGGCGAGTCCAATGGCATAAATTGCGCCAAATTAAAAGAATGGCTGATTTTTGGAAAATACGCCGGAACCTGCAAAGCGAAATTCAACAAAGGAGATTCCGTTATTCTTACTTCTGAAGCGCCTGAAATGTCTATACCCGAAATGCCCGAAAGACCGCTGAAACCCGAAGTGTCCGCACCAGAAAAACCCCCCGTAATTGACAGCGCTTTTGTCGGCTGGGGCGGCGCCTGCAAAGTTGAAAAAGCGAGCGTCTGTTCTGTTACGATGGACGGCAATAAAAAAGTGTCGGCTAAATTTAAGAAAATTCCATCTCCAAAACCATTGCCGATAGAAATTTCTTCGGCGGGAAGATCTCAGTTAAAGCCAATCTCGCAAGAGTTACCTTTCGGAATTAGCAACCCATACAGCCAGGAAGATATTCAAACTAAAAAAGAATTGCCAAGTATTTTAAGAGATTTGGGTTTAAGCCAAGACGAGAATGGCATTGCCGGGTTTATTGTTGACGAAATAGCCAGAAGACACATTGAAAAAAAATGTAACACTGAAACTTGCCAAGAATACGATTTTTCTGACGCCCAAGATTTGATAGACCTTGTTGTCGGTCAAGGAAAAGCAAATTTATGGGTGGTGTTGGGTTCTCCATCAAACTATAAATTCACCGATGGAAAAATAAGAAAAAATGAAAAAACTTATTTGCCAGATGGTCCAATTTCCAGACAAGCGTATAAAGATTATCTTACCGAGATGGTGAATTTTGTGAATTCATACGGCAAGAAAGTTTCTGGTAATTCTAACTGGTATGTATCTAGGTGGAATCTTTACAACGAAGTGTCCGCTGAATATAAAAGCACTTTTGGCAAAAAAGATGAAAAAGATGTTGACAGTGCAGCGGTTGCTTACGCTAATTTTGTCATTGATTCATCAGAGATATTAAGAAAATTATCGCCTCAATCAAAAATTGTTTTGGCTGGCACTGGGTCAGGAACAGACTTGGAAGGAGGACATGGCGAATTTTACCGGCTGGTATTTTCAAAACTTAAACAATCTAAGCTCGCTTACGAGCCGTTTGATTACTGGGAGTCGCACTGGTTTGGAGAATTTAAGAATTATAAAACAAACGAAAAAGATTATGGCGCCGGAGATTTCGTTAATTTCTTGCGGGACAATGGCTATGGCGATAAAGAATTTGTCATAAGAGCCGGAGGGACTTATTCGGGACAAGACCTTCAAGAAAGGGAAGGATTGATGAATAATTACCAGAGCGAGCAAGATCAAGCAGAATTTTTAATTAAAAGATTTATTTACAATCTTGCTCATGGCGTCAAAAAAATCCCATGGTCAACTATTTATGAACGCGATAACTACCAAGGAGAAACGCATGTGCAGTTCCAATATATAAGCCTGATATATGACGGCTATCCCGATGATGTTTCAAAAAATCAAAAATGCGTTAAGGGATGGTTGCCGTGTCCCGATCCGGGCAGGGGCGTCAAAAAACTTTCTTACTACACCTATAAGTTCTTAATTGAGAAACTCAATGAAGCTGATTTTAACGACATAAAAATTATCAATACCAATATCCCCAATGTTTATTTGTATCAGTTCAACAAAGAAGGTAAACCGGTTTTCGTGGCCTGGCGGGATTGGTGGGCCCAAGGAGAGAAAGGAGAAACAAAACAAATTACTCTCACTTTGCCCGATATTAACGTTTCTCGGGTTAAGATAACTGAAGCCGTTCCTAATTTTCAAAATGATTTTCAAAGCCAAAGCGATAAACTGCGGGAGGCGGATTATCCCGGTTTCTTTGATTCTATCTCCGTCTCGGTCGGCTCATCGGAAAAAATAACCGTTTCTTTGGGCAAGGAGCCGGTGTATATAGAAGCAGAGGAAGTTTTGCCAGAGGAAGAATTGCCAATCGCGAAAGCCGGGACAGTTATTCCGTTCGGCGTAAATAATCCGTTCGCATATCCTGAAACGGACAGCGCCGGAGAAGACTGTCTTAAAAATAGCAGTGTTTTCAAAAAGAAGTCATCTTATTCGGAAAAGCACATAGAAATAGATAAGCTTAAAAAATGCCTTCCAGTCGCGGTCAGTTATATGAACAACATTAAAGATATCGGTTTAAATGTCATTTCCCAGTATTTCAACAGAAAATACGATGCTAGCGGAATGCCTTATTTCGGAATTGAGGAGAGAAACAATGAAGTGACGATTCAATTGTATGTCAAAGATTCCGGCAATTATTTTTGGGCGGCGATAAATCCGGTTTCCACGAAAGGATTTAAGGGCGACATAGACGCGAAAACGCATCAGATTCTCAAGAAAGACGAATTTTCAAAAAAAGGATCATACCTTCCGGCATCTGAGGCCGGTTTTGCGGAATGGCAAAAATGGCTTGGAGCAGTGTTTGACTATTTGAATGATCACGATGCGACAAATAATCTAGTGTATATTCAAATTGGAAACGAGTCTGACAGCGATTACGCCAAGACCGATAAAATAGAGCGGGACAATCCAGACGATTTTTATTGGTCCGCTTACGCCAAACTGGCGGAAAAGTCCTACGATATAATAAAATCAAGGTCTCCTAAAACAAAAATCGTCATCGGAGCAAGCGGCGCCGGATCAATCACGATTGACGGCTTTCAAAGGCCGGTATTGGAATACCTGGCCGATAAAATAGACGAAACCGGGAAGATTGCAAACGGAAGCAAAAAATGCGGAGGTTCAGGTTGTTTTGATGTTTATGCTTATAACAATTATTCCGGCTATAAAGAATATAAAGGCAGGACGGTTTGTCAGCCGAGAAATTGCGTTAATCCCATTTTGACTTTTAAAAGAAGTCCGGAAAATATGAAAAAACTTCTCAGTGACACCGGTTTTCCGGATAAAAAAATGGCGGTTCAACAAGGCGGAACTTATACGGGACAAGACAGTAAAACTGAAAAGATGGAAAGTTACCAAAGCGAAGAAGATCAAGCCTCTTACTTGGTGAAAGGAGGCATTTACCTGTTAGCCAATGGAGTGGAACAGTCGTCATTCAGCACCTATATTGAGCATCTTAGTTTTGAAGACACAATTCATAATTGGTTCACAATGATGGGTCTCACTTATAACGGAATTCCAAAAAAAGGCGAGTGTGACGGCCAGTTGCCGTGTCCCGATCCGGGCAGGGGCGTCAAAAAACTTTCTTACTACTCTTACAAAAAATTGATTGAAGTTTCGAAAGAAAAAGACTGGAACAGTATTTCAGCGATAACGACAGGAATGGACGATGTCTATCTGTATAAATTGACCGACAAAACGCTCGGTGGCAAAGCGATTTATTTCGCCTGGTGGGATTGGTGGAAAAAGTGTCCGCAGCCGGATAATTCCAAACCGGAAATGGATTCGGTTTGCCTGGACAAAAACAGACCGACAGTAACCATTAATGTCGGAAAAGATATCGCCAGCATTGAGATAACCGCGCTTGTTCCCAAGTTTGACACCGGCCAAGAAGTTGAAAAAACCGGTTACACCAATGCTTTTGCCAGCCGTTCCGAAGAAACCAAAGAAGGAATCGCGAAGATAATTCTTGGAACAAAACCGGTGTATGTAAAATAAAGTTATTCACAGTTGACAAGCTTTAAGTTATGGATATAATGGGCGCTATACTATAAATATAGAAGGTTTGGTCATAAAGTCCTTAAAAGATAAAGGATTTTAGTGTTTGTATGTTTAAATTTTCTAATTAATTTTTTCGCCCGGGATCCCTATTGCAAAATAAGGGTTTTTTAATTTTTTATTAAATAATCAAATTAATAATGAGCAAAAAATCTTTCGCCAAACTTAACGACCCGGTATTGCCTTTGCCGAACTTGGTAAAAATACACACGGATTCTTACCAATGGTTTATAACGGAAGGATTGACGGAATTGTTTCAGGAATTTTCTCCCATCCACGATTATTCCCAAAAAAAATTCACTCTTGAGTTCACCGGATTTTCTTTGGACGAGCCGAAGCATAACGAGTTTTCCGCTAGAGCCAAAAATCTAACTTTGGACGCCCAACTGAAAGTAAAACTTAAACTTACCAATAAAGAAATCGGTCAAGTCAAAGAACAAGAAATATTTTTGGCCGACTTTCCGGTTATGACCGGCCGGGGAACGTTTATCATCAACGGAGTGGAAAGAGTCGTAGTGCCTCAATTGGCCAGGTCTTTCGGCGTGCAGTTTAACGCCAACCTGATAAAGGGCAAAAAATATTTCAGCTCAAAAATAATTCCTTCCCGGGGTATTTGGATTGAAATTGAGACAGAACCGGACGGAGTTATTTACGCCAGAATTGACAACAAAAGAAAAATTCCCATTTCTTCTCTTTTCAGGATATTCGGCTTGAAGAGCAACGCCGACATAGAAAAAACTTTTTCCAAAGCAGACACCGGGCTGGTTTCGTTCATCAAAAAAACTCTGGAAAAAGATTCCGCCAAAACAATGGAAGAATCTTATGTGGAGCTTTACAGAAGATTGAGGCCGGGCGAGCCGATGGATATGCTCGGGTTTGAAAACAGCAAAACTTACATTGACGGAATTTTTGACAAAGAAAGATACGACCTTTCTCGCATAGGAAGATACAAACTGAACAACAGGTTGGGCAAGCCGACGGACAATATAAAAAAAGAACCAAAAATTATCACCCTGGAAGATGTTGTCGGCATAGTTTCCAAAATCATAGAGCTTAATAATAATCCTTTGGCCCAGCCGGACGACATTGACCATCTGGGCAATCGGAGAATAAGGTGCGTAGGAGAGCTTTTACAGCAAAGACTAAGGGCGAATATGGCCAAAATGAAAAGGAATATCCAGGACAGAATGTCCACGGCCGACCCGGCCACTTTGGCGCCGGCGCAGATAGTCAACAACAGAACTTTTATGTCGGCAGTCAGGGATTTTTTCCTTACCAACCAGCTTTCCCAGTTTATGACTCAGAAAAATACGTTGGACGAGATGGAGCATTTGAGAAGAGTTACGGCTTTGGGACAAGGAGGCTTAACCCGAGAAAGAGCCGGTTTTGAAGTCAGAGACGTCCACTCGTCTCATTACGGAAGAATTTGCCCGATTCAAACTCCGGAAGGTCCGAATATCGGCCTGGTTGTTCATTTAGCCGTTTACGCCAGGCTCAACGAGTTTGGTATTTTGGAAACTCCTTACCGAAAAGTCGCGAAGGGAAAAGTTACCAACGAAGTCGTTTATCTTAACGCGCTTGACGAATCCAACTACAACATCGCTCATAGCGAGGCGAAATACGACCAAAAAACCGGAGAAATATTGGAAGAAGAAGTGGAAGCCAGAGTTATGTCCCAGCCCGGATTGGTGGCCAAGAGTCATATCCATTTTATGGATATGACGCCCAATCAGGCTTACAGCGTGGCCACCAGTATGATTCCATTTCTTGACCACGACGATGCCACCAGAGCTTTGATGGGTTCCAATATGCAAAAACAAGGCGTGCCTTGCATCTTGCCGGAAGCTCCGCTCGTCGGAACCGGCATGGAAGAAAGAGCCGCCAGAGATGTCGGCCGAATGGCGCTTTGCGAAAACGACGGGACGGTGGAATATGTTGACGCTTCCAAAATAATAATCAAAGAAGGAGGCTTGTCTCGCGGAGCAAGCAGAAAAAAAAGAGAATACAATCTGGCCACTTTTTTGCGGTCCAACGCTTTGACGGCTATGCATCACCGGCCGATTGTCAATGTCGGCGACAAAGTGAAGAAAGGCGATGTTTTGGCGGATAATTATTCCAGCGACGGAGGGAGAATGGCTTTGGGCCAAAATATTTTGGTGGCTTTCTTGTCCTGGAAGGGGTCAAACTTTGAGGATGCCATTATCCTTTCGGAAAGAATGGTCAAGGAAGACAAATTCACTTCCGTGCATTTGGAAGAATTTTCCATAAATATCAGGGACACCAAACTCGGGCCGGAGATAACCACTTACGACATACCCAACGTCGGCGAAGAAAAACTTAAAGATTTGGATGAAGATGGTGTCGTTAGAATCGGCGCCGAAGTGCGGGCGGACGACATTTTAGTCGGGAAAATTTCTCCCAAAGGGGAAGTGGAGCTGACCCCGGAAGAAAGGCTTCTGCGTTCAATTTTCGGCGAGAGAGCCAGAGACGTTAAGGATACTTCGTTAAGACTTGACCACGGCAAGCAGGGCCGGGTGATTGGAATCAAGGTTTTTTCCAGAGACATGGGAGACAAATTGGAGCCGGGGGTAATCAAACAAGTCCATGTTGAAATCGCCAAATTAAGAAAAATTTCCGTCGGCGACAAACTGGCCGGTCGTCACGGCAACAAAGGAGTTATTTCCAAGATATTGCCTTTGGAAGACATGCCGTATCTGAAAGACGGCACGCCGGTGGATATCATTCTTAATCCGCTGGGTGTGGCCAGCCGTATGAACATCGGCCAGATTTTGGAGACTCATTTGGGCTGGGCGGCGGAAAAACTCGGTTATCACGCCATTACGCCCGGTTTCCACGGAGCCACGGAAGATGAAATCGGAGAAGAGCTTAAAAAAGCCGGTTTGCCCGAAGACGGCAAAGTCAAACTTTGCGACGGCAGGACGGGAGAGTTTTTTGATCAAAAAGTAACGGTGGGCCAGATTTATATGATGAAGCTGGACCATATGGTGGAGGACAAGATTCATATGAGATCCATCGGGCCGTATTCGCTTATCACCCAACAGCCGCTGGGAGGAAAGTCCCAAGGAGGGGGCCAGAGGCTCGGAGAAATGGAGGTTTGGGCTTTGGAAGGTTACGGCGCCGCGCACACTTTGCAGGAAATGCTGACCATAAAATCGGACGATATCACCGGCCGGGCTTCGGCTTACAATTCCATAATCAGGAGCGAAAGATTCAAGAGCCCGCATTTGCCCGCATCGTTCCATGTTTTAGTCAGCGAGTTGAGGGGCTTGGCGCTGGATATAGACATAAAAAAATCCGAAGCACGAAATCCGAAGCACGAAACAAATTAAAAATTTAAAAAAATCAAGTTTCGAATTTCGATATTCGAATTTTGAATTTAATTAAAGGTATGGATACAAAAGTCACCGATTTTGAATCAATAGTTCTCAAACTCGCTTCTCCCGAAAGGATTTTGTCCTGGTCCCGCGGAGAAGTGACCAAGCCGGAAACTATCAATTACCGAACTCAACGCCCGGAAAGAAACGGCCTTTTTTGCGAAAAGATATTCGGGCCGGAAAAAGATTTTGAATGCTATTGCGGCAAATACAAAAGAATAAGATACAAGGGCATAATTTGCGAAAAGTGCGGCGTGGAAGTGACCAACTCAATCGTGCGAAGAGAAAGAATGGGCCATATCGCCTTGGCCGCTCCCGTTTCTCATATCTGGTTTTTGAAAGGGGCGCCTTCGCGGATAGGCATGCTTTTGGATATCAAATCAACCGACTTGGACAAAGTTATTTACTTTGCCGGTTATATAATTACAAAAATTGTTGAAAGCGAAAAAATAGTCGCTTACAAAAATTTGGATTCCGAATACAAAGCCAAGCTCAAAGAAGTCAAGACTAAAGAAGAAAAGGACGTTTTAAAGAGCTCAATGCTGAAAGCCAAAAGCGAGTTGGACGCGCTGGTTCTGTACAGAGTGCTTTCCGAGCTTGACTATTACGGTTTGAGCATGAAATACGGCGAGATATTTGAAGCGGAAACCGGGGCGGAATCAATTTATAACATTTTCAAAAAGATAAATTTGGACGAGTTTAAAAGCAAACTGGAACCATTGACGGAAACAACGACGGCGCAAGACAGAGCGAAGATTATCGCCCGGATCAATCTCGTAAAATCAATGAAGCGCGCCGGCGTTCGTCCGGAGTGGATGTTTTTGACCGCGCTTCCCGTCATTCCACCGGCTTTGAGGCCGATGGTGGCTTTGGACGGTGGAA
>Ga0209541_10006705_pt1 | contig 19539 bp, 23 predicted proteins | sample RifCSPlowO2_01_FD_184027 | JGI IMG/M metagenome (GOLD analysis project Ga0209541, IMG submission 184027) | Groundwater microbial communities from Rifle, Colorado - Rifle CSP2_plank lowO2_0.1 (SPAdes) (version 2) | ecosystem: Environmental > Aquatic > Deep subsurface > Groundwater | place... | reverse complement strand
GTCATGGTAGTGATGCTTTCTCACTGTTCTTATGGATCAGTGAGTTCGAGTACTCCAAGTTCAAAAAGTTTCAGAGCAACTTGGTGTTTATATGCTTGGGGATCATCGTCATTGCGTACATCGCGAGATAATAATTTTTTGGCTAAGGCAGACAAAATATTCTCAACAGTATGAGGAGATAATTTCAGTTGATTGGCTAACTTTTCAACAGATAGACCATCAGTGAAGAGGGGCAAACATCTTGTCTCGCCTCCATCTAACAATTCATTAGCCAGTTGCCAATTCACTCCTACTCCTTTCTTCTCTGAAAAACCTTCAACGACTGCCCTTGTGTATCTTGCTCCTCTTGGTCTGCCGTTCTCATCAGGACGAGCTTGAGCATAGGCCACAATTTTAACAGGGGAAGATACCAATTCAAATTTATTATCCATATACGTTAAAAAATTGAGGTTCGCCCGTTTTTTCCTATAATAGGCCGATCTGCTTGCTCCCAAACGAATTCAAACATCTGTCGTTGTTGACTTGCTAATTCCTTACTGTAAATTTCCAGGCAGAACCCATCAATTTTCGGTTCGTACATAGCAACAGTGTCATTATATATCAAGGTTTCAATTCTGATTATCAATTTTTTTGGGTTTATATATCGAATATTCATTATCTTTTGGTGGAAGTCTTTCACCTTCGTATATGGTTCGTGGTAGGCGTGATTGGTTAGTTGTCTGACCCGTATTGCCCTTTTGACAAACTGACTTCTAATCTCTTCAGCCTGATCTAGCGTAAACATATCATTGAGCGAGGCATAGCTCGTTTCAAAAATCAGGAGTTCTCCCTTTGCATTTAAGGAATTGAGAGTTGCCTTCAGCAGTCCTTCGGTTCCTGTATACGAAACGATTTGATTTTTATACATACATTAGATTTGAGTTGCTATCCCAATTATACCCGAGAAAACCAATAATATTCCTAAAACTTGCCTCCACGAAATTTTTTCGTCAAGAAAGAGAAACGAAAAAATAATAACCAAGACCCCGCTTGTTGCGGTAATGGGAGAAGCGATTGATGCCAGTGTTTTTGAATAGGAAATCCATAAGAGTCCGGTGCCGATGATATTAAATAGTGAACCAGTGACAGCATTTTTATAGTCATGAATGTTCGTTTTAATGGTTTGAATTTCTTCTACAATATGTTGTTTCTCCAGTTTCAAATAGATAAGCGCAACAGGAATTTGCGCGATGGCTAATACAAACAGAAAGGTAAAATCGCCAGTTTTATTTATGATTTTTTTAGAAAGAGTATCGGATAGGCCAATAGCAATTGCTGCAATGACAGGCCAGATGAGCACTCCGCTTTTTCTCAATTCCTTCCTGTTTAGTTTGGACGGCAGATAAGAAATTAACGTGCCAAAAATTGTTATTCCAATAAACACTCCCTGCGAAAATGTCACTATCTCGTGGTTTATAAGAAATGAAAAGAGAATCGTATATATTGGATAACTGCCAATGAGTATCGCCGTTATAGTGAGTTGCCCTTTTGATAAGGCGTAAAAATACAATGCCTCCGAAAGAACGGCAGAGAGTACAGCGTAGAGGAACACGTCACCAAGGGAAGTTGTGGTAATGCCAAAAAATAATGCAAGAGGTATCCAGAGGACTAATCCAAAAAGAGCGTCAAAGAAGAAGCCAACAGAGGGCGCTATCTCCCGATAGCTTTTTTTTAAGGAAGCTACGGAAAGAGCAAGAAAAAACGAGGAATATATTGCCGCAATTACTCCGGACATGTGTGTATTATAACAGTATTCGTTTTACGAATGATCCCTATGGTTGAGGGTAAATTTTGTATTAATGTATTAATACATTAATACATTATTTTGTCAGGCAGGTGGCGGCGGCGATGGTGTCACTTTTATCCGTAAAGCGCATCAAAATGACGCCAGAGGTGGCGCGGCCGAGGCGGGGGACGGAGGCAATCGGCAGTTTGACGACCTGGCCTTTGATGGATGTGAGAATGACGCTATCGCAGTCAGCTGGGACGAGCTGGGAGACAACGACGTTGCCGGTTTTAGCATTGACCTGGGCGACCTTCAGTCCCTGACCGCCCCGCCGTTGGCGGGGGAAACCGGAAATCGCAGTTTTTTTACCCTTCCCCTTCTCCATGAGCGTCAAAAAATCCGCTTTTTTTGTTTCGGTATTAATGACTTCCATGCTGACCACATAGTCGCTGGGTTTTAATAAGATTCCGCGAACACCCATGGTATCTCTGGCGGTCGGGCGTACTTCTCCTTCGCTAAATCTGATGGATTTTCCGTCGTGGGAAACTAAAAGAATGTCGTCGCGACCCGACGTAATGCGTGCCCACGCGAGTTCATCGCCCTGATCGAGTTTAATTGCTACTAAGCCATTTTTTCGAATATTTTCATAGTCGGTGAGTTTGGATTTTTTGACCGTTCCCTTTTTGGTCGCCATGACGATGTACTCAACGCCTTGTTCTTTTTGTTCTGCGCGCTTCAAGCTGTAGGCGAGGAGCGATGTAACCCGTTCTCCCCCTTCGATGTTAATGAGGTTGACGACTGCCTGGCCCTTCGATTGCCGGCTTGCTTCCGGAATATCCCACACACGCACCTGATAGACGCGGCCGCGGTCGGTGATAAAGAGCATGTTGTCATGCGTTTGAGCGGCTACCATCTGGTCGATCGTGTCTTCTTCCTTGGTCGCCATGCCGATGACACCCTTGCCCCCGCGCTCCTGCATCTTAAACGTCGTACGTGGCAGGCGCTTGATATAGCCGGTTTGACTCATCGTGATGATCACGTCTTCGTTGGCGATCAACTGCTCCTCACTAAACTCGCCGACTTTGCTCTTGTAGACTTTTGTCCGGCGCTCGTCACCGTATCGTTCTTTGAGTTTGGTGAGTTCGTCGCGGATGACTTTAAAAATTTTGTCGGGGTGCGCCAGAAGATCTTCCAAATATTCGATCGTTTCCCGGATCATGGCAAGTTCATCTTCGATTTTTTGTCGTTCGAGAGCGGCGAGTCTCCGAAGCTGCATATCGAGGATTGCCGTGGCCTGAAGGTCACTTAGGGAAAATTTCGTCATTAATTTACCCTTGGCTTCATCGGCATCGCGGCTTTTTTTGATAATTGAGATGACTTCATCAATATGGTCAACGGCGATTTTGAGGCCTTCCAATATATGTTCACGCGCCCGTGCTTCTTTGAGTTCAAATTCACTTCGCTTGCGGATCACGTCGTGGCGGTGTTTGAGATATTCTTCTAAAATGAGCTTCAAAGAACAGGTTTGCGGTGTATTATCAACGAGTGCAACCACGTTGACGGGGAAGGTCGTTTGGAGGTTGGTGTGCTTCCAGAGATTGTTCAAAACCTGTTTGGGTTTGGCATCTCGCTTTAGCTCGATGTAAACTCTTATTCCGCGGCGGTCAGATTCATCGCGAAGGTCAGAAATTCCTTCGAGTTTTTTTTCTTTGACGAGGTCCGCAATCTTGGCGACTAAGAGCGCCTTATTTACCTGGTAGGGCAGTTCTGAAATGATAATGGCACTTTTGCCCTGCCCGATGTCTTCTATTTCTGCTTTGCCGCGGCACACAATTTTCCCCCGTCCGGTGGCATAGGCATTTTTGATTTCTGCGATATCATAAATGGCTCCGGCTGTCGGAAAATCCGGACCCTGGATATGTTCCATGAGGTCGTCGACGGTTACATCGAATGTAAACGAAGAATTTTGTTCTTTTTTTTCTATCTTCGTTTTTCCGATCATCATGAAAAGTGCGTCGATAACCTCGGTAAGGTTGTGCGGAGGGATCTTTGTTGCCATGCCGACGGCGATCCCCTCTGAACCCATGAGGAGGAGGTTAGGGAGCTTTGCCGGAAGGTAGGTGGGTTCATCAATCGTGCCGTCAAAATTGGGAATAAAGCCAACGGTTTCTTTTTCGATATCCAGAAGCATCTCAGAAGAAATCCCTGCAAGTCGACACTCGGTGTACCGCATTGCTGCCGGAGGATCGCCGTCGATCGAGCCAAAATTCCCTTGCCCGTCAATTAAGGGATAGCGCATAGAGAATGTTTGTGCTAAACGCACCATCGCCTCGTAGACCGGCGCATCGCCATGCGGGTGATATTTCCCTAAGACTTCTCCCACAACTTTTGCACTTTTGGTATATCGAGACGTATGATGGAGCCCCATTTGATGCATCGCGTACAGAATTCGGCGATGGACGGGCTTTAGGCCATCGCGGACGTCCGGCAGGGCGCGTGCCACGATGACACTCATGGCATAGTCCATATAGGATTTCTGCATTTCGTCAACGATTTCTGAGGGTTGAATCTTACCTATGTTCATAAACAAAAAAGAATCTACAAATACGTACATCTACAAATCTGCAAATGAATGTACCAATGCAGAAATATTAAAATGATTCAAATCATTTTAATTGTAGATTTATCATTTGTAGATTTGCAGATTACTTGAGTCCCTTTTTAATATCTTCAAGGGCGGCAGCCTTATTTTTCCAATCCTTGATCTTTACCCATTTTCCCGGTTCCAATTCTTTGTAGTGCTCAAAGAAGTGTTTCATTTTGTCTTTCAACGCCTGTGGGACATCGCTGATATCCTTCCAGACTCCGTAGAGCGGGTCGACTTTGACGGTAGGGACAGCAATAATTTTGGTGTCAATCCCCTCTTCGTCCTCCATTTCGAGCATGCCAATGGGGACTGCCGGGATGACCGTACCGGGGGCGACCGTTCTGTCACAGATGACTAAGACGTCGACCGGGTCGCCATCCTCAGCTTTCGTGCCCGGTACGAACCCGTAGTTAAATGGATAGGAAAATGCCGTGTAGAGAAATCGGTCCACGAATATAACCCCGCTGTCTTTATCGAGTTCATATTTAATCGCGCTTCCCTGCGGAATTTCAACGAATACATTGACTTGGTCCGGTGGATTTTTTCCTGGTGATAGATTCATATTTCCTCCCTTTCTTCTATTATATATCTAACGTCGCGCTCTTTGCATGGGTCTGGATAAATCGCTTCCGTGGCGGGACTTCGTCGCCCATGAGCATGGTAAACACATGATCAGCTGCTCCCGCATCGGCTATGTTGACTTGTCGCATGACGCGGTTGACGGGATTCATGGTCGTTTCCCAAAGCTGATCAGGATTCATTTCCCCTAAGCCTTTATAGCGCTGGATATTTGGATTTTTACCTTCGGCAGCATGATCTTTGACGAGTTTATCCCGTTGTTCGTCTGAATAAGCGTAGTAGACATTTTTACCGATCGTTATTTTAAACAGCGGCGGTTGGGCAACATAGAGATGGCCCTTTTCTATAATATATGGGAGGTGTCTGAAAAAAAATGTGAGAAGCAAGGTCATGATATGTTCACCATCCACATCAGCATCGGTCATGATAATAATGCGGTGGTAGCGGAGTTTTTCGGGATGCAGGCTATCTGCTATTCCCATGCCCAGGGCAATAACCAAGGCTTTGAGTTCTTCAAATTCGATGATTTTATCCAAACGCGCTCGCTCGGTATTGAGAATTTTTCCTCGTAGTGGCAAAATCGCTTGAAACTTCCGGTCTCTGCCTTGTTTTGCGCTTCCCCCGGCGCTATCTCCCTCGACAATAAAGAGTTCAGAGATCGATGGATCTTTTTCCTGGCAATCGGCCAGTTTACCCGGGAGCGTCGCGCCTTCCAACGCGCCTTTTCGTATAATCGCGTCTTTGGCTGCCTTGGCAGCAAGCCGTGCTTTTGCCGCGAGAAACACTTTTTCGAGGATGGATCTGCCGTCACCGGGATTTTCTTCAAAATACGTTTCCAAACCTTCCTTCACTGCGGCTTGGACAAATGGTTGAACTTCGGCATTACCGAGTTTTCCCTTTGTTTGCCCCTCAAATTGAAGCGTTTGGGAAGGCATTTTCATATAGACGATTGCGGTGAGCCCCTCACGCGTGTCATCGCCGATAATGCCATCCGAGCCGTTTTTGATGATACCCATTTTCTTGGCGTAATCGTTGATAGCGCGGGTTAACGCCATACGAAATCCGGTCAGATGTGATCCTCCTTCAACCGTATGAATGACGTTGACATAGCTTTCAACCGATTCGGAAAATCCGTCGTTATATTGGATGGCTACTTCCATATCCATGGTGCCGTCATCGGATATTTTATGGATCACGATGGGGTCGTGGAGCTTGACTTTATCCCGGTTGAGCGCCTTGACCAGAGAGGTGATACCGCCTTCAAAATAGTAATGCGCTTCGCTGTCGCTTCTCTGGTCAAACAGATGAAAGGCAAGACCTGCGATAAGGTACGCCCGGTCACGAACCTGTTTTTTGACGATATCAAAATTAAGACTGATGCCTTCCTTGAAAATCTCTCTATCGGGAAGAAACGTGACGATTGTCCCCGTACTGGTGGATTTGCTCGCCTCGCTTCCGCTCCGGCGAAGCGGGCCAGAAGCCTTCACCGGTCCAGTGGGTTTTCCTCGTTTATATTCCTGCATGTAAGCCTTTCCGTCCCGATGCACTTCAACTTTGGTGTAGATAGAGAGTGCATTGACGACCGAAGCGCCAACGCCATGGAGTCCACCGGAAACCTTGTAGGCTTGCCCTTCAAATTTGCCGCCCGCATGGAGTTTGGTCATGACGAGTTCTAGCGCAGATACTTTGTACTTGGGGACGTTGTCGACCGGGATGCCCCGACCATCGTCGCGAACCGTCACGCTGTCGTCCTTGTGGATAGTTACCCATGCGTTTTTGGCAAAACCTGCTAAACCTTCATCTATGGAGTTGTCGATTATTTCGTTCAAGCAGTGGTGGACGCCAGCTAGTGAGGTCGTGCCAATATACATCGCGGGGCGTTTGCGCACTGGTTCCAAGCCTTCGAGGACGACTATCTGTTCACCGGTGTAGGAAGAGGATTTTGGCATTGGTTTCCAAGAAAAAAACGAGCTTTTAGAAAAGCTCATTATGTCCCATTATACAGTATTTTACCCTAAAATACATAGGTCTATGACCAGTTTGTGTGTAACATTTGCGGCCAGTTGCGTTCTTGCGCGAAGGAGCCTGCGGATTACTTCTGGTGATGCGTTGATGATGATGTCTTGATGCAGCGTTTCGATGCCACAGAGCACCCAGTGCTGGGCATCGACACGCGTGGTGACGATAGTATTGATTGATTGCAGCTGCTTCCCTATCGAACAGGATGCGAGTTTTTTCCATTCCTTGAGCCAGTTTTGTTGTTGGTCAAGAGAGCTTGTCGTCGAGGTTCCGAGATTGATAACGGTGCATCGCGATATGATTGTTGGCAAAAGCACGTCTACTGACTCAGTTTCCAAAATAATTCTTGTGTGACGGGGGGGTTCCTCGAGCGTTTTTAGCAGCGCGTTTTGCGCTTGGGGCGTGAGAAGTTCTGTCTGCCAGATGATGGCGGCAGAGGGTCCTGTTATGAGCGATCGCTGAAATTGCCGGACGTGATCAATTCCGATACTCGATTCACTGGGGGTGAGTTCTCGTTTGTCAAATTGGTTTATCTTCCATTCATCGAGTTTGTGGGTAATCCATTCTCGTCGTTTTTGGCTCGTTTGCCCGGTGAGTAAAAACGCATGCATTGCTCTTGCATTATACGCAGGGAGTACACGATAATGAAAGAGTATGGCTGCTTCTGCCCAACAAATTCTTGATGTACTCGTTGCCAGTAAAAAACTCTCCGAAGAGGCGGCAAAGTCGCTCTTGGTTGACTCCATTAACACCAATACAGACGTTGGCGATCTGCTCGTTAAGAGAAAACTCGTCGCTCAGGGTGATGTTTTGGAGGCTCGGGCACACGCATTAGGCGTACCGTTTGTGAAACTTGCCGGTAAAGCGATTTCCCCCGACGTTATTTCTTATGTGCCCGAACCCGTTGCCCGTCGTTATACCCTGGTGCCCTTTCAATACGATGAAGGCACCGCTACGTTGTCTGTTGCCATGGCGGACCCTCTGGATTTTCAGGTCATAGAATTTTTGGAAAAAAAGTCAGGGAAACATGTTGCCTCATTTATGGCAACGCCCGACGAAATCAGAGAAATTGTGGAAGACATCTATACACAAAATTTGGGTGCCGACGTTTCAGCTGCACTTGAGGAATCCACTCCTTCTGCCATCAAAACCTACGAGGCCGGACAGCTTGGCCAAGTGATACGGGAGGCGCCGATTGCCCAAATTGTTTCGGCAATTTTAGAGCAAGCCATCCGTTTGCGTGCAAGCGATGTCCACATCGAACCCCAGATTGGAGACACGCGGGTGCGGTACCGCGTAGACGGTATTTTGATGGAAAAACTTGCCCTTCCAGCTCGCCTCCACGAGGCGGTCATATCCCGGATAAAAATTTTGGGGGACATGAAGATCGACGAAAAGCGGGTTCCCCAGGATGGCCGGTTTAATTTTAAAATGGGAGAGAACGAAGTGGATCTTCGTGTATCCTCGCTTCCGACGGTTCACGGGGAGAAAATTGTCATGCGGCTTCTCAAGAAGTCCGGCGGTATTCCGACGCTCAATGAATTAGGTTTGAGAGGTTTGGCGCTTAAAAATCTCGAAGTGAGCATCCTGCGTCCTCATGGCATTAATTTGGTTACGGGTCCGACGGGGTCAGGGAAAACGACGACACTCTATGCAGTACTTGCCAAGCTCAATAATACCAGAGTCAACATCATGACCCTTGAAGATCCGGTCGAGTATGAAATAGCCGGCGTCAATCAAGTGCAAATTAACCCGACTGCCGGATTAACATTTGCCACGGGATTGCGGTCGTTTCTCCGGCAGGATCCCAATATTATTCTGGTTGGAGAAATCCGGGATACCGAAACGACTGATCTGGCTATCCAGGCAGCACTTACCGGTCATTTAGTCTTTTCCACGCTCCATACCAACAATGCTGCGGGCGCTATTCCCCGACTCCTCGATTTAGGGGCAGAGCCGTTTCTCGTCGCTTCGGCGTTAAATGCGGTTGTGGGCCAGCGTATTTGCCGCAGGATTTGTCCCACCTGTAAAGAGGAGTATGAGCCCGAGGCGGCAGTCAAAGATGATATTCGAAAGGTATTGGGATCATTTCTTCCGGCCGATACCCCAATCAAGCTGTATAAAGGAAAAGGGACGGTGAACGGTGAACAATGTGGTACGTGTGGGGGGCTATCCTATCTGGGCAGAATGGGTATATTTGAAGTATTCCCCGTGAGCGAGGCAGTGAGTAAGCTGATATTAACGCGTGCTCCTATGGGGGAGATTGAAAAAATTGCCATAGCTGAGGGAATGATTACCATGAAACAAGATGGGTTTCTTAAAGCCGTGGAGGGTGCGACAACGCTCGAAGAGGTTTTGCGCGTCGCGCAGGATTAAGAATTTGGCTAATTAGTCTAATTTGTCCAATTTGACCAATGAATATACAAGAAATATTTTCTGAAGCAGCCCGGCTCGAGGCTTCCGATATTCATTTGAATGTCGGATTTCCTCCGATCCTGCGTATTGGGGGAGCTTTACGTTATATCGACGGCACCACTCCGTTGACTCCCCAGCTTTCAAGTGAGCTTGCTCTTGCGACGATGACCCAGGAGCAAAGAGATTTATTCCAAACCAATAGAGAAATTGACTATTCGGTGCAGTCAGCGGTTGGAAGGCTCCGGGCAAATGTTTTTTATCAAAAGAATACCGTAGCAGCTGCATTTCGACTTATTTCAACCAAAATCAGATCGATCGACGAACTGGGCCTACCGACAATCTGCCACGAGTTCGTCAAACTCCGTCAGGGATTGGTGCTCGTTACGGGTCCCACCGGTCACGGGAAATCTACTACGCTTGCTGCCATGATAAACAATATTAATACGTCGCGAGCCATGCACATCATCACGGTTGAGGATCCCGTCGAATATATTTTCCCCATATCACTGTCCATTGTATCCCAGCGGGAGATGCATCAAGATACCCATTCATGGAATGTCGCCCTCCGGAGTATCCTCCGCGAAGATCCAAATGTTGTTCTTGTCGGAGAAATGCGCGATCTTGAAACCATTTCAGCAGCGCTCACCATAGCTGAAACCGGACACCTTGTGTTTGCGACCCTCCACACCAACTCGGCAGCGCAGACGATGGATCGTATTATTGATGTATTCCCCGAAACCCAACAAGCACAAATTCGCTTGCAACTGGCTAGCGTCTTGGAAGGTGTGCTTTCTCAACGTCTGGTTCCCGCTGTGGGTGGTGGACGGGTAGCGGTTGCGGAAGTTCTCACGGGTACGCCCGCGGTACGATCTACGATACGCGATGGCAAGACCCATCTCCTCGATAACATTATTCAAACATCGCTTGAGTTGGGCATGATGACATTGGAGGGCGCACTTTCCAGAGCAGTGAAAGAAGGAAGAATCAGCGTAGAGACAGCAAGCTCCTATGCAATTCGGCCGGAAGAGTTAGGACGGTTAATGCGCATATGAGTATTTTGTCATCCCGGCCACCGAGCCGGGATCCAGTTCTTGCTAAAGATGGATTCCGGGTCAAGCCCGGAATGACAACAGAATATCATGGCGGTTTTTAAGTATAAAGCGAGAAATGGAGACGGAACAGTGGTTGCGGGGCTTGTAGAAGCACCCGAATCGGCAACGGCGACACGACTTCTTCATGATAAGAAGCTCTTTATCATCGGGGTAAGTGAAGTAAAGGAAGGGCTTAATCTGGGGTCGATCCTTGCGAAATTTAAGCGCGTTGGGTTTGGGGACGTGGTTACCTTTACCAGACAGCTGGCCACTATGGTGACGGCCGGGCTTTCCCTACCCGAGGCCCTGACGATCCTCCGGGCTCAAACAACCAACCAGGCGTTTGTTCGCGTGCTTCTGGATATGGAGCATCATATTGTGGGAGGCGGTAATCTCGCCGACGCTTTGTCTAAACATAGCGATCAGTTTTCTGCTATTTATATATCCTTGGTTCGTGCAGGAGAAAGCTCGGGAACGCTCGATACGGTCCTTGATAGACTTGCTGATAGTCTGGAGTCACAACGGGAATTTCACAGTAAGGTGAGCGGAGCGCTCGTGTATCCGATTATTATTCTCGTTGGCATGGTAGCGGTGGTTGCGGTCATGATGGTTGTGGTTATCCCCAAGTTGAGCGACCTCTACCGCGATTTTGATATAAAACTCCCGTGGTCGACGCAACTATTGATTGGCATCTCCACTATGGCTGTCAAATTGTGGCCGATTGTCATTATTGGCGTTGTTGGGCTCTCCATCGGGTTTTCCAAATGGAAAAAAACGCCCTTGGGAGAACTTCTCATGGACTCCCTCGTATTGAAGTTGCCTCTTTTTGGGGATCTTCTCAAAAAAATTATTCTGGTAGAGTTTACCCGCACGATGGCCATGCTTATTACGAGCGGCATTCATATCCTGGAGGCATTACGCATACTCAAAGACTCTTTGGGCAACGTGTTATACAGAAACGCTATTGATGAACTGTCCAAAAAGGTGGAAAAAGGTTTTCCGTTGGGAGAGACATTTGCCCAATATCCGATTTTTCCGCCCATAGTATCTCAAATGATAAAAGTCGGAGAAGAAACAGGAAAGCTCGATGACGCACTTCTCAAGCTTTCTAAATACTTTCAGTCGGATTCTGAACACCTGGTTAAGGGTCTGACGACCGCTATCGAGCCAATCATTATGGTGGTCTTGGGGTTGGGAGTAGGATTTATCGTCATATCCATCATTACGCCAATCTACAGTCTTACAAGCGCGATAAAATAATATTTTTCTTATGGTTTGATCATCGGCGCAGCAAGGCGTTTGGCCTCATCCAAGAAAAATACTTTGAGTTCCTTGAGGGTAAGTTTTTTCTTCATGACAGGAAGCTCAGTAAGTTCGGTAACTTTCGCAAAGAGCGATGAAAGATACAAAGGTTCCAAATCTAATTTAAATTTGTGTTCGACCCCGTGTCGCAAGTCCCATACCGTCCATTTCTTCAAGATAAAATATAGATCAACATAATCTTTTGATGCGGTTCGCTGGGAAATGGAGAGGAGCTTGTTGACTGCAATATCGGCGAGGGTGTCGACAGCAAGACTCCCAAGTTTGTTTGGCGCTTCAAGCGGGATAAAATCGTACCAGGAAAAATCAATTTTGAGTTTATCGTGTGAAAGTGTGAGATCGTAACGGTAAAGATCTTCTATGCGTGTGAGTTCTGATTTTGCCTTGAGCTTTGTACATATTTTAGCCATGACCGCAATCACTTTTTCGCCGATAAATGCTTTTTGTGAAAAGAGATCGATGTCTTCGGAGAGGCGGTGGTTCAGGTAGCAGGCAGAGAGTGCGGTACCGCCGGTGAGATAAAAGGTTTCTACGATATAGGGTTCCTGCGCTATAAGATCAAGAAATCTTTTTTGGTGTTTGGTAAAGTGTGCGTTTAGATTTTGCCCCATATGAGGAATTTAAATAATCGGCGGCGCAAGGGATCGATTTTCAATTTATGCCACTGTTTTTTGACCTGTTTGAGAGATATTTTTCGACGCCCCGGGCCCATGTTGATCATATTTTCCAATATATACGTTCTACCCCATTTTGTTTTTTTGAGGTCAGCTTCGCGGTAGTCCCAGATGTGCATACCTCTATTGTACGGATTGATTGACCCCTTGACAAGGGATTTTATAGTGTGCAACACTGGACGAAGATTATGAAATTATTTCGTCTGCTCCGAAATAAAAAGGGATTCACCCTCATTGAACTCCTCATCGTTATTGCGCTCCTTGGTGCCCTTGCCGTCGGTTTGATCGGCGCCCTTGATCCATTTGAGCAATTGAAAAAAGGAACGGATACCGGTACGCGCGATCTCGTCAATCAAGTGCAGACGGCAGTTATTCGCTACTATTCCATAAAAAACAGGATGCCCTGGTGTGCTGATACAGGTGTGTGTGGAGCTGATCCGGCCGTAGCGGAAATTCTCAGTGGACCCGTGATGAATGTTGCTATCGCAAACATGAGGGCTGCGGGAGAGTTAAAAGATGACTTTGAGACAATTCAAGCAGCAAAATTGGACAAAATATTCGTATATGGAGTAGCGGCTGATAACAAAATTGAAGTCTGCTATGAACCAACAGCAAAATCGTTTCAGGCAGATCCCAACACAAAGTTTGATCCGGCGGACGGATTGGTGATGGGCGCCGAGGGAGACACGTGTAAAGGGCATACAGGCGATGCCGGAGTTGGAACAGAAGTATGCTATTGGTGTATTCAATAAACTTCCTCTTTCGTTAATTTTTCCAAGTGAGTAAGCTAGAAGTATGGAACTATTGGTGTTTGTGCTGGGGCTGTGTGTTGGGTCGTTTGCCAATGTTTTGATTGACCGACTACCCAAGGGAGAATCAGTTTGGTTTGGGAGATCGCACTGCGACCATTGTAAAAAAACGCTGCGCTGGTTTGAGCTCATTCCCCTGCTCTCTTTTGTATTGCAAACCGGTCGCTGCAGACGCTGCCATAAAAAGCTTTCTATACAATATCCTCTCGTCGAACTTGCAACCGGCTTCATGGTTGTCCTGATTCAAGGCCAAGCCTTTGAAGCCCGTCAAGGCTTGGCCTTGGGTCTGATTTTCTCCTCTCTCCTGGTAATTTTTGTTGCTGATCTTAAGTATATGATCATCCCGGATAGTATGATTGTTATTGGTATTTTTGGTGTTTTGCTTCAAGGCCGAGCATTAGGGGGGCTTCAAGGCTCGGCCTTATCTGGACTAGGAGCCGCTGTTTTTTTCCTTGCGCTATTTCTCGTAACGCGTGGTCGCGGGATGGGATTTGGCGATGTGAAATTAGCTTTTTTGCTGGGCTTGTGGCTCGGATTTCCACGGATTATTATAGCGCTCTACCTGGCCTTCTTGACAGGCGCAGTAGTGGGTGTCACACTAATTTTAGGACGCAAAAAAAAGTTAAAAAGCAAGATTGCATTTGGGCCCTTTTTGGTGATTGGCGCCATCGGTGCGTATTTTTATAGCGGACAAATTTTGACTTGGTGGGAAGGGATACTATGAAAAAAGGTTTTACCCTCATGGAGTTACTCATCGTTATTGCCCTCATTGGCATTCTGGTCACGATGGGAGTGGCTTCCTACTCTACTGCGCAAATAAAAAGTCGTGACGCACGAAGAAAATCGGATATGAAGACAATTCAAAATGGATTTGAACAGTATTACTCGGAAAATAATGGTGATTATCCAGTCGATAATACTGTGGAGAGTGATACTAGCTATTTTCCCGGTGGTTTTCCGAAGGATCCCAAGCCTGCCCCATACGTTCAGTACAATTGGACTCCGGATGCTTCCGGTGCCACGTACTGTTTTTGTGCGACACTAGAGACTGCGGGTGGTGGAAATGCAAGTAGTTGTAATGATATTGGAACTTGCGATTCAGGTTGTACTTTGTATTGCGTCGGGAATATCCAATGAGACAGCGGGGGTTTACATTCATTGAAATCCTTGTATCGGTGACGATAATTGCCGTTTTAATCGCTATTGGTGTCGCCTCCTACGGTTCCGTCAATCGACGCGCGCGGGACGCAAAGCGAAAAAGCGATCTTGAACAGGTCCGCTCTGCTCTCGAGCAGTACCGGGCAGATAACGGGAGTTACCCCGCCACAGTGAGCTGGAGTCTTTCGTCGAGTAACCCCGACTGGATTGATGAGCTCACTCCCTCCTACATGGACAACCTTCCTGTCGATCCCAAAAATACCGGTACGGTAGTACCGGGAGGAGCTTTGCCAGGACCCGTGTATGTGTATCGATCAGATGCCACGTGCGGACTTGCTGTTGGAGAAGAGTTTGTTCTCGCGACCCGGCTTGAGACCGGTGAAACACAGACGACACAGTACGGGACGTGTACAATCAATACCGCTGGATGGTATTTTCTCGGAGAGAAATGAAAAAGGGATATACGCTCATTGAGCTTATTTTGGTCGTAAGCGTGTTTCTTCTTATCACCACCCTTGGGATTGCCCGTTTTAATGAATTTAATGAGCGACAGGTGGTTGCACAATCTGCCGATACATTTATTTCAAATCTTCGGCTGATTCAAGCCAAAGCGCTCTCCGGAGACAAACCGGATGGGTGTACGACGCTTACGGGGTATACCGTTGAATTTGCGTTTACGAATTATACAATGTATGCCCAATGCGATCCAGAGGGCATCATTGATACCACCCGGGTGGCGGTCAATTTACCGGCAAATGTAAATCTTAATCCCCCTTCCGGAACTGTTACGTACTATAGCGGAGGAAAGGGAATTTCCTCCGATCAACAAGTGCAAATTGTTGGTAGATCAGTAACCATTCCGGTCGTTTTTGCGGCTGGAAGCATCACGAAACTAACGCCTTTATGATTCAAAACCTTCAACAACGTGGCCAGTCACTTCTTGAAATTATTGTTGCTACCGGCGTTATCGTGCTTTTGGTCACTGGCCTTGCCGTCGGAACGACTGTTTCTCTGCGGACAAGCCAATACGGAAATCGAAGGAGCGTCGCCATTAAATATGCACAGGAAGGAATCGAACTGACCAGAAGTTTGCGCGACCGGGTCCCGTGGGACGAATTTACCGCCCATGACACCAATGCTGATCCTCATATTGGTACTCCAACCTGTTTGGGGAGTGACGGAACCTATGATGCCGGACCGTGTGAGGCGAATCTTGATACGCTCTATACACGACGTGTCGTATTTAATTGGAACAGTGTCGACAATCGCATGGAAATATCCGTATCAGTATCGTGGAACCAAGCCGGTCAAACGCCCGACGTGACGCTCGACACCTATTTTACCCAATGGAAATGAAGCACAATACCACTGGTTTTACGTTTGTAGAAATACTGGTTACTGCCGGTATTATAGCTCTTATGAGTGGAATTGCAGCGCAGATATTTATTTCATCCAGTCGAAACGGTGCAAAATCTGATTTAATCCGAAACATCAAGCAAAATGGTGAGTTTTCTCTTGAGGTTATAACGCGGATGATACAGAGTGCCAAACGTATAACGGCCTGCTCCGGGGTATCAGCGCCAACGCTCACGATTGAAAATCGAGACGGCGGAAGCACAACATTTGAGTGTAGTTTTGACGGAACGGTTACAAGGATTGCCTCAAGGAGCGGATCTTTGACGGAATATTTGACTACGGGAGGTCTCTCGCTTGGAGGGAGTGCGTGTGACGCCAGTACGTTAGCGTTTGTTTGTACTGCGCGCTCCGGATTGCCCAGTAGTGTGCAAATTAATTTTACACTCTCTCAAATTGGAGAATCGACCAAGGCCTATGAAGAAGCCAATATTCCCTTTCAAACAACCGTCACGACGCGCAGTAACGAGGAACTGTAGTACAATAGATATATATGCGAAGAAGTCAGTCCGGACAAATATTGCTCATTACGCTTCTTGCATTGGCAATTGCTACAACCATAGGACTTGGGGTTATCGGACGCTCATCAACAGACGTTTCGATCAGTAATCGTGTCCAGGAATCGGCTCGCGCCTTTAGCGCGGCTGAGGCTGGTATTGAACGGGCACTCCTTGAGGGACAAAATATCACATCCACAGTTCTTACGGAAGGCGTAAAGTATACTGTCGATATTAGGACGCTTGGTGGCGTAGGATCATACCAATTTCCCCAAAAAACTCCGTTGGAAAGTGCGGAAACACTTTGGCTTAGCGTCTACGACGAGTCGACCGGTACATTTAGTGATCCATTTGCCGGTGACGCCGTTGATCTTTGTTGGAGTCAAGAGGCCCCTGTCCCTGCTGTTGCGGTGAGTATTTTTTATCAAGAAGGATCGGCGTACAAGGTATTCCGCGGCGCCTATGATCCATCGAGTCGATCCAATTCTTTTTCACCAGTTGTAGCTCCGACTTCGGGATGTGGCCAGTCGGACGTATACGTACAGTCAATTTCTCTCGCTCCCCTGGAAAAGCCACTTTTTATGCGTATTCAACCTCTCTATAGTCAAGCACAATTTTTTGTAGATCCGGGGGGGGCCGCGCTCCCGCTTCAGGGAACACGAGTCGAGTCAACGGGACAAACGACGAGCGGAGTGACCCGGAAAATTGTTGCATTTCAGGAATATAAGACTCCTTCGGGTATATTTGACAGCGTCATCTATACACCAGGATCATTTGTGAAATAATCCGCCAGCTGGCGGACTGCCCATATGCATACGACTATCGGTTTGGATATTGGATCTCATAAGATAAAACTTGTTGAACTAACCCCCGAAGGCGGGAATATGCGTTTAGTTGCTGTCGGGAGTATTCCGACGCCCCCTAAGTCATTGACCGCCAATGCCCCTTCTGATATTGATGCTGTTGGCGTAGCAGTGAAAAAACTTTTGAGAGATACCGGTGCAAAATCCCGGACGGTGAGTATTTCATTTCCTGAATCCTTGGTATTTACCCGCGTCATCGAGGTTCCCGCGCTTTCTCAGCGAGAGCTTGCTTCGGCGATTAAGTGGGAGGCAGAACAATATATCCCGTTACCGTTAGATCAAGTAAATGTCGATTTTACGGTGCTGCGCGATAGTAAGGAAACAGGAACCAATAAAATGGACGTATTACTGGTTGCAGCCCCCCGCGCGCTCGTGGAAAAATATATGGCAATTATGGAGGCAGCGGAGGTGACCGTTTCTGTTGCCGAAACCGAAATTATCGCGACCTCCCGTGCGCTTGCGCGTACCATGGGAACTCTCAAAAGCGCTATGATTGTATCGCTCGGCGCTCAGACGACCGATCTTGCTATCATTCGATCGGGTATTCTCGTCTACACGCGTTCCATCAGCGCGGGAGGTGAAGCGCTCTCGAGGGCGCTGGCTCAAGGGTTGGGTTTTGAAATCCTGCAGGCCGAAGAATTTAAGCGGGCCTATGGACTCGAGAAAGACAAATTACAGGGGAAAATTCTCACTGCCATTGCCCCGATCATGGATACGATCGTGGGAGAGATTAAGCGTGCTATGGCTTTCTTTGGCGAAAAACATAAAGACGAACAAATCGAAACTGTTTTTTTGTCGGGCGGAACGGCGAGACTTCCCGGTATGGTCGTATATATGGCTGAACACGTGGGCATAGAAGCACAACTTGCCAACCCCTGGCTCGGTATCATCAAAGATCCCCGTTTTGCCAGTGTGGAAGCAGAAGGTGCATCGTACACCGTGGCTATCGGTCTTGCATTGCGGTGAGTGGACACACGTATGAGTTCTTCAAATATTAATTTACTTCACCCCACCTCTGGAGGGTCGGCAGAGCTTTCTGCAATGACAGCTCATATCCGGGTTGTTGGATGGTTGGTCATGTCGTTATTCGTCGCAACGGGTACCATGGGACTGATTGCCTATGTCCTTTTGCGCGGTATGGCATCCGGACTTGAGCAAAACAAACGTATACTGACAGTGCAAATTCAAAATCTTAAAAATGTAGAAGGATTGCATGCTATTGCCGCTTCACGACTGGCAATTGCCTCCCGCATACTCGCTGTTCAAACAAACCATAGAGCAGTTCTTGCGCTTACGGAAAAAGTTAGCCCGGACGATGGTATCGTATCAATTTCTATGAGTCAGGAGAGTGGACGCACGACCGTAAAACTTACTCCCCAAAACCTCCATGATGCCAGCGGAACCGTTTCGACGCTGTTATCGATGAGTAATGAAAAAAAGATAACGGATGCAACACTCGATTCTGTCTCCCTTGCGCCGGACGGACTCGTGGGTATGACCATGTCGTTTGTTCCGATTGTGAAGTAACTATGCCAAAATCAATTCGACGATTCATTCGCGCCAACGGATCACTTCTTTTGTCTATCGGTATGATTGCGATAGCGGTAACTGGTGGCTGGTGGGGGCTCGTTCCGTTCGGTCGAAACGTATGGACGCTGTACACCAATACCCAAAAACTACGAACTCAAGTAGGCGTACTGGAAAATAAATATGCCGTGCTCTCTTCTCTGGATCAAGCATCGCTTGCCCAGGACGGAGATGAATTACTCCGTGCAATTCCCGCCGAAAAAGAGGTTGCGACCCTTCTGTCAACACTCGAACAAACGACGATTACGTCCGGTCTTAGTCTGTCTCATCTCACAATAGTCAGTCCCGGTTCCCTTGCGACAGGGGCGGCCGAGCGTCAGACGAAGGAGGAAAAAGCAATAGGAGCAGGAATTATCTCTTCAACTATTTCCGTTGAGGGGCCATTGCCGGAGGTGAAACAATTTTTGAGTACGCTTCAGAGAATCCGGAGACTTCTTCGGGTAGGTGACGTTCAAATATCGGTACGAGAGGGGGCAAGCGCACGGGCTCAACTTACGATCGATGCGTTCTATCAGCCATTGCCCACGGCTCTCGGTGATATCACGTCAAAAATAGTTCCGTTTTCAGCTGCCCAGGAAGATCTCTTAGTTCAACTCCGGTCTTTTCCGGTGGCTTATCAAACACAACGAGAAAACGGGCCAGCTTTTTTTGCTCCGAAACAAAATCCCTTTACTCCCTGAGAAGGTCCGGGCGAAGACTGCC
>Ga0209541_10006703_pt1 | contig 19541 bp, 26 predicted proteins | sample RifCSPlowO2_01_FD_184027 | JGI IMG/M metagenome (GOLD analysis project Ga0209541, IMG submission 184027) | Groundwater microbial communities from Rifle, Colorado - Rifle CSP2_plank lowO2_0.1 (SPAdes) (version 2) | ecosystem: Environmental > Aquatic > Deep subsurface > Groundwater | place... | reverse complement strand
CTTTTTAGTGCCCCCAACTCACTATTTTTTGGAGAGAATTGTGCTTTGAGAATAAATATGTTTTGAGATTAAGGTAACAGTGTCCCATGTAGTTTTGCAAATGAAAGATGCAAAAATGCCAACAATATTCAATGATAAATCACTTAAGAAAGAATTTAAAATAGCTCTTAGATCAGCTTCAAATTCCAAAGCGTTAATGCCTATTCAAGCATCGGAAATTGAGAAATTCTTCAATGAAAAAGAATACCAAGCAATCAAAATAAAGTACAGTGATGCAGCTTTAAGAGATGTCAAGTTAATCATTAAAGCTAAAGTTAAAAACAGAAGCAAAGTTCTTGCTATATTGAAAGGAAATGATAGCACAACTTTAGACCATCTAAATTCTATTTGGACTTCAATATTAAAAAAAGTTAGGGTTACATCTTGGGGTTATTATTTGAATGGAAAAGCAAGCAATTCCCTTTATTTATTTGTAAAATAGCCAATAGCAAAAGTTTGTCTAACCCTACCAAATCATCATTTAGGATTAAGTATGTGTATAGCTTTCCCCATTGTTGCTTCTGCTGCTTCCATTAAGCTCTCGCTCAATGTTGGATGAGGATGAATTGTTGATGCTAAATCTGATAAAGTAGCACTCATCTTTATTGCTAATGTTGCTTCGCTTATAAGATCTGATGCTTCACTTCCAACAATTTGAACTCCCAATATTTTATTATCTTTCTCATTGACAATTATTTTAACAAAACCTTGTGTTTCATCTCTTGTCATTGCCCTGCTTGATGCGCTAAAAGGAAATTTGCCTATTTTTACTTTTATGCCTTTATCTTGCGCCTCTTTCTCGCTTAACCCTACACTTGCAATCTCAGGCTCAGTAAAAACAACAGTAGGAACGAGCTCTTCACAGTCATCCTTATTTCCTGCAATTAATTCTGCAACAAACTTTCCTTGACTTGATGATTTATGCGCTAGCATAGGCCCGACAACAACATCACCAATAGCATATATGTTTTTATCATCAGTAATTAAATTGCTATCAACATCGACAAATCCTTTTTCATTTAATTTTACCTTAGTATTCTCTAATCCTAATCTCTTTGTGTTTGGATATCTTCCTACAGCAACCAATACATTATCTGCATCCAATAGTATTTTGCCTTTCTCTTTAGAATTCACAACCACATTGTTATTTTCAATTTTTTCTGCTCTTGCATTAAGGTAGATTTCTACATTAAGCTTCTCAAGATTTTTTTGAATAACATCAACAATATTTTTATCAAAGCCAGGCAAAATCTGTTTCTCGCTTTCAATAATAAAGGCCTTGCTTCCAAGTTTTGCATAAACTGTGCCCAATTCCAAGCCTATATAGCCCCCGCCTACAACAACTAGCTTCTTTGGGGCATCTTTCAAATTTAAGGCATCGCTTGAACTTATGATTTTGTTCCCATCAAACTTAAAGCTTGGCAGTTCAACTGGTTTTGAGCCTGAAGCAATTATTGCTGTGTCAAAATCTACATAGGAAAAATCTTTGCCATTAGTTATTTTCAATCTATTAGAGCTTTCAAAAAATGCAGTTCCATTTACAACCTCAACATTATTTTTTTTGCATAAAAACTCAATGCCTTTATTGAGCTTAGAGACTATATCATCTTTCCATTCCTGCATCTTCTTGAAATCCATTGTAACATTATCTGCATTAATCCCCATTTTTGAAGCTGTTTTTATCTTGCCAAATAAGCCAGATGCAGTAATCATTGCCTTTGATGGAACACAGCCATAATTAAGGCATACTCCTCCTAATTTATCTTCTTCGATCAGAATAACCTTTTTACCCAGCTGAGCAAGCCTTATAGCAGCCACATAGCCTCCTGGCCCAGCGCCTATTACAGCAACTTCTGTTTTTATAGTATTGCCATTCATTTTAGTGCAATAATTTTAAGTATTATTAATAAATCTAACGCTTTCTTTGGTAAGAAAAGGATAAGATTTAAAAAGTTGTTACTCTTGCCTTTGATCAAATGGATGTAAGTACAACTATGCAAACGCCAAGAAAATGGAAGCCAGACAGGCCTGTTTCTAAGGGAGCAGAAGCATATCATGAAGCTGTTGTCAATGCCCCTTACTACATTGAAAACTTGCGGGAATTTGTTAATATTGTCAGTGATAAGATAAAGGAAGATGATATTGTAGTTGATTTTGGTGCAGGAACCGGTGTTTCAGCTTTATACTTTTTAAAATATTTAAAAATTAAATTTAGGCTATGGCTTGTTGATAACTCCGCAGCGTGGCTTGGAAAGGCTTATGATATATTTAAGGATAATCCAAATGTCTCATGTTTCCTTTTGGAGAAGATCAATGGCAGATATGAAACACTCGCTGAAATTGTCGGAAATGATATTGCAGACCATGTCATATCTGCAAATACTGTTCATTTAATACCTGATCTTGGGGCTGCTTTCAAAGGGATTTATTCCTCCATTAAACCTCTTGGGACATTTACGTTTCAAAGCGGAAATATTTCGCGCGATGGAAGGGAAAAAGGAACCTTAATGGTTGATGACACTGTAAAGAGAGTTCATGACCTTGCATTAGATATTATCCGCACAAATGATAAATTCCAAAAGTATAGAAAGGACTTGGACAAGCGCATACAAGCTGAGGACGAGCAGCGTAAATTTGTGTTCCCAGACCCAAGGCCTCTTGAAATATATCTTAAAAATCTTAAAGACACAGGTTTTAAATATATAGAGATGAATTATAAGTTAATAAGAATAAAATATAAGGATTGGTTGAACTTCCTGAGGGTCAAAAGGCTTCAGGCAGGAATTTTGCCAGAAGTGGGTGGAAAAGAGGCGTCAGCAGAAGAAGCTCATGATAGGGACTTGCTTATCACTCTTGGTTCAGATAGGCTTTTCAAAGAGCTGGAAGAAAAAAATCCAATGGCTGATGATAAAAGCTTTACTACAGAATGGGTTTATGTATCTGCAAAAAAGGTAGCTTAATAGAAAATGTTAAAAGGAAAAATTGCATTAATAACAGGAGCATCAAGAGGTATTGGGGAAGCTATTGCTATTGAATTTGCTAAAAATAATGCAAATGTTGTCATAAATTACTATAGTGACTTGGAAGAAGCCCAAAAAGTAGTTGATAAGGTAAAAAAGTATGGCGTTGACAGCATAGCTGTTAAAGCTAATGTGAGTAATTTTGATGAAGTGAAGCAAATGGCTGACACTATACAAAAAAAATTTGGGAGAGTAGACATTCTTGTTAACAATGCTGGAATTGTTAAGGATAGGACATTAAAAAACATGACCATGGATGAGTGGCACGCAGTCATAAATACCAACCTAAATGGTGTTTTCTATGTAACAAAAGCTGTTTTGCCTTTGATGGGCGAGGGAGGAAGAATAATAAGCATATCTTCTATTATTGGCCAGTATGGGAATTTTGGCCAGTGCAATTATGCAGCATCAAAAGCCGGTATCATCGGTTTTACAAAATCTTTGGCAAAAGAGCTTGGTAAACAGAAGATAACAGTAAATGCTATTGCCCCTGGCTTTGTAAAAACTAGCATAACTAAAGACATACCATTTTTCAGGAAAAAGATGATAAATTATATGATCCCTTTAAAAGAAGAAGCAGAGCCAGAAGACATTGCTAATGCTGCTGCCTTCTTAGCATCAGAGAAAGCGAGGTACATTACTGGCGCAGTAATAAATGTTGATGGCGGCTTGGCATTCTAATTTATAATCACGCATAAAAACCTATATATTTAAATATAACCTTCCAATTCTAAAGGCTGAGTTTTCTTAGGAATTTCTTAAGAAACTTAGAAAATATGAGGTAGAAATAAAATATGTACAACAAAGATAGAGGATTTGGACCAAAGTTTGCTCCAGTTAATGTTGGAGACGAATTAGATGTGAAAATAGAGGCTGTAGGTGAAAAGGGAGACGGCATTGCAAAGAAAGATGGTTTTGTTTTGTTTGTTCCCAACACAAAAGAAGGTCAGGAAGTGAAAATAAAAGTAACAAAAGTGCTGCGAAAAGTGGGATTTGCAGAGGTTGTTGGCGAAGGAAAAGCTCCTGAACAAGAACAAGCAGGAGAAAGTGAGGAAGAAACAGACCAAGAGCCTGCAGCTGAAGAATCTGAAGAGGAAAACACAGAAGATAGTGAAGATTTTGGGGAAGAGTAGAAATAAGTAGCTTATTTCTTTTTGTTTTATTTCTTATTTGCTGTAGATTAAAGTTTATTAAATTCAATGGCATTGAAAAGTTGAAGGTTGCCATCAATTTGTGAGCATCTTATAAATAAGTTATCCAGCAAAAAGGAAATTGCAATGGGAATTTTTGCCTTTATGATAAACGTAGAAATGCGAGCCGATGGCAACCGCGAATTGCAACGAACTCAAGCGAAGTTGCCCGCTTTCCAAATGCGAGGACTTTTCAATGCCACCTCAAATTCCCAATATTTTTAAATAGTTTTATCTCTAAACTCCTGTTATGAGGCTGTTTATTGCTATTGAAGTTCCAGAGGATGTAAAAGGATATTTATCTGCTGTACAGGAGAAAATAAGTAATGATGTTGCAAATAAAATTAGGCCTGTAAATAAAAACCAAATTCATCTGACACTAAAATTTCTTGGAGAAGTGCAGCAGGATAAAGCAGAAAAAATAAAAAATGAGCTTAAAAAAATAGCCTTTAGCCCTTTTTCTGTTTGTTTAGATAAAATAGGTGTTTTTCCAAGCGAAAGCTACATAAGAGTTGTATGGGTTGGATTAAAGCCTGAAGAGCCAGTATTAGAGCTGCAAAAGACTATTGATGAAAGCCTTAAAAAAATGTTCAAAAAAGAAAAGGACTTCAAGGCACATATTACATTAGCAAGAGTAAAGTTTATAGGCAATAAAGAAGAATTTGTTGAAAAATTAAAAAAGATAAAAGTAGAAAATAAAAAGATTGAAGTAAATAATTTTAAGTTGGTAAGAAGCACCTTAACTCCGCAAGGGCCTGTTTATGAGGAAGTTGAGAGTTTTGATATAATAGATAATATTTAGGATTTTATGATGCTATTTATAGCCAAGGACGTATACCATAAAAAATGGTAACAGAAAAACTAAGATAATGAGTAATACAAGTAATATTGTGATTGTTTTTTTAGTTTCTGTATTTTTTGTTTTATAATAAGTCCATCTTCCAAATCTTAAACTTCCAAATAGTAGAATAAAACTTCCTGCGAAAAGTGCTAAAGATAACATAATAGTTGTAGTTATTGGAAAATTCATTTTAATGCCTGAATTAATTGCCGCCATAGCAGCAGATAAAGCAATTATTAAACTTGCCCAATAAATTCCTTTGTTAGAAACATAATCTTTATTTGTTGGATGTTTAACTCCACTTTCAAGTAAATTATATACCCTTTTTTTAAACATAAATTGAACTTGGAATTGGCAGTATAAAAATATTACTCTAATCATAAAGCATCATCTTATCCATTTACCCGAAACCACTCATTCTCTCCCCGCAACCCACTTCCAAAACCTTTTTAAACCAAACTCTATTCTCTTTAGATATTACCAATATGTAAACTTCGGTTTGCATAACGCTGCATGAGGTAATAAAAACTGCAGTTCATGTTCTGAACTGTTATTGATAAATTAAAGGTGACTATCATGGTAGAAGAAAAATTTTTAGTGCCAACAGATGAATACCTAAAATCTGGAATCCACATAGGCACGAAATTCAAGACAAAATACATGGAGAAATTTATTTACAAAACAAGGCCTGATGGCTTGTCAGTATTAAATTTGCAGAAGATTGATGAAAGGTTAAGTATAGCAGCCAAATTCTTAGCGCAGTATGATCCAAAAGATATCTTAATTGTTGGAAGAAGGGAAAGCGCATGGAAGCCAATAAAAATGTTTGGCAAAGTTACTGGAACAAGGACTTTTGGCGGCAGATATCCTCCAGGGGTTCTGACAAACCCCAACTTAGACAAGTACATTGAAATAAAGGTTTTGTTGGTTGTTGATACTGGCCCGGACAGAAACGCGGTTATAGATGCTATAAAAATGGGCATTCCAGTCATTGCAATATGCGATACTAATAATCAAGCAAATAAGATAGATCTTGTAATCCCGAGCAATAACAAAGGAAAAAAAAGTTTGGGTTTGTTTTTCTGGATACTGGCAAGAGAGTACTTAAGAAACAAAGGTATTTTAAAGAAAAACGAAGATCTTAAGGAAAAAATAGAAGACTTTACAGAAGAATAAAAATAAACTATTTTACAATTATTATTCTATCTTCAATAAATCAGATATAGCCTCTTTCAAATCCTTGTTTTTGTAAAGTACCTTATAAGCTTGCTCTGTTAGCGGCATGTAAAGTTTGTTTATTCTGCTAAACTCATAAACCGCTTTTGTTGTTTGTATGCCTTCTGCTATCATGCCTTTCATTTCTTTTGTTATCTCTTCCATCTTCTTTCCTTCTGCAATTCTTTCTCCAACAAATCTGTTTCTGCTGTGCTTGCTCGTGCATGTTGCAACTAGATCGCCTACCCCTGCAAGGCCGTAAAAGGTTGCTCTTTTAGCCCCTAAAAATCTTCCATAATTGCTCATTTCCATCAAGCCTAACGTCATTATGCTTGCCTTTGCATTATCCCCGTAGCCTAAGCCATCACATACGCCAGTTGCTATCGCTGCTATATTCTTTAAAGCCCCGCAAACCTCAACCCCTATAATATCATCATGCGCAAAAACCCTAAAGCAGTCTGTATGGAATACTTTTTTAAGGTTATTAAGACAGTTAATGTTTTCAGATGCTATGACAGTTGCTGTTGGCATCTTTTTGCTTACTTCCTCAGCATGGTTTGGCCCTGAAAGAGCCGCTATCGAAACGTTCCCTAGCTCTTCTTTAAGGATCTCTGACATTCTCTTATGCGTCCCTATCTCTATGCCCTTTGCTACGTTAACAACAACATCACAATTAATATGCTTGGAATATTGCTTAGCTACATCCCTAGTAAATTGTGCAGGTACGGCATTAACTATTAAATCAGCATTGGATGCTGCTTTCTCTATAGAGCTTTCGGCATAAACATTAGCTGGTATTTTAATCCCTGAAAGATATTTTTTATTTTCTTTTTCTCTAATGATAGATTTTGCGATTGCCACTTCTCTTACCCACAAAGTAACATCATAGCCATTTTCTGCTGCTAATACAGCTAAAGTTGTTCCCCAGCTTCCTGCCCCGATAATAGATATTTTTTCCATCTTCTAAGTCAGAAATTATATTCTTGCTTGCATAATTTTGCAACTTCTTTCATTATTTTGTTGGTTATTTCCCTCAATAATTTTTTTGTTATTTTTTTGCTGTAATATTTGTCAAAATATAATGGTTTGCCTATATTCATTGTCGCTTTCTTTAATTCAGGTATATATTTTCCTTTTGGCAAAATCTCAAAAGTTCCAATTAATCCTACAGGCACAACAGGAACTCTTGCCGCCAAAGCCAGCCTTGCAACACCCGTTTTTCCTCTTTGCAATTTTCCTGTTAAGGTTCTTGTTCCTTCAGGATGAATGCCAATTATATTCCTGCTCTTTAAGGCTTTAATTGCCCATTTTAATGCTTCAGTTCCTTTAGATTCCCTGTCTAAAGGGATTGCTCCCGCCCACCTATGCCAAATCGATTTTATGGGATTGCTGAAATGCTCCTTTTTCGATAAAAAATGTATTTTTTTGTTAAGATGCATCACAAAGGTCTTTACTATTATAAGATGATCCATATAACTTTCATGGTTTGCTGTTATTATAAAAGGCCCTTGCACAGGAATATTGTTTAAGCCATTAATTTCTTTAATCCAGATATCAATTATTGGTGCAAATATTAATTTCGCTATTGGATAGACCATTTTCAATGATTATATTTTTGACCTGTTAATTTTGCGATTTGTTTCATAACTGACCTAGTTATATCTTCAAGGTTTTTCTTATTTGTTTTTTTGCCATAGTATTCCTTAAAATACATAGGCTTCCCTATATTTAATTTAACTATCTTTTTGATTTTTGGCAATGATTTGTCTGAAGGCATGAGCTCAAATGTGCCACTAATCCCTAAAGGCACAACTGGAGCCTTAGCCAATAACGCAAGCCTCGCAACACCAGTTTTTCCCTTAGTTAGATTTCCATCATGGCTTCTTCCTCCTTCTGGATAAATTCCAACTACTTCCTTATTTTTCAGGGCAATTCGTGCTTCATTCAAAGCCTTTTCTGGATTTTCCTTATCAATTATTATAAGTTTATTTGGCTTGTATTCCAATAATAAAATAAATATTCTGAAAAGTGCGTCTTTTAACAATTCTTTTTTTGCAATAAATCGTATATACCTTTTGTTTTTGTTTAATAGTGCGGAATATATTACTGGTATATCCAAATAGCTTGTGTGGTTTGCAGCTATAATAAATCCACCTTCTTTAGGCATATTGCTTATGCCATGAATCTCCTTTATAAACAGTTTAGAGCATATATATGAAACAAAGTTATTTGCATAATGTTTTATCATAATTAAATAAAAATATGCCACTTTAAAAAGCTTTTTAAGAAATTTAAGCAAGGAAGAATAAAAAGAAAAAGAATAAAAAATAAATTAAAGCTAAATCTCTTTTAGCCCGCTGGTTTCAACATAGAAGCTTGCTTCACCCTCAGGCAAATTTGGGCTGTCCACCAATTTAGCAACTCTGCTGCCCTTCTTCCCTTTTCTCAGGTATATCCTAAAGGTTGATGCATGGCCAACGATATGGCCTCCTATAGCTTGTGTTGGGTCGCCGAAAAACATATCAGGCCTTGACATTACTTGGTTTGTGACATAAACGCATAAATTGTGCATATGCGCTAGCTTCGCAAGATCCCTCATATGCCTGTTTATTTTCTGCTGCCTGTCTGCTAATGTGCCTCTGCCAACATACTCTGCTCTGAAATGTGCTGTTAAAGAATCTACCACGACAAGCTTCACATCTAATCCTTGCTTGGTTATCAGATCCTCAATTTTTTCTGCCAACAGCATTTGATGGTCTGTGTTAAAGGCTCTGGCAACCTTGATGTTTTTAAGAACATCCATAGGCTCTAAACCCGCGCCTTTAGAAAGCTGCTCAATCCTTTCTGGCCTAAAAGTATTTTCAGTGTCGATGTAGACTACAACCGAGCCAGGATATTGCTTTTGGCAATTAATCGCTAATACATGGCCTATCTGGGTTTTTCCAGAGCCATATTCTCCATAGCATTCTGTTAATGCAGCGGATTCAAACCCTCCGCCAACTAATGCATCAAATGCCTTGCTGCCTGTTGATATCTTAAGGACTTTGCTTCTTCTTACAAGAACATCCTCTCCGGATTCAAACCCCATCTCCAAAGAAGCTCTTGCTGCAGCAATAATTTTTTTAGCAGCTGCTTCTGACATTCCTGTTACATCAATAAGCTCCCCTGGTGTAGCCACAGCAACAGACATAAGATCATTGTAGCCCACTGCCTCAAGCTTCTCAGCAGTAGCAGGACCTACTCCCGGTAAATCAATTAATGACTTTTCTTTTGTTGTTTTCTTTTCTTCTTTAGAAACCTTTGATTTGATGTTCCTCTCAGCCTTTTCCTCATCGTCTTTTATATTTTCCATAAGTTCTGGTTCCATTAATATTTGTTTCATTATTATCACCTTTTAAATTTTTTGTTTGTTTTTTGTTCTATGTTTATTTGCAGTTAAAAAAATAAAAAATAAAATAAAATTGGGCTTACGCTGCATCGTAATTCTGCATATCTCTCATGACAAGGTACTCATAGGCTTTCTGCAGCACTAAAGAAGCCTTTGGAAGGTCATTTACACGTAATGTGCTCGTGGATTTCCACTCTCCACTTGGATCTTTATAGCGCCTCTGAAAAGATACAGTCCTATAACTGACATCTTCTCCATTTTTGCTCGTGCCTTGGTTTTGCCATACAGTAGCCACTAAGGCACCTGTAGAAAACTTTTTTTCTGGCAGATTGCCAGTAATATTTTCCGTTTTTATTTTTTCCATATTTATCAACCTCATTCCTTTCGGTTTTTATTTCAACATCCCTTGATTGTGGATAACTAAGATCCCAGGATGGAGGTGCTGTACAAATGGTTTCATACAGCAGGCATTATTAGAACCAGCTCATTTAAATACCTCATTCGAGAATGTCCAGTGGTGCAATAAAGTAGTACTTATGCTTTATAGGCCCTATAACCCCAAGATTTCAGGGTTTCAGAATGTCCAGTGCTTTTACAATATATATTTTCTTATATATAAGTCAACAGAATACCCAAATTCAAAAAAACAATAACCAAAAATAATATTTTTTCCAATAATGAGTTAGTTCTAATGCAGCCATCGATTCTTTTATTGATTATTGGGTACAACGGCCTTATTCCCTGCTTGGTCATAGCATCCATGAACAGATGTGAAAAATACCCTATCAAAACTGCAATTCCTGTTTCCTTATTCATATTATAAAAAATAAAAAACAGTATTAATGGGATGTAGATTGTATGGACTAATCCCCTATGCCCAAAAATAAAATTGATTATTCCTGACAATAGCTTAGTTTTCTTTCCAATTTTTGACCTTCTTTCATCAATATCAGGAAAAAGAGAGAAGAATAATGCTATCAGCATAAACAATATTTTGTTTTTAATATTAAAAAAGTCTAATGACAGCAAACCAACAAGAAGCCCAAATGCAAAATGCGTGTAATACATCATCTTAAAGAGAAATAAAGAATTGGCCTATTAATTACTTTCTGCTTTTTTGACTTCCTCGTCAAGCCTTTTAATTTCTTCTTCTGGATCAGGATTTAATAAAACCTCGTTTGCCACAAGCTCAATCCTGTCAAAAAATATATTTTTCTTGACTCTGCCCTTTATTTTCACAATAGTGCCCAGCAACTCTGTCTTGGCTTCTTCAAATTTTTCTGGGTTGTCTTTATACTCTAAAATTTTTTCCCTATTCAAATGAATAAGATTTTCCATGCTTTCCCTGAAAAATACAGTTCTTATAGTTTCTGTTCCATCATCTACAATCAGGTTAAGGACATAAGAATAATCGGGCTCAACATTATTATGTGCGCTGCATACAAATGAGCCTTCCACATTTTTTACTCTTTTGCCGCACTCAGGGCATACTTCAAAAAATTTTGGGTCAAATATCTGCACTATTGTGCCTAAAATTTCTGCAGCAGTATCCTTTTCTGTCAATTCATTAATAGCTTTTCTTTCAGCAGCATATTGTTTTACACTTTTTACAATTTCTCCTTCTGGGTTTAATATTAACTGGCTCCTGTCATTCAAGTGCAGCTCTATAATTCCATTATTGTCCCTAACATAGCCCCCAAGTATCTTTATTGTCATGCCCTTTTCTATGTTTTTTATATTATCTGCCTGGTTGCCCCACATAACAACCCTTACAGTTCCTGTCTCATCGCCAATAACCATAGAAGCAACTTTTCCCTGCCTTTCGTTTGTTGTAAATTCTCTTAATTCATAAGTCTGTACTACCTTGCCAACTGTCTCCACATTTCTCAAGCCTGCAATAATGTTTTTTATTTGCAATTTTCCAGTAAAAGCGTCAAATAATTTTATGCCTAACTCATTAGCGACAATATGTGCAGCGCCTTCTTTGCTTATCAGCCCGGAAAGCTGCTTCATCTTGTCCTTTATCTTACCATCAATCTCACTTTCAGAAATCTTAGCTTCGTTTTTTATTCTTTCAATAATCTGCTCATAAGGAATCTTTATCATCTTTAATTGTTTGGAAAAGACTATTATTTATATAGTTTTGTATGTTGGAATTATTAGTATAACCCATTATTAGAGCTGTCACTTGTAGCGCCTTCGCCATCTTCACCTCCCACTACAGGGGGTTCAATAGGAGGTTCTACTGGTGGTGGAGGGGTAGGCGGGCATGTATCCAAACCGCATGGGCCGCATTCGTCGCCGCGAACACCACAACACAGTTTATCACAGAAGCATGGTGGTTCACAATTGCAGTTAGCTTCACACTTAGTTTCTATATCGCAACCATCAAGTTTGCACTCTCTAACATATCCCATTTCTTCTGCACCGCAACCACCAATACCGCATCCTGTTGTCCAAGGTGTACAACAGCAATCAGGACAAACAGTGTCGTCTGCAGCATTACTGCAAGAAGCTATTCCACTTTCCATGCAGAAATTAGTATCACAAGGGTACTTTAAACCAAAATCATCTGGGAAAACACTAGTGCAGAAAAAATATTCATTGCAGCTATTGCTCTTCTTTCTGAATTCTATTTCCCCAGAATACCTTGCAATAACATCATCACATACTGCGCCACAGTCTTTAGAGAGTATACAAACTTCTTTATTTTTATCATCAAAAGCATAATCCACAGGAAATTTGAAAACAGGCTTCATAGTGAATTTGCCAATTTGTTTTTTCTCTATGTTTATAGGTATATCTATTCCATTGCTTGTATTTACTATGTTAAAATATTTATCTTCTTTTCCAATTGAGGATGTGTATATTGTTTTAGAAAGGTCTATAGTGCTAAAATCTTCTTTTTTAAATTCATTATATTCTGCTTCAAATATTGTTTCAAAGAATCCTTTTAGATCATCTTCATCAATAATGCAAAATGAATTATTGCCTTCTATACGCCCAAATCCTCCGTATAATAGTTGCTTGCTGCCGCTTATTCTTCCTTTATACTCGGCACTTCTGCAATAAGACCTTAGCTTGAATATTTTATTCTCGTCTAAATCCTTTATAGTCATTTCATTTATCCATTTCATAACGCGCTCTATTATCGAAGGAATAAGGTCATTTTTCTCTAAAGTTTTTACCGTTTCCAGAGAAATCTTTCCAACTTTGGGAATATTCACGCTGGCTATTGCATAATAGAGTATTCCAATGCTTACAAAAAGGGATATTAGCAAAACATCCCAGTGCAAACCCATTGATTTTTTGTTAAACATTTTTAGAGCAAATCTAGTATTATGTATTATAAGACTCTATATAATGAGTCACAAGTGCAATATCTATGGATCCCATATCTCCAGATTCTTTTAAGATGGGCAATATAGTAAAAGACATAGTTGGGGAACCGCTGGAAAACCCACTTACATATGTCAGCGTCTTGGAATCCTCCCCCCTATCTGCCCAATCTTCCTTAGGGTAATGGTATGTAATGTACAACTCCCAATTAAGGTAGATATTTGAAAAATATTCTTTTATGCCTATTTTCTCAATTTCGCTATAATCATTTTTTAAGTATGCTTCTAAAAAAACATCAGAAACTTTTCTTTCTTCATCAAAAGGCTTTTCCAGAAAAAAATTAAAGGCTTTGTCTGCTTCAATTCCCTCTTTTGAAAGCTTAAGCTCTTTATACTCTTTTGCAGCTTTGTTGGCACTGCAGCTGTAAAAAATCAATAAGGCTATAACAGCTACAAACATAAATGTCAAAATGCCCCTGATTTCATCTGCTGCTATTCCTGCTTTTTTATTCGACATCTTTGATTTTAATTCTTAATTTCCCATTATATGTTTTATCTTCATACAAAACCCTAACATCTTCTGATATTGCTTTTTGGGCATATCCTTCTTCTGGGTAATTGAAAGTTTTTATTGGAAGAGTGTTAAAAGTCCATATCGGGCCTATTCCTTGAAATGGCTGCTCTAAGGTTAATAAATAAGCGTATTTTACTTTGTTCCATATATCCCCTTTTGAGAAGCATTTATCCAAATTTTCTTGTGTAAATTCGCTTGAGTTTATTACCTTGGTATAAACTCTTCCAAGCTTGTCTTGATACGCAAAGCAATCTTCAGAATTATAGAATCTGGATGCCAAAATCAGTTCGTCTTCTAAGTCTTCTGGTATTTTAGATGCTTCTGCTACTTGGGCATTTGCTGTGTTATAGATGATTATGCCAACAACGCCTACCGCTAGCGCAAACAATATCCAAAATATCCAGTTTTCTATGACATCTGTTCCTTTTTTAAAGCTAAATATTTTCATTTTATTAAGTTACAGTTAAAACTCCTTTCTCTTTTTTAAAAACGATTTTTTTTGGATTGTTTAGAATAAAATTTGGCTTGTCATCTACTGGAACAAAACTGTAGCTTGCAAGAGTAGGATCTGATTCTGGCGCGCCAAATGAAGGATCATAAATTTCTACTTTATCAGCAGAAATCTTAACTACAAATTTGCTTAAATCAAAATCATAGTTTAATTCAATATCATAAGGAGAAGCATATACTGTATCCAATATCAAAGCAATGTCTCTGGCAGCTGCTACCTTTAAAGCGACTTCCCCAGATGCATATGCCTTAGCTATCATAGGATAAACTACCCCCACAAAAAGCGCTATAAGAAGCGTAATTATTGAAATAAACACCAGCATAGAACCTCTTTTTGCCATAACTGCCATAAGATTTAATTTATAGAAGCAGTATATAAATATTTTTGGTTGTTACGCACTATTAATCTGATAAATTCAATTACTTTAATTGTATTATTAAGAAATTTAACCGCTGTTTATACAGGTTCCCCCTGACAACTTTAATGTATCTCTGTTGTAATCTAATATAGCCTTATTACAAACCCCAATTAAGTTTCCTTTTTTCTCAACATAAAGTGTTGTAATATCCTCATTATTTAATTTATTTAATTCATTTGCTTCATCAAAACCATTTGCAAACAAAAAACCATTAATCCATAAATTTATATATTGATTTGGGTTTTTCAGTAGCTCTGCTAGTTTGACAGGTGTTGTGTATGAAGGATGCACATGCACTACGAGCTTATTTACAATATCAGGATTCAGTTTTCTGCATACTGGTTTTTGGCATTCGCCGACTGTTGCCATACCACCCTCAAAAGACTTATATTCATGTTTAATCTCACTACAAAGACAAGCACAGGCATCTCCACCACATTCTGCAGGCTTTAGAATAATTAATGATACAAACCCCATAGCGCCTTCAGGAGCAGTACACCTATAACATTCGTAACGATCAGTAGTTTTACCAAAACCTATAACTGCAGATTTTTCATTTAATCGTAATACAAACGAATCTCCGTCTGATGACATTTCATTTATTCCTTCAACAAAAGTGTCAAAAGAACCTGTATCAGCACCAAAAAAATAACTGCGCAGCTTATTGCATGCAGGAAACACCACCAAAAAAAGAACCGCCAGAGCTATAATTAGCCTTACTATTGCCTTAATGCTAAGTTCAACAGCTTTTTTATTGTTTATAAAGTTTGAACGAAATACAAACTTTACTAAACTAGAGAAAATTTCACTATTGTTCATAATTAATGAAATTTTCTCGTTAACGAAAATTTTTTTGTTTTTCAGCATTTATTTCACATATTCAGCAAGTTGATTTCTTCTCTTCATTCATCTTTTTTTTACAAACTTCTCTTTCTGCTGCATCATAGCCCTCTTTATAGGCTCCAGTTGTTAGGCATCCATTGTTATCTTCTTCCCCGGGAGTGCATGGACATTTATCAAAGAAATCTTTAACATTATCGCAATCCCAATCCTTCAAATAACTCCCTGTTTCCCCAGCTTCTTTTCCAAGCAGATCACGCACAATAAATATTGAGATTATTAATGCAATAAGCCCTACAGACATCAGCACAAGATACCTCATCTCAACAGCTTTTTTGCTTTTCATTTTAGCACATCCCAACAATGTCTTTTATTTTCTTACCTCTGTAGAAGCAATCATTATCAAGACCTTTTTGTATGTCACCTCCAGTTGGAACACTACAATCGTTATTAGGTGCCAAAAGCCATCCATCATCCCAACTTGGCATAAAACAAATATGATTGGCGTCTGCCTTGTAGAGTAAAAAGTAGTATTCTCTAGGATCAGCATCCTTAATCTCATAAACACCATTATCCTGGGGTGTTATCAGTCTAGTTTTTGATTCAATCACCATAAACTCATTAGCCTTAGCATCATTAAAATATTCTGGCCCATATTCATATTTAATACTTCCATCAAGCCAGTTATAGAAAAAATTTACACCACCATGATTTGCAACAACACAAGGCTTAAACCCAGGAATATTTGTAGACTTATCTGTCCCAGCATAAGATTTATCTCCAATATTCTTTTTAATATTTATAAAATCCGGAGAAAGTGTTATAAAATAGCCGTCTTTTGGATTCGGTATTACACCCAAGGGAATTAAACATCGTTCCTTATCGGTTTTTTTAATTTCTCCATCAATTTTTTTAGATAAATCCTCAAAATATCGTGTCAATTCTTCAGGAATTATATCGCTGCTCCCCCCACCAGTTGGTGGGGGGCTTCCTCCAGGCACACCCATACCAAGAGAAAAAGCTGCATCTCTTGCCATTTTCAGCAATTGATTAGGGCCCAAAACAATAAAGAGAATAATAAAGACTGCTAAAATGCCTAAAATCCATCCTAACATTGAAGAAATTTCAAAGCCTTTTTTGTTCATTTTATGCCTTTTCATTTTGCATCAGCTAAAGATTTTATCAATGTAAAAGCTCATTGTGCCTTTTGACTGTGCGATTATTATTATGAATGCTATTAACACTGCTAAAAGTATTATTAGCATCAAAATAGTGTATCTTCCTATTTCATCAGCTTTTTTGTTTTTCATCTTGATTATGTGTTTCATGTTTTTTAGTCTTTCCCGCAATAATCTTTTACATAGTCTAATGATGATATTCCAATGAAGGCAGGTATAACCTTATCCTCAACCCAAAGTTTATATGCTAGATACAGGGGTGTGTATAGTACAGGATTAAAAGGATTGTTATAACTGTGAAAAGATATAGCAATTATATCTGTCTCTGGATTTATCGGGGGTTTAATGGCAACCATCCCTCCCCTAGATCCCCCTTTTGTTATGTAGTCATAATATGAGAGATAACTTTTGTCTGTTACATAGCACTTTTGATCTGTTTTTGAGCAAGACCATTTGGGGTAGTAGTTCGTATATTTACCAGTAGATAACTCAGAACACTTTCCACCTTTATTTTCACATTCATCCAATACATTTTCCCTTACACAACATGCCTTTCCGTCTTTATTTAATGATGCTTTCTTCCATCCGCCATCGTTTGGACTACCCGGGACTACTTCTCCCTCTAAACACGCCTTTGCTGAATCTGTTACTAAAAACCCCCCATTAGTGGCGCATTTATCACTTGAGTCTCTAGCAAAATAAGGCGTATGTAACATTGAGTATTCTAAGCTGCTGGTGCTAAAATCTTTTCCCTTCTCGTTTAGTTTAAACACATAACATATGTAACAGCCCCCTCCCCCCATAAGTCTACCTATTGGCCCAATTCCGGTTTTTGGAAATACGTTTTCTTTAGAGCCTTCCAGCCACTCGTACCAGCATTTTGCTATTAAATCCATAACTTCTGCTTCTGCAGCTTTCTTGTCTGCTTCATTTTCATTTGCATATTTTTCCTTGTACTTTGCTGTAGGAATTTGCAAATCTTTGTCTGTTCTCCAGATTGTGCTGCATACTCTTGGAGAATGGCCATGAAGATACCAAGGTGAAGCTTCTTCAGTTCCGACTAATATCTCATTTGATATCCTGCACAAATCAACTTGCAGCTCTTCGTCAACTTTGCTTGCTGAGCTCTTTAGCACCCATATAATGATAATTACAGATGCAACTACAGCAATTATCATTATTATTGTGCCCCATGCCACTTCAACTCCCTTTTTATTTTTTTTAAAATTTAGCATTTTTACTTTAAACATATCTTGTCATCATCTTTACTACCAGCCATAAAAACAAGCCGCCTGCTATTAGGGTTATTGCTATTTTAACAACCATACTAAAACCGCCAACAAAGTCAGCAGATTTGTTTTTCTTGGAATTTTTTATAATCTCAATTAAATCTTTCATTTTTCATCAAATCTTAGCAGAAAGCCCTTGTGCATCTCTTTTTTTAAGCATGTAAATATTCCTAAGAATACCTATATATAAATATTTGTGAAAAATGTTTTTTGTGCAGGGGCTATCAATTTATGTTTCTTTACATTTCCCACTAACACAGTCGTAGTTCTTTCCCCCTACAGGAGTGCAGCATAGATTTAAGAGCCCGCAATCTTCTCCTACTTTAGCACATGTTTGGGTTGATGCTGTGTCAGATTTTACACAACAGCATACAGAACCTTTGGATACTCCACTGTAATCCCCAGGCATAACCAGTCCCTCTTTTTTACAATCTACCTCATTTATGGTAGTTGATTTATCATACCTATCTCTCCCCAATGCCTTACAAGCATTCTCGCACGAAGCAGCGTTTTCTATCCCTTTGCTGAATAACCCTATCTTTCCAGTAAGTATAGCAATTATAATAACAAGAACTATAAGCCCTATAACAACCAATATAATGGTATTAATAGAAAGTCCTTGGGCTTTTCTTTTTTTAAACATATAAATTAGTTCTAAGAATACCTATATATAAATATTTGTGAAATTGTTAATTAAAAGAAAAAAAATGTTAAGGCTTGCAGCAGCACTCTTGTATCCCAATTAAATCACTATATTTTTCTTTTCCACCGCCAAGGAACCTATAGTTTGCTGTAGTAGATGCGCATCCAAGGGATGACAATTCATCACCAACGCCAATTTTCATGCCTAAAGATGAACAAGCGTTGCTGCATGTTGTAGTTGTATCCACTCCTCTAACAAAATTACCCATCCTTCCAGTAAATACAGCTATCAAAACAACAAGAACTATAAGCCCTATAGCAACTAGTATAATAGCATTAATAGAAAGCCCTTGTGATTTTTTCATTATAACACCTCTTTATTATAATATATTATAATAATCTTCTTTCGGGGTATGTTATATATAAATATTTTGATTTGCTATTTTGATTTGCTATTAAAAAAGCCCTCGAAAAATTCCTCTCTCTTTTCTTTCTTTATTTTTCTTCTTTTTTTCACCACTTGCTCTGTTTTTATTTTTTCTTCTGGAGAGAGAAGTCTTCGTGCTGTACGCCTTGGCGCAATACATACACTTGGAGTTTTTGCCTTAGGCTTGATAAAATAATCTTTAAAATAATAGAAGCCATAAGTGCCAGCCCCAAATACAATTATTAAAATAACAATAAGAAATAATGTTCCTATAACTCCTCCGGGCTTGCTTGCTTGGCCCAGTGGATTTGTGCCTTTTTCTACTTCTTCTTTATCGCTCATTCCATCTCTATCGCTATCAGCATTTCTTGGATTTGTTCTAAAAGTGTATTCCTGCAGATTAGCCAATCCATCCTTATCAAAATCTAGCTCTGCATCTGATGGGTCATATGTGTCTAATCCATGCTCTGATTCCCATTCGTCTGGAATTCCGTCTTTGTCAGAATCTGGTATTGCTCCTTTGCCAGGTTTTGTTTCTGTGCATATTTGAGAAACACACACTAGACCATATTCACAATCTTCATCAATGCTGCAATCTTGCCCCTTTTTACATTTGTTTTTACATACCCCG
>Ga0209541_10006702_pt1 | contig 19543 bp, 14 predicted proteins | sample RifCSPlowO2_01_FD_184027 | JGI IMG/M metagenome (GOLD analysis project Ga0209541, IMG submission 184027) | Groundwater microbial communities from Rifle, Colorado - Rifle CSP2_plank lowO2_0.1 (SPAdes) (version 2) | ecosystem: Environmental > Aquatic > Deep subsurface > Groundwater | place... | reverse complement strand
TTGCCCATCTGCGACTGATGAAGAGGAAGATAATGGAACGATGCCTCTATTCCATAATTTCGCAGTTCTTTAATAACATTATCACGCATAAGCCTGGGTACTCTTATAGCAAAAATATGCCAATTAGGATCAGTTCCTTTTGGAACTTGTGGTAAGATTATTTTAGATGAAAGTTTTTTTAATTTTTTTAAGAAATACTGTGCATTTTTCCTGCGCAACCGAGTGATCTCGTCAAGTTTTTTAATTTGTTCAAGCGCAATTGCAGACAAAATATCCGAAAGTATTAAACTTCTTCCCACTTTTACCCAAGAGTATTTTTTGCGTTCGCCTCTCATGAAAGAAGATCTGTTTGTACCTTTTTCCCTGATTATCTCTGCTGTCTTAAAGAGATTGTTATCGTTTGTTACAAAAGCACCACCCTCACCACTGGCGGCGTTTTTGGTTCCATGAAAGGAAAAACAGCCAACGGTGCCTGTTGTTCCCAAATACCCGCTACTATATTTTGCTCCTAGCGCATGTGCTGCATCTTCGATAACGTAAAGATTATTATTTTTGGCAATCTCCATAATTTTTTCCATATCACAAGCCATTCCGGCATAGTGAACAATCATAATTGCGCGAGTTTTTTTGGTTATTTTTCTCTCAATATCATTGGGGTCAATGTTGTATGTTGTAATATCGATATCTGCAAAAACCGGTTTTGCGCCCATAAGAAGCACTGCATTTGCACATGAAGAAAACGTAAAGCTGGGCATGATAACCTCGTGTCCACGCTTTAAAAGAATTGCGCTGGCAAGTTCTAAGGATGCCGTTCCAGAGGCAGTTGGCAAAGCATATTTTACTGCCAAAAATTTCTTAAGAAGCTTTGCCAGTTCCTCACTAAAAGAGAGGTCGCCAACACCTGTACCACTTCTTAAGGCCTGGATTGCCGCTTTTTCTTCTTCCTTCCCCCAAAAAGTCTTATGGAGAGGAATAATATAGTTTTCCATAAATTCAAAAGTCAAATATCGAAAGTCAGAAGTGCAAGGTAAAAATTAAAACTTTTGCATTTTGAATTGTATTTTTGCATTTTGATTTTTAAGTTTTGACTTAAGCCTTATTAGATTTTTAATATAGTCAATAGTATCCGGAACAAGCCTTACAGTTGTCTTTTTATCAAGTCTTCTTTTAAACAGAACCGGCACTTGGCTAATTTTTAGCCCGTTCCAATAAGCTTGTGCACAGATTTCCGTGTCCCAAAACCAATGATTGCTTTTAATCTTAGGTAGGATTGGCAAAATTTTTTTTCTATTAAAAAATTTATAACCCGCTTCTGTATCATCGATTGGTAATTTGAGAATCGATTTTAACGCCAGGGCATAAGCCTTTGAAAAAACAAACCTCGTTAAGTTATTGAAACCCCCCTCATAAAATCTTTTACCTACCGCCAGATCAGCGCCGCCCTCCACCTCTTTAATGAAAAGTGAAATGTATTTTTCCGAAACTTCAAGATCGACATCCAAATAACCGCAAATTTCACCTTTTGCAATTTTTATTCCGTCTGCAACGCTTTTGCCTCGCCCCTCATTTTTTCTATGAAAAACTGCTCGCGCGTTAGGTATACTTTTAATAAACTTCTCAACCGATTTTTTGGTCTTATCCTGACCTTTGTCCTCAACAAAAATAATTTCCCAATTTCGCCCCAGTTTTCTAAGTTCCTTAATTATTTTTTCAACACTTTTTTCAAAAGTCGATCCTTCGTTATAACAAGGTATGATTAGAGAGATATATAGTTTTGGCACGTGATTATTTTACACTTAAGGTCTTTGCTTAAAAAGTCCAAGCAAAAGAGGGGCCAGAATAATTATTGTCGGCATATAGATAATTCCCCAATAGTCATTATATGGTAAAGTGCCAAATCTTAAAAAAGCAATTGGGAATGGCAAAAATGTCAGAGTCCATAAAATCCCCTCGTTTTTGTTAATATTTTTATATATATAAAAACAGCCAAATAAGGAAGCAACAAGAAAAATAATAAAAGGCCTAAATTGAAATAATAAATACTCCCAAGATGCAAATGCTAAGGTTTGTTGAACAAATAACAAACCATTTGATACAACCCTAGGCGATAATAATGTTCCATAGGCATCAATGTAGTAATTTACCCGGGATATATGAAAAATGAACAGGATCAAAAATGCAATTATTGGTATAAGGAATAATCTAGAATTCTTTTTTTGAGTTATAAATAAATATATAAATATTAATCCAATAGGGAAGATGTATACCTCACGGATTAGTACAGTTAAAGATAGTAAGATAATAGAATAGAAATGCTTCCGAGTTATGAATAAATATATTGCAATGACGAATATAGGCACAGACCACCATTCAGTTTGTAGAAAGGTTTGGTCTCTGCCCGCATAATGTAGATACGGAAATAGTAAATAACTGGGTAATATTGCAAGCCGAGCACCCAAATATCTTCTGCCAATTTTGTAAGATACCAAAAGTAAAGCTGATGCTAGTATTAAAAAGAGTGCATATATTGAAAGCCCGCTACTACTAGGTAAATATTTCCAAATGTAAAATATGGTCGGTAATCTCCAACCCCAGACATCACCATTTACGATATGTTGTCCAAATCTGCCCAGTTGTGCAGAATTTAAAGCATCATAATAATTTACATTTTGCTCTATAAGATAATAAGTTTTGAGAAATACACCCGGGTCATTGTTATAAGCATATTTAGACAAATCAGAACTCAAGACGCCTCTTACTGGAGCCGATGACGCCCAAGACAACGCCAGAAAAGTAACAATGATGACAAAAATTGCCGACCTCTTAATAAGCCCAATAAAATTTAAAAAATAGGTAATAAAAAACCCGCAAATCATCCCTACTGCAAAGTAAATATGGAAACCCTTCAGAAAAGTGTAGAAAGCTAAGATAGTAGTAAGAGTTAGAAGCATGTAAATTAATTTATCTCTAAAAACGACAAAGCTAACAAACGTGACAAGAAATAGAGCTAATATCGAAGTGAGAAGGTTTTCGAAGCCTAAATTGGGTGCGCCAACTAAGAGAAATAAATTAATTAATAATATGTGAACTTTATTTTTTAGAAGTCCGAATATGGGCATTGTGGGTATCATCAAAACATTCTACTATTATAAGTATTACTTGCGGTGAAAAAAGATTTTGTATATATATTTCTTCTTATCATCCTGCTTTTGCCTTCTCAGCTTTTAATGCTTAAAGAACAGTTATACCCGAGTCACGATGCACTTTATCATATTGGTAGAATAGAAGAGTTTCATAAAGCGTTTTTACTAGGTCAAATTCCCCCAAGACTTGCGCCCACAATATTAGATAGTATTGGATACCCTCTATTTGTCGTTAATTATCAACTGCCTTATTATTTTGCAGAAATATTTATGCAAATTTTTGGCAATCCGAGCATCGCTTTCAAATCTATAATGAGTATTACATTTATGCTGAGTGCAGTTTTTGCATTTTTAGTTTTTAGAAACTTTTCTTCAAACATTGCAAGTCTTACAGGTGCCATAGTCTTCAGCTATTTGCCATATCGTTTTGCCAATATATATCAGCGGGGCTCATTGGGTGAGTCGGTTGCAATTATGTTTGTGCCGTTAGTGATTTTAGCTATACACAAAGTTAACCGTTGTACTAAATTCAGCATCGTTTTGTTGACGCTGTCGATTTTTGGCTTAATTACGTCGCACACTATAATTTTTTTAATATTTTTGCCTTTTTTTATCTTATACCCAATTTGTATTTTAAAATTTAAAAAAAGAATGATCGCAAGACTGATAATTGCCACTATTTGGGGTGTTTTACTCTCTTCTTTTCAACTACTACCGTTAATTTTTGAAAAAAAATACATGGTATTTGATCAGAATTTGCTAGGTTTATTTGATGATCACTTTATTAGTATCCCACAGCTACTTCGTATTCCAATGGAAGGTATTAATATTGGAACACCTATTCAAGTCGGCATTACATCAATTCTGATATTTTTCTTAAGCACTGTCTTTTTGATCTTTAAAAGAAATTCACAAACCGCATTTTATTCTGAGCGAAAAAACTCCGGCATTAATGCCGGAGGTGAAACGAATTTTGAGCGAAGATCAGAGAACCACAGCCTTCAGGCCGTGGGAATCTATTTATTCTTAGCTTTAATTTCATTCTTCTTTGTCACCAAATTCTCAATATTTTTTTGGGAAAATTTTACAATACTTGCTTATGTTTTATATCCCTGGAGATTTCTTTCGGTGATTGTGACAGCAATAGCTTTTTTGACAGTAATTTTAGTTGATAATTTAAAATTGAAAAAATTATTAGCAGTTTTAATTATTTTCTTGTCTGTTTATACGTCTCGTCATTACTTTTTAAAACCTACACAGCTCAAACACAATCCACCAACAGCTACTTTGACTACCCAAAGTGAATTTGACAGTATTTGGGTGACTGAAAAAACATTTAATGCTCGGCCAATAGTAACAAACACATCAGATGCGATAATTTCTAACTTTATTAATTCGCCGTTTTCTATATCTTTCAAAACAAATACGAAAGCGCCCACAAAGTTTACAGTTAGAAAAATGTACTTTCCGGGATGGCAAGTAAAAGTTAATGGCAAAAACCATTCAATAGAAATTATAGACGGATTAATATCATTCGATCTGCTATCTGGTAGTTGGCAGATAGAAGTGAAATTTTCGGAAAGCCCTTTAAGAAGAACTGCAAACTTAATAACGGTACTTTCATTTGCAGTCCTTATTTTTATTTTTGTAAAAAGGCCAAAATTATTACAGCCTTAACAAATGTTCTATACATCAGATTTAGTCACACAATATATTCCTTGGTACTATTTGGTAACTGGCAGTATTAAAGCTTTTAATCTTCCGCATTGGATTAACTATATTTATGAAACAGGATACCCACTCTTAGCACAAGGAGAAACGGGAGTTTTATCACCGATAAATTTGTTAATATTATTTTTTTTGCCTTTTTCAATTTCTGTTAATTTCCTATACGTCGTTTATGCTGCAATCGCAATTTCCGGAATGTTTCTCTTTTTAAGAAACAATAATTTAGACCGGTTACCAAGTTTATTCGGTGCGTTGATATTCATCCTTTCAGGATTTTTTTTAAGCAGATATTTTCAGCCGTCCTTAATTTTTACAGCGGCATTTTTACCTTGGGGTTTTCTGATAATAAAAAAGTCATTAACAGATAAAAGACTCTTAACAATTCTTGCTCCTTTAATTTACTTGCAAGTTACTGCGGGTCATCTACAGATCGTTTTCATAAGTATTATCGCTTACATATTCTATGCAATATTAGCTATATTTTTTAATAAACACAGCTTCACCGCATTAATTAAACTGCTGATAGTGCTTGTAATCGGTATTTTGCTTTCAAGCATCCAGCTTCTGCCATCTGCAAAACTTTTCCAATTGTCTGACAGGAAAAATTGGGATAAAAATATAATCTTCAGTTATTCACTGCCTCCTTCCCATCTGGTCACATACGTTGACCCAAATGCATTTGGTGTTTCTCAGCCTGGAGATGATTTAGGATTTAGACAATTCGGAGGAGGGTTTTGGGAAATTAACATTACTATCTGGACATTACCCCTTGTTTTGTCGCTTATTCCGGCATTACTAATAATCTTAAAAAAGATCTCCAACAAAGATTTAATAAGAACGATAATAATATTTTATCTGCTCTGGTTAGGTTTTACCCTATTAAGTTTTGGGGGATTTTTTAAGCCTAATCTTATTTTTGCCAAAATTTCTGATTACCCATTCAGGGCACCTGCTAGATTCATGCTAGTATCTACATTTTCCTTGTCCGTTCTGGCCGCAGTGGGGTTTTCCGAGATAAGCAAATTAGTTACAAAAAAAGTAACCATTTTGATCTTCATTTTGATTTTCATTGTTACTCTGTTTCAGATTACCGGTCAGCTTAAAAATTATTTTGTTTTTAAAAATACGGATTTTATAATCCAGGATTTAAAATATTCTATCGAATCAAATAATTTACGGAGCCCTTTAATTTTTGATAGGTATAAAATAGAAAAATTTTCCGAAGAGGAACTTGAATGGATGTTTAGAAGAGAGTTTTATAAAGGAGCTGTGTTATCTCTAATAAGTTCAGGAGTTTTGGTATTTTGGTGGAAAAAGGAAAGATAGAATTAAGCAATCTCACCTTTCACAACTTTCAAAAGCAGTGAAACAATATTGATAGTTTTTTCCCCAAAAAAATCAATCTCGTCAGGCTTGAAACACTAATATTTTTCAACTCTTCTAAACAAATATGTATCTCCCGAAGATACTATTGGTTTATATAAGTTACTTACAACTAAGTGTTTCACTAAGGCTTTAGTTGATTCTAAATTCTCTGTGTAAAAATTCCAATCGTTTTGCCCTGAATGTAGATCAATAATAATATATTCAGCATTATTTACTTTGGGTAAAAGATAAATTTCCCGCCTATGGGAAAGGTGGGGCAAAAGGTTATTTTGGGCGGCAACCGATGCATTTTGAGGTATTTTTGTTAAAACTACACTTGTGTTGTCCATCCAAGACTTATGTTTATAGAATTCTGGATTTAATATAAGTTTTAATGGGGAATTTAATACGGAGTTTGTAAACAGGTGAGTGACAAGTAGTAGCACGGTTACAATTATTACAGCATATTTCAAGTGTCTTAATTGACCCAGAACAATTTTGGTAGCAAATATTGTTGAAATTGACATTAAAACTGCAAGCTCAGCACTATAATGAAAAAATAATGTCCAACGGATAGGGTGCAATTGATCTAAAAAGCGCGAAGCAAACTGATATAAAATAGCGGGTAAAAGAGGTAAATAAATAAGGGGCATAAGCCCAAATGAGAAAAATGACCAAAAAAGCGTCTGTGTTTTCTGGTATGGGAAGAAGAAATTATTAATCGCCAGATGAGGATTAGAAAGATATTCAAGCATAGCAGTTTCTAAAGTATCTCCTTTTTGTAAAAAAGATTCGTAGCCCCCCTGTCCTAAAGCAGGCATTATTACTCTGACAGCCAAGATTGACCAAAATAATGAAATAATTGTAGTCATGGTCGCAACTTTTACATCTCTTTTTATCAAGAAGATATAAATGCCAAGTGTCGAAAGTAGAAAACCGACGTGTTCACGGACGGAAAGACTTAAGAAAAGGAATAAAAAGTAAAAATTCCACTTTCGCTTTATTAAAAAATAAAATAACCACGCAAGAAAAAAAGGCAACATGGACATTTCATGAAAGTCATAAACACTGGCGGACTGTATCCCAATAAAATCTAAGTAAATTAAAGAAACAACAACTGCCATAATTCGAGGAAGATTCTGACGGGCGATCAGCCATATTGGAAAAACTGAGGCAGATAGAAACACCGCCTGAAATAACAAAATTACCCTTTCATTGTCTGTAAAAAAGTAAAGCAATGATAAAGGAATCATGATCGGCCGGAACCTATCGGCTAAATCTAATAAGTTAGTTATAGTTGAGTGCGGTTTTTCAAGTTGGCTATATAACCAAAGTGCTTGATCATAAATGCTAAAGTCAATGCCTTGAGATTGAAAATGATTATGGCGAATAACTGCAAGGGCACTATACAGAAAGGCAAAGGAGATAAAGAGAAAAGCTATAAACCAGAAATCTATTTTAACCTTGAGAAATTCAATATCCCCAATTGATTTGATTATGTTTTTATTTTTGCTTCGCGAAAACCGTGGCTTATTAATCCTCGGATGAAGCGATGGGAAAACATACTTCCGAGAAAGTTCGTAACTGACACTAGAGCCGAATAGTTTGCTAGCTGAGAACCGAGAGTTCTTAACCCTCGGAAGTTTATTTTTCCTCACAACTTTCAAAAGCAGTGAAACAATATTGATAGTTCTTTCCCCCAAACCAAAAATCAATAGCTTTTCCTGTACCTAGTGAAATATATGCATCTTCTGAAGTTGAAATATAATTATCGTTAAAAATTATCATAGATTCTTCAGGTATATTCGAATTTTCGATTTCATGAATATATTTTTCGGATAAATCACTTCTTTTTATGACCCAATGATCTTGATAAGTTTTCCTTACATTTAAAAAAGATAAAAGCAAAAATATCAACAAAAAAGCAATTGTGTTAGTTAACCTTAATTTGGATAAAGAAATACTAATTAACAAAGCTAGGCCAAAAACTGAAATGTTCATATAATGAGGTGATAAATTGGAAATTAAAACAAAAGGGAACAAGCCAAGAATTATTAGAGATAAAGCAAAAATGATAACTCGATGGTCGCTCCTATATTTCAATCCTCTTGCTATATTTATGGCGGTAAACAGTAATAAGCCCAATAATGCTATCGAAACGATTAAATCGCCCGAAACCTCAGCAAATCCCGCAACCCTCAGAAGATAATATTTCGTATTTGTAAATATCTGTGGCCATATATTAATTTGATAAGAGTCGTAAGTTGATTTAGGAGTTAGAAATAAAAGTCGAATTAATGCAAAAATAGTAGCAGCCATAAGTAATCTGCCTGTAAACAAGTTAATAATTTTCCTGTCTCTAAATAAAAATTGATAAATTACAAACAGACCGAATCCTGCAATCATTGCTTCAGATGCTAATAGAGATAACAGAAATGAAAATATTGATGCCCTTTTCTTTTCTTGAAGGTATAAAAGGAATGAAAGTAGGAGAAAGAAAAACCCGATAGTTGTTGCAGATCCCGAAATCCAAAAAAGTGTCACAAAATGCGCGGGGTGAACAGCATAAATAAATGATGAAATAAAAGCGACTCTTATGTTCTTTGTTAAATCTTTGACAATTTTAAATATTAAAAAGGCCACTCCTGCATGAATTAAAAGAGTAAAAAAATGGTAAGCGGAGTAATTTTTGTAGAAAATATTGCCTGCGATTAAGAAATACAGATTGTGCATCGGCCGCCAATGTGTTACTTCAGGAGAGCCAATGGCGCTTTTAACATCGATGATTAAACTATTTTGAGAAAAGTGATTAATAAGAATGAAATCATCCTGGACGAAAAAAACCATTAGAGATTTATAAAAGACCGCAACTCCCAAGAGGAATAAAAAGAAGAACATTAAAAAATTATTTGTTAGTGTGGTTTTAATCTTCACGCAAACTATATAATAACTCCATGCCTAAATTATTAAAACTACTTCTAATATCAGCCTTTTTCAATGCTCTTAGCTGGACAGTTTTAATTCCTATCTGGCAATACCCGGATGAACAAGCCCATTTTGCTCAGGTACAAAATAGAGCTGAGGCGGGTGGTATTATATATCCTCCATTTGACACCTCAATGGAAATCATTTTAACCGAAGAAGCACTCGGCACATACAGAGACGGGTTTGGTAATAATAAGTATACTTATCACCCGGAGTTTAATATTGAATATTCAAATTCCCGAGCCGGGTTAGTTGAAGAATCATTAAGAAATCTTCCTCTCTCTGTAAGGACCGAGTATATAAAGAAAGAAGCAACCCTGAATCCTCCTTTATATTACTCGATAGGTTCGTATTTTTATAAAGCTGTAAATTCCGAAAGCATATTTGAAAGGGTTTTTGCACTACGGTTATTTTCGGTAATCTTATTTATGCTTCTAATATTAACTGCATACAAAACTTCTCAGATTCTTTTCAAAAAAAATAATTATTTACAATACTCTCTCACGGCACTAGTGGCATTTATGCCAATGCTAGTTTTTTCATCAACCGGCATATTACCTGACCCATTAACAAATCTCCTTTTTTCGTTAACTATTTTAATCTCACTATTAATAATAGAAAAAGGTATCAAATTTAAATACTTATTTTTTGCGATTCTTATAATAATTGCCGGAAGTTTAACCCGCCAGCAGTTTTTAATTGCTTTGCCGATATTTATATCAGCAATTATTTTTAGTTTCTTTATAAAAAGAAGCTTAAAACAATTAGCATTATTATCTTTCTTTATATTAATTATTATTATGTTGGGGTTTACTCTTCCTTCATTATGGTACATAAAACAAATTTCGTTGCCTGAGGTAGGGCAGATAGATTTAAAGCTATTCTTTGCTAATGATTTCCTGAATTATTTAAAAACTTTTGCTCTCGAAACTTATAACCGGACTTTTGCATGGTATTGGGGTGTTTACAGGTGGCTTTCCCTAACCCTTCCTCCAATTATTTACCTCATAATTAAATCAATAGTTTTACTCGGTTTTATAGGGATAATTATAAAAATTATTAAAGATATAGCAAAAGGAAATATAAAAAAGGATATCTACTTTTATTTCTTAATAACAGCCTCACTGATTTATATAGCAATCATTGTTATCTGGGATTACTATTTTAGGTTAGGCCATGGTTTTTCATTCGGGATCCAGGGGCGTTACCTTTTCCCTCTTATAATCGCCCATTTGTCACTGCTGATAATTGGCCTTAAAACGGTTCTCGAAACTGTATACGGTAAATATGCAGATATTGGAATTTATCTGGTTGTCCTTTTAATGATGGTGTTTAATTTATACACGTTGTTTTTCGTATCGGGGTCGTATTATGATACTTCATCCATTGGTAATTTAATAAATCAAGCCAGCCAATATAAAGCGCAATTTGTTAAAGGAAACATTATTATTTTTTTAATTAGCGCGAACATTTCAGCCCAGTTATTGTTTGCATACAGCCTTGCTAAAAATGCTTTTAAAAAGAATTTTCAAAATTAGGATTAAAAATTATTATCAGTACGCAGCTATTTCTATACTTATTCTATTTGCCTTAGTACAGTTTTTGTTAATTCTTAGGCACAAATCCCTTTATCTTTCCGACAGTTACTTTTACCAGCATATTTATTATGAAATGAAAGGCGATTCTTTTAGTGAAGCAAGAAGCAAAATATTGGCTCAAGTAGAATTTGAAAAAGCGGATGAGATTTCGCGCAACTTTTATATAAATGAAGAATCTTACAAAAACTCGCTAAGCTTTTTTAAAAAACGACCGCTGTATCCATTGTCAGCGGTATTAGTATCATTCTTCGTTAAAAATGAATATATTTCGTTTTTGATACCGGTTTTGGTAGCTTATTTAGGCTCGATTATCATTTCAAATTTCTTTTTCCAAAAATCGCTTAATTTTGAGTCTTCGATTATTGCAACATCGTTGGTTGTGGCCTTTTATCCATTTTTAGATTGGTCTACTTATTTTTTAACAGACACAATTGGATTTTTCTTTTGGATGATGCAGCTTTTACTTGTCTATTTTTTTCTGCAAAAGAAAAACAATATATTTTTATTATTGTTTATAGCAAGTTTGATAATTTCACTTCTATTAAGAGAACAAAGCGTATTAATGGTGCCGTTTTTGATAATAATGGCGTTTTCGACTTTAATAGTTAAGGAATTCAAGTCGCTTAAGAAAAGTGCAATGCAGCTTTTAAGTTTTTCTAGTGTTATAGTTTTTGTCTATTTTGTCTTGTCTTTTGCATTAGGCCAAAGGACCTTATTGGATACAATAGTCTACACAATGAATGAATACGGATTTTATTCCAATAATTACGTGCTTAACGAAATTTTAAGATATCAAAAAGAAAAAATCTTAGAAGCCCATATTGTTTTTGCCAGAGACTTGGTAAGGCACCATTGGTGGTTTCTTTTGACATTTTTATCTTTCATTGGAATATTCAAAGCAATTTTTATTAAAAAGAGAATATCTTTGATTGGATTATTACTATTGTCTTCGGCAGTCGCTTCTTACATAGCTATTTACCTGTATCCTGTTTTAAGCTACAGATTCTTTTTCCCAGTTCTAATCACAGTAGTATATTTTTCAATAAAATTTCTAGAAGACTATGCTAGTCTTGGAGTAAAAACAAATGAAAGCAATAGAAGAAATAGGAATTAAAAAGACATTTAGTTTTGCTGCGTTCAGCGTGATTGAGATTATCTATTTTTTAATGATTTTTCCTCCATTCAGAAAAATTTTATTGCAGATTTTTGGTACCGAAATTGGCAAAAATTCTGTAATTATGAATGTTAAATTTTTCAATTGGCACCACCTCGGGCTTAAAGGACTAAAAGTAGGGAAAGAGTGTTTTATTGGTGACGATGTTCTGATTGATCTTTACGACCAAGTCATTTTAGAAGATCAAGTAACGATTGCACAGCGGGTCAATATCCTGACTCACTTAAATGTGGGATATAGGAACCATCCTCTTCAAAAGTTTTTCCCAAAGTTCTCAAAACCGGTAGTTTTTAAAAGAGGGTCGGTAGTTGGTGCGGCATCGACAATTCTCCCCGGGGTAGTGGTTGGCGAAGAATCATTTATAGCAGCAGGGTCCGTAGTTACAAAAAATGTTCAAAGAAGGACACTAGTTGCTGGAGTTCCCGCTAAAGTAATTAGGAAAATAAAGTAAATGTCCCTTTACGATTTTCTAAGGAAAACTATTCTGCCTCTTGACGAAATTGACGAGTACTTGCCACAAAAAGGATTAATTTTTGATTTAGGATGTGGTGAGGGTGTTATAGCAAAGTACATTGCAAAAAATAAAAAAAGAATAGTTATTGGCATCGACAATGACTTAAAAAGATTACCGATCGAAAACGAAGTTAATTTGATTTTTTTAAAAAAAGATATAACTAAATCTAATATTCCCAAAGCCAACGGTTATGTCTTATCCGATGTTTTGCATCACCTTAAAATATCTGACCAAAAAAAACTTATCAAAAAAGCCCACTCCAGCTTAAGAGCCAATGGCATACTGCTTATAAAAGAAATAGACACTAAAGAATTCACTAGGTCAAAGCTTTCAAGACTTTGGGATTATCTACTTTATCCTAAAGATAAAATTTATTATTGGAATTCTAAAGCTCTAATAACATATTTAAATTCATTAGGATTTAAAGTAAGAATGGAAAGATCAGCACGTCTGTTTCCAGGCTCAACGAACCTCTTCATCGCCCAAAAATGATTCATAAGATTAAAAGTTTCTGGCCAATTCTAGTAATATTATTACTTGCTTTTCTACTTAGAATATACAAACTAGAAGAACTTTTTTATTTCACTTACGACGAATCCGTCCCCGCTTTTGTAGGAAGAAGGATTCTGCTCTGGCAACATGTTCCATTAATCGGGGGAGTTAGCCCATTTGGAGTTCATCTGACTCCTTATTTTTATTGGTTTTTATCAACAGTTTTAGCGTTAGGGAAACTTAATCCAATAGCCTGGGGTTGGGTCGGTGCGGCATTTGCCATGCTTACCACTATCATGATGTATGTTGTAGGCACTAAATTTGCCAACAAAAAAGTAGGAAGTACCGCTGCAATTTTCTGGGCATTTTCTTATTTAACTAATGTTTACGACCGTCATCTATGGGCGCTTTACCCAGGTCCTCTTCTTTCTTTATTAGTTCTTTTTTCTTTGTACAAAATAAAGAAGGGTAGTGAGAATTTTATATTTGTGTTAAGTCTCGCAATTATAATTGGTGTTAGCGCAGACCCTTCCAATCTAGTTTTTGTAGTTCTCACAATTATTGTATTTGCTGTTTATAAATTGCCTGTTAGTAAGAAAACATTGATTTCAATAGGTATTTTTTTAATTTCATTTTTGCCATTGGTATTTTTTGACTTGCGACATAATTTTGCAAATTCAAGGCCCTTTTTAGAGTTTTGGCAACAAGGAAGAAATAATCCTGGATTTTCATTGGATAGTTTTTCCGAAAACATACTTATTTTCCCTCAAGCATTCACAAGGTTAATCTACGCATTTTCAGATAATGAGGTTGCGAAGCAATATTCATATTGTAGTGCGTATGTAACAGAAAAATACAACGCGATACCATTCCCTTTGGTTTTGGCATCATTGTTCCTATTATCGGGTTTTTTAATCTGGGCTTTCACAAATAAAAATAAAACAGATTGGAAATTCGTTGCTTTATTAACGATTATTTATTTTGCAGGAATTCAAGTTTACGGAACAGTTTTTCAGGCTGATATTTTTGAACATTATCTAACCGGTTTGTTTGCTGTTTTTTTACTAATCTTTGCAAAGGTTGTAAGTATTTTCCCTAAAAAAATATGGTTGGTAATTCTTGCTATTTTTGTTTCGGCCAATCTTTATAAACTATCCACCGCTAAAAACAGTCATGGGCTGGTTTACAAAAGACAAGCTATTGAATTTGTTATGCAAAATGTTGGAAAAAATGATTTCTCTTTAGAATCACACTCTACCTGCTGGCGACTTTCCGGCTATCGTTACTTATTCGCAGTATTTGGTGAAGAGCCAGTAAAGAGCTACGTTGATCCAAATTTTGGATACTTATACGGAACTACTCCAATTGCAGAGGAACATCCGGAGACTGTCGTCGCAATAGTTACTCATGATTTTACCCAAGAAACGGATGAGTTTTATCGGCGTTACGCTTTATTAAAATCTCATGAAGTTAAAAATGATTTATTCGGTAATATAGAGGTAATTATTATGGATAACTCGACTGGTTGGTTTGACAGAGGTTTTTAGGAATAGAAACGCACAAAATTGTATACTTCCTATTGAATGTTTTCCTTAATAAAAAATTTAATACTTACAGATACTGGCAAAGATGCTGTTATAGTCTCTATTGGAACTTTTATCAATATTGTAGCTGGCGGATTATTTTTTATTCTTACCCCTAGAATTTTAGGTCCTGAGGATTATGGTTTATTTTCTACAGTAATTGCAACTGGGTTAATGGCTGCCTCAATAGCCAATTTCGGGATAGATACAGGAATTTTAAAATTTGCAAAACTTGGTTCAAGTGACTTTAATAAAATATTATCCCTTGCATTTAAATCGTACATTTTTCTAGGGTTTCTCGTTACTTTAATTGGAATCATTTTTGCCCATTTTTTGGCTTCCTTTTTAGACCAACCACAAATTACTGCTTTATTGAGAATAGCTTTCTTTGGAAATATGTTTATACTGCTTACGAATTTTTACGTAGCATCCCTCCAGGCAAGACACCAGTTTGCCAAAGCCTCTATTGTTAACATCGTTTCTAATGTTTCTAGATTAACTGTCTTGGCACTTTCTGCATATTTTTTTACTGTCGGGCTCTATTTTTTAACTATTATTTTCTTTTCTGCAACTCTTGTCTCTGCGATAGCAGGAAAATTCTTAATGCCGTTTAAGTATGAGAAAAACAATAAAGCAGATCTTTTGAATTTCCACAAATTCAATGTTTGGATTGCACTGTCTTTGATAATTTCAACGGTTCCGTACGAAAATTATCTGCTTTTAAAAATAGCAGGGCCAATTCAAACTGGCTTTTATGCTGCGCCGTTTAAAGTCTTGTCTTTTGCGCATCAATTTGGAGGAAATTTAACAAGAGTGTTTGCCTCAAGATTTTCATCATTTGAAACGAACCAAAAAGCAGTAAATTATGCCTTTAAGGCAGCATTGCCGGTAAGTATTTTTATAGCAGTTCTTGTTTTTCTTATAATAATATCAGCTCCAATCATTCATATTATATTCGGTGCCAATTTTGAAGATTCGGTAATTGTGTTTAGGATACTTACAGCAGGCTTTATTTTTTTCATCGCATCAACTATACCAAGTTCAATAATTCTTTATCATTTTGGCAAATCAAAAATTTCATTTTTAATAACCGTTATTCGTTATCTTGCTTTTGTCGTTTTGCTACTTTTACTTGTGCCAAGTATACAAGCAACAGGTGCGGCAATTGCTTTCAGCTCTAGTGAGTTTTTGTCTTTTATTTTAATGACAGCTTATTTAATTTATCAAATAAAATCTTCTCGAACCTCCAAAGATTTATGAGTATTTACCTTTCTGTTATCGTGACTTGCTATAACGAGGAATTTAGGTTTGGAGATGGATTTAAGCACTATTTTTCTTATTTAAAAAAAACAACCAGGAGCTGCTATTTGTAGATGTCGGATCTAACGACAAGACGAAAAATCATAAATAGATATGCAAAATTAAGCAGAAAATGAAGCTACCGACAAATTTTAATCATGATTAATATTTTAATCATATCTTTCTTACTTATTGTGCACTCAATACTTCTTGTAAACACCCTCTTTACTCTTTGGCCCGAGATGACTGTCTACCCGTATCTTCTTAACAATAAATACTTGCTCTATAAAGATATAATAAATCCATATCCTCCCTCCCTGACTATTTTACTGGCCCAAATCGGTAAAGTTTTCGGCTATCTGCCGTTTCCGTATGAGGTTTTAACTTGGGCCACAATTTTAATAACAGATACCTTAATTTTTAAAATTGCCAAAGAAATTACAAAAAAATCCTTATTGGCATTTCTCTGTACATTATTTTTTGTTTTTTTATCCGTGCCTTTTGGTGTTAATGGTCTCTGGTTTGACTTAATTCAAACGCCACTAGTTTTAATGTCATTCTATTATTTTTTTGACTATTTAAACACTGGGGGTTTTAAGAAATTACTGCTGTCATTCCTTTATATAACAGTTGCTTTTTTTATTAAACAACAAGCCGCTTGGTTAGCCTTTTGGTTTTTGATTTACTTGTTTTTAACACTAAAAAATAAACATGATTTGAATTTAAAGAATATTTTTTTACTAGCTACACCTTTTTTAATATTATCAACCTTACACCTAATATATTTTTCAATTATAGGATTGTTTGATGAATTCTATTTTTGGGTTATTGATTTCCCTATTTTGCAATCATTAAATTCTGCCGGCTATGTTCAAATTCCAACACTAAAACAAATGGCAGTGGTTGTTTCATTATTTACCCTATCCATTCCTGTGTTAAAGTCTAAAGACCTTAGATTGAGAACAATACCAATCACAGCTTTGTTTTTGCTACTTTTCGCATATCCCAGATTCGACTATTTTCACCTGATTCCCTCAATTGCAGTTCTTTCATTATCGTTCAGCGTATCCCTACGACTTTTTCTAAAAGAGCAATTATTAACAAAATTTTTCTACTTAGCGGCAGTAGTTTTCCTATTAACGTTTTCGGCAAGAGTGTACCAATTAAATTGGGGACATAATGTTAGATTTTTTGAACCTGAAATTTTTACTGCTGCCAAATATTTATCAGAAAATATCCACGCGGATAACTTAGTTTACATCCAAAACGGTCCTGATCAACTTTTGCCGCTTGCAAAAAGGTTGCCTCCAAAGCCCTGGGTAGATGAGTTGCCTTGGTATTTAGAAATAGGAAATGTCCAACAAAGAGTTTTAAACGGCATAGAAAAAGAAAATCCAGCTTTCATAGTTTATAAGCCATACTCTCGGGGTGAAAGATATGCATTGGGGGTTTATAGGCCACAAAAAATATCTGATTTCCTAGACAATAACTATTACAATTCAGTTCAAATCTCACAGGACTTATGGTTAAAGACCAAAAACTAAAATTAGATCTCTTTTTGTTTACAATAATAATTTTTGTCTTAATGTTCTTCTTGCCATTTTTATTATATCCAACAATTTTGACCCAAAAAGACAATGATCTGGGCAGATATTTACCCATTTTTAATTTTGTGAAAAACTCTGTAATCGATTATAAGATTTTACCGCTTTGGCGCAGCGAGCAAATGATGGGCGAAACTTTAATTGGAAATGCCTTATTCCCAATTGCTTATCCTCTTAATGTTATCTTACTAATTTTTCCAATAGACCTTGCGAGTGTTATTTATTATTTAGCTCATTTTTTAATAGCAGCTTTTTCTACCTATTTTTTAGCAAGATCTTTTTCCTTCAATAAATATTCTTCTATGGGGACTGCGATTTTTTATATTTTTTCGACAAAAATGCTGCTTCATTTGTCTGCAGGTCACATAACAATGGTTGCTGCTTTTGCTTATTTCCCTCTTAGCTTTTTAACAATCAGAAAAGTACTTGAAAACCAGGAATTTAAATGGGTAATCGTAGGATCCCTATCAAATGCCTTTATCCTAATTCTTTATCCAACAATTTTTTATTATTCAACCCTTTTTTTGTTTTTTTACGTTCTATACAAGTTACCGATATTTAAAAAAGGTAAAAAAATACTTGTTTTTAAAAAATTAACTTTAGTTGCTTTAATGTTTGCGGTAACTTTTGGTTTATCAGCTCTACAGCTGTTACCTGAATTGGAATTCGGACCGTTTTCTACACGGTCAATGCTCATGCTTCGAGACGTTGCTCTACCTTTATGGAACTTGGAAAAATTTTTAAAAAGTCTGATCTTCCCCTTTATAGACCTTGATATTTTTGACCACGAGGCTCTTCTTTATTTAGGATTTGTTCCTACTCTTTTGGCAACTTTGAGTTTTTTTTATTTACCAAGACTAAAAAAATTAATTCTTGGATTTTTTGGCGTTTTAACGTTAATGTTTGTCGCTGGACTTTCGACGCCAGTTTTCGAATTGGCTTATGACTTTCTTCCTTATCTTAAGTACTCGCGAGTAACGACCAGGCTTTGGTTCGTTGTAGCACTTATTGTCGCTCTACTTGCGGGCAACACTCTTAATAAAATTAAAAGTAAACCCCTAATTTATCTCCTAGTCGGCATCTTCATAATTGAATCGTTCTATATCGGTTATAAAAAAATATTAAATGTAAGCGATCTAGATTTCAAAAATCAGGAGATTTATCAGTTTTTAGCAAAAGATAAAGATCTTTTCAGAGTCTATTGCACAACATATTGCTTTAATCCTCAACTCGTCCAGAAGCACAATTTGCAGATTTTACATGGTGAAACACCAATTCAAGACAAAAAATTTGTTGACTTTTTGCAAGAGGCTGGAAATTATTCATATGAAAAATTTGCAGTTATTTTCCCTCCATATCAAGCATGGCAGGTAGAAACACCTCCTGTGCCCAATGCAGCGTTGTTGGGTTTGGCAAACGTTAAGTATGTTGCATCAACCTACAAACTTGAAAATAATAATTTTGTGACTGTAGGCAAATTTGACAATGTCTATCTTTACCAGAATCGTCTTTACAAGAGCAGAGTCTTTTTTAAAAACTCTGAAGAAAATATAACAATTGAAAAATATTCTCCAAACAGAATTATTGTAAAATTTAAAAAATCCGATGTTTCTCGAGAAATGGTTTTTTCTGAAAAATACTACCCAGGCTGGTTCGTGTACATGAATAACAAGAAATACAAAGCAGAGCTTGAAGAACCGATTTTTAGAAAAATTGATGTTCTACCTGCTACAGACAGACTTGAAATGGTTTACGCGCCCGAAAGTTTTAAAACAGGCAGAATGATAACACTTGGAACAATCTGCTTTTTAATCATCTACTTTTTAAAAAATAACAAAATATGGCGAAAGTAGCATTTTTAAGCTTTTATAGCGGGATTGTCGACAGGGGAGTAGAAACATTCGTATACGAATTATCAAGACGCTTTAAGCTAGGAAATAAAATTACGATTTTTCAGGTAGGACCTCCTGTTTATCAAGAAGGAATAAGAGTTCGGCAGATCGCTGCAAAAGCAGAGGCACCGAAATCCTCAAAGGGTATTTTGGGGAAACTTTACTT
>Ga0209541_10006701_pt1 | contig 19547 bp, 20 predicted proteins | sample RifCSPlowO2_01_FD_184027 | JGI IMG/M metagenome (GOLD analysis project Ga0209541, IMG submission 184027) | Groundwater microbial communities from Rifle, Colorado - Rifle CSP2_plank lowO2_0.1 (SPAdes) (version 2) | ecosystem: Environmental > Aquatic > Deep subsurface > Groundwater | place... | reverse complement strand
CCTTTCCGGCCGGACGAGCTCGGTCAGGAGCCAAAAGGAAGTGGAATTAGCCACGACTCGCATAAGCGCCGGCGAATCCCAAATATTATTATTATAAAGGGCGATCGGCTGAAAACTTGTACGCAAAGGATTCGGATGAGTCAAATATTGAAAGCTAAGCGCCGCGAAATATTGCCGGTGGACGATCGTATCAATGTCAAAGCAAGAAACAATAATATCTCGATAGGGGATATTGGCTTGATCAATGAATTCTTGCGCTTGATGTCCCGCCCAATGAATATTGGCGCCTTTGGCCGCCACTTCGCCCGGGACATTTTTCGGATGGACAGTAATCATTAATTTGTAAAAATAATCGCTGTATTTTTCAGATATTTGGCCGGCAATATTTTTAAAATTTTCTTCATCTCTTTCTTCGCCCGCCAAAACCACAATCATTTTTTTTAGAGGATATCTTGATTTAATCAGCGCTTCAAGCGTCCCGTCTATTATTTCATAGTCCTCTTTGTAGGTCGGCAAAACAATCAAGTGGTGTATTTTTTTCCAATCGGGCAAATCCCGCAATCTGTTCAGCCAGTCTATCCTAATGTTTTCTTTTAGCCGTTTGTACGATGTCAGAAGGTAAACTAAAAGATAAAAAATCCGCAGCATCCAATAAAGATCGAAAGCGATGATAAAAATGATGGCCCAATACGGTCGGATAAACGACAAAATTATCACGACCGCGAAAGTAGTCCAAATAAGAATTCCCGGAATATATTCCAGCCGGCGATAACGCCTTTTTTCTTCCGCGGTTAATCCTTTGATAATCATATCAAAATCGCTCCAATAATATCTTTATGTCCGTTCAAAAATGAAACGGCATCAATTTCCCGGCGTCCTTCCAATTGGACTATTTCGGGAACGATCAGGTCTTTTTCGGCCGCAATGGCAAAAGCCCGGCCAGACGGTACGACAGTGCCGGGCTTGTAAATTTGCGGCGATTCCGCTTTGCCGGCTTTTAATATATTGATCCTCAAAGAGCGTGTGTCCGACGACGGCTTCCAAAAAGTATGCGCTTTAGGCCAAAGATGGTAAGCGCGGATTTGCCGATCAATTTCATTGGCCGATTTCGCCCAATTCAACGCCGCGTCTTCCGATTTTATCAATTTAGTAAATGTGGCTATGGAATGATCTTGCGTTTTCGGCTTAATGCGCTCAAAACAATACTCCGGAAGTGTTTTTAAGAGAAGATTTGCCGAATATTCCGATAAAATTTTCTGTAATTCATTGTATGTTTCCGATCCGGATAGATTAATTTTTTCCTGCGCTACGATCGGCCCGTGATCTATTTCTTCGTCCATTTGGATTATCGTAACGGCGGTTTCCAAAACTCCGGACAAAATCGCCGCGTGGATAGGCGATGGTCCGCGGAAAAACGGAAGGAGCGACGGATGAATATTAAGACTTCCTAATTTAGGAATCTCCAAAGCGCTTTTAGGGATTATTTTTCCGTAGGCGGCTGAAATAAATAAGTCCGGATTATAATTTCTCAATAAATTTTTAGACTCCTCTGTTTTTAGCGTCTCTGGCTGAATAATTTCAATGGATAGAGCTTCGGCCGCAACCTTTATCGGCGGAGGCATCATAGTTTTTTTTCGGCCAGCGATCGCATCCGGTTGGGTGACAATCAAGCTCGGCTTAAAGGGCGAATCGGCGAGTTTATTTAAAATCGGTACGGCAAAATGCGATGTGCCAAAAAAAATTATTTTTACATTATTCATAATATTGATTTAACTATTTTACCCCGATTTCGTCCAGCAGTTTTTTCCCTTCGGTAATTTTTGTCGCGCGATCTATAAATAGTACTCCATTGATATGATCAATTTCGTGCTGAAGCACGCGCGCGAAAAATTTGTCGGCCTTAATACGGATAATTTCGCCGTTTTCATTTTGCGCTTCCACTTCAACGGATGTAAAACGCGGCACTATTCCATACACGCCGGCCACGGACAGGCAGCCTTCCTCGCCTGATTCTTTTTTCTTTGAAGTTTTAAGAAGTTTTGGATTATACAAAGCTATCGGACCATCATCAGTATCAACAATTATTACTTGCACTCCCTCGTTGATTTGCGGAGCGGCTATTCCTACACCTCTTTTTTCTTTCATCGTTTCGATCATTTCCGCAACAAGCTTTTTCGCTTCACCGGTGCCGGTTTTTTCAAATTTTTCCGATTTGCGGCGCAATACAAGCGCCGGTTCTTGAATTACGATTTTTGGCATATTGTTTTTAGATTTCCGCCCAAGGCGTGCTCCCGAGGCGCATCCGCCTCTGGCGGAGATAGGCCTTAGGTCTAAAAGAGATTATTATAATAGATTTTCCGGATTTTTGTCAATAATCCAATCATTGGGAATTTGTTTAACGATTTTTAAAAAAGCGCTATTTTCTTTCGCTCGCAAAATTATATGAGTCCGGAAACGGCCGCGTATCAACGGATTAGCCGGACGGATCGGGCCTAAAATTTCAATATCTGTTTCCAGCGCCAAATCATTATTTTTATCAATCCAGGCATTGGCGGAGCTTTCCGCCGTTTCGTATTTTTTATTTTGAATAATAAGCTTCAAAATAACGCAAAACGGCGGATAATTTGACGACCGGCGCGATTCCAATTCTTGTTGTAAAAAATCCGCGCGGTTTCTTTGCCAGATGGTAAAAACTTTATGATCCGGCGCCATAGTTTGAATAAATAAATCAGTTTTCGGAGCTAAAGACATCAGATCGCATAAAAGCTGGCCGAATCGCTCGGCGGATCGAAATTGGGGCGAAAAAAGCGCGCCATCAGTTGAAATCATTCCAATTAGTCCAATATTGGAAAAATCCAAACAGTCTATGGCATACGGCGTGCCGATAATAATTCCCGGATGGCTGTCGGACTTTTTTACATTCGTTTGCGGCTCTTTTACTATCTGCCGAATTTGCGCATCAGGAAATAATTTGATTGCCGCCTCATAAATTTTTTTAATTCCGGCGCCTCGATATTTTAAGCGAGTCCCCTGGCAGGATGGACAAAATGGCGTGCCAGCCTGTTTGAGTCCGCACCGAAAACAAATAAGCGCCTCATCTATCTTCCGCTCATTGACGATGCTTAGAGGAACGGCGCAATTGGGGCAGGTGGGCGACCAGCCGCAATCCGCGCAAACCAGCATTGCCGATTCTCCGCGGCGGCCGGCTAAAATAAAAACCGACTTTCCATTTTCCAGATTGTCTTTTATGGCACTCTCCATCTCAAAATGAAAAGGATAAGTAGTGTTCCAAGATTCAAAATTCCGCGTATCAAGAATTTTGATTCTATCCTCTGGCTGATTAAAACCATCTCCGCTTATAAATTTTATTTTTTTATCTTGCGCTGAATAAAATCTCTCAATGGAAGGGAGCGGGGAGGTATATAATATTTTTATAAGCTTATCGCGCTTTTGCAGGAATTCCGCCGCATCAATCGGATGATAGCGCGGATTCGGCTCTTCTTGCCGGTGATCCGGCGATTCCTCGCGATCAATAATTATCGCGGAAAGATTGGCAAACGGCGCGAAAAGCGCCGGCCGCGTTCCCAGAATTACTTTAGCTTCATTATTCTTTATGCGCCAAAAAGCATTCTGCAAGACGCTTTGCTTGATTCCGGTTGACTGATATATTTCAGTATGTTTTTTGATTTTATCCGTCAAATTATCGTAGAATCGGCGCAAAAGAGCCAATCGGGGGAAAAGAATCAGCAGCTGACTTTTGCCCTTGGAAAATTCAGCTGCGATTTTATTATATTCCTTTAAAAGATTCTCTCGATTATCATATTGAACCAAAAGCGATTGATTTTTAAGCCAAGGATGTTTAATTGCTTGGAACTTGAAACTTGAAACTTGAAACTTTTTGTTTGCGTTTGATAGGTTATTAAAAAATGATTTGGAAGTAAACGGGAAAAACATTTTAATGATTATTGATCGGGCGGTGGCGTAATTTTCCGCCATCCAATAAAAAAGATCGATCTGCTCCTCAGTTAAAGATTTTTCAATGATGACTTTATTTATCGCGCGCAGCTTATTGGCCGATATATGGCTTGCATTCTTAATCCCGGCCGCAAATCCCAAAATATTTCTTTTCCTGAACGGAACAGAAACAATAGAGCCGGCGCTCAAGCCGACTTCCAAGTTTTTTGGGATGATATAATCAAACGCCTCCATTGTCCGCGGCAGGCGAATAAAAGGAATTACTTCGGCAATCATAAAATTATTGGATGATGTCAATCATTTCTCCGGTTTCATGCAAATCCAGCACTTTGTCCGTTGTCCAGATTATATTTTTCCATTTATAGCCAAGCGCCGTGAAGGCTTCTCGATTGGCAATCGGCCTCTTTTGACTATTTGAAATCACATAAACGCTGCGATTAAGCGATTCCGGATCTTTGGTAGCGATAATTTCTCCATCACGAAATTTGACTGGCTCTCCCTTTTTGTAAAGCTCGAGCTCTTCAATGGAGCTTTGCATAATAGGCCGGCCGGAAAATCGCGACATCATTATATCTTTTGACCAAATCGGGCTTTTTATGCCGTTTTCCACATACCAAACGCCTTTGGTTTCCGGATCTCTCAATAGCGCGCCTTGCGGATAAGCTTTTTCAAGAGTGATCGGGGAGCCTTTCGGGTACCATTTTACATCGTCTTCGTCTCCGTCAATCAGCTCCTCGGGATTGAATCCAAGATTTCTGAAAACATCGCGCGAGGCGATAGGATGCTTTACATTGTCCACTAATAAATAAATTCCGCCGGTCGGCATTTTGATAAGCGAGTAATTTGAATATTTAATAGGCGCGCCGATACTGTATTTTTCAAGATCCGTGGTCGTCGCCTTAATCACTTTATCCGAATCATAATTTGATAAAAACGCCGATTTGTTCAAAAATGGCCTGCGCTTGCCATTTTCAATGAGCCAAATGCCGGCTTGCCCGTCAACTTGAAGAAGCGTGCCATCCGGATAATTTTTAACAAACCATTGATTCCAGAATTTGGAAAAATTTTGATTGCCGTGCAGGTGCGGAGTATAATTGTAAAGATTGGCCGTGGCTTGATTTTTCATTGTTACGGAAACGCCGTCTATTATATGGGTCTGGCCGGCCTGATGGCGGAATTGCCCCGGATTGTCAAAATAATAGCGGAGGCGATTGGCCGCGGAATTAACTTGATTGACAAAACCTTTGTATTTTTGAATAGCCGGATCGCTTTTTGAGCAATCATCGCACACCGCGTAACCCATCGCCCAATCAAGCTGTCCCTGCGACGGGCTAGAGTCTTCAATCAGGCTTTGTTCTTTTTGCAAAGTCACCAAAAGAACTTTTGGGTTTATTTTTGCTGATACGCCGGCCGCGTGAATTATTTCCGACGCTTTTTTTACCACCGTGCCGGCGCCGTTCACCGCATCAAATACTAAATCTTTCAAAGCGCCGGCGCGCGAGGACAAAAATCGGTCAATCGTTGAGACCGAGATTGCCTTGCTGTCCTGCATATCGCGATCAGAAATTATATTGCCCAAATCCAAAGCGGCCTTGGCCTGACCGGATATCAGAAAAAAGAACAGGAAAATAAAAACGATTTTTTTAAGTGAATTCATAGAACATTATTATAGCACATAAAAGCGCTTGACAAAAATTTGTTTTCGGTGTATATTAGTATGTCTTTTGTTGTTTTACAAATTAACCAAAGAACACTTAACGCCCACGGGGCAAGGAGGAGAAATGCCAGAAGAATATGATCCATACAAAGAATATAAACTCTATGATGAGGAAGGAAAAGTCGAAGATCAGGAAATTGCCGAAGTCATGGCAAATATAGAAGATGCGTATCATAAAAAAACGCTCCGGTTTTTTCATGCCTCAAAAAATAAGATTAAGATGGGAGAAAAAGAAGGCGAAAAAAAGGGGTTGGAAATGATAAGTAGTAAGAATTTTAAGGTAGGAGAAAGGAGAATAGAAGATATAAAAAAGAGAATTTTTAACTTTGAGGTCAGTGCTGAGTATACGGAGAGGGACGGAGGTATCCCTCTCGGACCCGCTAAACCTTTAAGAGTCCGAAACGCATCATTTATCTTAGATGGAAAAAAATGGAATGTCCAATTTGAAATATCAGAAATTGGTTATTTCATGCGCTCCGTTGTTATTGATGGCCATAAAATCACCAAAGATTATACCAAAACCTGCCGTTGGTGGGAGAACTTTGCTATACATCGTAAATTTAGTGACCACATAGGATATCATTGCGGCCTCGCTGTATAGAATAATAAATAAGCATACAATTGACATTATGCTATATTGTTGATAGTCCATAGTCTAATTAATAACACGCCCACGGGGCAAGGAGGAAAATATGAAGCGTCTTAAAGTTCTTGAAATTAAGGATGATGGATTTTTTTATGATGAAAATGAAAAAAAAGTTGAAGCAATTTCTATTGGTTCACCATTTGTAATTTCATTTGAGTCTACAGGGAGAACGATGGAGGAGGATGAGAGTGTAATTATACACAGGGTCATGACTCAGGAATGGCGACTGGAAAAACAATGTACCGCGTATATATATGGCGAAAAAATGTACAATTTTTGGAATATCGGCGGCTTTCCGGAATACACCATGGTTGCGGTGCAAGGTTATAAAGTTGCAAAAAAAAGTAAAATGTTTTTTATAATTTTTAAGCTTAACAAAGCCGGAGTTGGATTAAACCAACCCCGGCCTATTTTTTTTAAAAAACTTAAAACTGTAATTTACTACGCCGGCAATGGAAATGATATCTTTTTTCCGTCCGAGTCTATCATTACAGTCGATCCGTCTTTGATTTTTCCTTCAATGATTTGCAAAGCGATTTCGTCAAGAATTTGCGATTGAATCAGCCGTTTCAGGGGCCTTGCGCCGTACAGCGGATCATAACCGGTTTTAGACAAAAATAATTTCGCCTTGGCAGTTATGTCTATTGCGATTTGCTTTTTCTCCAATCTTTTAGTCAGATTATCAATTTGCAGATCAACAATTTTTTCAATTTCTTTTTCAGCAAGCGGGTGAAATACCACGATATCGTCAATGCGATTGATAAATTCCGGACGAAGAGTTGAGCGTAAAATATCCGAACCGATATTTGAGGTCATTATCAAAATCGTATTTTTAAAATTCACAGTCCGGCCTTTGCCGTCGGTAAGGCGGCCTTCGTCAAAAACTTGCAAAAACAAATTCAAAACCTGCGGATGAGCTTTTTCTATTTCATCCAAAAGCACAACGCTGTAAGGATGCCGTCTGATATTTTCCGTCAATTGCCCGCCCTCTTCATAGCCGACATAACCGGGCGGAGAGCCGATCAATCGCGCCACAGAATGCGCTTCCATATATTCGGACATATCAATGCGGATGATGGCTTTTTCGTCGCTAAAAAGCTGTTCGGCCAAGGCTTTGGCGGTTTCTGTTTTGCCGACTCCGGTCGGCCCTAAAAATAAAAATGTTCCGATTGGCCGATTTTGCTCGGCAATTCCGGCGCGCGTGCGCCTAACGGCATTGGCCACGGCGGCCAGCGCTTCTTTTTGTCCGATCACGCGCTTGGCTAATTCGGATTCCAGATGCGCAAATTTGGCGATTTCGCTCTCCAGCATTTTGGAAACCGGTATGCTTGTCCAGCGCGCCACCACTTGCGCTATATCTTCAGCCGCCACTTCTTGTTTGAGAAGGCGGGAAGTTTTTTGCAGTTTTTCCAATTCCTTGTTTTGTTCGGAAAAAAGTTTTTCAGTGGCCGGAATTTCGCCGTATTTTAATTGCGCCGCTTTATCAAGGTCGCCATTGCGCACGGCTCGCTCTTCTTCAAAGCGCAATTTTTCAAGCTTGGCTTTAAACTCATTTGTTTTTTCAATTAAACCTTTTTCATTGCGCCATTGGAGTTCCAAAGTCTGCGCCTTAGCTTGAAGCTCGGCGAGCGATTTATCAATTGAATCAATTCTTTCTTTTGGGACGGTCTTATCTTTTTTAATCGCTGTTTTTTCAATTTCCAAACGAGTAATATCTCTTTTTAATCTGTCCAATTCCGCCGGCATGCTCTCCAGCTCGATTTTCAAACCGGAAGTCGCTTCATCGATCAGATCCACGGCTTTGTCCGGCAAAAAACGATCAGAAATATAGCGCGAGGAAAGCTCGGCCGCGGCGATTATCGCCTCATCGGTTATTTTCACGCCATGATGCAATTCGTATTTTTCCTTCAGCCCGCGCAAAATCGCGATCGTGTCTTCAAGCGACGGCTCGGAAACAAAAATCGGCTGAAAGCGCCTTTCCAGAGCCGGATCTTTTTCAATGTATTTGCGATACTCATTCATCGTTGTGGCGCCAACCGCGTGCAATTGACCTCGCGCCAGCATCGGTTTGAGCATATTGGACGCGTCCAAAGATCCTTCAGTCGCTCCCGCTCCAACGAGCGTGTGCATTTCGTCCATAAAAATTATTACATTGCCGGCTTGTTCGATCTCTTTTAGAACCGCTTTGAGCCGCTCTTCAAATTCGCCGCGAAATTTCGCTCCGGCCACAAGCATTCCCATGTCCAAAGAATAAACTTCGCGATTTTTCAATGTCTCCGGCACATCGCCCGATACAATGCGCTGGGTAAGACCTTCCACCAATGCCGTTTTCCCAACTCCGGCGTCGCCGACTAAAACCGGGTTATTTTTTGTCCGCCGCGAAAGCACTTGCATCATTCTCCTGATTTCATCATGCCGGCCGATCACCGGATCAAGCTTTCCTTTTCTGGCCTGTTCGGTCAGATTCACGCAATACTTTTCCAAGGCCTTATAAGCCGCTTCCGGAGCGGGGGAGTCAACCGGATTTTTTCTTAATTCTTTTAAAATTTCCTGAACGCGTGATTTTTCAACATTATGTTTTTTAAAAATATCTTGAATATCGGATTTTACTTCCAATAAGGCGATTAAAAAATGCTCAACTGAAATGTATTGATCTTTGAGGAAATCGGCGATTTTTTGCGCGCGGCTTAAAACATCATTCATTTGCGGGGTGAGGTAAATCTGTTCGCCAGAAAGTGCGGGCGTAATTTTCGGAAGCTTTGAAATAACCGCGTCAATATCATTTTTGAGCGCGCCTAAAGATACCTCCATTTTTTGAAGCAGGGGAGTGACAATGGTCGCATCTTGCTCCAAAAGCGCTTTTGCCAAATGCGCAACATCTACCGCGCTTTGCCCATTTTCCTGCGCGATTTTTTGAGCGTTCATCAAGGCATCTTGCGATTTATAAGTTAGTTTATTCGGATCCAACATAAGTAAAATAACTTAGAAAAATAATCACCTGAATAATATCATTTAGCACTCTCATCTGTCAAGTGCTAAATTGACAGAATGGATGATATTTGATAATATCATTTTATTTTTTAAATTGTCGTATATCAAACGATCGTCTCATATACGACATTTTATAATATTGATAGTAAAAATATTTTGAGTTATAATTCAGTTGTTAAAATTTTGATTAATCTCAAAAATATGCTCAAGATCGGCCACCGGGGAGCGAGGGGATACGCTCCGGAAAATACATTAAAATCATTTCAAAAAGCGATCGAGCTGGGCGTTGATGCCATTGAGCTTGATGTTCAACTATGCAAAAGCGGCGAGCTGATTGTGATGCACGATGATACAATAGACCGTACTACAGACGGTAGTGGTTTCATAAAAAAATTAAAACTCAAAGATTTGAAAAAACTTGACGCCGGAATGGGGGAGAGAATTCCGACCTTGGAGGAAGTATTGAGTTTAGTAGATCGGCGCGTGAAAGTGAATATTGAACTCAAAGGGCCGAAAACCGCTAAGCCGGTTTTAAAATTAATTGACGAATATATAAAAACCAAAGGATGGAATATTGATGATTTTATTATTTCCTCTTTTAGCCGCCGCGAACTTAAAAAAGCGCGAGCGATCAATCCCTTAATTCAAATTGGATTTTTGATTTCAAGATTTCGGCTTCTTGATCATTGGTGGATGGGATTTGCGAAAAAAATCAGAGCAGATTTTATCGGGCCGGGTTTAAAAATCACTTCAAAGCGATTTATCCGCAAAGCTCATAAACACGGATTACGGGTTTATGTATGGACTGTCAATGAGTCAACAGACATTGAAAGAATGCGGAAATGGGGAGCGGACGGCGTTTTCAGTAATTTTCCAGACCGATTAAACGGTTGACAAAAAGATTTTAAAAAAGTAATATTCAGTTACTTACAGTTCATTAAACAATCAATCTAAAGGGGGTGAAGAATGGTTCAAGATAAGAAAAAAGCCGCGTCAGTTGAAGCAATGTGCGTTTTGCGCCATACGCCGCCGATTTTGTGTCCGATTTGCAAGCTACCGACTTACCCTACTTGGGACGAGAATCATAAAGACGAATTTGGACAACGCTTATGGTTGCGCGCTTGCCCTAAGTGCGAAAAGGTGTTCACTCCGGAACCGGAGCTCAAACTCATTGAGGGATTACCCATCGTGCACGGTGGAACAAAATAAATTTAGGAACAAAATTTTGCGAGAGGTCTAGATTTTTTGACCTCTTTTTTATTAAATTATTTATCCGGCCAGAATAAACGCAATCGTACATTTAGCGATCGCAGAACATACGATTATTTCACTTGTTGTTTATATTTTTATTCTTCATCTTCGTTCTTTAATGGATGAAATTTTTTGTGCGTGCTTTCGGCGAATTTGTCCGAGGCGTGGACATAACGAGTGGTCGTGTCAAGCGATTCATGACCCAAAAGAACCTGAATCGCGGCCGGATTGGCACCCTGCTCGGCCAAATAAGTGGCAAAACCGTGGCGCAGAGAATGAGCGGAAGTTGGCACATTAATGCGCAACATCTCACGGTATCTTTTAATTTTTTCCTGGAGATAATTTGTTGAAATCGTTTTTTTCGCGTTTTGAACATTTCGGCCGCGATAGGGGATAAAAAGTCCGGGATGACTGTCTATGCGCAGATTTAGATACTCATTGAGACGAAGCTTCGCCCGGTCCGTCAGATACACGAATCTTTGTTTTTTGCCTTTTCCCGTAATAAATATTTTTCCGGTTTCGTCAATTTGGTTGCGCCTGAGATTAACTAACTCTGAAATGCGCATACCGGTTGAAAATAAAAGTTCCAGCATGGCGCGGTTGCGCACGGCAATTATTTTCTTTTTTTCAAATTTTGACGGCGACTCAATGAGCTTGACTAAATCTTCAAATTCGGCCACGCGCGCGTGCTTGCGTTCGTTTTTTATAAGTTTGATATTTTCCGGACCAATAGGCGTTTTATAGTCTAAATCAATTAAATATTTAAGATAGGTTCGCAAGGACGAAAGCATTCTATTTAAGGAATAACTTGACAGTCTGTTTACCTCATTAGCGCCGCCTTTGGCAGTTTTTCTGTCTATAGAATTAAGATATGCTTTATATAGATCAATATCGCGCTTGTTAAGATCATCAAACTTTTTTTTTACTTCTTCTCCAAGAAAGATGGTGAATACATCCAAATCACGCTCATAGTTATAAATAGTCTCGTCAGAGTAATTATTTACCCTAAGTGACAAGAGAAAATCATCTAAATATGGTAATTGGGCTTTTTCCATAAATATTGTTTAAATAACCGAGTGTAAGAGATATTATACTCAATTATATAATATCCGATAAAATGTGTCAAACACCCCTACTCTGCGGTTTTTTACGGCAAATACTCCAGCGGATTGACCGGGATGCCGTTGAGGCGGACTTCAAAGTGCAAATGCGGGCCGGTGGTGAGGCGGCCGGCGCCGGCTGTGCCCGGAAGACCGCCGCTGCGGCCAATGGTCTGGCCCTTTTGAACAATCTCGCCTTCCACAACACTTACGCCGCTCAAATGGCCGTATACGGTGGATAATCCATTCTCGTGAACGATTAGAACGAAATTATAAGCCGGATAAATTATTTTCCCGCTGGAATTTTTCATCCAGTCCAACTTTTTAGCGATTGCCACCACTCCCCCGTCCGCCGCTTTTATGGATGTCCCCTGCGGCGTGCCAATATCAATGGCCGGATGTTCAAAATACCGGCGATACACATAAGTCGGATCGTGAAAAGTCGCGGTCACTCTCCGTGATTCAATGGGCCAATCAATCACTCCCGTACCGGCTTTGGCAATCAGATCGGTGGAATCTTTATCGCCGGTATTTGAATTTTGCGCTTCTTTTTCTTTTTGCTCTTCCAGACGCTTGCGCACTGTCTCCGACATTGCGGCGATTTCCGAGCTTACCTGATCTTGTTCCGATTTTACATCCTGCACTAAATCCTGGAATTTTGATTCGTCATTTTGCGTTTGCTCAAGGATATCTTTTTTCGCGTCTTTTTGCGCCAATAGCGTATCCTTTTTCGTGGAAAAATCAATTTGCAAATTCCCTAAATCAGCAATCTTTACTTCCAGCTCCGATTTCTTTTCCTCCAAAGTGGTTTTTAAGTCTTTGACTTGTTGGACAGTGTCGGTGAGCTCGCCGTTTAATGAAATTAAAGAATGCGAATAATTATAATATTCGGAAAAAGAATTGTTTTGCAAAATTATGTCAAGAACGGATTTTTGGTCATTGCGATATAAAATCCGCAAAAGCTCTTCCAATGTATCTTTGTGTTCGGCGATTTTTTCTTCTTGAGCGCGTATGTCCAATTTTAAATTTTCAATTTCCAGGGTAGTCGCGTCAATCTCCTGCTGGAGCTTCTCAATTTCCAATTCAACCGCGTGGATCTCGTCATCTAAAATCGCGATGTGATTTTTCAAAGTAAGCGATTCGGTGCGTTTGGCCGTAATCGCTTGTTTGTATACTTCTATATCTTTGGTCAATTCATCTATTTTTGATTTTTTTTGCGTAATTTCTTCATTTAGCTTGCCGATGTCTTCCGGATCGGTATTAACCGCGCTGTCTTGAGTAGTCGCCGGATCAAATGCGTTAGTATTAGCATTAGTCGAATCAGCCTGTTGCGCAAACGCGGTCAAACTAAAAAAACTACCCGATAAACTTACAATAGCAAAGACGGCAAAAACAATTTTTACTCTAAAATTAGTTATTTTTTGTGATTTTTGTCTTAATTCTTGAAGCATGGCAATAATGTTATTATTTTTTGTATCAAATAATTATACCACAAATTTATTAAAATTTAAAGAACAGAAACTGCGCGGTTTATACGCTCCAGACATTTTTCTTTGCCTAAAATTTCCATAATTTCAAAAGCTCCAACACTCGCCTCTTTTCCGGTAAACGCGGCGCGCAAAGGCCAGAGCACTTCAATCGGCTTGAAATTATTTTGCTCGCAAAATTTATACCAAATATCTTTTAATTTGGCGGCTTCAAAATCAGTTTCGTTGATTGTTTTGAAAAATTCAATCGCTTTATTGAGAGCTTGCTTAGTGGTATCGCTATTTCCTTTTTTTGGAATAAGCAGCTTTTGATCAATCGGCGGTTCTTTGAAAAAATAATCAATGTGGCCGCTTATTTCTGAAATGGTTTGTATCCGCGCTTGCTCCAACGGAATTATTTTTTCCAATCTTGACAACTCTTCTTCGGACGGAGCCAGCACCATCAGGCTGGCCTCTTGCAAATAAGGAATGCATAATTCAATCAATTTATCAATTTTTAAATTTCTAATGTAATTGCCGTTAAGCCATTTCAATTTTTCAATATTGAAAACCGCGCCGCTTTTTTGAATCCTCTCTAAGGAAAATTGTTTTATTAAATCGGCGCGTGTAAAAATTTCTTGATCTGTCCCGGGATTCCATCCCAAGAGAGAAATGAAATTCACAATCGCGTCAGCCAAAAATCCTTGATTTTTATAATCATCAATGGAAGTGGCGCCGTGCCGCTTGGAGAGCTTGCTTTTATCCGGACCCAAAATCATCGGAATATGGGCGAATTGCGGAGGCGCTACTCTCAACGCTTCATAGACAAGAATTTGCTTGGGCGTATTTGACAAATGATCTTCTCCGCGAATGACATGGGATATTTTCATTTCAATGTCATCCGCCACATTTGAGAAAATAAAAATCGGAATGCCGTCGCTTTTTACCATTACAAAATCGCCGAAAAGAGATGAATCAAATTCCACTTGGCCGCGAATCAAATCGTTGACAATTATTTTCTTAGGCTCAATCGCGAAACGAATAACATGCGGCGTATTTAGCGCGATTAATTTTTCCGCCTCCGCCTTGCTCATCTTTTTGCACTTGCCCGAATAGCGCGGCGCTTTCCCCTCTTTCATAAGTACTTCCCTTTCTTTTTCCAATTCTTCCGATTTACAAAAGCAATGATACGCTTTATTTTCCGCCAGCAATTTTTGCGCGTATTTTTTATAAATATTCAGCCGTTCCATTTGGCGGTACGGTCCCATCGGTCCGCCGATATCCGGCCCCTCATCCCAATCAAGTCCCAGCCACTTCATTCCTTCAATTATATTATTTTCCGATTCAACAGTTGATCTTGAGCGATCCGTGTCCTCAATACGCAAAATAAAAGTCCCGCCGGTGTGCTTGGTAAAAAGATAATTAAAAAGCGCCGTGCGCGCGCTGCCAATGTGCAAAACACCTGTCGGCGACGGCGCAAACCGCACTCTGATGTTTAAATTATTATGGTTATTTTTCATATAATATAAATTTACCTCATTTTCTCCTTTAAAACAAGCAAGGGGAAAATAATGACCGCCCTAAAAATTCTGTTAAATCTTCGTGGCTGTTTAAAAAGCCGCCACAGCCATTCTAAGCCAAGTTTACGCATAAAAATAGGCGCACGGTTGACATTACCCGAAATATAGTCAAAGGCTCCGCCTACGCCCATAGCGGCCTTAATATTGGTCAATTTATGCAAATTGCGCGCGATCCATTTTTCCTGTTTTGGCGCGCCATAGGCCACGAAAACAACTTGCGCGTTAGTCCTGTTTATCGCGTTGGCTGTTTCCGTGTCCCCTGCTTCGCCGGCGTCTCCTTCAAAAAATCCGGCAATTTGCAGACTGGGAATATTGTTTTTTAATTTTTTGGCGCATTTTTTAGCGCTTCCATTTTTTCCTCCCAAAAGAAAAATCGGAACTTTAAGTTTAGCGAATTCTTCGCACAGTTCTTGCATAAAATCAGATCCGGTAATTCGCTGCGGAACAGGCATTCCCAGAAACCGCGCCGCCAATTGAATTCCCCGTCCGTCCGTGATTGATAAATCGGCATTTGTTAAAACTTGTCTGAATTCTTCGTCTTTTTGCGCCGCGGCAACAAATTCCGGATTGGGCGTTGCAATATAGCGCTTCTTGCCGTCTTTCAACCAATCGCAAACAATTCCCGCGGCTTGATGAATTCCTGCCAAATCAAAACGGACGCCAAGAATTTTGATGTTCGGCAGCGGATCGGACATATTATTTATTCGCGGTTAAGAACGCCTCGGCAAAATCTTCGTGCGGCGAGTAATGAATTGACAATTTTCCCTTGCGCGATTTTTTCAAATGCTTTCCGATTGTCACGGCCAATTCCTTGGTCAGCGTATTTACGATAATCTTGTCTTTAGTTAAATTTATTCCGGTTATTCTTTTAAGCGGATCACGATTGAACTCCAGTTTGGCGATATTTTTAATTTCATTTTGAATTTCTTTCGCTCTGGATTCAAAAATAGCGCGATCAATGGTCAAAACTCCTTCCACTATCCCCTCTTTTTCTTTTCGGCAAGCCGAGCAAAGGACAACGATCAATTGCCGTTTCTTTTTTTGCTCTTTTACCAGCGCTTCATTTTTCTGCCAACGGCCGCGATGCAGAATCAATCCGCACCGTTTGCAAAATTCATGATTCGGCTCCTTGGAGTCTTTGTTAGGTTTATGATGATGAGGCGGCTGTTTGATGTATGGCATAGTAATAATTTTAATTTATAATTTCTAAATTTTAAATTGGGAAATGCACTTTGATAATTCTGCAGTCTGCGTCCATGAGCATTGGCCGTCCGATTGTTTTTCACAGCGCGCGTTTTTGTAGCAGGCGTATTCCGGCCGGTATTCGCAGGTGGTGATAATGTCTTCGGCGTTTTTATCAACGCATAATTGTCCGCTGCATCCGGCGATTTTGCATTCAGGCGAAGCGATATTTGTATTATTATTGGCCGGTTTATTCGCGTTTGTATCTTCAACAAATGTCTTATCTCCGGCGCGGCACTGTCTGGGATACGATTCCATAATCGAAAATCCAAGCTTAGCGCATTGCTCAAAATCATTCACTTTGCCAACACTTTTGCGATTAATCAGATAAGCGGAAAAAAATGCGGCGGCGATTAAAATAATGATTATTGCCGCAATGATTGTAATTTTCTTATTCATAACAATTTATTTTTTAGCGTCCAGACAGCGTCTTTTATTCCCTGATTGAGATTAACCGCGCGAGCCAAAACAAACAAAAGATCGGATAGGCGATTTAGAAACTTAACAGGAATATCGCCGATATTTTCCTGTTGGGAAAGCTTTACGGCTATTCTTTCAGCTCGGCGGCACACTGTCCGCGCAATTTGCAAAGACGCGCCGCTTGGTCCGCCGCCCGGTAAAATAAATTGTTTCAGAGGCGGTAATTTTGCGTCATATTTATCAATAATTTTCTCCAGCCGCCTGACATCGCCTTCTGTAATGCGAGGAATTTTTCGGCCGATCTTGGCATCCCGCGGCGTTGCCAAATCCGATCCCAAAACAAAAAGGCTATTTTGCAATTCATTCAATACTCGTTCAATCTCCGAAGACGGTCTTTGCGCTCGCGCAAATCCAAGCACCGCGTTTAACTCGTCAACTGCGCCGTACGCCTCTACTCTTAAAGAGTCTTTGGCCACGCATTCGTTATTGAATAATCTGGTCATTCCCTTGTCGCCTTTTTTAGTATAAATTTTCATACTGCCTCACATTTATATTTGCGGCGTTTCTAAGATTTGTTTAAGCTTCGCAAGCGATTGTTTGAGATTGACCTGATGAATCCCGTCTACCACTACCGAGGCAAGCGTGGCTAAAGCGCCTTTAATTACCGTATGCTCTACTTCAATGGTCAATTTCGTGCTTTCGCCGGATGATTCAAATGCATATGTCCTAAAGCTGTCCGCGTCACCCCAAGTTTTTACCGCCCACTTTTTCAAAAATTCCAATTCCGTGACTTCGGCTTTGCCGCGGAATTCGGCGCCGATAAGATTGACATGCCAATCCCATTTTTGGCCGACTTTTGCCGTTTTTGGCGATATATTGGTTTGCTCAATAATTCCCGGAACAAATTTTGCGCCATTGGCCGGATCGGTGACATATTCAAATACTTTCTCAATCGCCGCGTTGATAATTATTGATTCTGTGATAGTGGCCATAAGTTTAAATATTTATTTTAATTTTAGCTTGCATTCTTAAGATTACCGCTATTTAATCTTAAACGGCCGCTTGTTGACCTCTTGCAGAATTCTAAGCGTCGCATGCACTGAAAGATTATCACTCGGTAAAAGTATTAACTTGTCGTCCAGTTGATTAAGCAGCGGACTTAAAAATTCATCGGCCCACGATGGAGATAATGTTAATACGCCGAAAAAATCTATTTCCAATTCTTCATCTTTGGAAAGCTCGCGCAAGGTCGGCAGTAATGCCTTAAAGGCCTCACTGCCTAATTCCCGCGATATCAATGTTTTGCCAAATTTTTCTAATTGTAATTTCATATATTTTTTTGGTTTTTAAAATGCATTAGAATTCTATTTTTGCTAAACATCCTCGCACTATACGCTGACCGCGCGTAACCCGAAATGCTTTATCTGAACCAATCATCCGCACCTCGGCATCGCCGCTCGTAAAAAACAAATCAATCGGCTGTTCAGTGACAACTTCTCGAACGAGTTTAAGCCCATTTCCGCGCTTTTCCGGCGCGCGCCCGGAAACAAATTCCGTAAATGCCACTTTTACCGCATCCACATGACTTGAAAGTTTTGGCCGAACTTGTTGCAATGTTTCTAAAATACCCAATCCTCTATCGGCAAGAACGATAATTCGTTTTTCAAGATCATAGCCGAAAAAAATTCCCGCTATGTCCGGCCATTTTCCTAAGTTATGAGCAAACGAATTATCGCCAATCTCCCCGGCAATTAAAACAATCAAAGAGTATAATTTTTCAAAGCCCGGCTTTTGCATAAGCGCATTTTGCATTTTCGTCAATCTCGCGTTAAAAATTGAGCTCGTTGGACAATAAAATACGCTGGGAAATTCAATGCCGTCTTGAATCCACTCTGACGCAAACTTAATAAGATCGCTTGCAAAAATCTCTAAATCTTTTTCACGATAATACCGATGAGTCCCGCCGCCCTTTTTAATTGCCGCTAATTTACCGCTTTCGTCCCAACGACGAAGCGTATTTTGAGAAACCCCAAGATATTCCGCGGCTTGACCAATTGTTAGTAATTTTTCTTCCATATTTATATGGTATCATATTATCTAAATCTACACAAGCGTCAACTAAATCTACCCAAAAACATATCAATCTACCCATTCCTTCAAGGCCGAACGCTGAATTTTAAAAAAAATTTAAGTTCGCCTGTCCGCCTCTGGGTATACCGTTTTTTTAGTTGCTTCATCAAAAATTCGGACTTCAATCAATTTTGTATCAGTAGAGCCTCCTAAGATAAATTCAAAAATACCTTTGCGATTTTTGACATACGGATCGCCATACAATTTTTGCACTTCTTCCGAAACCTTTTTTAGATTGTACGATTTTTTATGGTATGCTTCATACAGTCGTCCCCATTCAAGTCCGCACATCTCGCTTTCCACATCGGTAAATACACTAGAGATCCAATCTATAACACTGTTGAAATATTTTTTTAACTCATTGATATTTTTGTCATTGCGATGAATACTTCGGAGGCATAAATATAATTGCGTTGATACTCTGGCTGGATAGTTAATTTGCCGGACAAACCAAATAGCCCCTTGCCCTCCAGTTCGTTATAGACGAACCCTTCGCAAATATCTTTGACAGTAATGTTAGTTTTTAAAATTGTATTCATATTATTAAAATTTTTATTAATTTCTATCTTTTATTTTTTTTCTCCACCTTTTTCTCCAGCAATTTAATGTTTTCCAAATATGCTTTTTCAACGGGAGAAAGCGTTTTGGCTTGAAATTTTTTATACTCCGCTTCAGCTTTTTTCAGCGCTTCGGCATGACTCACGGATCCAGCCTCTGTCAAAACTTTTTTGTCAAAGACACTTATCAACTTATCAAGCTGGGCAATCCAATCTTTCATATACATTGGCTTATGTTCCATTACCCTCACTTCCGCCAAATCAAAAAATGCGGAGACGATATTATTCAACACTTTTAACTCTTTTTCATTAAGGTAATTTTTTGCAATAACAATATCTTTTTTACTTACCCCGCCATTTGAAAAACTCAGCAAACCCATAAATGGCTTACCGGCATTGGCTCTCTTAATTATAACTTCAGCAGCAGTATTCCCATGGGCAGCGTAGTGCAGTTTATTTTGTACGATTTTGA
>Ga0209541_10006696_pt1 | contig 19552 bp, 20 predicted proteins | sample RifCSPlowO2_01_FD_184027 | JGI IMG/M metagenome (GOLD analysis project Ga0209541, IMG submission 184027) | Groundwater microbial communities from Rifle, Colorado - Rifle CSP2_plank lowO2_0.1 (SPAdes) (version 2) | ecosystem: Environmental > Aquatic > Deep subsurface > Groundwater | place... | reverse complement strand
AAACTTTTATAATTCCCTTTCTCATCAAACAAAATGTCATTCCCAAAAATATTTTCTCTCGGTATTCCTAACTTCTGCCCAAAGTGAAAAAGGGCGCTGCTTATTCCCCCGGAGACAATATAGACCTTTTTACCCAAATATTGCAATCCCTCGATCACCTCTTTCGCATCCTCTACCAGTGATTCAGAATATTTATCTCCCAAATACAGTAAACTTTTCCGCGTCGGTCTGACCATCTCCAATCTTTTCTCATAAATACTCTCAAAAGGAAATAATCCTTCCATGGCTTTTTTTGTTAAGGCTGACACCTCTTCTTTTTTTCCTACCATTTCAGCTAAAACATCAATTCCTTCGATACCCGAAAGCGTGCTTTCGCAATCAAAAATTACAGCCTCAAAATCCCAGCCAGAGGCTGGTCCGCCTTTGGCGGAAAACTTCTTGGTTTCCCTCACTCTTTTTGTTTTTTGAAAAACTTGCGGATTAAGTAGATTGGAAGGCACCTTTCCTTCTAAATACTGGCAAATGCCTGAAACAACTTCTAAAACACTCTGTCTTTGAGATTCGATAGTGGAACCGGCAATATGGGGAGTGGCAATCACATTGGGTAATTCCAATAACTTGCTTTTTATAACTGGTTCTTTAGTAAAAACATCTACCGCAAATCCCAAGAGTTTTCCGGCAATAAGTGCCTCGTATACCGCCTTTTCATCTACTACTGCTCCCCTGCTGCAGTTTATAAGATAGGCGCCGTCTTTAAACAGTTTAATTGTAGCCATATTAACCATTTGTCTGGTTAAATAAGTTGACGGGACGTGCAATGTGACTATATCGCTTTCTTTAAGCAGCTCTTCAAAAGTTACCTTAGTAACATTCTTTGGCAGTCTGACATAAGGCTCGCAAACCAGCACTTTCATTCCAACTCCTATGGCAATTCTGGCCACTTCCTTCCCGACATTACCAAATCCAACAATCCCTAAGGTTTTGCCAAAAATTTGATTTCCAACGTATTTTTGCTTATTCCAAAGACCCTTTTTAAGATCATATGTTGCGGCAGGAATATGACGAAGCAGAGCAAACAGTAAGCCGATCGTGTGTTCAGCGGTTGCCCGGGCATTGCCGCGGGGAGCGTTGATGACTGCAATTTTTTGGGAAGTGGCAGCAAAAATATCGATATTGTCAACTCCGATTCCGCACCTGCCTATTATTTTTAACTTACCGAGCTTTTCAATAAGTTCTCCGGGAATTGCCGTTGAAGATCTTGTTAATATGCATTCATAACCCTTAATGATTTTAGACAAATCAGAAGGACTGATCCCGATTCTTTTCTCAATCTGAAAATATTTTTTCAGCGGTGCCAATCCGCTTTCATCTATCTTGTCTGTAATAAGTAGTCGCATTTTTACCATAATAAAACACCTCTCTTTCGAAAAGACGAGGTGCCTCGTGATACCACTTTTCTTTCCCCTCGAGTTACCTCTCGGGGCTTTGAAACTGCTTAATGCAAAAGCCAATTCAGTTTCCAATCTATAACGGGATCTCCCGGATCTTCTTACTTCCCGATTTAGTCGGGATTTTCGAAGTCAACTCTGCCGGGGGAAACTCCGGCATGATAACGTTTTTATTCGATTGCCTCTTAGTTTACCAATTATTTTCTGTCTGTCAATACTACGAATTACCTGACCCACCTGCACTTTTAGTTTAGATTGTTATTGTCATCCCGAGTCCGCCAGCTGGCGGATCGAGGGATCTTCCACACTTTAAGGATTATATACATTTCGGCCTTGAAATTAACCATCAGACCTATTAGAGAAGATCTCTCCACTTCCCCCGCTGAGCGGGGTCGGTCGAGATGACCGATAAATAGTATCAACTTTATACATTCTGTAAGGATTGATTCTTTTTACAGGAAAAACGGGCTGCGGCTCATTGAACAGTTAATTGAAGGAAATACGAGAAATACGAGGTGGCACCTCGCTAATTAATTAGGACGGAGAGGAGGATGCGCTGCACAAAGCAGACAATGTTTGTTTTATCGATTTCGACGCGAATGCCGAAATGATAAAACATTCATTTATTTACCTCTCCGGGAGGGGGCAATCATGGTTAGTTGTTACGGCGCTGGTGTAGCCAGAATCACTTTAAGGGTGTTTCTGACTGCTTCAGGATCGGCTATTGCTACAAACAGGTACATTGCTCCTGCAAATAGCAGCCCGGCAACTATCGGAAGTACGAAAATGCTAACTTCCGAGTCGAACATCAGGTAAAGCACGTACCCTATCCCGCGTTTGATTGTGTTCATGGAATCGTCTCCCTTTATTTGTTGCCCCCTCCTGTCAGCCTTCGTTTTGAGTAAAAGCTCACAGGAGAGGGCTACCCCTCTTCTTTTTCGCATCCTCCTCATTTTAATGTGCTTTTGGCGGAATAAAAAAACCCGCCGTGTAGCGGGTCATTAATCGAAGGATACGTGAATAACCGGCTACACCGCAGGTTTTTGCGGTGTACCGCCGTTATTGCTGTTTATGTCTTTAGTTGAGAAACGATGCGATATCATAGTTTATAAAGTATAACTGTTCATTTTTTACTTGTCAATCAGTGCCCATCTTGCATTCTTTTTCTTCCGCCGAATTCCTCAGATCCATTAAGTTTAATTGGTTTTGCCGACTTATTTTAAACAGATTAAGGGGAAATACAATGTTATAATAACCTTCATGGTATGACGAGTGAAGCGGCATTAGGCCCAAATAAATTACAAGATCCAGAAAGTAGAAAGTGGTTTGATACAACTATATCAATCAGGACAGCTGCGCAACTAAAACTTGCGTCAATACTTTCTCCCCAAAATAACGAACACCAACTTACATTTGCGGTAAACTCTTGCAGAAGCGCCCTTGATCTACTTCAAATTGATGCAGTTAATGAGTTTTTAGACGCCCTACCCGTTGATCCTAAAACACCAGATCTTTTACCTGGATTATATAGTATAAAAGACGGAATGGCTTCTTTAAGCAGTATACTTCCAGTGAACTTACATCTTCAATTTAATGAAAGAGAAGTTGTTTTTCTTCTTGTTTCTCAGCTGTTTAACAGAACCGATGAGATTGTCGAACAAACTCTAGCAAGAAAGGGTAAACTAGAAAGAGATGATTTATTGGAGTCGGTTTTAACCAAAGGTGTTATTTGTAAAGTCGGACAAGTTGAAGTTACACCCTTGGAATTGTTTGAACATATAAAAATGGTGGCGGAAAAATGGGGTCTTAATACATCTGATTGGGATGAAAGATTACAAACCATCATCACGGCTCAAAGAAAAGGCATGCTGTTAGTAAATAATTCAAGAGAAAGGGGGCAAATTACCTACACTGTTGGTGAAGCTCTAGACTATAGAAGAAATACAATAGGTAATTACGCCAAACTTCTTGCTGATATCGCCTATCAGGACGAACCAAGTCAAAAAAGATTCATCAGAAGAATGATGGAAATACAACGAAAGGACGACGAGCAGGATATATATTATGATCGAAATACACAGGTTAACCCGTATGTTGCTCTATTAAATGAGTTTGGTCTGCTTGATTCTTATAACTCATCATTCGCTGTACGACTGATGGTGACTGCTTCTCATTATACTAACTATATGTTTGCTCCCAGTCTACTTCCTTTTCTGCTTCTACATGGCAAACCTACTCATAACGAGAAAGATTTTAGAACTGAAATCGATAAACTACGAACTGGTTATTTGAAGCTCTAAGAAATTAATACTACTTATTCTCCTGCAGCCATTTGTCTGCATCAAGGGCGGCAATGCAACCAAAAGCGGCAGCGGTGATTGCCTGGCGGTAGCGGTAATCGTGGACGTCTCCGCCGACGAAGACTCCGGGAACACTGGTTGCGGAACGGTATTTCAAAAGCCCTCCTTCATCCTGGACTTCTTTCCTTACCACGTAACCTTTTTCATCTAGCTCAATCCCTTTAAATTTCTCTGTATTGGGTTTATGGCCGATAGCAATAAATACCCCGTCTGTTTTAAACTCGCTCTCCTCCCCTGTTTTTGTGTCTTTCAAAAATACACCGGTTACATGCTCTGTACCTAAATATTTCGTCACTGACTTATTCCACATCACTTTAATTTTCGGCTCCTTAAATACCCTATCCTGCATGGCTTTGGACGCCCGGAAAGCATCCCTTCTATGTATGATTGTTACCGATTTGGCAACTTTTGCCAAAACCAGAGCTTCTTCCATGGCACTATCCCCTCCTCCAACTATAACCGTTTCTTTTCCACGGAAGAAAAACGCGTCGCATACGGCACAAGTGGATACTCCACGTCCTCGAAGCTGCAACTCACCGGGAACATTAAGCCAGATGCTGTCTGCTCCTGTTGCGATAATCACAGATTTAGTCTCATAAACTTTGCCACCGGCTGTAATCTTGAAGGGCTTGGAGGAAAAATCACCCTGGGTAAATTCGGTATTCAGAAGTTCGCATCCTAACCGTTCTGTCTGCTTACGCATGTTCATCATCAAATCCGGTCCCTGGATACCTTCCGTAAATCCCGGGTAATTTTCAACCAGGGTAGTTAACATCAACTGTCCGCCCCAACGGGTACCGGATATAATCAGGGTTTTATAGCCTGCGCGTATAGAATAAATTCCTGCCGTCAAACCAGCGGGCCCTGAACCTAAAATAATAATGTCGTACATATTGGAAAAATTCGTCTCCAAAGGGTTTCGTATTACGCTTGTATTTTCTTAAACTCTTCAACCAACGTCTCTCTACTCTGCACCCCAATCATCTGTTTCACCACCTGCCCATCCTTAAATAGCAAAAGAGTAGGTATGCTCATTACCCCGTATTTTCCGGCTATAACAGGATTCTCATCCACGTTGAATTTTGCAATTTTTACTTTTCCTTCGTAATCTTTGGCTACTTCTTCCAAAATGGGATTTTGCATCTTACACGGTCCGCACCAAACTGCCCAGAAATCCACCAATACCGGTATCGTGGATTTCAAAACTTCACTGTCAAAACTCGCATCTGTCACGGTAATCTCTGGCATATATTAGCATTCTATCATATTTCTATTGCCGCTTTCATCACGTATTTAGCAACTTTTGAAACTACTCTCGGATCAAAAGGCTTGGGAATGATAAACTGCTCACACAGTGGAACATTTTTTTTGAAAAGTCCCGCTTTCGCATCCTTAGGATAGGCCTTCGAAAGAACCCTTCTTATATCATCCGGAATCCTTTCTTTTGAAAGATCATACAAAGCAGCAACAGCAGCCAATTTCATTTCAAGATTGATTTTTTTTGCTCGAGAGTCAAGGGTTCCTCTAAATATTCCGGGAAATCCCAAAACGTTATTTATCTGATTGTTAAAATCGCTTCTTCCCGTTGCCACAATTGCCGCGCCAAATCTATTAGCTTGATCCGGCATAATCTCAGGATTGGGGTTGGCCAGGGCAAAAATGATCGGCTTCTTACCCATGGATTTAATCATTTTACCGGTCAATATATTTGGAGCCGAAACGCCCACAAAAATATCCGCTCCGGCCATAGCATCCTCCAGCGTTCTTTTTGAAGTTCTGGCTGCATATTCCTCTTTATATTTATTCATTCCTTTTATTCTTCCCTTATAAATTACCCCATTTGTGTCAACCAAAATTATATTTCCTTTTCTTACACCTCCTGCCGTATAAAGCCTGGCACAGGCAATTCCCGCCGCTCCGGCGCCGTTTATGACGATTATAACTTCCTCAATTTTTTTACCGACTACATCGATACTACTCTTAATTCCGGCAAGGGAAATAACCGCTGTTCCGTGCTGATCATCATGAAACACCGGGATACTTAATCTTTTGCTTAACTCTTCTTCAATCTCAAAACATTCCGGAGCTTTGATGTCTTCCAGGTTTATCGCGCCGAAATTGTCTTCCAGGCTAGAAACTATATTTATAAAATTAATGCAGGACCCGTTGACATTAATAACCAGTGGAATACCGTTAATTCCTGCGAATTTTTTTAAAAGAACACACTTTCCTTCCATCACCGGAATGCTGGCCAAAGGCCCGATATTGCCCAGCCCCAAAACAGCCGTTCCGTCGGTAATTACTCCTACGGTATTACCACGGATAGTGTAATCGTAGGATTTTTCAGGATCTTTTTGTATCTCAAGACTTGGGAAAGCCACTCCCGGAGTATAGGCAAGGGATAATTCTTCTTGAGTATCACAATTCTTTGAGGAATTAACCGAGAGTTTTCCAGGAGGAGGTTTCTCGTGATAGTTAAGAGCTCTTTGCTTCAGATCTTTCATATACCTAGTCATGAATAATATCATAACAGTAGTAGAAATTCCTATTCTTCCTCCCCCTCCAGCCCGATTTGACAGGAAAATTTGCACTATCTATACACTCCCTGCCTGTGCGCCACGGAATAGATAACAACGGAAGTGTCTTTTACCTCATAAATAATCCTATACGGCCAGGCTCGAAGAGAACGCAAATCCTCCAACTCTCCCTTTAATTGCTTCCCAACAGTTGGATCTCTTGCTAACAACTCTAATTTCCTGATTATTTTTTTCACTTCAGTTTTGGGAAGTTTTTTCAGCTGTTTGACTGCTTGAGGTTTATATTCCAGCTTCATTTAGTTAGCCCTAAGGCTTTCAGAAGATTTTGATGTGAAACTGTTTTCTTTTCTTTTCTGGCTTCTCTTATTACTTTAATCTCATCTTTACTGCTAAGAATATCCAGAGTCTCCTGCCAGGCCTCAAGCTCTGATTTGTTTATAAGTACCACAGAATCCTCCGCACCCCTTAACGTAATCTCATAAGTCTTAAATCCACGACTTGCAGATTCAATCAAATTATATAGATTTTTCCTGGCCTCACTGGCTGTATAGGTAGTCATTTGATTCATGATTTAAGCGTACCATTAACCGTACGCTTTGTCAAGAAGATTAATTGTGTTATCATATTTGTATCATGGGTAATAAAATCTCTTTCCCGCTTATCGCAAGAATAATAATGTTGTTTGTCTGTCTTTTTCTAATTATTCTGGGAGTAAGGTTTGCGGGTAATCTAATTCTTGGTTCAAAAAGCATCTCTCCCACTCCAACTCTATTCCCCACACAACCTCCTGCTTTAACACCCACCGTAACAGAAATATTCTGCGGCGGCATTGCCGGTATCTCTTGTCCTGAAGGATTCACCTGTAAATTAGACGGTAACTACCCTGATGCTGGCGGTAAATGTATAAAAGTCAATTTATCTGAGCAAAAAACTTACTGTAAATCGCCTCGGCCTCAAGCCTGTACCGAAGAATGCCTTCTTCCCCCTCCCTATCTCTGCGGATCAAACGGCAAATCATACTGTACCAAATGCCAAGCCTGCGCGGACAAAAAGGTAGAATGGTATCAATTCCAGGATGAACCCTGTACCGATACGGGTTCAGGTCCGCGTCCGATGGGTGATGCAGCCTCTAAAAAAGAATGTTTGGAAAAAGGCGGCAAATGGCAACAATGGGGTTTGATTCCTCAAGAATACTGCCAGATTCCCTCTCAAGATGCCGGCAAACCCTGCACCGACGGCTCCCAGTGCGAATACGAATTATGTATGAGCCGGGAACAACGTACTCCAGGAGTTTGTGCCACCTATAGAAATGTATTCGGCTGTTATTCTATCGTAAGAAATGGCCAAACCGGCTCAGGCCTTTGTGTAGATTGATATTCTTTATTTATTCTTTACTTTTTCCCTAAGTATATTTACTATAAAGAATAATGGATAATAATCAACAAGTCATTGTTTCTCCCTCTCAGCAATCTTCTCCGATTATTCCCAAACCATCAAAATCTACTTTTCGTTTTTCTCTTTTACTTTTTGGTTCTATACTCTTGGTTTTCGGAGGGTTAGGAGGAACATATTTGGGAAGAAAGTATTATTTCCCAAAGCAACCTGTGTCAGATATAGGCACTACTACTACACCAATATCTCAATCAACCTCAATCTCGTTTAATAATATTTTATCTACTATTCCTACGTTCTCGACTCAACCATCAGCAATCTCTACCCAAAGTAATTCTAACACACTTTCCTATTTTGACACTTCCATGTGGAACACATATTCATTCAGATCCATATGGTAGATTTTCTATCAAATATCCTTATGAGTGGAATATATTACCTAAATGTAATCCAATATATAATGTATGCTTTACAAGCCCAGATTTTGTAAAAAATGTAAAAGGGCTTACTACTAGACCTACACAAAATGGTTATCTCATAACGATCAGATTTAATAAAGGAATCGAGTCACTCTATAATAGTTTTTGTAATGAAGGTTCGAACTCATGTCAAAAAGTCTCTCTCGGCCAATTCGTTGGTTGGAAAATATATAAAGAGTCTTTAAGATTAGTACTATCGGAAATTGATGTTTCCGATAAAATCAAGTATCAATTAGCGCTATTACTTTTTTAAACGATACAAACCCATTCGATAAGGAAAAAATTGAAAAAACTATTGACTTAATGATGTCATCGTTTGTGTATATCGAAAGTGATCCAAACGATAGTAATTACGCATGCAGGGTTTCAGAAATAGATGAAATCTCTATCGAAGAAATCAAAAATTGTGGCCAATTTGGGGTTGCTGTGTATAATTGCTGCGATATGGGAGATGCTATTCTCGATAAAAACAGTAACCTAATTATCAGTTGTGGCGGAATGTCTAATTATTCTGGGGAATGCGAAAAGTATTCATCTCAAAATAACCGTACTGTTACTAAATGCAGAAAGATCTAGAGAATCGGAATGTCACTCCGGGAGTGTAGGTAAGGATACTATTAACTACGAGGTTGCACCTTGTTTTGGAGCATCAAAACAACCTATCAGCTCTAATCTATACACAGTACATCAGGGGAGTCCCCATTTATTGGTAAAGTCGGGAAGAATATCTCTCCACTCACTCCATTCTCTAAGGGATGTAAATTACGGCCGCGGTAATTTTATGTATCCAAGTATATCTAAAAGGTAAATGAAGAAATAAACAGTGACTGAGAATCCAACAATAGTAAAGTTATACTTTGAGGACCCCATAATTTTCGTATTTATTAATACACACAGAGCGAAACCGACTACGAAAGTTACTTGGAGTAAACCTAACGTAACTAGTATGCCTGCCATTTCAAGAGAGGCTCCTCCCCTCAATAATATGCCTACAATACTAAATATTAACCACTGGAAGACATAAACACCCACTGCGTATGTAATGCTCAGCGTTATTCCGATAGCAAACAGTCTCACAAAACACCTCTTTCAATCACTACAACATGGATCCTTGTAACCTGTCAACTATCAAATAAAATTGATAGAAGGATAGCTAAGGGCTCGTCCATCAATAATCTGATAGGTATTGATGGTTACGGCCCTTTGGGATGTACCAGACGGTACAGCCCTTTGTTTACACTGTAAATCTATCACGATTTTCATGTGTACCGCTTCTCCATCTAAAATAGATATCATTTTATTAATGGATGCGGCCTAAGTATAGCTAACAAAGCTTTTTCTCTCGAACTAAAAATCTAAAGTATAATAAACTTCGAGATTTGAAGTTGGCTTTGTAACAATCCAATTTTAACTTATTATCAAAAGCAGAGCTAAAATTGACACAATCGGATACGAGATGAAACCGTATTTAGCAGAAACACGCCACTGGAGCTTGTCCTGCCAGCCGGGAAGTTTTAAACCTAACAGCATTAAAAGTTGTTCGAATGCATCCGGAAGTACACCCACTACCCCGCCGGCCAGATAATAATAATTATTAAACGTCAAGAATACCCAGATAATGCTGACTGCGGTTAACAGATAATCCAGACCCATAACCGTTAAAATCACATTTCTTCTTTTAGGTGGAAAGTTGAAAAATTCTTTTAAACTTATCCCGGGACGCAAACCAAAATCATTATGCGGAGTAAGATCAAGGAGAAAATGGGAAATAAACGCCAAGGGCAATCCAACTTCGGGATTGGGAAAGACTTTTAATATCGCCGCCCCGGTCAAAAAATGCGGAGCATATAACATAAAATCAGTATACAATATTTAGTTTTGCGCATCCTTGACAATCAATCCGTATTCATGCCATACTGAATCGACAACTTCATAGATTATGATACTTGATACTTGTAAAGAACAATATCTAGAACCAGGTAAATCAGTAGACCAAGCAACCGCTGATTTTAATAAAGAAAGAGAAAGTGGAAAACAATTGTTTGCCGCGCTTCGCGGATGGGGTAGACTGGCGAAAGAAAAAGGTTTGCAGTTAGGTAAACAGATCCCGCTCGGTCTCATTCAAGCCGGTAGAACAAAATACAACGATTTCCTTTCGGATACTCCAGAATCGACATTTGCTCAAGATGGACGCGGAATACTTGCGGGAGCACATGAAATTATTTTGACACAGAGTTATGGTGAAAAACCCCCGTTATATGTCATTGCATCTAATCCTAATCCATCTGATACTGAAATTCAAACTCCTGATAAAAGAGAGCTATTGGGCAATCACAGATACAGGAGTTCAATTTTGTTTTATACAGGAACCTGGCATAGATTCATTAGACCCTGGACAATTTATGGAAAAAGCAATTCGCCTTGATTCAGGTACATCTGATGCAAAACTCTACGGAAGCTTAATTCAACACGAGTTAGCTGGTATACTGGAGAACTTTATCAATACTGTTTCAGGATCAAACACGTTAAAGGTTACTGTTCCACCGCCACCCCAACACGTTTAATTATTTCCTTTCCGATCATTTTTGATATTTGTCCCGATGCTGTTCTCGATTTAATCGGGATTACAGCATCGTGGATCCCGCAGATCTGCGTATTGCAGATGTTGCGGGAATATTTTATAATATCCCCCTAGGGGGGATCTTATGTACAGACCAAAAAATACACAGGAAAGAATCCTGCATCGCTTAAAAATCTCTCTGGGTCATTTGAAGAAAGTCATCCAGATGGTGGAAAGTCATGATTACTGCATTGACGTTCTCCACCAGACTCAGGCTGTTCAAAAAGCCCTACAGGAAACCGACTCTCTTATACTTGAGAATCATTTAAATACCTGTGTTGTTTCGGCCATCAAAAAAGGACGTTCAAAAGAAGTTATTGAGGAAGTTATCAAAGTTTTGGATAGAAGTAGACAATAACATCAATTATGTCCCTAGATAAACTTATCGTCACATTAAGCGGAATTGTAGCCATTATATTTACCTATTGGTATTTTCTGGGAAAAAAAGAGGGGGAGAAAAATTCATGAAAACTCTTACGTTTCCTGTTTCCGGAATGCATTGCGCTTCATGTGTCAGTGTGATCGAAAGAGCACTTGGCAAACTGGAGGGTGTAAAAGAGGCAAACGTTAATTTAGCTACCGAACAGGCAACCGTAACCGTTGATGAGGCTCTGGTAAAAGATTCTCAACTGCAAACGGCGGTTGAATCCGTTGGCTATCAAGCTCATATCCAAGACATCACCCTCGATCAAGACACCCAAACTCTGCAAAAAGAAAACGAACTAAGAGCTTTGGGAAACCGGGCCATGATAAGTATTTATGTTGGCGTTATTCTACTTTGGGGTAGTTTCCCGGGACTTATGGAAACCGCTCCTCTCTTTTTCAAAGATATCTGGGTCCAGCTGATATTTGCCACTCCAGTGCAATTTTGGGCAGGCTACTCTTTTTATAAAGCTGCCATAACTTCTCTAAAACACAGAACCGCTAACATGGATACGTTGGTGGCCCTTGGCACCACGGTTGCTTATGGCTACTCTGTTTTTGTTGCTTTTTTTCCAAACGTTATAAAACAACTTGGAATTGATCCTGTGGCTTACTTTGACACCTCAACCGTCATCATCGCTTTGATACTTTTAGGCCGATTTCTTGAAGCCAAGGCAAAAGCCGGCACTTCTGAGGCCATTAAAAAATTAATAGGCCTGCAGGCAAAAACAGCACGAGTAATACGAAGTGGCAAAGAACTAGACATTCCCTTATCACAAGTAGTAGTTGGAGATATTATCCGTGTCCGGCCGGGTGAAAAAATTCCTATTGACGGAATTATAATTGAAGGACGTTCATCGATCGATGAGTCAATGGTAACTGGGGAAAGTATTCCCAAAGAGAAAGTTAAAGCGGATTTAGTCATAGGGGCCACGATCAATAAAACCGGCAGTTTTACTTTTAAGGCTACTAAAGTCGGGTCGGAAACTATGCTCTCACAAATTATCAAACTTGTTCAGCAAGCACAGGGAAGCAAAGCTCCAATTCAACGTATTGCTGATCTTATCTCTTCTTATTTTGTACCGATTGTCATTATGCTGGCAATTTTGACCTTTATCATCTGGTTTGATTTTGGTCCAAACCCGGCGTTTCTTTTTGCCATGCTCAATATGATTGCGGTTTTGATCATTGCCTGTCCCTGCGCTATGGGATTGGCTACTCCTACCGCAATCATGGTTGCCACCGGACTGGGAGCAGGGAGAGGGATTCTTATCAAGGATGCGCAGAGTCTGGAAACAGCTCATAAAATAAAAGCGCTCGTATTTGATAAAACCGGAACATTAACAATAGGTAAACCAAAAGTTACCGACTTTGCCATGACTGATAGTAAGGATCAAAAACAAATACTTTCTTTAATCTCCAATCTGGAAAAACATTCCGAACACTCTCTTGCTTCTGCCATCATTGATTTTATAGAGGCGGGTGGCGCGAGGGAACCGCTAATTAAGATAAAGGATATAGAAGCCATCGAAGGCCACGGAATCAAGGGAGTAATTAACGGAGAAACTGTTTTGGTCGGAAACCGCAAACTGATGGAAAAAGAAAAAGTCATAGGCGAAAGTCTGCTGGATAAAAAAGCAACCAAATGGTCAGAGGAAGCCAAAACCCTGGCTTATGTAGCTATAAACGGCAAAAACGTCGCCCTATTTGCTATCGCTGATACGCTTAAAAACGACGCCAAAGAGGCTGTGTCGGAACTTAAACGGATGGGAATTGATGTTTATATGATTACGGGAGACAACAAACAAACCGCACAAGCAATTGCTCAACAAGCCGGAATAGATTCCGATAAAGTTTTTGCCGAAGTCCTCCCTCAGGAAAAGGAAGAAAAAGTCAGATGGCTTAAGACGGGTGACGCGAGGGTTGCATTTGTCGGTGACGGCATCAACGACGCCCCGGCGTTAGCTTCCGCAGACGTAGGAATTGCCATGGGTTCTGGAACAGACATCGCCATTGAGTCGGCAGGAATTACCCTAATTAATAAAGAACTTCATTCAATAATCACGGCCATCAAACTCTCTAAGCAAACCATAAAAACAATTAAATTAAATCTTTTTTGGGCATTTTCATATAACGTTGTCTTAATTCCTGTTGCCGCAGGTTCACTCTACCCTTTTTGGGGCATACTTTTAAATCCTATTTTTGCCTCCCTGGCTATGGCATCCAGTTCAGTCTCAGTTGTCTCCAATTCATTATTATTAAAACGTTATAAAATATAAAGGAGGATCTATGAAAAAATTAGACAGCGAAAAGACTATTTTACTGGTTATTGGAGGAATCACACTATTGGTTGTAATAGCCATAGTCATATTTTCCTTTAATGAACAAAAACAAACAAAGGGTACTGCCGATGTTGTAACTTATACACAAAACCAAAGTGACAGACCAAAAGTGACAGTATCAGACAAATCTTACGATCTGGGAAAAATGAAGGTCAAAGATGAAAAAACGGCAGAATTTACACTGGAAAATACAGGAAATAAAACGCTGCAGCTTTATAAAATCAGTTCTTCCTGCGATTGTACGTTTGGACAAGTGGAAATAGAAGGTAATAAAAGCCCGGAATTCAGCATGCACGCCAGTGGCAGTTGGACGGGAAATATCGAACCGGGTAAAAAAGCCAAACTGTCGGTTATCTACCGCCCTTCAATCATGCCCGTATCTGGCATAGTAACGCGCGATGTTTACGTACAAACAAATGATCCGGAAAATCCTAAATTAACGTTTACGGTCAAAGCGGATGTGGAGTAATAATCTTTATCTTAATAACGGGTGACGCGAGAGAAGGATTTCCAAATGAAGCTTCACTGGCCTTGAGTCCGCCAGCTGGCGGACGATTTTGAAGCGTAGTTTGGAATACTCAAGCGGCAGGACCCGTAAATTCAATTATGAATTCTAATCTTTTTTTTGGAGTCTCTTTAACCGCTTCTTTCCTAGGCGGCATGGTGGCCCTTTTTGCACCTTGCTGTATCACTTTCCTTTTTCCCTCCTATCTTGGAACTATCTTTAAGGAACGGAGCCGGGTCGTTTTATTGACACTTGTTTTTGCTCTCGGTTTAGGATCGGTTCTGATCCCGGTTGCACTGGGAATGCGCATCATCGTTTCCCTTTTTGACCAGTTTCATACTACTACGTATTTATTTGGATCACTGCTTATGTTTCTAGTGGGACTTATGACCCTTTTTGAAGTCAAACTCATGCTTCCTCTACCCCACTACACTATGCCGCAAAAAACTACAATTATATCGACATTTTTACTTGGACTTTTCTCGGGCATTACCTCTTCATGCTGTGCTCCGGTTTTATTTGCTGCCATCACTCTATCTTCTCTAACTCCATCCCTTTTTACTGCCTTTGTAGTCTCATCGTTCTATGTCTTAGGTATTGTTTTTCCACTCTTTTTTCTTTCCCTCTTTTATGAAAAAATCACCAACCAGTATTTATATAAAATGAAGAAAAATATCGAAAAACCGCTTAAAATTCTGGCTGCGCTTACCTTTATGGTTTCTTCGGTCATTATTGCATATCTGGCTTTAACAGACAGAATTAAAATGGAACAGAATATGAGTTATGGAATAACACTTAGAACTTTTATCTATGAAGTTTCCTCAAGACTACAAAACCCTTTTCTTGATATAATGGTTCTTATCGGAATTATTATATTATTTAAAATTATGCTAAAGGAGGCAAAAAAATGACAGAAAAAGTGGATTCGTCTCATGATAAAAATAAATACCTATTGGGAATCCTAACCGGATTCCTGTTAACTTTACTGGTTCTCAAACTTGTCCCGGAACTTTTAACCAAATCACAAACTTCAAAAATATTCATACCTTTTTTGTCCCAAAAGCCCACTCCCACTCCGGATGCGAAGAGTCAGCAGGAAGAAATTACCAAAGCCATATTTCCTGACAAGCTTGATCTTGGTGTCTCATATGGGCAGACAATCGTTAATATGGTAAAAGGAGGTGCAATTGACAAGGAAAAATTCCTCGCTCTCTACGAAGCAAGAGGAGGTCTCAAAAGCGATGAAAAACAATTACTGGAAGCCGCTTCGGATACGCCAATAATTGTTACCCAACAGAATGCCAATCTGGTTTTAAATCTTCTCTGGCCACTGGGAATTGCTAACCAAACGAAAGTTCTTTCCGAAGGCCCGATGGGTACAGAGTATAAAAAGGATGTTGGTAACTTTGCTTCAACCGGCGGTTGGACTCTGGGAAAAATTGACGGCGGCAAGCTTTTTAATAGTTTACCAATTATTCCTCTGACACCGGATCAGGAAACAAAAGTCAAAGAGATTGCCCAAAATATTTACCGGCCTTGTTGTGGCAATAGCACCTACTTCCCGGACTGCAATCATGGGGCTGCCATGCTTGGTTTTATTGAACTGGCGGTGGCCCAGGGAATGTCAGAGGAGGAAATTTATAAAAAGGCTTTAGTCTTAAACTCTTATTGGTTCCCTTCAACCTATGCCGACCTTTATGTTTACTTTAGTAAAAAGAAGAATACACCCTGGAATAAAGTAGAGGCCAAAGTAGTCTTAGGGGCAACCTATTCAGGCGGTGCGGGTTACGGGAAAATTGCCAAACAGCTTCAGGATGAAGGATTACTGCCAAAAGTTGAAGGCGGTGGCGGCTGCGGGGTATAAATAAGTTTGACAAAAGACTGTTAATAATCAATACTAAATTAACAGTCAATTATGGAAAAGAAACCTGCTCACGGTAAGGTAAATTTAGGTACGGCTCATAAAAATAAAATATTTAATCTTTTCCCAACTCTGTTCATTCTTCTAATTCTTCTTATCATTGGTCTTATTTATATTAAAAACACCCAGATTCTGACAGGGAGAGCGACAAACCAGAATAGTTTCCTTTTAAGAAGCGCAGGCAATCCGGGAGAGACATGTAGCGGAGAGCTTATCAAAAATTCCACTAACGGATCTATAAATTATCTTTGCAGGGAAGATAGTGTATGTTACAGTAAAGCGAAGTTTGTAACAGATTCTAGAGGTATTACCTTGTATAAATCTGATAGTAATAGTGAGTTCATTCCAATTTATGCTGGGGCTAATAACCCGGCTATATGTTATTACAAATCAGCAACCGGACCATATGAGGAAAAATATAAAGAATTTACCTTTGATAATATTTGCGGTAAAGAGATTGGGTCTCCCTGTTGTCCTAAAAGCGACATACCGGCAAAAGACGTAAGAAAAGAATGTATACCGGGACTTGTCTGTGACAATTCAGCTCTTGCAAAACACCAATCTAGTCCATATAGTAATAAAGAGGCTTTTTACAACCCTTGGTATTACAGGTTACTAGATGCCAGAATACCTAATATAAGTAATGGACTTTGTATACCTTTTTCTCCTGCACCAACCTCAAGTTTGACTTGTGGCGAAACAGGTAATACGTGTTGTCCTGGATCATCCGTACAGGGATTTTGTGATAACCCATCCGATCAATGTCTATCTTGTAGTGCAGGAAATTGCCGAGATCAAAATCAAAATAATAAATGTCTTGGTCCGTCAGAAGTAGGCTATACTGCCTTTTACTACTGGACTCCTATAGATAAAGCTACAGATAAAGATATAGATATTATAATAGGCGCTGGCGCTTCTGATAGACAGAGATTAACAAAGAATTTATTTAATCAGCCTCTTACTCAAGAAACGATCAATCCGATATTTGTAGTAACGGCTGGTACAAAACTTAATATATATACCCATGATAATACTAAAACTAGAAGAAGTTATTATGTGAGATATTCTTGCAATGATCCGATAATAGGCTTTTCTGATATGCCTTATGATGGAGTAAATTTCAGTATCGAATGTGGACCGTATAAAGATAGTGATGTTGGACACAATTTTACCGTGACCATTCAGCTTTGGGAAACATCTTCATACTTTCCTATGCCCACCACCTCTCCGCCGATTACTTTTAGCAAAACGGTGAGAGTAATTCCTAGACCAACGCTTACTCCCCCACCATGGATTATCGTGAAATAATTTTCTGAATTAACTGATTGTTCCCTAACATCTGTAATTTGTATATAATAAAGATCCGGGAGTTTTTAATATGAATCTTTGGACCATTTTTATTACTGGTCTTTTTACTGGTGGACTTACCTGTCTGGCTGTTCAAGGCGGCTTACTGGCTACAACTATTGCCCAAAGGGAAGAAGAACGACTAAAAGAGAAAACTAGAACCGGCAATGCCCTGCCGATTTTTTCTTTCGTCGTTGCTAAAATTATTGCTTATACCCTTTTGGGCTTTCTTTTAGGCTGGTTTGGATCTGTTTTTGAACTTTCTTTAACAGCCAAGATCATCATGCAACTCTTAGTTGGAATTTTTATGATCGGAACCGCTTTCAGTTTGCTTGATGTTCATCCCGTTTTCCGCTATTTTTTAATCCAGCCTCCTAAATTCCTCACTCGACTTATAAGAAATCAAATGTCTCGGCCAAAGGCCGATCAGCCTCTGGCTGAAAAAAGCAGTGATTTTTTTGCCCCGGCAATCCTTGGAGCTTTTACCGTTCTAATCCCTTGCGGGACTACTCAAGCCATGATGGCTCTGGCCATTGCGACCGGAAATCCCCTACTAGGTGCAATAACTTTGTTTATCTTTACACTTGGCACTTCACCAATTTTTTTCGTTCTTGGATATTTTGCCACAAAACTGGGAATGGCCATACAACAAAAATTTCTGAAAATTGCCGCTTTCTCAATAATCTTGATAGCGACCTTAAACTTAAATGGAGCAATTGCCTTAACAGGAAGCCGGTTCACGATTGAAAATATCTGGGCCGAAGCATATTGTACTATTTTTACTTTTTGTAACAACAAAGTCCTTGCAGCCCAAACTCAGATCACGAATGTTGCGACCATTAATATTGAAAGCAATGGTTATTCTCCCAAAAATTTATCGGTCAAAGCCGGTTCTCCGGTCACTCTTCATTTAGTCAATCAAAATGCAGGAGGATGTACTCAGGTCTTTACCATTCCTTCACTCGGAATTCAAAAAATTATAACTCGTGGCAATTCCGACACGATCCAATTTACAGCTCCCAGGAAAGCTGGAAAACTGGCATTTATGTGTTCAATGGGAATGTACAGAGGAGAAATTGAGGTAATCTAGGACGATGATTAAAAAAGCAATTTTTAAAATCGAAGGAATTCACTGTACAGCTTGTGTCTTAAATATTGATGGGCAACTGGAAGATACCACAGGTATAACAGAAGCCAGCACTCATTACGCAAAACAGGAAACCACGGTAGTTTTTGAAAAAGAAACTATCACCCCTCAGGAAATCTGTGAGATCATCAAAAAACTTGGCTATGGAGCCAGTCTTATATCCTCAAATTAATCTTGTTCTTACCTATCCTTGACTTGCACTAGTAAGAATTATTAACTAGTATAATATTAGTATCATGTTATCCGTAAAGAACTGTCTTATATTACTTCTGGTATTATGTCTGATGGCTAGTAATCCCCTGTCTATTCTTTCTTCCCTTACAATTCCACCTGCTTATGCCCAAAATCCTGTTAATACACAAGCTTCTGTACATACTAATAGTATTATTGATGATATAGGTAATGCCATCATCGGTTTCTTAAACATGATCAAGGGAGTCATTAATTTTATCAGCTGGATACTAAATATTATCGGTGGAATTTTAGGCTTCATCGGAAGTATCATTGCTCTTGTTTTAAACGTAATTATCGATGGAATTATCAACAGCATCGCAAGTATTGCGGCAGCTATCAGCAATAATGTAGCAATAGTTCCGACTATCATTCAATGTGGTATATCTTGTCCTGTATTTGATTTAGGCTGCTATATGGGTTGTGTGCAAAAAGCAGTCAATCCGTCTGCGTATGTGGAAACTATTGAACCCACCCCTACGCTTATTCCTTTACCACAAGAATCAGAGACTCAAAATAACGAAGAAGGCAGAGGTGCACCTAACTCTAATACAAGTAATAATCAACCATTTATTCCCACAATAACCCCGGAAGGATTACCTCCTCCTGATGTTGCTATGTACCGACCAGCTCCTGATATATTTTATGGAAATCAAACAACAAACAGATCTACCTCTTTTATCATCGGTACCACAGGAATTGAGTTAGATCTCAACAAGCCGGAAAATTGGCTGATTCTTCTTGATTTAATAGCCAGAGAAGAAATTTCTCCTCTTGACGTCTCTAGACTTGTCCAAACT
>Ga0209541_10006695_pt1 | contig 19553 bp, 17 predicted proteins | sample RifCSPlowO2_01_FD_184027 | JGI IMG/M metagenome (GOLD analysis project Ga0209541, IMG submission 184027) | Groundwater microbial communities from Rifle, Colorado - Rifle CSP2_plank lowO2_0.1 (SPAdes) (version 2) | ecosystem: Environmental > Aquatic > Deep subsurface > Groundwater | place... | reverse complement strand
GAGGTGAAGATGGGCGACAGTTGGCATCGCCCGGAAGAAATTTCGGCTATGATCCTGCAAAAGCTCAAGCAAGACGCGGAGGCGCGGCTCGGAGAGAAAATTACCGAAGCGGTTATCACCGTGCCGGCATACTTCAACGACGCGCAAAGAAAAGCCACAAAAGACGCTGGCAAAATCGCCGGCCTTGAGGTGAAACGAATCATCAATGAGCCGACGGCCGCCGCTTTGGCCTACGGTTTTAACAAGAAGAGGAACGAACAAATTGCGGTTTTCGATTACGGAGGCGGAACTTTTGATATCTCGGTTCTTGAGGTCGGCGATGATGTGGTGGAAGTAAAGGCGACCGACGGCGACCATCATCTGGGAGGTAACGATATAGACCAAAAGGTGCTCGCATATCTGGCGGATGAATTCAAAAAGGAAAGTGGCATTGATGTCAGGAAAGATCCTTTGGCTCTTCAGCGGCTCCTTGAAGCTTCCGAAAAAGCCAAGATCGAGCTTTCGACGGCTTTGGAAAGTGAAATAAATTTGCCGTTTATAAGCTCAAACGCGGATGGGCCGAAACATTTTCTCATTAAACTGACGCGCTCAAAGTTGAACGAACTTAGCGCGGAATTCATAGACCGATCAATCGCGATCACAAAACGCGCCATCGAGGCTTCGCCATTTAAGATTTCCGATATAGACGAGGTGGTGCTTGTAGGAGGACAGACTCGAATGCCCGCTATTCAAGAAGCGGTCAAAAAATTCTTTGGCAAAGAGCCGAATCGTTCCATCAATCCGGACGAAGTGGTGGCTGTGGGGGCGGCAATTCAGGCCGGTATTTTTCAGGGGGATGTACGGGACATTTTGCTCCTAGATGTCATACCGCTTTCTTTGGGGATAGAGACTCTTGGAGGTGTGGCCACTAAACTCATTGAACGCAACACAACAATTCCGACATCGAAAGCGCAGGTGTTCTCGACCGCCGCGGATAACCAGACTTCGGTAGAGGTGCATATCGTGCAGGGAGAAAGATCAATGGCCGCGGACAATAAATCACTCGGGCGTTTTGTGCTTGAGGGGATTCCTCCATCACTGCGCGGCATGCCGCAAATTGAGGTCTCTCTTGATGTTGACGCCAACGGAATTCTGAATGTTAGGGCCAAAGATAAAACCACCGGCAAGGAGCAGTCAATTAGAATTGAAGCAAGCACTGGACTTTCCAAGGATGACGTTGAGAAGATGAAGCGCGACGCCGAGGTTCACGCGGCCGAAGATTCCAAGAAAAAAGAACTGGTGGAAGCGAAGAATACCGCTCTCCAGCTCGTTTATGTGTCGGAAAAATCCTTGCGAGACAACAAAGATAAAATATCGGGCGAGACTGTCAAACTTATCGAGGGCAATATCGCCGAATTGAAGAAAGCGACTGAAGGTACGGATTTGGCAACGATAAAGACCGTGTCGGACAACCTGTCCAGAGATCTTTCTAAAATTGGTGAGGAGATGCAGAAGGCCGGACAGGGTAAAGATAAGGGCACGGACGGTGGTAAAAGCGACGGCGACGGAAAAGTTACCGATACGGAGGCAAAGGAGGACGACAAAAAATAGAGAGATAATATCTGCAAAAGTAAAAGCCGATCTGATGACCATCTCGGCTTTTGCTCGTAGGCAATGTTTTCGTTTCCTAGACTTCGTTGAAGAAAAAATTGACTATAAGCTCTCTTTTTGGAGGGTGTTTACCTCTTCTTCGCGTTTGTGTTTTTGGGAGGTTTGTCTAAAATTAGAAAAAGCGCCGTCCCGTCGTTCGACCGGATGGCGCTGCGGCGCTCGCGGACTAGATGTTTTTTTCTCCTTGGTAAAGAATTACGGCAGTGAGAATGACAATCGCGCCGATTCCAAGAGGACCCGTATACGCTCCGGCATTCGTTCTGCCGGTTTTAAGCGAATCAAGGAAAATCGCGATGCAGGCGACACCGATCAACCCAAGCAGAGTATAAATTATTTTCAGAGCTGTCCTCATGAGTAAATCCGGGTTTGCTATCCGTATCGCAAGATAGCAAGAATGTGTTAATATGTCAAGTATCTTACTTTTATGTGTGAACTATAATTTAAGGGGTTTAATTCTTAAAGAAAGTAATTTTTGGATTATGAAAAAAGATTATTACGAAACATTGGGGATACTGCGAAACGCCAGCAAGGATGATATAAAAAAAGCCTTCAGAAAGCTCGCCCATAAATATCATCCTGATAAGCAAGGAGGGAATGAGGGCAGGTTTAAGGAAATCAGCGAAGCTTATAATATTTTGTCGGATGAAAAAAAACGCGCGGAGTATGATTCGTACGGTCGTGTCTTCACCGACGGCTCCGGTCCCACAGGAGGAGGGTTTGGAGGTTTTGATTTTACGGATTTTGCCAAAGGTTTTCAGGGGGAGGGAGGACAACAGGGCTGGGACTTTGATCTTGGGGATATCTTCGGAGATGTTTTCGGCGGGGCCAGAGAAAAGGTCAAGCGAGGCAGAGATATTTCGATAGACGTCGAGCTTGGCTTTCAAGAATCAGTTTTCGGCACTGAACGGAGGGTGGTGCTCAACAAAACCGCCGTTTGCGGCGATTGCGCCGGTTCGGGCGCGCATCCCGGGACAGTAAAAAATAAGTGTTCGGTATGCAACGGTAAGGGAAAAATCCACGAAACCCGCCGGTCATTTTTCGGGACTTTTTCGACGGCTAGACCCTGCAATAACTGTCGCGGCACAGGTGAAGTCCCGAAAGATAAATGTCGTGCCTGCGGTGGTTTGGGAATTCTAAAAAAAGAGCAGGAGATTGATATAAAAATTCCGGCGGGAATAGACGACGGCGAAATGATAAGAATGTCGCAGGCAGGAGAAGCGGTAGCCGGCGGCGTCTCGGGAGATCTATATATAAAAATTCACGTTATTCCTCACAAACATTTCAGAAAAGAGGGCTCGAATTTGGTAACGGATCTGAATGTCAAACTTTCCACGGCATTGTTGGGAGGGGAGTATGTTCTTGATTCGTTGGACGGACGTTTGACGGTAAAGATTCCCCAAGGCGTATCTTTTGGAGAAATCTTGAGAATAAAGGGTCGTGGGGTCATCGGACAGCGCGGCAAAAGAGGGGATCTCTTGATCAAAGTCAAAATAGAATTGCCCTCTTCGCTGACAAAAGATGCCGAAAGATTGGTCGAAAAGTTGAAAGAGGAAGGCATATAAAAACGATTTTACAGTTTGGGAACCAACAATGAAACTCTATCGTCTCCCGCCTCTATTTCTCCAGTCTCTATTTTGGGCGCCGACCAGGATCATATTGAAAATCTTTACTGATTTTGAAGTAAGGGGGATTTCCAATGTTCAAAATCTTCCGCGCGGAGTGATTTTTGTTTCCAATCATCAGAGCGAGCTTGATCCGATACTGATTACGGCGTCGTTGCCTTTTTTGTCGCATCATTTCCCAATGTTTTATACGTCGCGGGAGAAATCTTTTTATATTAAAAGCGGTTGGAGGCAGATTTTTTACGGCGGTTTATTTTTCAAAATGTGGGGGGCATATCCAGTTCGCGTCGGGTTGCGCGACTATGGAGATTCTTTGGTGTGTCATGCCGAGATTATCAAAGACGGCGGGAGTGTTTGTATTTTTCCGGAAGGCAAACGTACGGTTGACAACAAGATCGGTCCGGTGAAGGGAGGCGCGGCGTATCTTTCATACGTTACCAAGGCGCCGATCGTGCCGGTGAAGATTGAGGGAGTATGGCGGACATCGCCGAAGGATTTTTTTTGGCGTAAAAGAAAATGCCGGATTACTATCGGCCAGCCGATCTTCCCGGATGAGATTTTCTTTGGCAAAAGCATGTTATTTCTTGGGGTGCCGGACGACGACTGTGTTTTGGCCACCCGTCGCGTGATGGATGAAGTGATCTCTTTGTAAATTACTAGCAGAGTGCAAAAATGGGTGGGGTTATTCAGCTGTTTGCATTATTTGGCATATTATGTCATAATTCTGCACAGCGCTTTTTGCGCTGTTGTCATGAAATTAGCGCTGTTTTATTTATTGCTTCCGATTTTCATGGTCCTCGCCGTAATTGACGAGCTGATTCAACCGCTTTGGAGTAAAGACTCACCGAAAAAGTTGAAAAAGTGGGGTTACATTTTGTCTCCGATTTTGATACCGATAAATTTGTTTCTGCTGGCTTTCTTTAAATTCTGGGCAGAACTTTTCAAAGATTAATTTTCCTCGCGATTGGTCTGGGGATTTGCTCAATCCTTTGACGACAGTCTTATTATGGGGTAGTTGGTTGTTAGTTGGCCTTAACGTCATTTTTAGGATTGGGTGGTGTACTTATAATGTGCGATCGCACATTATAAGTACACCGTGCGCGGTTGGGTGGAATATGGCGGTTGGGTTTGGGGTTGATCAAATTGAAGTTGATAAAATGGCTGTGTAACACCGGAGATCTGATTGTTGTGTGTCGCGGAGATTGAATGTTGAGCTTTGTGCTGGTATTATTTAATTATGGTTAACCCATCAAAAAAGATTTTGCTGTCAGGAGTCAAGCCTACCGGCAGGCCTCACCTGGGCAACTATTTTGGGGCCATGAAACAGTTTGTGGATTTGCAAAATGATTGCGAAAGTTTTTTGTTTATAGCCGATTATCACGCGCTCACAACATTACGCAACAGCAAACAGATGTCGCCCGCTATTTTAGATGTCGCTCTGGATTATCTGGCGATCGGCCTTGATCCGGAGAAGGTAACGCTTTTCAAACAGTCCGATGTGCCGGAGGTTACGGAGTTAGCGTGGATTTTCAATTGCGTTACGACTGTTCCGTATCTTGAACGGGCGCATGCTTATAAAGACGCGGTTGCCAAAGGCAAGGAAGTCTCCGTTGGGACTTTTAATTATCCACTGCTTATGGCGGCTGACATTTTGATTCAAGACGCTGATGTGGTGCCTGTCGGGCAGGATCAAAAACAGCATGTGGAGATCGCTCGTGATACGGCTGAAAAGTTCAACAGGATCTTCGGGGAAGCTTTTAAATTACCGGAGCCGCTGATCTTGTCCGAAGTTGCCACCGTGCCAGGGATAGACGGCCAGAAGATGAGCAAGAGTTACGGAAATACCATCCCGCTGTTTTCGACAGACGACGAGATTAGAAAGCTGGTGATGAGCATCGTGACAGATTCGGGGGCGGGTGTGCCCAAAAACGTTTATGCCATCCATGCCCTGCTTAACGATAAAGAATCTCTCGATAGACTTTACGAAGAAAAAGCGGGGAAGTATAAAGACCTAAAGGAGGCGTTGATCAAAGACTTGATTGCCTTTGTATCTCCTTTACGACAGAGGCGAGATGAACTTGTTAAAGATAGAGCGTTCGTCTTGGAAACCTTGAAGAAGGGTGGTAATGTCGCGCGTGGCAAAGCGATGCAAAAAATGCGAAACGTCCGTCAACTTCTAGGTGTTGATCTTTTCTAGAGTATACCAAGTCTGACTTGATATACAATATTTTATACATACATCCGATTATCAGGCGGTGCGATCGTGGCAAGTCAAAATCAAAAAGCGATATTTGCCGGCGGGTGCTTTTGGTGTACGGAAGCGCTTTTCGGACGTCTCAAGGGCGTTATTTCCGCAAGGCCTGGTTATGCCGGCGGAGCGGTTAAAAATCCCACATACGAACAGGTGTCATCCGGCGGGAGCGGCCACGCGGAGGCGGTCGAGATTGAATTTGATCCCGAGCAAATTTCTTACGAAGATCTGTTGACGGTTTTCTTTTTTACCCATGATCCGACGACGTTAAACAGGCAGGGTAACGATGTCGGACCACAATATCGCTCGGTAATTTTTTTCGTTAGTGACTTTCAAAAAAGGGCGGCTGAAAACTTTGTGGCCAGATTGGTTGGAGAAAAGGCGTATGACAAGCCGATAGTAACAACAATAGAGCCGTCCAAAATCTTCTACCATGCGGAAGATTATCACAAGAACTATTACGAAGATCACAAAGATGAGAAATATTGCGAGCTTATCATCACTCCGAAAATTGAAAAATTAAAGACGCATCTACTTTCGTTGTTGCGTTGATCGGATAGGTTCTAAAGTCTGATGTTGCAGGGTTATCATTACCGGAGATTGTTTTGTGGTAGGATTACTTTGCCATGGTTGAAACAGAGCAAATAGATTCGAATAAGATAAGCGGGGGCGCTATGAAAGACAGCTTTTCCATAATGCTTCATTATTTGACGCGGTACAAAACGGATATCTTTGCGCTCTCTGTGATGGGTATTGTCTCGGCGGTTGGAAATGGCACTGTTCCGTACATTGCCGGCCGCTTTTTTGATGCCGTTTTGGATTTGAGAGCGGTCGTGGAATTGTTTGGCCGCGCGGTGCCGTTGTTCGCTCTGCTTCTCGTTATCTGGGCAGTCGTCCAGCTCATTACCTATGGCATAGATTGGAAGATCGGCATCAAAAGCGAGATAGTGTCGAATAAAGCTTGGACGGATTACATGGCCGATGGTATCAGTAAAGTGATGACTCTGCCCATGTCTTACCATAAGACGCATAAAATCGGAGAGGTTGGCGACACAATCGGGAGGGCCGGTAACATGCTTGAAACGATTATCGGGCGCGTGGTGATTGACTTGGCTCCCCAGTTTTTAAGCATAATAATCGCTTTGGTGATCGGTTTTTTTCTTCAGCCGATTCTGGCGTCCTTCCTGGTATTGGGAGTAATTATATTTTCACTGATTTTATGGAAGAGTGTTGGCCCGTTGGCAGGCATTCAACGAGACTATTACGAGGCGATGCGGCAGTCGTGGGGAGACTCGTATGATCTTCTCGGAAACGTACAGACTATCAAACAAGCCACCGCCGAGACATACGAGCAATTTCGTATTGGTGAAAACATGAAAGGGAAAATATTGCCGCTTTGGGTCAAGATGAGCACTGTCTGGAGCAATCTGTCTTTTTACCAGCGCGCCACGATTCTTGGAACGCAACTTATAATATTTATCCTCTCGATTTACTACATTAGCCGCGGGGAGATGACATTGGGAACTCTTTTAGCTTTCAATGGTTATGCCGCGATGCTCTTCGGGCCGTTTGTAACTTTGGGCAGGAATTGGCAGGTGGTTCAGAACGGTTTGGCCTCCATAGCCGAGTCGGAAAAAATTCTTAACGAATCACCCGAAAATTATGAGCCCGCGGGGGCGCCGGATATTTCAAATCTGCGCGGAGACATTCGTTTTGATGATGTGGATTTTTATTACGAAAAAGGCAAGCCGGTTTTGCAGGGAATTTCTTTTGAGGCGCGCGCAGGAGAGGTCATCGCATTGGTGGGGGAATCGGGCGTCGGCAAAAGTACGCTTGTGGATCTCGTTTCAGGTTATCACTTCCCGAATTCCGGGACCGTCAGAGTTGACGGTTATGATATTCGAACATTGAATCTTAAAATTTTGAGAAGACAGATCGGAGTGGTGCCGCAGGAAGTCGCGCTTTTCAACGACACTATTTTGCACAACATAAAGTATGGCGTGTTTGACGCGACGCAGGGAGAGGTCAGAGAGGCGGCAGAGCATGCCCATGCTTTGGATTTTATAGAGAAATTTCCGGATAAATGGAGTCAGATCGTCGGAGAAAGGGGAGTAAAACTTTCCGTCGGTCAAAAGCAGAGGGTGGCGATCGCCCGCGCCGTGTTGCGAAAACCGAGGATATTGATTTTGGATGAGCCCACTTCCGCGTTAGACGCGAAGAATGAAAAATTGATAAGCGAATCGCTGGAGGCCTTGATGTCCGGGCGGACGACGTTTATCATCGCCCACCGCCTTTCGACGGTGAGAAGAGCCGACAAAATTTTAGTTTTTAAGGAGGGAAGAATAATCGAATCGGGCAAGCATGAAGAACTGCTTTTGATCAAGGACGGCGAATACAAAAAACTCTACGAGTACCAGATCGGTCTGCACGGGTAATTGTCATTGAATTTGCATCCTAATTGCAACCTTTGCGTTTCTTCCAGAACACTTGTCGCGGACTCAAAAACTTGAGGCGTTTTCGTTCGCGATTGTTGAGTTGTCGGACTACGTGAGCTAATTCAGCAGGAGTAATTAGGTTGAAATCGAATGATTTGGGAAAATATTGCCGGAGAAGTCCGTTTGTATTCTCGTTTGAGCCTCGTTCCCAGAAATGATACGGGTAGGCAAAATACACCGTCATTCCGGACTCCTTTTCGAGTCGTTCCCAATCGCTAAATTCAACACCGTTGTCTAGAGTGATTGTTTTTCGTTTTCTCTTTGGAATATGTCTGAAATGCTTGAGTGTCAGTCTGGTTAAAAGTTCTGCATTCATCTTGGGAAGCAAGAATGCAATCAGGTATCCAGTTCTTCGGTCTACAAATGAAACGATGCGCACGCGCTTGTCCCTGCCCATCAAGGTATCTCCCTCAAAGTCACCGATTCGTCCACGTCTTTCAACAATCTTCGGTCTCTCATCAATACGTCGTTTCTTGGCCTGTTCACGCTGTATTTCTCTGATTTTGGTACCTCGTCTCCTGCGATATTTGCCTTTCTTTGATCTCAAGTATTTTTTCAAATGGGGAGCTCGCTCTTTAATATATCGGTATATCGTGCTGGCCACGATTGGTTGTTTCCTTCTGGAGAGAACACCGGCGATTTGTTCCGGTGATTTGTGTTCGATCAATTCTTTCTTGATGAAGCGTAGCAGGTTTCCACGTATGAGGCGGATACAATCCATCGCCGCAATTCGCTTCATACGCTTTCTTCTGCGTACTTCGCGAGCATCATATCCGTCCCTGCCTCCATATTCCTTGACGTGTCTGCCGACTGCGCTTGGATCTTTTCCAATGGTGCGCGCAATTTCTTTAAAGGGATGACCCGCTCTTAACATTCGCCCAATACAAGGCCAGTCTTCCTGACCAATGTGTGTATGTGACATCTCAGATTCAAATTATGAATATGAATCGGAGTATGAACCCAGAAAAGGGGGTTGCAATTAGCCTGCAAACTCGGTTGCATTTAGCGTGCAAATTCACTGTCGTCGGTTTGACAAAATATGGCCAGTAGTGTATACTTCCAGTGAAGTTCTTTGATAAGACTTGCGATTGGGTCATAGCGAAAAGCCCTTCAACTACGTTCAGGATTTCTCGCTATGACCACACAGGCCATGGTTCCTCCTCGGATTAGAGGAAAACGAAACGGGCAAATTAGCCCAAGGAGATACAATCATGACAGAATTCGCAATCGCAGAAGTGATGCCGGGTAAGTTGAATGCCCTGGTGAAAAACATTATGTTGCAGACAGGTGAAATCGATCCAAACGAAGCTGTCCGTCTCGTTAATTCAGGCGAGTGGGTAGTGTCAAAACCGATCCATTCGTGGCGCGAGGAAGATGGTGTCATCTACTTCAGCGTCACCTCCGACGGCACGACCGGCGAGGATTGGATCAGTCGGCTCGAGAGCAAAGGCTTCCGCGTGGGTGTCTACGCCAAGCAGGCGCTCCGTTCCTCAGACTTCAAGCCGACCAACGGCGTGACGACCGAAGTCGCCGTTCTCAAGAGCATGCTCTTCGAGGACAACGACCGGATCACGAAGAAGATTCGCGCCGAGGCCGACAAGCGCAAGCTTTCGAAGCCGAACGCCGAACTGGCCTGCCTCATCCGTGAGGAGTTCACGGACAAGGAGATCGAGGCGATGGGGCTGTGGTACATCGTTGCCATGCACGAATCCATCAACGACTCCGACGGCGCTCCGTTCTTGCTGAGCGCGCGCCGTGGCGGCGGTGGTCCTCGGCTCAACGCGTACGGCGGCAGGCCTGGCATCGGGTGGTGTCGTGGCGGCGGGTTCGCGTTCGCCGTGCCGCAAGTCAGTTCTCAACACTAAGACTCTCGGGACTTTAGTCCCTTTGAACTTAGTCCTTAGCCTTGTTCCACTGCCTAATCATTGGGTTGGAGCAGGGCTAAATTTTTTGTTTGGATTGTCTCTCGAAACAATGGTATATTGTTCCTGTCATTAACAACTCAAATATACGCCATGGACAAGACTTTTATAAAGTATTTAGCGGTCGCCGTAGCCCTGTTTGTCATTATTTGGTATTTCGTGCTGAATAATGGCTTCGCGCCTCTCTTTGATTATTCGACGACCGCCACGTCAACCCTATCGGAAGGTTCTCTCGGCGAGCCACAAGACTCGGGACTCGCGGTGGAGTGAGTCTCGTTCTCAAAAATGATTTTTGAAGTTAAGGAGAGACTGCGGGGCTCAATGGCGCGAGCGGGAGTGATAAAGACCGCGCACGGTGTTATCGAGACGCCGGCCTTTGTCGCCGTCGGCACCAAGGCCACCGTCAAAGCGCTCACGCCCAGAGAGATTGCCGATTGCGGGGCGAATGTGGTTTTAGCTAACACCTATCATCTTTATCTGGAGCCCGGTATAGAAATTTTGAAGAGCGCGGGCGGCTTGGGGAAATTTATGGGCTGGGGAGGCCCTACTATGACCGACTCCGGCGGCTTTCAGATCTTTTCTCTATCCGGTAAAAATCGCGGTTTGAAGGTGTCTAGCAAGAGCGGGGAGAGTTTGGAAGACGGGGAAGAATCCAAAACTGCCGGGGGCGGGCGATCAGAAAATCTTGTCAAAGTCAGCGAAGACGGCGTAAAGTTTCGCTCTTTTATTGACGGTAGCGAGCATTTTTTTACTCCTGAAAAATCCATTGAGATCCAAAACGCCATCGGCGCGGATATTATCTTCGCCTTCGACCATTTTGAATACCCGGACGCCCCGTACGACAAACATGAGGCCAGTCTTGAAAGGACGAGCCGTTGGGCTAAAAGGTGTCTTGAACGCCACAGCGCAGCCCTGGAGAAAAAGGAAGCGCCGGAAGATCAAGCGTTGTTTGGAATTGTGCAGGGAGGACGGCACGAAGCATTGCGCAAAAGAAGCGCGCGGGAAATTGCCGGATTGGAATTTTCCGGTTTCGGAATCGGTGGATCGTTCGATAAGGAAGATATGGGCACGGCGGTGCGCTGGGTAAATGAGATATTGCCGGAGGATAAACCGCGGCATCTTTTAGGAATTGGCGAGCCGCAGGACATTGTCGAGGCCGTAAAAAATGGATGCGATACTTTTGATTGCGTTGCTCCGACACGCGCCGGCAGGACGGGGACTTTGTACACTTCAAAGGGTAAAATAAACATCAAGAACGCCGCTTTTCGCAACAGCTTCGAGAGGATTGATCCTGCTTGCGACTGTTACACTTGCAGTAACTTCACACGAGCTTATCTTTCACATTTGTACCGGAACGGCGAAATGCTAGCCGGAGTTTTGGGAACGATTCACAATCTAAAATATATAATCGGCGTTACAAAATCGCTTCGCGAATCAATCTTGAAAGGGGATGAATCAATATTCTCAAATTGAAATTAAAAAGGATTTTTAATCCCCCCTACATTTATAACTAACGGTCGTTAGTTATAAATGTAGGGGGGTTGCCTGAAGATGTCCAAGGGTCGTGCTGGACGGATTACGGGCATAAAGCAAATAACCGACCCCGAGGCAACATACACCCAAAAACAGCGGGGACGCGAAAACTTTTGGGTGCCTTCAGAGCTGGGTGCCGCGACAATAATTTGCGACTGTACGGCTTTTACTTTTAGGCGACTCCTGACAATGGCCAACGCGGTTATGCCAAGATGCGCTTGACAAGCTCGACAGTTTCTTCGGGGCCGATAACCTCCACGGCATCAATGCCAGTGCGCAGGACGGCAGAGTCATTGCCGCCGGGGAACAGGGCATCGCCTACGAACAGAATGTCTCCAACTTTTAAATCCAGATTTTCACAAATCTTGCGGATGGCGTAGGCCTTGTCTATGCCTTTTTTGGTGATATCTATCGAGGAACTTGAATTGATTTTAATCTCGAAATCGGGAAGTAGCTCATCCAAAACGGCTTTTATCGGTTCGCGTTTTGCCCGATCCGGATCCCACGCTTTTTTGAGTTCCACCGGCGCTTCCTGGCCGAGGCCGGAGAAGGTGATCTGCGAATCCCGATCCTCAATGAGCTCCCCGTAGATACGCGCATCGGGCGTAAAATTTGTCCTCTGAAAAGCCGCTTGAATGGCGGACAGTATTTTTTGCTTTTGCTCCGGTGTGAAATTTTCTGCGTATCTCTGCGTGAGCGAGCCTTTTTCAAAACTGTAAAAAGCGCTCCCGTTGGTTGGAAACAGGAAGAGGTTGGCTGTGTCTTCGGGAGAAAGGCCGAGATTGCTCAAAAACTGTTTTTCGTATTGTTTTTTTGCCCCGCCGGAGACAACCGCAACTTTCTTTCGCTTTAAAAGTCTGTGTAGGACTGTCGCCATCTTGGCTTCTAACGGGGCTTTCGAGTGAGTCAGCGTACCGTCAAGATCAAAAGCGATAAGCTTTTTACCGGTAAACTTTTTGAAATTCGCGCTTGTAACGTTTCTAAAACTTATCGCTGATTTATCCACGGAAGTTATTCAAAGGTTTTAAGGATGTCTTTGACCGAGGCGGTTGCCACTCCGGTAACTTTGTCCGCCGCGCCGTAATAGATATATAGTATTCCTTTGCGGTTTACGATGCCGCAGGGGAAAACCACATCATTGACTATACCGATTCTTTCGTAATCTTCAACCGGTTCGAAAATAGGCACGCATGATCTGGCCAAAACGCGGCTCGGGTCATTGGCGTCAAGCAACGCGGCTCCTATACGGTAGTGGGTGGTCTTCGACACCCCGTGGTAAAACATTATCCATCCGCTTTTTGTAAGGACTGGAGGGGCCGCCAGACCGACTTTGGCGCCGTCCCACATTCCCGGCCGCGGCGTCAGGATCTCGACGCATTTATTAACCTTCTCATTCTTAAAATCGAGCGTCGAGAGCGTGTCCATGCAGATACTTGTCTCCACGCGGTGGATAATGACGTATTTGCCGTTGATTTTCTCGGGCAGAATACAGGCATCTTTATCGGGAATATTGTTGGGTGTGATCACTTCGGGCTCGCTCCAAAGCCATCTCTTTTTTTCAAAGTCTTTGATGGAGATGCTCGAAACCGCCACCCTTGGAACTCTTCCGTCGTACGCGGTGTAAAGCAGGTAGATTTTTCCGTCAATCAAAGTGAGGCGAGGATCTTCACAACCGCTTGATCCAATATCCGCGCGCTGTTCAAACTCCGCTCTAGGCGCATAGACTGGCTCGCCGGATCTTTCCTCAATCGAAAATCCGTCCTTGCTTCTGGCGTAAAAGAATGTCGAGACATGATTGTCTCCTACCGCCCTGTAAAGGATGTGAATGTCGTTTTTAATTTCGATCGCGGCTGGATTGAAGACTCCTTTCGACTCCCCTGGCACATCGGGACGGATGTCAATTATTGGGTTACCGCCGAATCTTTGCACGACTTGTTTTTCTCCGAGCAAGGTGTCCAAAACGCCGGATAATTTTGTCGAGACCATACAACAAAAAGTGTCGGTTGCTCCGTAATAAATGCGAAGCTCGTCTTTTTCCACCAATGCTCCGGTCGGAAAGATTGTGCGGGGAACCAGCCCCACGTTTTCATAATATTCTTGAGGCACCATGAAAGCGCCCTTTGTTTTTCCCAACACCACCTTCGGATTTTTGACGTCAAGCAAGATGGCCTCCACTCCAAAGGCGCGGCCATGGTCGTAGTACTGGGAAATATGGGAGTAAATAACCAGCCATCCGAATTTTGTTTTCAAAGGTGGCGCTCCAAGCTCGACTTGCTCGTCCTGATTGCGTCGCAGAGACAGGGCGCACTTCTGAAAATCGCCATACCATTTTTGCCAGTAGTCATTCGAAAACATATCTTCGATCTGATTGAATTGCGCGTAGCACAGGGAAGAGGGTGGCTTGTCGGTGTTGACCGTGAGCAGGGCGGCGTACTTGCCGCCGATTTTTTCAGGGAAAAGCGCCATGGCTTTGGCGTTGAAGGGCGTAACGAGCTTCCTGTACTCGATTTTTTTAAAATTTTTCGTAACCGCGACCGCGGCCTTAATTCCATCCGCCGTAAATGGATAATTGGAAAGCGCGGTATAAAAAATATAGTAAGTGTTGCCGATCTTGGTAACTCTGGGGTCTTCGCACCCGAATTTTTCCCATTCTTCCTCCGGCGCGATAAGTTGTCTCCGTTCTGAAAGATGGATGCCGTCTTTGCTTTCCGCGATACCGATTGACGAGACTCTCATGCGATTGCCGCTCATGAGTTCCGGACGGCTCAACGCGCGGTAAAGGATATATGTCTTTCCGCCATATTTAATCGGGCACGGATTGAAAACCGCCGCCGCTTCAAAAGCGGTTTCAGAGTCCGGCGACAGAATCGGATTTTCGTTTGATCGTTGAATTGAGAACATGTTTTTGTCAAATCGTTGACTCTTACTCCGTGGCAGTCGCGGGAGCGCATTCTTTTAAGTACTCCAGAATTTCCATCACCGGTCTCCTCGCGCAGTTCACCGTCTTGTCACCACCTCCGTAATAGACGTGCAGGTCATCGTTTTTGATAACTGCCCCGGAAGCGTAGACCACGCCCGGCTTCCCGTCATTCTCGTAATGCATTTCAGGAGAGAGAATCGGACTATCGCTTCGGCGCAAGACAATAGTGGGATCGTCCAAGTCCAGCAACATCGCTCCAACTTTGTATTTACCCGGGTCATTCTTGTCTATGGCGTGATAAAGCAAGAGCCACCCGTCGTGCGTTTTTACGGGCGGAGGTCCCGCGCCGCGCACCAAGTTATCCCAATATTTGTCGCGACGGGGATCTTGGTACCCGTGGCCGCCGTGAGAGGGTAGACTCTCGATATAGTCGCCGTTTCGGAATTGTTCGAAGTTGTCAACGTAATCAATCATGATTTTGGGGCTGATGCCGTGCAAAACCGCGAATTTACCGTTGATCTTTTCAGGAAAGAGCACCCAGTTTTTGCTGACGACATTCGGGGGTGATATCAGCACGGGCCTTTTCCACCTCCATTTTTTCTGTTTCAGATCGGACAGAGGTATGGAAGTGAGGGCGATTCGGATTGAGTTCCAGCCGCCAAATGCCACATAGGTCATGTACACGGTGTTATCAATCAGCACTGCCCGCGGGTCTTCGCTCCCGCCCCAGCTTCCGCCGCTGGTGTAGAAATTTCGGTCAAACTTTTTCGGGCCGGTCATCTGTTCCGGTGTCGGTAAGTCGAAACCAAGACGGGGCTCAAAAACCGGATAGGGAAGCCGGCCGTCAAAATTTTTTCCGTCGAGACTTTTAGTATAACCGATGCGCGACACGCCGTCCGCTCCGATGGCGCGGTACAATACGTGAACGACTCCATCGTCGTCTTTTATAACTGCCGGGTTTAAGACCCCCTCTGATTCCCAGTTGTTGTCTTTATCGGGATGCAGGATCGGGTTTTTCGAGTGCCGGTGAAGTCCGAATATCTTGAGAGTCCTTTTTGTTTCATCCTGGTAACGTGAATTCAAGATGCGCCAAACCAACGCAGAGATTAGTACGACGGCTATCGCGACTAAGATCGTAAACAATATTTCCATCTTTTCAAACGCGCCGAGAGTATTTCTACACAAACAGAACCGTTACGAGATCTTGGCGCTAATTCTCGCAATTGGCTTTCCATTAAAAAAAGTCTAACAGACTTGGGTAGATTATACCGCATTACCGCCGCAAAGTTGCAAAAAGTTTTGCACAGCCCCAATTTTCTTTAGATTTTGTCGGTTTTTGGAGAGTTAGAATCTATCTATGTTTCTTCCGTAAGATTTCCATCAGCCAGCTTCATGACTCTTTGCGTCATGGCCGCGTATTCGGGCTCATGGGTAACCATGATGATCGTCAAGCCGCCACGGTGCAGTTCGATGAATGTATTCAGCACTTTATCGGCCGTTTCGCTGTCCAAGTTAGCCGTCGGCTCGTCGGCAAAAATTATTGCCGGCTTGTGTCCGATGGCGCGGGCGGTTGAAACTCTTTGCTGTTCTCCTCCGGAGAGTTGGCTTGGCAAATTGGAATCTTTTAATCCGAGACCGACTCTGTCCAACGCTTCGTGCGACATTTCGTAAGCTCTATTTTTCGAGATACCCTGCATGATCAGAGGAACCGCTACGTTTTCAACAGAGTTTAATTCCGGTATGAGGGCGTAATCCTGAAAAACAAAGCCGAGTTCATTGAGACGGAAACCCGTTCTTTCCCTATCGCTTCGTTCGGATACATCAAGTCCGTCGATCTCAATCGTCCCCGAATTCGGACGATCCAGAAGTCCGATTTGGTGGAGCAGGGTGCTTTTCCCGGAACCCGATCTGCCGGTGATCGAAAGAAATTGTCCTTTAGGCACTTCAAAGTTTAAATTCCGAAGCACCACGAGTTCCGATTCTCCGCTCTTGAAGGACTTGGTGAGGTTTTTGACTTTTATTATACTGTCGTTCATTCCCTTATACTTAATACTTGCCCCTTATACTTCGTCTACCGTCCCAGTATCGCGTCCAGCGTATTCTGTCGAACCACTAAGCGGGCGGGAATGTACCCGGCCATCACAGTCGCAATTATCAAGACCGCTATCCTCCATAGAACTCCCTCAATGCTTACCACCAGTATTCCGTCGCTGAAAGGAAAATTGATCGGAAAGGCGTCAAAGTATGGTTTCAATGCTAGAAAAACTATTACACATCCCGCGAGCGATCCCAGAATGGCATAAAAAAGCGATTGTAAAATGTAAGAAAACTCGATAGCCCGCCCGTCTATGCCGATACCCTTCAGAATCCCGATAAACTTCCTCCGAGTGATGGCATTGATGAAGATGACAATGAAGATCGTTATGGCGGCGACCGCCAACCCGATGGAGCTGATGACGTTTCCCAGGATTGCGAACGTCTTTTTCATATCTTTGATGAATTTGGGCTCCGCGTCCTCTTGAGTTTGCACTCTGGCGTAATTGCCGAAGCCGAAGTTTATGAGTGTTCGTTTGATCGCCAGCGGATCCACACCGCGCTCGAGACGAAGCACGATCTCATCGGCGTTGAAGTCATTTCTGCCGATAAGCGCGCGAAATTGCTTTTCCGGAAAGAAAACCCTGCGGTCAATCTCGTCAACTTTGCTTTTGGTTATGCCTTTCACAATAACCTCGCGCGTATTTCCGGCGATTGTTACTCTGATCTTCGAACCGATTCCGACATTATCCAAAACAGGAAAATTGGGGGAATCGAAATCGAGATATTGGCTAAGCAACATCGCGCCGACCACGACTTTGTCGAAATCGTTTTCTTCGATGAATTCGCCTTTGATGACCAGCGACGATAGTTGCGTTACGGCCTCTTCGTTCCTCGGATCAATACCCGCGATAGAGGCGCCGACGCTGTCGTCCATGTCCGTTTGCCGGAGTTTGTTCTTATAATTCGCCTCAATCGTGCCGCTTTCGATGTAACGGGCTGTTACAAATTTTACTCCGGGCAAATTTCTTGCCGCGGAGATTATGTTTTGAGATTGTTCGGTATAAGTTTTATTTTCCAAATTTGAAATGAAAATATCCCCGAGGTAATGGCTTTTGATTCCTTCCACGGCGCCCTCAATAAGTCCTACAAGAATACCGCTTACCACAACCAAGTTTAGGAAAGTCAAAGTCATGATCGAGACGATTAGTATGTTGGTCCATGGGTTGGAGCGTCTGATCTGGCGCACGGCCAGAAAGAACCCTGTTTGAGCCACGATTGCGGGGTCGGATGGCACTCGGAGTTTTTTGATTCTATCCTCCATCTTCGTTATCGAACTCATCAATAATTATCCAGTTCGGCGTTTAAAGCAATTTTCTCCAATCTGCCTATATTCTCGGCATCAGAGCCGAGTCCGTCAATGCCCGGGACTTCCGCGATAAACGGCAGTCGGGAAGTTCGCGCGTCATTGAACAGATTTTTAAATACATTCCTGCCGAGTTTGCCATCGCCGATATTTTCATGCCTGTCGCGCAATGACCCGAACTCGTCGCGGCTGTCGTTGGCGTGAATGAGCTCGAGGCGGGTGAGCGGGATCAGTTTATCGAATTTATCGAAAAAATCATTGAAAGATTTCTTGTCGTTTATGTTGTATCCGGCCGCGTGAAGATGGCAGGTGTCCAGACAAATCTTGAGCCGCGGGTCTGAAACATCTTTTACGATCTCCGCGATTTCCTCTATCGTTTGGCCGATTTTTCGCGTCGCGGAGTTCTCGATTATAAGATGAGTTTCCTCGGGTGTTTTTGCCAGGATATTTTTTATGCGCGAGATCATCAGGTCGTATTGATTTTTCTTTTCTTCCCCGCCCGCTTTTTTGAAGGAACCTAAATGGACGATACTGCCGCGCGCGCCGATTTTGGCCGCCGCGGAGAGCTCATCAATAAGAAAACGCTCCGATTTATCCCCGGTTAGTTCTTGAGACGCTAGGTTGATGAGATACGGACTGTGAAAATATATCGGGCCGATATTTTGTTCTTTCACCTGATCGCGGAATCTTGAAGCGTATCCCGGATCAATTTTCGGACTTTGCCACGTTCGCGGGCTGGCCGAGAACATTTGAAGACAGTTGCCGCCGATTGCCCGTATATTTTCTAGGGCGTTTAGGTAGCCCCCTGCCGCGGAGACGTGAGCGCCGATAAGGTGATTGGTACTTCCTGCTGTCATTACCTCTCATCTTAACATCTTGTAACACACTTGCCACGCGGGAGGTTTTCCATATTGGATGTGAACTCATTATAAAAAACCGGCCATCTTCAGATGACCGGTTTCGCGGGACGAGAATAGGGAATCAAAGTTTCTCTGCGGAGAGAAAGAGACCAGTGTAGGAAGAGGCACGCCTCGGTTCGCGCCTGCCCATATAGGCACCGCCAGCATCGAAGTTCCCGCCCATCACCAAGCACCCGTCGGACGAACGTGAGTTCGTCCATGAGTACATGTTTTGGAGAAGCTGTACTCCTCTGGCGCGGTCAAGCAGGACGAGACGGTAGAGAAGTTCGGGGAGGGATTCACGGAAGGAACGGTTGAGGGGGAGGGCGGAGAGTTTCTCGGCGGCTGGTTTCCAGAGGGACTCGTCCCAACTTTCCACATCATCGGAGATGTTGATTGCCAGCTTCTTCGCTCCTTTAATCATTGCGGCAATGGCGGGAGGCATGGAGTGTTCCCGATCGTACAACCCCACCAAGTAATCACCGAGCCGAAAGGTCTGTCTCAGGTAGTTCCTGCTTGTACTGCCCGGCAGGGGTTCATCCAGAACCAGACGCCATTTGAGGGAGGGGGTTTTTGTGATGAAGAAGCCCTCGCGTCGTTTCCAGTTGTCTGGACTGAAACTATACAGGATTTTTGTGCCGTCCTGCTTTTTGTTCTCGAACTTCTCCACCATGGAGATAGGAGTCATCGGTTTGTCATTGTTCCACCTGTCGGTGTAAAGGATAAGTCGTCCTTCATTGCCGAGACGCTCCAGAATGGTCGCTGGGATGGGGATGGACGGTTCTTCCATTTTGACCCCGAACACCTGTCTCACATCTTCTGCTCCCAGTACTCTGTCCTTCATGATCTCCCGCGCTCTGC
>Ga0209541_10006694_pt1 | contig 19553 bp, 18 predicted proteins | sample RifCSPlowO2_01_FD_184027 | JGI IMG/M metagenome (GOLD analysis project Ga0209541, IMG submission 184027) | Groundwater microbial communities from Rifle, Colorado - Rifle CSP2_plank lowO2_0.1 (SPAdes) (version 2) | ecosystem: Environmental > Aquatic > Deep subsurface > Groundwater | place... | reverse complement strand
ATTCGATTCGGGCATTGTTTACCATCGCATTCAGGAGTCGCTCGCAAAGAAGGGAGTCATTTTCGAGAATATGGATGTGGCGCTAGAGAAATATCCCGAGATGGTGAAGGAGCATTTCATGACGAAATGTGTGCCGATTACTGACCACAAGTTCACCATGCTCCACGGCGCGGTGTGGAGCGGTGGGACATTCATTTATGTGCCGAAAGGAGTTTCGGTAGAACTTCCGCTTCAGGCATATTTCCGTATGAACAAGGCACGCTCAGCCCAGTTTGAGCACACGCTTATCATTGCCGACGAAGGCGCCGAGATTACCTATATTGAAGGGTGTTCCGCGCCGCAGTATACCGAGAGTTCGCTTCACGCCGGATGCGTCGAGCTTTGGGTCAAAAAAAATGCGCGTGTAAAGTATATCAGCGTCGAGAACTGGTCCAAGAATACGTATAACCTGAACACCAAAAAGGCGCTTGTCTTTGAGGACGCAACGGTGGAGTGGGTGAACGGCAACATGGGCTCACGTGCAACGATGCTCTATCCGTCATCGCTCTTACTTGAACGCGGGGCACGGAGCGAATCACTCGGCATTGTTATGGCAAATACGGGTCAAGTACAGGACACAGGTTCCAAGGCAATACACATGGCGCCTGATACGGTTTCGATCATTCGCTCGAAGTCAGTTTCAAAAGGCGGGGGGGTGTCGAACTATCGGGGCTTTGTGCGCATCCTCCCGAGCGCGGAGAATTCTCAGTCATCCGTTTCCTGCGATGCGCTGATCCTGGACGATGAGTCTGTTTCGAATACCTATCCGTCGATAAAAAACCAAAACAGTCATTCCAATATCTCACATGAGGCGCGAGTGGGAAAAATAGGGGAGGAAGAAGTATTTTATTTTAAGTCGCGTGGCTATAGCGAATCGGAAGCACTACGCCTGATCGTCGGCGGCTTTATGGAGCCCATCGTCAAAGCCCTTCCGCTTGAGTACGCCGTGGAGTTGAATAAACTCATCGAGCTTGAGATGGAGAACTCTGTCGGCTGATTTGAATGCATAAGACGGTCCTATGGATTACCATAAGACCGTCTTATGCATTCTTTGGAAAAAAACCGCCGGCGGTGAAGCGGGCAGCTTGTCTATCGTTTGGGGAAAATACTGCCGACAAAAGGCGACGCGACAATAGCGACGACGATGCCAACCATTGTGCCGATGATTGCGCTGTCAGTGGTGATGGCCGTAATGCCCCCCACGACAATTCCTATTGCCAGCGATATGAGCAACACTCTTAACATGATGATCTTCCACAAGAATGATCCGCTAAGCCAAGTGTACAAGAGAGGTGGCCACCGTCAATCTTGCGGAATAGCGGGAAGCATTTCTAGTGCGGTGTGTTTTTGCGCAATAAAAAAACCGCCGGATCGTCCGGCGGCCAAGCTCAATGTCCACGTGCTTCGCTGGCCGTCTCCCTACCAGCGTTCGTCAGACCAGTCCACCCCACATCGTGGATCGTAGTCTGGCCATTCCCCGCCGCAGTCTGCTTGTGATGGCAACAGCTCGTCGTCCTGAAGCCAATCAACACCATGAGGGTCATCCCCGTCAGGTTCGCAGGACATTTCAAAGTCCGGGCCAAGATCTCGCTCGATATCGTCTCGGTAATCGTTTTCGAGCTCGTGGTTGACGAGCGTTTCAGCACGACGCACCTCATCCTTGCTCGAGCAGAGCCGCGATGCGTTCTGCTTCACCCAGCGGAGAAACGGTTTCGCGTGGACGCAGTAGAGTCCAGTGTGAAGCTCACGGCCGTCCACCTTGAACGTTTCCGCACTGACCAAACCGGTGGAGGTTGCGAAGTACAGACGATGTGTGTCACGGTCGTCCCGCAGGGGAAGGATGAGTTCGCGATTGAGTTTCGCAAGTCCCCAGATGAACAATTCGACGAGCGTACCGGCGACGATGCCACGCGGGTGGTATTGAACCACCGCACCGCGCTTGGCGATGTCCTCGGCAAAGATATTGCATTTCCCATGCTGTGCCTTTTCGATGACGCGTGTCACGAAGGACGCGTCGCAGTACTGCTTTTCCTCACTGCCCTTCCGCACGTAGGTGAGGAGAGGTGCCTGCTCCCGTGTCCCGCCGTTGATGAGACCGTATCGCGACTCTACACCGATGATTGTCGCACGGAACGGTTGCTCACCTCTGGGAAATTCAAATTTGATCTCAACGAGATCACCGTGTCCAACTGACATATGCCGAGCCTTCCGGAATTTTTGCATCTCTGCTCCTCGGAATAGGTTTTGATATTAATCCTTTACAACTGAGGGAAAGCATACTATACTCTCTGAACCTTGTCAAATATCGATAAAATGAAGGAAATCTCGCATAACCTCGCCGAACCCGAGTGGCTTTTGTTGTGGCGGAACGCCCGTGCTCTACTTGTTGAAACACTTCCAAAGACACTGAAATATGGAATAGGGATAACGGGTGTTTTACCCGCACACACAGAGGAAAGTCCTCTGGCTCTTGGAGAAGACTTTCCTCTGTGTGTCGACTACCACGTCGATGCGTCAAAAGGGCTTGAGCTCCACACGTGGAAGGAGGCAGTTACCCAGGAAGAGGTAGCACCGATACTTGAGGGGCTTTTGAAAAGCGAGTTTTTCCCGAAGGCAACGAATTACTACGGAGGACTTGCACAGGCGTTTTTTCGTTCCGGACTTGTTGTGTACGTGCAACCGTCAGTGGGAGAGGGCGGTATGCTCAAGGAGGAAAAGCTTGTACTCGACACACTTGTTCCGAAAGGAAGTTCTGCCGATATTATCGTTGTTATTGCAAAAGAAGGTGCGAAGCTTTCATTCGTAAGTGCGCTTTCGGGTGGAGATGAAAAGAGTACCTTTTCGCGAACGGTCATTGTACTCACTGAGCGCGACGCAGAAGTACGCATCACACAGAAACAAACTCTGGTCAACGGAGCAACGCTCCTCCTTTCCTCGCGCGGGATCGTGGCCGCACACTCGAGTATCACATGGAATCAAATTTTTTCCGGTGATATCGCGATAAAATCCGAAACCGAGGACATGCTTATTGGTGAATTTGCAAGAGGGGAGATACGAGAAGGTATTGTCGCAAACGGATTGGCGAAGTATGATATTTATTCTTCCGTGAGACATTTGGCCGACCACACACATTCTCGTATCCGCACGACGGGCATCGGGGTCGGAACTTCAAAGATCATTTATCGTGGAGTTGTGGATATGGCTGAAGGGGTACATACAGTGGACGGCGGACAAGAAGCAAAGTTTCTCCTGCTTTCTCCGAACGCTGAGATCGATGCCATCCCGTCTCTTGATATTGCGTCAAAGGATGTTCTCTGTACGCATAAGCTCTCTATTTCGCACATTCGTGATGCCGACACGTTTTACCCGAAGCTTCGTGGCCTTTCTGATTCTGAAAGCCGTGCCCTTTTTCTTGAATGCACCTTTGCGGAGGTCTTTTCAGGTGAGGAGAATGAGGAGATAATGAGGGAGATTAGTGAATACATAAGAAAGTCCAACTTGGATACATAAGGTAGTCCTATGGATTACCCTGTGCAGAGCAAGGCCACTCACAGTGCAGGCCATAAGACTACCTTGTGTATCCGTATCCAAAAACCCATGCTTGATATAAAAAAAATTCGCAAAGATTTTCCTCAGCTGAAAGATGATAACTACCACTACCTTGACGCTGCAGCCTCGTCGCTTACGCCGATGGTCGTGCTCGATGTGGTTTCCGACTATTACCGCAACTATCGCGCGAACGTGCATCGCGCGCTGTTCAAAGAGGCGGTTACTGCCACGGAGAAGTACGAGGATGTCCGCAAGAAGATAGCCGAGTTCATTGGCGCAGAGAGTCAGGACGAGATCATTTTCACCTCGGGCGCGACCGAGTCGAGCAACATGCTCGTGCGAATGCTTGAGGAGTCTCCCAACCTATCAACTTGGACATCGGATGTCCAAGTTGGAGGGTGGAACATTGTTACCACAGAAATGGAACATCACAGTGCGCTTGTCCCGCTTCAGCAACTGGCGATACGGATCGGACAAGAGCTTCGATACATTCCACTTGAGCGTTTTGGCCTCGACTACAGCAAGGCAGAGAGACTTATTACAGAAAAGACGGGTCTTGTTTCAGTGATACTTGCTTCGAACGTGACGGGTACGGTGAACGATGTGCGCAGGATTGCGGACGTTGCACACAAGCACGGGGGAACCGTCTTGGCTGACGTCACGGCGGCAGTCGGGCATATTCCAGTCGACGCAAGAGAACTCGGTGTTGATGCGCTCTACTTTTCCGGTCACAAGATGATGGCGCCGACAGGAGTAGGGGTGCTTTGGGTCAAGCGAGCTCTCCTTGGGAAATTCCAGCCCTCAATATTCGGAGGACACATGATATCTTCTGTCTCAAAGGAGGACGCTGAATGGGCAACAATACCGAAGCGTTTCGAGGCGGGGACAAAAAATATCGGGGGAGTCATCGGGCTTGGTGCGGCCATCGACTATATTGCGGATATAGGTATCAAACAGATTCATGAGCACGTGAGTGAGCTAACAGACTATGCCATCGAAAAACTTGAAGAAATATATGGCGTGCGTGTGCTTGCCGAGCATGACACAGGAAAGAACACCGGTGTGGTGAGCTTCGTCTGTGATTTTGCTCATCCACACGACGTTGCAGAGATCTTGGCGCGTGATCGCGTGGCAGTGCGCCCGGGGCACCACTGCGCCATGCCGCTCCATGAGGCACTCGGCGTTTCCGCGACAACACGCGCAAGTTTTCATGTGTATAATACGAAGGAAGACGTCACTGCTTTTGTGGAAGGAGTAAAAAAAGCAAAAGAAATATTCAAGTGAACTATGGACTCCCTCTACCAGGAACACATTCTCGAACACTACCGACATCCCCATAACAGGGGGCGAATGGAGGATTGTGATGTAAAACAGAAAGGCACGAATATTTCATGCGGCGATGACCTTGTGCTTTATCTTAAGTGGGGCGTGGACGGTAAGCTTTCGAAGATCATGTTCGAGGGTTTCGGTTGCGCAATCTCACAGTCAGGTGCGTCTATGTTAACCGACAAGGTGAAAGGGATGACCAAGAAGGCGATAGCGGCGTTGGCACAAAAGGATATGTACGAACTTTATGGTACCGAAATTTCTCCTCAACGCGAGAAGTGTGCGCTACTTGCGCTCAACACACTCAAAGAAGCTATCGGGGCATAGCGTTTTTTCTGTGATGTGATAGTTTTGACCAAGAAGTACTTCTTTTGAAGGAGTTTTCCGTGCGAAAGAAGATCATCATCGTCGGCGCGGGGCACAATGGGCTTGTTGCCGCAGCATATCTTGCAAAAGCAGGACATGAAGTGACCGTCTTCGAGAAGCGCTCGGTGGTCGGGGGGTGCGCGTCAAACGATACCACGACATTTCCCGGTTTTACGATCTCGACAGCTGCATACCTGAATAGCCTCTTCTCGCCGGAGATTGTTTGCGACCTTGAGCTCAAGGAATACGGTTACGAAATGTTGCCGAGGGATCCCTCATCGTTTACGCCGCTTCCTGATGGGCGCTATCTCATGCTTGGTAGAGACCAGGAATTCAACCGGCGCGAGATTGCAAAGTTTTCCGTTAAGGACGCACTGGCGTATCCCAAGTACGAAGCAACGCTCTCGGGCGTCGCAGAATGGGTGGCCGCTCTCATGAGCATGACGCCACCCAACATTCCGCCAAGAACATTGCGTGACGGGAAACACCTCGGAGCGTTTCTCGTTCATGCATGCAAGCTCTTTCCGTTCAAGGTCTTTACGTTGCTCCGTCTTCTCTTGTCTGACCCGGTCAAATATCTCGATCGGTGGTTTGAGTCGGACGTGCTCAAGGCGACGCTCCTCACGGACGCGCTGATTGGTGCGACTGAGCTTTCCGGCTATGTGCTTCTTCACCACGTGATGGGCGAGTCGGGTGGTGCGCGCGGTGTTTGGGCGTACCAAAAGGGCGGCATGGGGGGGATTTCTAACGCTCTCCGCGCGGCGGCGGAACGTTACGGTGCAAAAATTTTCTGCAACGAAGAAATCACGAAAATAGTGATTCCGGAGGACGGCAGAGTAGCATATGTCGGTGTCAAAAGAGGCGACGAGTACCCTCGGGTTTTCTGCGCTGACATCGTTGTGTCGAATCTTGATCCGAAACTTACGTTCTCGAAACTTGATGTCGACGACCGCATATTGCCGTTTAAAAGGTCTTTGGACAGTCTCGATTATCGGAGCGCGTCGATGAAGATCAATGTCGCCCTTATGGGGTTGCCGAACTTTAGGGCATGTTCCGGAACAGAACCCGGACCGCAGCATCGTGGAACTATCCACATTGCGCCGTCGACTGAATACGCATTATTCGCGCTTGAAGAATTCCGAAAGGGCAAGCCATCGAGCGCTCCGATGCTTGAGCTCACCATCCCTTCGGTGCTCGACGACTCACTCGCACCTCCTGGAAAACATGTGATGAACATTTTTCTCCAGTTTGTGCCTTATGGGAAAGTAGAAAATAAATGGGCATATTGGAGGGGCTATGTGCTTCCGAGGTTACGCGAATTCATCACGAACATCGACGAGATTATTTGGGGTGTCGATATTTTTGCACCGGAAGACCTTGAGCGTGAGCTCGGACTCACGGGTGGAAATATTTTTCACGGGGGGCTTTCTCTCGGGAAACTGTTCTCATTCCGTCCCGTGCGCGGTATGGCCGACTACCGGACACCGGTCAATGGACTTTACTTGTGCGGGGCCGGGACGCATCCGGGTGGTGGGGTAACTGGAGCTCCCGGCAGAAATGCTGCGCGCGAAATACTTCATGATATTGCGACAGACAGCTGAACGGTCGCACGCAAAGATGCAACAACTTGTTGCATCTTTTTGATCTCCCGAGATCACGCCTCGCAACCGTCCGTTAAAGCGAGGCGCTCCTCCCAAGATCATGCCTCGCAACCGTTGCTTTCCCGAAAGCACGCCGTGTAATTGTCGGTTCAGAGGAACCGTGCCGTGTTCCTTCAGTTAAAACACGGCCAACGCGGCGCATATTCCACAGAATTGTGTCACGCAACTGTCCATTGAGGCGTGACCAGGGGGGGGCGACGCACGGTGTGGCGCCTTGTTTTTATGTTGGATTCGGGTAGGATGTTTTTTAGTTCGTTCTAGCACACTCGCGTTGGGAGAGGGAAATGACAGAACTCTGTACGCTGTATCCGAATATCGAGCCGTACATGACGGGAATGCTTCAGGTGTCGCCGCTCCACAGGATCTATGTAGAACAATGCGGAAATCCCAATGGAATACCCGCAGTGTTTCTTCATGGCGGCCCCGGCTATCGGTGTACCACGAACAATCGCCGCTTTTTTGATCCAAAAGCATACCGGATCATACTCATCGATCAGCGAGGGTGTGGCCGGAGTACCCCCTATGCGTCGGTCGAAGAAAATACGACACAGCATTTAGTTTCTGATATCGAGCAAGTGCGCAAAACACTCGGCATTCCCAAGTGGCTGGTATTTGGCGGCTCGTGGGGGTCTACACTCGCACTTGCGTATGCCGAAGCACACCCTGAGCATGTGAGCGCACTCATCCTTCGCGGTATCTACCTTGCCGAGCAAGAGGAGGTTGACTGGTTCTATCAGACAGGGGTTCCCCAGCGGTTCTTTCCGAAGGAATGGTGGGTGTATTGTTCTGTTATTCCCGAGAACGAACGCGGGAGCATGGTTGAGGCATACTGGAAACGCCTTTCAAGCCCCGACGAAAATGTACGCTCAAAGGCGGCTATCGCGTGGAGCGCATGGGAAGACATTGCGTCACAGCTCATTCCCGATGAAGATCCGTCCGCTGGGCTCGCCGATCCGGAAGTGGCGATATCGTTGGCGCGGATCGAGTGTCACTACTTTCGAAACAATGCTTTTCTCAAAAAAGGTCAGCTTCTTAAGAATGTACGGGACTTGAGCGAGATCCCGACGGTAATCGTGCAGGGAAGGTACGATATGGTCTGCCCGTACGATGCGGCGTGGCGGCTTCGCACCGAGTGGGAGCTCCAAAGGAGACTTGGCGGAGTCTCTTCCGTGCCGTTCATCTTTCACACGGTCGAGGGAGCGGGGCACGCGTCTTCGGAGCCAGGTATTACGCACCGTCTCATCGAAGCGACGGATATGTTTCGTGATCTGCTCGTAAAATAAAGAATGACCCCGCAGAAGGGAACCCGCCCCGTAGTAGCGCAGAGCGCTCACTGTGGGGTTGTTTTTTTCTATTTTTTAGTGTCTAATGCGACGTACACATGTCCGAACTTTATATCAAAAATTTACGTGTCGAAGCGGACGGAAAGACCGTCGTCGACGGTGTTTTTTTGTCGCTTAAGGATGGGGAGGTCAACGTATTGATGGGCCCAAACGGTTCGGGGAAGTCCTCGCTTTTGAATGCGATCATGGGACATCCGAAGTATAAGATCACAGGAGGAAAAATTCTCCTTGATGACAAAGATATCACCGGTATTTCAACCGAGAAAAAAGCACAAACGGGTATCTTCCTTTCGCTCCAGCACCTTCCGGAAATTTCCGGTATAACACTCACGAATTTTCTTCACAAAGCGTATCGTGCGCAAAAGGGAGGGGAGATGACCCCTCTCGACTTTTATAAAATGATGGAGGCTCGTGCAAAAGAGTTCGGCATTGACGCCGGTTTTTTGAAGAAGCACCTGAATGCAGGGCTCTCAGGCGGAGAGAAAAAACAATCTGAAGTGCTCCAGCTTTTGGCACTGGAGCCGAAGTTCGCGTTGCTCGACGAGATCGATTCCGGTGTTGATGTTGATGCGCTCAAAAAAGTGTTCGCGGCGATTACGGCATTGAAGGCACGAGGAGTTGGGTTTTTACTTGTTTCACACCATCCGAACCTCCTCCAACATATCAAACCCGACCAAGTTTCTGTGATAAAGAACGGGAAGATCGTCGCCACAGGAGGAAAAGAATTAGTGGGGAAGATAGCGAGAGAAGGGTTTGAGACTGTTGTATAAAAAAACCTGGACATGCCAGGTTTTTGCTTATCCATCTTCACGTGCGTAAGGCAGGTCGGTGACGACGACAAGCATTGGACACCCCCCCGCGCCCGTTGTTTCGTGCATTGCGGTGACGCGAAGAACAGGACGTCTTCTGCGGAATTGAACGAGTGCTTCAGCTATTCGAGTTACGGGAAGCGCTCTTTGGTCGAGAGTGAGGATGTAGATTCCCATGCCGCGTCCGAACACGGTACAATTCTTCATTACGGCCTCTTGGTGTTGATCTGACGCCATGCTAACATCAGGTTCACATATGTCAACGCCAACTAAAGAGGAGATCATCGCTTTGCTTAAGACGGTCATTGATCCGGAAATTCACGCCGATATTTATACGCTCGGGCTTATTTATGATATCAAGTTGGGCGAGGACGGTGTCGACATTTTGATGACACTAACGACCCCGTTTTGTCCGTATGGCGACGAGATCGTGCGGAAAGTTGAAGGCGCACTGAAAAAGTTTGGTGTTGAAGTCCGCGTTGATCTCACGTTTGAACCGGAATGGAAACCAAGCGAAGAAACACGAATAGCGCTGGGTTTGTCGCCCGAGGATGAAAAAATCCTAGACAGAAGAAGTCTGAATAAACAGAGCGAACACAAGGGAAAGTCCAGCGAATTTTAAGCCGAGCATTCAAAAGGCGCTTCTGCTCATCCCACTATTCTGTTGAACCTACCTCGGGTTCCATGATGGTGTCCAAAGTGTTTTTCACGTTATTGAAAGGTGCCGCACCTCCGATTGGCATTTGTTTTCCTGTTTTTTTATTCCAGACCACTGTGTAGGGTGTACCCCTGACACCGATACTTGCACCGCTTTCAAAATCTTTCTGCACGCGATCAGCGTATTTGCCACTCGAAAGACACGCGTTAAATTCTTCAACATTGAGCCCGATCGTTTCCGCGATCACCGGCAGTTCTGCTAAATCGAGGCCGTTGTTTGCCGGCGTGACCTCGAAGATCCTGTCGACATATTTCCAAAATGCATCATTGCCACCGAGCTCGTTCGCACATTCCATCGCCTCTGCTTCCTTGCGCGCTTTCGGGTGGATCTGATCAAGCGGGAAGTAACGATAAACCCATGCGACGTTGCCCGCTTTCCCGTATTGGTCCATGATTTCAAGCATCGTTCCGTGGAATTGTTTACAGAACGGACACTCAGTATCGGAGTACTCGATTACGAGCACATCGGCATTGGGATTGCCAAATACATGATCGTCGGGGCGAAGGGCCAGTTCGTCAAGAGGAGCCAGGTCACCGGCACCCGTATCAGCTTGTTCTCGTGGTTGTGCGACAACGGAAAGATTTTTAAACGCGGTGGCGGATTGTGTGTTGTCTGAAAAAATTATTGCACCCGCAACAAGCATGCCTGCGAAGATAATCGCCAATGGGACAGAGAGCCCCTCTCTTTTCTTCGGGTGAGTTTCGTCGTGTTGGTGGTGGTCCGTGTGGCCACGTGTCTCGTGTTCCATGATCAATAACTGATTGATAAAAGGTACCCTAGAGTATAACATCTTTTTTGCAAAGGACGATGTGGGGTTTTGTTCAGTCACAAAATGGGTTTCCCCACAGTGGCACGGAGCGCCCAATGTGGGTGGGGTTGACAGCCAAAGAATTTTGTGCATTATGAAGCGAGGCGTATGCAAATAGCGTTGCAGAGAGAAGGGGTCAACAAATGAGAAACAATCTTCGTGCCGAACGTTTAAAAATGGCGATGGCAAGTCTGAACGAGTTCTGCAATATTTGTTTTCGAGACCTAGGTTTTTCGAAAGCTCTCCCCGTTGACCATCCACGTCGTTACGAGAATGGCGCGTGCTACGTTGACGGTGCCGGACAGACGTGTGGTGACTGCAATCGTTTGATTGCAGAAAAAGGAGAGACTGCGGAGAAGGCGTCATGAGTGAACAGCATTTGCTTTCGACGGACATGCTCTTCACGAGGTACGCAAAAAGGGTGTTGCTCAAGCTTGATCAGGCGGCCGAGCTACCACCCCTCTCCTTAAAGATGCCCCACGTCCCGAAGCGTGGAGATCGTCTTTACCTCATGTTCGTGGGGGACATGCTCTCGAAAAGGCCTTCAGGATGGTACGAGGTCATTGAATCGGTGGAGGACGTCTCCCTGGTGAAAAATATCATGCAATCTGCAACGATCCGTCTAGGCCGGTTTCCGGATGAAATCAGGCCACCTTTTCAGGACAAAGAGGAATGTTACGTTGTCCCAATCTAGCTGTCTCGCGAGATCACAAAAACCTCTCGCGAGATTTTTATTGGTGTGTTTTATTTGTTGAGCACGTGAAACAAAAAAAGAGTATGATACACAGTGATAAACATGACACAAAATAAAAACAAAAAAGGAAATATTTCTTACGGAACCCGCAAACACCCGAGCGGCGCATTTGCCGTTTTTGCGCGTGGCATCCGTGGATCGGACCCGATTCTTTTGGATAAAAAGCCGCAGGTTGCATTTGTCGGACGATCAAATGTCGGCAAATCGTCCGTCGTGAACGCAATCCTAAATGCGCGGCTTGCGCGGACGAGTTCAACACCGGGGAAAACGCAGGAGATTAACTTTTTTGAAGTAGGCGGAAAGGCATACTTTGTCGACCTGCCTGGTTATGGGTACGCGAAACTTTCTCCGAATGACGCGGAGAAGATCCGCAAACATATCCTGTGGTATCTCACGAGTGGTGAGGTAAAACCAAGACTCCTCGTGCTCGTCATCGATGCGCGTGTCGGTGTGACGGACCACGACCGCGATCTCATCCGTCTTGCCCGTGACGAAAAACACCCCATGCTTTTACTTGTGAACAAGATCGATAAGCTGACCAAGAACGAACGCGCAAAAGCCCGTGCACGCCTCGTGGAAGAATTTTCTGATATTGAACACATACCCTTTTCGGCAACAAAAAAAGAAAATGTACACATGGTGCGCACGAAACTTTTTGCCCTTCTCGGTATTCGCGGATAAGATTTTTTAAAAATTTTTGAGATATGGGGATAGTTTCCCTCGTCGCCACAGGAGGCCATATTTTATGCGTAAAAATACGCAACAGGCTCCTTTTTTAGGCTATCGTCAAGATGGGCATTTCGCGCGATATCCCTAGAATGGGCTTAGATACTATCTGTCCTTTGATTTAGGCAGAAAAATTCAGGAGGAAGGCCTCATGACTCAAACAAAGACGAAGAAACCGAGTTACTGGACGCATGTCCCGCTGCTCTCTGCGATCGAGAAACATATTCAGTCCGGCATTCTCAACAAGTCGCGTGGCGACAAAACCGGCACGGACTATCTTTTCCAGGCGATCCAGCAAGAGTTCAAGGATTTCTTCGAAAAGGGTGGTCATCGGTTCACGATGACTTCACTCAAAGCGAAACTTCCCGAACTTCTGTGGACAAAGGAACGCAATGACCTTCTCGAGCAATACATCAGTGAAGGTTGGGACCTTGCCGCGTTCTATAAGAAGTATGAGTACCTCCCAAAGGAAGTGATCGATGCGCGTGTTCGCCAGCGTCGAGGCCGTGGCGTGAAGAAGCAGCCCGCAGAATTCATTCGCGGCCTGTTCCGGCTCATTCCTGAAGGCGAAAAGGTCAAACCGTTTGCGCTTCCGGCTTCAACGATCGCGAAACCGGTCGTCATGAAGTCCGAAGGTGCGAATGGTCTCATGATCATTCACGCGCCGTCGATCGGGCTTCCGTATGACGGTCACATGAAGCGCAACGCGTTGCGTTGCGCTCTGGAGGTTGCTGAGCGCGAGAGCATGACCGTGCTGTTCACTGGCGGGCTTTTCCACATGCGTTTGAAACAGGCGCACAGCAATACGCAAAACTACCGCGCACGTACCTCGGCGATGGATATCGACATGGAGATCTTTCCTGCTGACTACCGCGAGACGGTAAAGGCGGGGATCGAGAACGGGGAGGGGGATTTTCCTGTCTTCGTTTCGCTTTTCGAAGGTTTCGAAACTCTGCGTTCAGGTGTGAAGAAACTGTTCCGGCATTCCGCCGAATCCGGCGAAGGTCCGCGTTTCAGCACCCCGATGTATTATGTTCCGGGCGCAATGGAAGAACTCCTTATCGCGATCGGTGCATATCATGAGATCCGTTACCATGTCTTTCGCCGCCGTGGCGAGCTTGGTTCTGATCTACGTGAGTTGAACGCACTCATAAGGCCTCTCCAGAAAGAGTTGGAGAAACTCATAAGCGGGGGGTACGCCGAGAGCAACTTCCGCGCGAAGCTTGTGAAACTCGAAGAGCAGATGAACGCGCTTGAAGGCAAGATCGAGTCAAAGCGCCGTGAGCTTTCGAAGACCATCATCACCAACACGCATGACCTGGACCAGATCCATGCATACGAAAAGGTGCGTTCGTGGATCCTGGCGAAGCTTGAGGATGCGATGCCGGGAGTGAAGATCGCCGGGTATATCTCCGGATTTGTGAAGTACAAAGATGCGGTGATTGAGGTCGCTCCCGTTGGAGGTGAAACTCCCTCGGTCACGCTGCTGGATAGGTACATCCAAACGGATGGTACTGACAGAACACGCTTCGGCAATTTGCCGGATGCGATTCTTCTCGCGAACCAGTGTAACCCTCACTTTGCCTACACCTACATCACGGAGATGAAAAGTGAAGGTGGAAGAACGAGGAAGCGGGACGTACCGGTAATGATCCTTCCGGCGTCGATTGACGGAAAGTATGTTGAGCGCAAATTCAAAGAGCGCGGTCTCTACGGTGGTCAGACGAAGGTGCAGCAGATGATCAGTCATCCGCTTTTCAAGCCGGGTGTCGTGGTGCTTGATCGTGTTTCCGGAAACTGGACATGTGCACTCTACGAGATCGCGACGCTTCAGTATTTGGGTGGACCGCTCGAAAAAGGCGAGACATGGAAGAAACGCAAAGGCTCTGATGCCTACGTGAATATCTTCAATTCTTCGGATCTTCACTTTGGTCATCCGTGGATGACGACGGTGTGGGACGAAAAAGAAAAGCGGCTTCTGGATCAGACGAGTGCAGTCTACGACATCCTCCGGAAGAATGGAGGATTTGGACGCCTACATTTCGATATGCACCAGGATGACCTTTTGCAGGGTCTCAACTTCGCGAACTACCTTCAGCCACACGCGAACTTGCTGTCTTTCGGGAACTATCAAGAATACGTGAGGCGCACGGGCGGGAAACCGGCCATGAACGAAGGGGAGTACACACGTGCGGTCTTGCTCCAGAAAATTCGGAGCGGGTCATATCGCGAACAGGAGCAGTTGGAGATGCTCTACGACATGTTGCTTCGGCCGAACCGCGATTACTTTGCGGACGTGGTCGGAACACACTTGAAGTCGGGCATCGAGCTTTCGGGCGTGAGCAAGTTCGAAGGCGAGCTCCACAACAGCAAGGATATCGGTGTCGTCAGTTGGCCGAACGGTAATCATCACCAAAATACTCCCCGTAAAGGCGAGAACTCGATCGGCGAGGGATTCTTGGTTGCCGAGATGTTGAAAGCGTACCTCTCGGGATATCCGACGGCGAAAGCATTTGCCGGCAGACTCTTTACGCTTGAGAACAACATTGTTCGTGCGCCGATGCACGGTCAGGAGTTCTTGGGCCTCGGTGTCGTCGACACGAAGAAAGGCGCCACGTTCGGGCTCCACATGAGCGGGCATCCTGCGCGGAAAGGTCCGGCAAATGGGTATCCGCTTGAGAACGCCGCAAAAAATGTTGTTTCGCGCGGCGACTTCAACGGAATCTTTCAGCCTTGTGAGACCGAGGTAATCGGTGTTGGCGATATTCACAAAGGGGCGGTGTTGTGGGGGCCGAAGTTGTTCTATTATTCGTGTCCCGCTGCGACTGCCGGAGACCCGTATGGTGACCGCGGTTTTGCGCAGAGCCACACGGGTTGCCTCGTGGTTTCATACCCTGTTGAGGGCGTAGGGAGGGCACCGATTCGTTTCACCTTCCTCATGACCTCGTGGATTGAGTCGTGGTACGAACATCGTTTCCCGATCGACATCGAGAAGCTCATCCCGAATCCTGTCTAAGTCGTTTCGATGTCACGACATCGCGTCGCGCAACCATCGGTTCAGAGGAACCGTGCCGTGTTCTTCAGTTGAAACACGGCCAGCGCGACGTTTCTACCCCGCGGTGCAAAGAGGCGCCTGCGGGGTACGCCCCGTAGCAAGCAAAGTGCTGCTACGGGGTTTTTTGCACAAAATTTTTAAGACAAAGTCACCCTTCCCTCATGGTGAGCATCATTTTTTTGTATGGTTGACCCCGTAGTAAGTCCCACAGCATTCTCGTTGAATATGTTTGGAAAGATTGTGTGACAAGCCGGTTGATATTTTGTTAAATTGTTAAGAAATTTGGGTCTACTACAGGGTTGACACCCCACCCCTCGTTGTTAGGATGGATGAAGAGGTTCCTCGTTATTTGTTGGAGGATGCGTGAACTATCTCATCGAAAGAAGGCAATCGAAAGATGGGGAAGCACGCATATTCATGCTCCCCGACTGGTCGACGTTCGACTCCAGAAAAGCAGTTGAAGAAGTGCGTGGGCTCTGCGAAGAAATGCGCGCACACGTCGCCGCGGTAAAAAAAGAACGGCCAACATTCGAACGCCTGGTCAGAGCGACCGAGGGTATCGACGATCGGCTCGCGCAGGTCGCGGGCCCGCTCGGCAATCTCTATGCTTCGATGCGTACCCCTGAGATAGTAACGGCACACGAAGAGGTTGAGAAGCTTATGGCGCGTTCTCGGACGGATACCTGGTCAGACCTCGGGTTTTACCGGGCTCATCGGGCCTTTTGCAATACACGCGAATATCGCATGTTAGGCAAAGAAGAGAATGGCGCTGACGAAAGAAGGGTCGACAAAAAAAGCGCGTTCAGTGTGCAACTGCAGACGTTCAGGGATTATGGCGTCTTCTTGCCCGAAGCAAAAAAACAACGCCTCCGTCTCCTTGAGGAGGAGATCGAGGCACTCGCCAAACAGTTTGACAGAAACGTGGATGCCGCACTCAAGCGCACGATCGCCCTCATCACTGACGAAGCGCAGCTCTCCGGAGTTCCCGCACACGTGAAGTTTATGATGCAAAAAGAAGCGGAGGCGCAGGGACTCCCCGGCTGGGCACTTTCCACGAAAGAAGCGATACGCGTTCCAATTCTGGAGTTTGCCGACGACCGCGGGCTTCGTGAACAAGTCTATCGAGCGTGGGCGACACATGCTCCCGATCAAGGAACACAGGATCTTTTTTCTGCAAATCGTCCGATCGCCGAACGCTTGCTCGTGTTGCGTCACAGTGCCGCACGGTGTTTGGGGAAACAGAACCACGCCGAACGGATTATTGAAGACTTGATGGCGGGATCAGTATCGAACGTGAGGATGTTTCTCAACTCGCTTCGTCATAAGGTGCGGAAAGACGCAAAGGAAGATATCGCACGACTCAAGAAGTTCTCAAAAGTCGAGCTGGGACACGACCTTCTCCCGTGGGATGTCGAGTATGTGAAAAACCGCTTCCTCAAGAAGTACTTCGGTTTTACCGGAGTAGATCTTGAGCCATATCTTCGTTTTTCGCGCGTTCGGAAAACCCTCTTTGGCCTCGCCGAAGAAATGTATGGCGTGAAGATAAAAGAACGCCCCGATGTGAGGGGTTGGCTCCCGCATGTGCGTTTCTTCGAGGTGTACGAGCATAACGGCAATCTCGCAGGCGGTTTCTACCTGGACCCGTTCGCGCGCGTGGGCGAAGTGGTCAAGGAGAGCAACTTGTGGACGGATTGCATCTTGGAAAGACGGAGACTGAACAAGACTGAGATCCGTCTCCCGCTCGTTATTATCCACCTGAATCTGGCGAAGCTGGGTGAGGAAGAAGCGCAGAGCCTTTCCCACAAAGATGTGATCGGTCTCTTCCATGAGTTCGGACACATGCTTCAAGATGTGCTGGGTAAGTCCAACTTTCTCGCGACCGGGTCGGCGAACATCGAGTGGGACGCCATCGAGATCCCGAGCATATTGATGGAAAACTGGGCGTGGGACGTCGAAGTGCTTTCCGAGATGGCAAGAGACAAAAAGACGAAACGGTCAGTTCCACTCAAATTACTTTTGGCCATTCATCGTCAGCGCCCGATCGCACAGAGCTACGGACGATGGAGTTTGCATGAATATCTCGAGCGAAGTCTGATCGACCTCACCCTTCATTCAGAAGTGCCTCGTGCCGGTGTTGTGGAGAGAGTGGTACGCCGCGTCCGCAAAGAGGTCGGTGTGCTCCCGATACTTCCCGGAGATCAGTTTCCCGACAACTTTCCGCACATTTTCAGTTGGGGATATGACGCTTGTTTTTATAGTTATCCCTTGTCATGGAGATTTGCGGCGGCGATACGTGTCGAGCACCTGAAGACGGGACACTCGATCTCTCCGATCGTGAGCAGGCGGTTCCGGCGTGAGTTTTTGGAAGCGTCGCGAACACGAGAAGCGAAAGACAACCTGACGGCGTTCTTTGGACGGAAGCTTCCTTCAGCGAAGGCGCTTCTTGAACAAGTCAGGATGTTGTAAAATTGCCCCCACTAACCACGTGGGGGTTTCGATTCCCCAGAATCGTGTCGCGCAACTGTCCGCTAAGGCGCGACATCATCCTCCCGAGATCACGCCTCGCACTCGTCCATTGAAGTGAGGCGCTTTCTCCCAGAATCGCGTCGCGCAACTGTCGGTTCCCCAGAACCGCGCCGCGCAATTGTCCATTAAAGCGCGGTGCAAAGCGGGCGCTTCTTCCTGAGATTACGCCGCCTTACCCAGTTAAGCGTGACATTATCCTCCAGACATCACGCGACGTAATTGTCCGTTGAGACGCGACACATCTTCCTTATGTTATGCTCAATGAATGAAGAATATTGAGCTTCGCATACTTACGTCGCCTGGGTGCGCACATTGCCACGACTTCCTCGAATATTGGAAAATGATTGCATCCGATTGGCCGAACATATCAGCAAGAGAGATCTCGCTCACGACGATGGAGGGACAGTCCTTGATCAAGCAATACCAAATTTTCGCTTCACCGGGAATATTACTTGATGACGAACTAGTTTCATCCGGAGGTGTCAAAAAAGAGAAATTTTTAGAGAAGTTGAGAACACTTTCCGCGTGCTGAACAATTATTCAACCACTCGGCTCCTCACCTCCATGTGACTTTCGAGAATGCGTGAAGCTTTGTCGATATCAGCTTTCTCAACGGCATCGGTAAGCTCCGTCATCGCTTCGGGGTCTAAGGTTTCAAGAAGTGAAAAAATTTCGTTGGAAAATTGAGTGTATCGACGCTCGATTTCCGTCCGTGCCGCATCACCTGCGGGAGTGTCGTCGTCTGCATGGTCCCAGATCAGACCCATATCTTCCGGTAAGTGTTGTGAAAAGTAGCGGAAACGCGGAGCGTGCGCGATGATGAAACGTAGCGGATCAGTTGGTGCAGACTCGTCGCCCAGCATGTGCTCGAGCACTTTGCCTTGCACATGAAGCGAGTGGTTTTCGTCTTGGATCATTACCGACCAGTATACCAGCAACGGAGAAGTCGGTCTTGTGGATCAAATGTGACCGATCGATGTTTTGTATTTACAGGAATTTGTTCCTTGAGCGATTCAAATATCTCCTTGTCTTTCACGTGGGTGAGGAGCGATGAGACCTCGTTAACGGGAACCCACATGGCTTCCGGGTTCACCGGATCCTCGGGAGAGAGCACTTCTTCTGTCGTTGTGAAGAGAAAGAGGGTGATCGTGCGCATTTCCGGGGTATCGCCCACATTGCGCTGTATACGGTCACGCTCATAGGTTGCAAGTTCTTTGATCAGTGTAAGTTTTTTTTCGGGTATCCCGGTTTCTTCGCGGATCTCCCTCAAGGCGGCGGACAGGAGTTCTTCGCCTTTTTCAACGTGACCCTTGGGTAACGACCAAGAATTGTGGCTTTGGTTGACCACGACGATGCCGAGTCTTGGATTCCAGACGACTCCACCGGCAATCTTGACCATATGTGCTTATTGTAGCATTGTCGATTTTTCCTTTTTATGTAGAACAAACAAAGGTGGAGAAACCCGTGGATAACCTGTGGAGGTTTTTTGCCCAGCATTGAAGGACGGCCTTTTATTGGAGGAGTTGTCCACAGGGCAACACAAATTGATCTCGGAGCATTAGTCAGGCAATCGCTCGTGAATACGCCCAATTATAGCATCAAGTGACCACTCGCTTTTGATGAGAAAGTCGGTCGTACCGAGCCCGGATACCCTTGCGATCGTTTTTGCATCGATTGTATTGGTAAGGACGAGTACCAAGACATGCTTTCCCCACGCGTCAGAACTTCTTAGTTTTGAGAGCATTGTGACACCGTCCATGATAGGCATAAAGATATCTAGCACGATGAGGGCGGGATGCTTTTCTGCGGCCAGCTTAAGTCCCTCAACACCATTGACTGCCTCAAAGACCTCGAATCCCTCATTCGTCAATTT
>Ga0209541_10006693_pt1 | contig 19554 bp, 15 predicted proteins | sample RifCSPlowO2_01_FD_184027 | JGI IMG/M metagenome (GOLD analysis project Ga0209541, IMG submission 184027) | Groundwater microbial communities from Rifle, Colorado - Rifle CSP2_plank lowO2_0.1 (SPAdes) (version 2) | ecosystem: Environmental > Aquatic > Deep subsurface > Groundwater | place... | reverse complement strand
TCGGAAGTTCCTCTCGTAGCCAAAGGAGCAGAAAGTCAAACCGCTGATTTGTTTCAGTGGCAGAATTCAAGCGGAACAGCGTTGGGAGTAATCAATTCAAGCGGCAATGTCGGCATCGGGACGACGAACCCGGGTGATAAATTAAATGTGGTTGGTAGCACGGGGATTAGGTTTTATCTTGCCGATGCGAGTAGGGCGTATCTGGGGTCAATGGGGAATTATCCGCTCCAGCTTGCTGCAAATAATGGAACCCCGGGAAGTGGAGGTTTTGGCGGAATAGTTATTGAACCAACTGCAGGCAACGTCGGCATCGGGACGACGACCCCAGCCGCTCTAGCCGATATTGTCGGTGATGTTTCGGCGTTATTCCGCGTCGCTTCCGGTTCCAACGAAAGGTTCAGGATAACCGAAGCGGGAAATGTGGGAATTGGAGAATCGTCTCCCACGGCATTGCTTGAGATCAAAGGTGGAGCGGCTTCAATCAGCAATACTCTGTTTGTTGAGAATGACGGCAACGTCGGCATCGGGACGACGAATCCGGAATTCCGCCTTGATGTTCAGAATAGTATTGCGGAAACATACTCTGCGACCGGTAGACCTACTGCTCTTCTGCGTCTGTATAACTCTAATGCCGCCAATAGTAACCACGCCACTATCGAACTTGGCGCGACTCCTACATCAGGTAACGATGGCATAACCAGGATTTCCAGTGTCGTGACCGCTTCTAATTTGGCAGACTTAACATTTGGTTCGCGCACCGGAGCTGCGACATGGAAAGAGAACATGAGAATCACAAGCGGTGGCAACGTCGGCATCGGGACGACTGGGCCGAGCGCGCCGCTGTCTGTGTATCGAGCCGGTTTCGCGAATATCCGTGTGAAAGGGGGCGGAGATGCAACGGATTTTGCGACTTTGAACCTCGAGTCTGATGAAGCGACGGACAAGGGGTGGGAGATCTCACATACTAAATCCCCCCTCAATTATTTCGTCTTTAACTACTTCAACGGTGCCGCCTGGACACAGCCAGCGGTCATCTCTCCCACTGGCAACGTCGGCATCGGGACGACGAATCCTGGGGCTCAACTTGATCTTTCCACTGATTCCGCCCGAAAACTGACCACCACCACTTGGTCCACAGGGTCAGACTCCAGAATCAAGACCCAAGTTCAAAGCATTAGCGATGCTTTAGATATCATCGGCAAAGTCCGTCCGGTCAAGTTTCACTACACCTCTGAATTTCTCTCCGCCCACCCCAGCGTTGTGGACACCGACTACTACAGCTTCATTGCTCAGGAATACGCCGAGGTTTTTCCAAATAGCATTACCCGGGACGATGACGGTCTATTCTATTTAAACTCCTCTAACATGATTCCGTACGCTATTGCTGGGGTGAAAGAACTGGATGGCAAATACGCGTCGCTGTCGTTTGATTTGGAGTCAATCGCTTCCAGCTCATTTGAAGGATTGAAAGAGGACTCTTTCGCCAAGAGATTTTGGGCCAATCTCTTTACCCGCCTCACGGCATGGCTGTCAGACATCGGGAATGGAATCGGTAATATGTATGCGAATGTCTTTAACGCCAAAGAAAAAATTTGTATTGGCAATATATGTATCAATGAAGCCCAATTAAAAGAATTGCTGGATAAAAATTCTATTAGCTCGGAACTGACCCCAATTCTAACTCCCACTCCCACCCCTTCTCCATCAGAAACACCAGTTCCTGAGATAGATCTAGGAGCTAAGCTCCTAGATATAAATCTAGAAGGTGGTGTGACCCCAACGGCAACACCGAATCCAGATACAGCTTCAATTCCACTAGATATAACTCCGACGCCATCTCCTGAGACAACACCGCAAGCGGATTCGACTCTTGCACCTGAGTCTGATATAGTTCCAACCCCTGAACCAACATCGGAATCTGTCGCGGAAATTCCGGCTCCGGAAGCTATCGCAGAACCGGAAATTGTTCCAGAAATAATTCCAGAACCAGAAGCGACGCCTGAACCGGCTCCCGAACCAATTCCCTAAAAATAGTTTGAGTCTAAGTCTAGGAGCTAAGCTCCTAGACTTAGAAGGTGATTACTATTATAATAAGACAATGAGAAAGTTACGATTTCAAAATGGAAGTTACTACCACATTTTTAATAGAGGCGCGAATAAGGCCAATATTTTCTTTTCTGATAAAGATAGATATAAATTTCTTTGGATTTTAGAATCTTTTAATGATAGTAATGCAAACTTCGCCTCGGTCCGTTTAAAAGAAGTAAATCTAGGAGCTAAGCTCCTAGAGAAGGATAAGTTGGTTGATATTTTATGTTTTGTATTAATGCCAAACCACTTCCACCTTTTATTAAGACAACGAAAAGATGATGGAATAAGTAAATTTATGCATAAACTTGGTACTAGTTATACGAATTGCATAAACCTAAAACACGAACATAGCGGAGCATTATTTCAGGGATCTTATAAAGCGGTAGAAGTAGAGAGCGATGAACAACTTCTTCACTTATCCAGATATATACATTTGAATCCCGTAGAGCTTATGCAACCCGGATGGAAAGAAGAGGGAATTAAAAATTTGAGAACAGTAAGAGGTTTTTTGAACGATTATAAATGGTCAAGCTATGCTAGATACATAGGTAAAGATGGTTTAGAATTTAGTAAAATTATCGAAGCCGATAACTTAATAAATAATCTAATCCCAATAAAGAAATATCAAAAATTCGTTGAAGATTGGTTTATTAAGGTTAATCTTAGTAAAGAGCTTCTTATTCTAGGAGCTAAGCTCCTAGAATCCTAGCTCCTAGAATCCTAGTAACAATTATTCTGTCTAGTGTTATAATAATTACAGTATGAATAAAAGAACCAAAGCTATGTTCGATATAGTTCCCGCAAAAGTTTCGTCTGATTTTAAGTCTGCAGAAGAGATAGATTTACACGAACAAGCAGAACCTCAAACCGATCAAACCAAGGTCCAAACAGAGGTGGAGCCTCTATCTGGGGGTGTGGATAAGTCTGTTCAGTCAGTTCAGGGTTTTGATGACCTGCTTTCGAATATAACTAAAAAAAAGATACCCTCCCATGAAGAGTTAACTGCAATGATGGAGCAAGCTAATGATCCGATAGTGGAATTAGCCTCGATGGGAGCTGAATTTAGTGGAGATTTCAGGCCTATTCTGACTAATGCTATTTTTCAACCAGTAGATCCAAAAAAGGAAGAAGATGAATTGCACCGCAGAATTATAGATAAAATAAAAGAACCGCTTATATCGCGGGTCGCCCATTTAACTTCCAGCTATAAGCCAGAAATTAAATTGGATCAGGCGGTGTCGGGTGGTAAATATTATGGATTAGAAGAAAAGGTCAAAGTAAAAGAGTTGGCACCAGTTCTAGGTTTTATAAAGGAAGAAAAAGTTATATCAAATATTGAAACAAGGGTGGCAGATTTTTATCTGCCTACGCAGACAGATAATAAACCTAACGCAAATATCGTAAAGAATATTTTTGCGAAAATGCCGCTTGTTACAGAAGAATCAGCACTATCGAAACAGGTTTTGAATCCTAAACCCAATGTTTTTAATTTTTCTCCGGTAAAAAAAAGAAAAATTCCGTATAAGTGGATTATTATTGTATCAATTTTAGGATTAGTAGCCTATGGGCTGACTCTAAAAAATGAACTAGTGCGGGAAAGTTTCTCTGCGCTGGATAATTTACAACAGGCTCAAGAGAGCCTTAAAAATTATAATTTTTCCGATGCGGCAAAGAATTTTAGCGATTCATATGAAGATTTTACCAAGGCTAGCCAGAATCTTAATATGATGGGAGCGGGTTTAGCGGGTATATTCGGTGATTTACCTGGTGTTAGTAAATTAAAATCAGCAAAAGATATAGTTGAAGCGGGGAAACTTCTGGCCGGAGCCGGTCAGGCGATGTCGGAAGCCGTCAGCTCTCTTTCTCAAACCGGTTCAATCTTAAATCCAGCCGATAAGAATAAAACAAAGCCATCAAAAATAGTAAGGCAGATAAAAGATGCTCTTCAGCTGTCAGATAAAAATTTTCAAAAAGCTAAGATTCTTTTGGCTAGTATTGATGAGTCTGTTATTCCAGAAGACAAGAGAAGCGGCTTTCATGATTTTAAAGACAAGATACCTCTTTTTGAACAATATCTTGGCGATGCGATAGAATATGCTGATTTTCTTGAGGGCATTGTCGGCATAGATGAGCCAAAAAAGTATCTTTTTTTGTTTGAGAATAACAGTGAATTACGGCCGACTGGAGGTTTTCCCGGAACTTATGGCGTTGTATCATTTGCCAGCGGAGGACTAGCTGATTTTTTTGTTAATGATGTTTATAATTTGGACGGCCAGTTAAAGAAAAACATCATCCCGCCCAAACAGATTCAGCACATTACCCCCAACTGGGGTATGCGTGATTCCGCTTGGTTTACTGATTTTCCGACTTCGGCTAAAAAAGCGATGTGGTTTTTTGAACAGGAAGCCGGCTATGGAGTGGATGGAGTAATAACTATTAATCCCGATATTGTGTCGGCGATTTTAGGCATTGTCGGACCGATAGAATTATCATCATATGACATGACTTTGACGGAGGATAATTTTGTAGAGAGTATTCAGGAGGAGGTAGAATATGGACCGAATCGAACGCAACCCAAACAGGTGGTGGCTGATTTTGCGCCTCTTTTTCTTGAAAAACTTTATTCAGCAGATTCGGAAAAGTGGATGAAGATTTTTAATGTTTTGATGACGGGACTGGATGAAAAGGATATTTTATTTTATTTCAATGAAAAATATTTGGAAGAATTTTCAATCAAAAAAGGATATGGCGGTGAGGTTAGGGAGACCGACACAGATTATATGATGGTTACTTTTTCCAATATTAAGGGTTCAAAAACCGATGTCGTAACTGATTCAAGCATAGATATAGAAAGCCGAATAGAAGATGGAAGAATGATTCATAAAGTTATTTTATCCCGCCAGCATAAAGGCGGAGATCAAGAGCATGGTTTTTATAATCGACAAAATCCGGCCTATGTGCGAATGTTGCTTCCCGAAGATTCAGAATTGATAAGCATATCCGGAAATGATAATCCTAATTTTCGTCCGCTTGTGAATTATAATAGCCAGCCTGATTTTGAATACGATGTGGATCTTAAAAAATATGAATCCGGATTTTATTTTGACAAGACTTTGGGTGTAGATAAATTTGAAGAGTCGAATAAGAAGGGAATTGGATTCTGGATGATTACTGATCCTGGGACTACTAAAACGGTAGAGTTTGAATATTCCGTTCCCCTGAAAACAGATTATAGTTTTTATTTCCAAAAACAACCAGGTCTTGATTGGAAAGATTTTAAATTCAGCATACAGGAGCCCAAAGACTATAATATTGTCAGTTCTTCTCTGCTATTGAATAGGATAGGCGATTTGTATATGTTGGATAAGGAGCTTAAAGAAGATTTGGAACTTACACTAAGCTTTGATATTGATAAATAGCCATTAGCTACTGCACTATGAGATTAAGCATTAAAGAAAAAGCTGGCATACCAGATGTCTCTAGAATATTTGACGGTTTGCATTTGCAGGAAAAATTTATAGAGAATATGGCAAATCAAGAGACAAGGAAGGGACTCGAATCGGAGTTTATCGAAGCAGGCGAGACTCATTTCAAGATATGTAAATCGTGCCGTAACAGGCTTGAAGAGCTTGAGAGGCAACCCAAAGAACAGAATTTACCCCATGAATAATATCAGAAATTTTTGTATCATCGCGCATATTGATGCGGGAAAATCGACCCTTGCGGATCGATTTTTAGAATTAACCAAAACGGTTGAAAAAAGAAAAATGCAGGAACAATATCTCGACCAGATGGAGCTCGAGCGTGAAAGGGGAATTACTATAAAACTTCAGCCTGTTCGCATGAAATATCATGCGAACCGCAGAATAACGCAGAATTCTACGCAGAATAACACAGAATTTTTATATAAAGACTTAACATATAAACTGAGAGGTTTATTATTTGAAATCAGAAAATCTATTGGCTTGGGCCATAAAGAGCAGGTTTATCACAATGCGCTTGAAATTGAACTACAAAAAACTGGATTAAAGTTTGAAAGCAAAAAGAATGTACTAATTATTTATCATGGACAAAAAATCGGAGTGTATCAGCCCGACTTTGTGGTAGAGGATAAAATCATCATTGAATTAAAAGCATTGCCAGAAATAGCTAGACCACAAATCGAACAGGTATGGTCCTATTTAAAGGGATGTGACTATAAGCTTGCGTTATTAGTCAACTTTGGAAGCAAAGATTTAGATATCAAGCGTGTTGTATATGATTCTGCTCGTTCTGCGTCTAGTCTGCGTGATTCTGCGGGTGTATCAGATAAGGTTGAGTATATTCTCAACCTTATTGATACACCAGGTCATGTAGACTTTTCATATGAAGTATCAAGGTCTTTGGCGGCAGTGGAGGGAGCAATACTTTTAGTTGATGGGGTAAAAGGTATTCAGGCTCAGACTCTAGCTAATTTACATTTGGCTCAGGAGCAGAAATTAAAAATAATTCCCGTATTAAACAAGATAGACCTGCCTAATGTTCGGAAAGAGCAGATAAGGGAGGAATTATCTAGTTTGCTGATGATTGATCCGGAAGAGATAATAGAAATTTCTGCTAAGAATGGAACGAACGTCGAGCGGGTTTTGGAAAGAGTTATAAAAGATATACCGTCGCCGGAAGATAGTGGTAGGGAACAAATAGTAGGTGGTGTGGGTGAAGAGGTGTTCAAGGCACTTATTTTTGATTCAACCTTTGATGCATATAAGGGAGTAATAGCTTATGTAAGGGTTTTTAGCGGTTCAATAAAAAGAGAAGATAAATTATTAGCTTATGCCACACAGGCTAAAGCCGATGTGATAGAGGTTGGGTATTTTTTACCTAAAATAAATCCTTCGGCCAGTATAAACTCGGGTGAGATAGGATATATCGCAACCGGTCTTAAGGACCCCGGTCTCATAAGAGTAGGCGATACAATAACCCTGCTACGCGATAATACAAATATTGAAACGTTGAAGCGTTTGAATTTTCAACCTTTAGCAGGATATAAAGAACCTAGGCCGATGGTTTTTGCCAGTTTTTTTCCCGAGAATTCTGATAGGTCAGGTCAGGATGATTACGATATGCTTAGAGATGCTTTGGGAAAATTAAAATTAACCGACGCAGCACTCATATATGAGCCGGAATCTTCTGCAGGATTAGGGAGAGGATTCAGAGTCGGTTTCTTGGGGATGCTTCATGTAGAAATAATATCAGAAAGACTTAGGAGGGAGTTTGGATTAAATCTTATCGTATCTTCTCCTTCGGTTGAATATATTGTTAAACTCTCCGCCAGAGGCGGATCTCAGCCAGAGGCTGACCAGCCTCTGGCTGGCGCAAAAAACTTTGGCGGAAAGGATAATAATGAGATAAAAATACGCTCTGCTGCGTTTTTGCCGGATCCTACCAGAATAGAAAGTATTGCTGAACCGATGGTGATTATAGAAATAATTGCGCCATCAAATTATTTGGGCAGTGTAATGGACTTGGTTTCTCATTTTAGAAATACATATATATCTACCGAATATCTCGGTAAAGATACTGTTTTTTTGAAATATAAAGTTCCCTTGGCTGAAATAGTAACTGATTTTTACGATAAGCTTAAAAGTGTTTCTTCCGGCTATGCATCAATGAGCTATGAACTTGTCGAAAACCAGATTAATGATTTGGTTAGATTGGATATTCTTTTAGCGGGAGATATGGTAGAGCCTTTCTCCAGAATAGTTCCTCGCGAGAAAGCAGATTTTGAGGGCAGAGAAATGGTTTTAAAGCTTAAGAGTATAGTTCCGGCGCAATGGTTTCAGATAGCGATACAGGCGGTGATTGGAGGTAAAATTATTGCCCGAGAAACGATAACAGCAAGACGCAAAGACGTAACTGGCTATCTATATGGAGGAGATGTGACTAGAAAAAATAAGCTTTTGGATAAACAAAAGAGGGGAAAAAAGAAGATGGAGGAATCAGGTAAAGTAAATCTGTCTCAGGAAGTTTTCCTCAAGATGTTGAAGCGATAGAATTATTTAATTTAGTATAATAGAGGAAGAAACAGAAATGCGATCATACTGATAACCATAATGACGGAGACGACGATGGTGATAATTCTTAGAAGTTTTCTATTATTGAAAAACATACTAGTTAGTGAATTTTCCGATTAATTAATAAATACTGCCAGAGCGGTAGTCGGAGAATCTACTACCTGGCATATGATTCTTGACTATATTAAAATCCAAATTAATATTGGTGGCGCTGGTTCTGATTATCGGATGGCTTAGCCTCTCTCTTGTTAAGATTAAACTACAGAACGATATAGTCAATAAGGAGGTTGTGGATTTAGAGTCCAAGATAGAAAATCTGGAGGATAGTAATAGCTCCCTTGATAAATTAATAGCCTATCTTAAGCATCCGTTTTTTTTAGATAAAGAAGTCCGTTTAAAATTAAATTATAAATCACCAGACGAGGAAGTGGCTTTTATATATCCGGATACAAGCGCTAAAATAAGCTCCGGTTCTCTTAATTTTGATGAGCAATTGGCTAGATTACCTAATTATGTTAAGTGGTTTTGGTATTTGATGGGGAGATAGAATAATGCAAAATGTAAACAGCTCATGCCATAGGCAGATCAGCCTCTGGCTGAAAAATATAAAATAATAATTTAAAATTTTTAAATTTTCGAATTATTTAGGCGGGTGTGGTTCAATGGTAGAATGCGACCTTCCCAAGGTTGAGACGAGGGTTCGATTCCCTTCACCCGCTCCAAGATTAGTAGAATACTGGAGCCGCCTCCCAGAATCGAACTGGGGACCTTCACTTTACGAAAGTGCTGCTCTACCAACTGAGCTAAGGCGGCATCACGGACTTGTTTCAAGGAATAAGTCTATTAAAATTTATCAGAAAAATGGGGTTTATTCAATTAAAAGCCCCGCGTAATATGCGGGGCGTTATGTTTGCTATACACTCAAATTAGGAAGCGGATCGAGAGGCAATCCATTAACAATCTTTTTAACTTGCTCTCCGTCCAGTACTTCTCGAATAAGCAACTCTTCGGCTATTTTCTTCAGGATAAAGATTTTATCCTGAAGCATTATTTTTGCTCGCTCATAATTTTTCATAACAAGATTTTTAATTTCGTCGTCTATCCTGACAGCCGTTGTTTCACTATAATCAGCTCTGTGACCGATTTCGCGGCCTAAGAAAATCTACTCTTCTTTTTTACCGAATGTTAGCGGACCCATATCGCTCATGCCCCATTCACAAACCATCCTTTTGGCTAAATCGGTGGCACGCTCCATGTCATTACCGGCTCCGGTAGTTTGTTGGCCGGTAGTTATCTCTTCGGCAATACGACCGCCCATCAAAATTGCAATATCATCTTCCAGATATGCTTTGGAATAGTTACGCCGGTCGTTTAATGGGAGTTGTTGGGTCAGGCCCATAGCCATGCCACGTGGAATAATTGTGACTTTATGAATGGGTTCTGCGTTAGGTAGGATAACAGCCAAAAGCGCATGTCCAGCTTCATGAATTGCGGTTATCTTTTTTTCTTCATCGCTCACAACCATCGATCGGCGTTCTCCACCCATCAAGACTTTATCTTTAGCGAATTCAAAGTCTAGCATAGTTACAGATTTTTTATTATAGCGAGCGGCGTTGAGTGCCGCTTCGTTTACCAGATTTTCTAAATCTGCTCCGGTAAATCCGGATGTTCCGCGCGCAAGAACACTTAAATCGATATCGTCGGATATGGAAACTTTCTGAATGTGAACTTTTAGAATTCCTTCACGTCCTTTAACGTCAGGAGGATTAACAACGACACGGCGATCAAAGCGACCGGGTCGAAGTAGTGCCGGATCAAGAACATCCGGGCGATTTGTTGCCGCCATTATAATTACACCCTCGTTGGATTCGAAGCCATCCATTTCGGCAAGCAACTGATTTAATGTTTGTTCTCTTTCGTCGTGTCCACCACCAATTCCAGTACCGCGCTGGCGTCCAACTCCGTCAATCTCATCAATAAAGATGATACAGGGTGCGTGTTTTTTGCCCTGCTCAAATAAGTCGCGCACGCGGGATGCTCCAACCCCAACGAACATTTCAACAAAGTCCGATCCGGACATTGAAAAGAATGGCACATTTGCTTCTCCGGCTACAGCTCGCGCAAGTAATGTTTTACCTGTTCCGGGGGGACCCATCAGAAGGACGCCTTTTGGAATTCGGCCACCCAGCTTTTGAAATTTTACCGGTTCACGTAAGAAATCGATTATTTCCTGTAATTCATCTTTTGCTTCATCTATTCCAGCGACATCTTTAAAGGTTACTTTCTTGCGGTTAGAAGTATTGAGCTTAGCATGACTTTTACCGAAAGGAAGAGCACTACCTCCACCACCTTGCATTCGGCGCATGAAAAATATCCAGATCCCCACTAAAAGTAATAGAGGAGCCACGCTATATAGAAGTCCTAAAAAAACTCCAGGACTCTGGTCTTTTGCGATTATTTTTACATTATGCTCAATGAGCTTATTAGCTAAGCCCTCATATTGATAAGGGGCAAAAGTTTGAAAATTATCACCAGATTTTGTCTTGCCACTGATACTATTGCCACTTATTTCTACCTCTGAAATTTCTCCCCGTCCGACTGAAACCATAAAATCACTGAAAGGCAAATCCGATCTATTGTTTGACCTATTGAAATAACTCCATGCCATAGTACCGATAATGATTATGACAACCCAGAACAGCAAACTCTTTACGGCTGAATTCATTGTCGCTACGCCTTTTTAATGTACGGTTTGACATATTAAAACATATTTAATTCTATATTGCAATTCTTGAATAGAGCTGATTTTAATTGTATAGTTAATCTATGCAACACGAGAAAGATAAGGCTCTATTGTATGTTTACTCAGGAGCCGGAGGAGTGGATGCCCAAGACTGGGCATCAATGCTTTTAAGAATGTATCAGCGCTATTCCCAGAAAAAAGGCTGGGGTTTTAAAATTTTACATCAATCATTCGGTGAACAGGGCGGGACAAAGAATGCGGTTGCGGAGCTTAACGGAAAGGAAATATATGATATCATGAAAGGAGAGTCAGGAGTTCATCGTCTTGTGAGAATGTCTCCGTTTTCTGCGAAAGGATTGAGGCACACATCCTTTGCGTTAATTGAGATAATGCCCGAGATTACTAGCAAAGAGTTCAAAATAGATTCGAAAGATTTGAGAATAGAAACCTATCGTTCGTCAGGACCCGGTGGTCAGAATGTAAATAAACTGGAAACAGCAGTCCGGGTAACCCATACGCCCAGCGGAATGGCCGTAGCTGTTCAATCAGAGCGTTCACAGGCTCAGAATAAAGAAAAAGCAATGCAGTTGTTGGTTTCGCGATTGGCTAAGAAAATGGAAGATGCTAAGGTTAAGGAATTGTCTGAATTGAAACCCGAGCTTAAATCAGGTTCAATAGAGTGGGGGAGTCAAATAAGGTCTTATGTGCTAAATCCGTATCAGATGGTTAAAGATCATCGGACAGGAGTAAAATCATCCCAGCCGGACAGGATATTGGAGGGGGAACTGGATAAGTTTATTCTTGGGAAATGAATTATGGTATAAGATTTACGATTTAAGAATATTCATAAATCATAAATCATAAATCATAAATCTTCTGAATTGATCGAATATAAAAATATCTATACAATTTATGATGATAATTTTATGGCTCTGGGAGGGGTTGATTTGGCGATTAAGGACGGTGAGTTTGTCTCATTGATTGGTCCATCCGGAGCCGGTAAATCAACTCTTCTGCGCCTATTAACCAGAGAGCTTTCTCCGAGTGACGGACAGATTTGGGTTGATGGCGTTAATCTGGCTGATCTTTCAAGCAATGACATTCCGTTTTTGAGAAGGAAGATAGGAACTATTTTTCAGGATTTTAAACTTCTTTCAAATAAAAATTCTTTTGAAAATGTCGCTTTTGCTCTGGAGGTTTGCGGAGCATCGAAAGAAGAAATAGATTCCGATGTTCCTAAGGTTCTTGGTATAGTGGGTTTAAGCGAGAAAATGCACAGTTTTCCACACCAAATGTCGGGTGGAGAGAAACAGCGTCTGGCAATCGCACGTTCGCTTATTCATCGGCCAAAAATACTTTTAGCGGACGAACCAACTGGGAATTTGGATAGAGTAAACAGCTATGATGTGGTAAAGTTATTATTAAAGATAAATGAACTTGGAACGACTGTTATTCTCGCCACGCATAATAGCGAAGTTGTTAATGTCGTGGGTCGGAGAGTTATTAATATGGAAAAAGGCAGAATCGTAAGGGATCAGGTTGAAGAAGGGAAGTATATTATCTAAAAATTTTCAATTTTTAGATAAATTTAGAATTTAAATTTTAAATTAATGAAAAAATCTTTTAAGCGAATCTTCAATACCGGATGGACTAATTTTAAACGGAATAGTTATTTAAGCTTGGGGACGACCGGAGTGATGGTCTTGGTTTTACTTTTATTTTCAGCCTTGATGGCTCTTAATTTCTTAGCACTTAAAATGGTTACGACGCTTCAGGAAAAAGTCGATGTAACCGCTTATTTCAAAACAGAGGCAACTGATGAAGAGATCGGAGTGATAGCAGAAGACGTTAGGAGTCTAAATGAAGTTAAGAACGTAGAGTATGTTTCAAGAGAGAGCGCTCTTGAAGAATTCAAATCAAAACATTCGGGCGATGTTCTAATACAAGAGTCATTAGCTGAGCTTGATACCAATCCTCTTCAGGCGTCTTTGAATATAGAAGCAAGCGACCCCTCTCAATATGCTTCGATTGTTCTATATCTTGAGGCTAATAAATTCAGAAGTTTGATAGATAAAATTAATTTTTATGAGAATGAACAGGTTATTAACCAGGTTGAGCGTATATCGGGTGGGTTACAGAACTGGGGCTTTATTCTTACTATGGCCATGGCTCTAGTCGCAGTGCTGGTAACTTTTAATACCATAAGGCTGACTATTTATAATCAAAAGCAGGAAATTGAGATAATGCGTCTTGTCGGAGGTTCTAACTGGCATATAAAAGCCCCGTACCTTGTAGAGGGAGGGCTATATGGCGTATTTGCCGCCATTATATCAATTGTTATTTTTTATCCGTTTGTTTATCTTGCTTCGCCTAAGGTTGAAATTCTTATGCCTAATGCCAGCTTGCTTGGATATTTTACGGCTAATGCTTTTCAATATGTTTTATTAGTTTTTTCTGTCGGTGTGTTGCTTGGGATTGTCTCAAGCGCGATAGCGATAAGAAGATTCTTAAAGGTATAAATTCATGAAAAAAATTTTAATTGCGACGTCGGTGTTAGCTGTTGTTGCAGGAATTGCTATGGTCGGTGGGGGAACGTGGGGTATTGCGTTTACATATAAAAATGTAGCTCAAGAAAACATAACTACGCCCAGCGATGCCCTAATTCCGGGAGTTTCGGTGATCGGACCGCTTACGCTCAAAATTCAGGCGGATACTATTCGGAAACACACCCTTAATACCACGGGCGGTAAAGTTTTTGCAGAAATGCCACGCCAGATTCCTCAACTGGACGAAAGCGGTACGCCGGTCGTAGACGAAGATGGTAAACAGTTAATGGTAGCAAATACTCCTCGCGATATGTGGATAACGGCTACTACATTAATAACCGCACTCAATTTGGGAATTATATCCTATGCTTTCTCGGGCTTAGTATTGTTTTTAGGATTTGTATCTATTTGGATCGGAATCGTTTTTTACGCTCTAAGTAAAAAATACTAATTTTATTCTAATTAAACCAAAACAGTTGCGTTGCAACGCAACTGTTTTAGTTTGAGGATATTAAGACTCGCACTAAACTAACGAAGCGAGTTGAAGTGGATGAAGTCGGAACCGAGCTCAGCTCGGTCGGGACTTATTTTAAATCAGAGATGACCTGCAATATATAATTTCTTTCTCTTTCTAGGTTTTCAGCGGATAAAACACTCTCAATAATCATAGGGGCATTAAAATCTTGTATGGCTCTCAGGATTTTTGCCTGCCTTGTTTCAAAAAGTGGATTATGATAATCGATGTAACCGCTCACATGCAATTGGGAGATTTTATTGCCAAATTTTTCATAAAAACTATCAGCCAGCTTCATTGAACTGTCGTTTGTATAAATATGATTTATATCCAGCACTAGTTTGTAATTTTTATTCTGAGAGAATATTTCATCAAAATCCGATGGATTTTTATGGGATTCTTTTCTGTTATCCATATTTTCAAAAGAAACATTAAACCTCACTTCTTTAAAAGCATCGAAGTCTTCTATCGGATCGGGGTGAAATACTACCGTATCCAGCTTTCTAATGGAATCTATCTTGTCAATTTTTTCAAAAATAGCTTTAGTGCCCTCGTTATTGCCATAGTTAAATTTGGGAGCATGAAAACTTATATATTTAAATCCCATAAGGTCTTTATCTGATATTTCAGCTAGCCAGCCTTCTTCAATCCGATTTAACTTTACAAAACCTAGTTCAACCGTATCGTACTTCAAATCCCGCATTATTTTGAGCGCCTCCTTTGTTCTATGGGTTTTATGTAAAACACCAGTTGAAAATCCTAATTTTATATCTTGACTATACATAAAAATATTGGCCGACCGTCTGGGGACGCTTGCCCGCCTCCGGAGGGAAGTCGGAAATATTATCTCACAGCTATACTGCTTTTGAAATAAGTCCAATTACTAAGATCCCGGCTGAATTTAAAACAAATGATAATGGAATAAACAACAAGTTTTTCATTTTTGATAAACCAAGCATTGCTACCCCTATTTCATCCGGTAAAGGTGAAGCAATTATTAAGGCACCAATCAAAGGCACCACCCACTTCAAACCCTTTATTTTGGTCATAGAGGTTAATCTTTCTGATTTTGATGTTTGGATTAAATTTAAAAGGTCTTCTGATAATTTATCTTTTACAAAACGAAAGATGAGAAGATCTCCTACCAAGGCACCTAATCCTCCAATAAGGGCGACTACGATTACCGAATTTGATTGAGCTATTTCTCCAAGGGCAATGGTAGCCGGAGCGGCGGTAAAAACAGAGACAAACAAGATACCGGCAATAAAACTGCCAATAAACCTTACTTCTTGGGTTGAGGTAATTAAACTTTCAAGAGCTCCTGTTTTAGCGAGTATAATGGCAATGAGAATGCTTAGGATAACTATTGCCATATCTCTGATTAAACTACCGTTCATTATGAAACTATACCAGATATATAGATAAAAAACTAGAAACTAAAAACACTATAGACCGACAAAACATTGACTTTTAATGACTTTTATATTATAACTATTTAAGCTCATTAACTTCTCAGATATAGGAGGGAAGAAATGCGTCTTTTCGATGTATTTGTCTTGTTGTTTGTTATCTCTGCGCTTCTGAGCTTCATTAATTATAGATATCTCCGATTGCCAAAGACCGTCGGTCTTATGTTCTTGTCTCTCGGCGTCTCCCTCGGGCTTATGGTCATTAAATTTTTCGGGCTTGATCTCATAACATCGGCAACGAGCATGGTTAAGTCGATCAATTTCAGCGAAACCCTTTTGACCGGAGTCCTGAGCTTATTGCTTTTTGCCGGATCGCTTCATATTAATCTTGAAGATTTTCTCAAGCAAAAATTGCCTATTAGCCTGCTTGCAACTTTTAGCGTCGCAATTTCAACACTTGTTATCGGTTTCAGTGCATTTTATCTATTTCCTCTAGTGGGATTTTTCCCGTCGCTCTTGGCGTGTTTTCTTTTTGGCGCACTAATATCACCGACTGATCCTATTGCAGTACTTGCCCTCCTAAAAACCTCCAAAGTATCAAAGAGCATTGAGATGAAGATAGCCGGTGAAGCACTTCTTAATGACGGCATAGGGGTTGTGGTATTTCTTACAATCCTTAAACTTATGAGTGGCACTGAAAATATAAACGCAAATTCCGTTGTACTTCTTTTTTTACAGGAAGCTGTAGGAGGCATCCTTTATGGCCTAGCCATAGGTTTTATCGCTTTCCAGTTTCTGAGGCGTATCGACAACCATGAGATAGAGATACTTATTTCCTTAGCACTTGTTATGGGAGGTTATTCTTTTGCTTCATTCCTCCACGTATCAGGACCGCTCGCTATGGTCGCTGCCGGACTATTTATTGGCAACCATGGACGCATGTTCGCTATGTCGGAGACAACTCGGACTAATCTTGATATTTTCTGGAGAGTGATAGACGATATTCTTAATTCAACTCTTTTTGTCCTTGTCGGTTTTGAAGCCCTACTCGTCAACATAAGATCTGAGTATATATTAGCAGGGATCATTGCAATACCACTGGCACTCGTAGCGCGTTTTACAAGCGTCTGGTTCTCGGCTCAACTATCTCGGATGCAAAAGAGATTCAGTCCGCATGCAATAAAAATACTTACCTGGGGTGGATTACGGGGAGGAATTTCGCTTGCACTGGCACTTTCTCTTCCATCAGGCGAAATTAGAGATGCCTTTATATTGATAACATATATGATTGTTGTGAGCTCCATACTCATACAGGGATTCACCATGAGTCATCTTTTAAAATCTATTAATGTAAGGTCCGTTGCATAACGGACTTTTTTAATAAAATCAAACAACGTAATGTTTCAATACCTATGCAATGTCTAGGAGTAGAATATGAGCATGCAGGTTCTAGTCAAATAAATAAAGAGCCCGCGAGAGCTAACTCCTTGCTAGCTGTTAGGGCGTTCTTATAGTGCCACCCTTCCAAAGGCCAGTACAGACATAGATTGTAACTGTTTTTCCGGCCGGGTTCTTGGCGGTGGCTGTAATTCGAGCAGCGTCATTCTGATCACATCCACGTAATCCGACCGCATACCAAGAATTGTCTATGACCTTGATATCAGTATAGCCCTGAGAATCTAGGGTTTTAACCGCAACCTCGTCTTTCACCAGTACACCCCTTCCACAACCAAATGCCAGAGAAAAAAACGACTACTATGAAGTACAAGATAACTACACCCAATGAATTATTTCTCATATTTCTCATCACATTCTCCTTTTTCTGAATTCCGAATAGCCTACTATACTACAAAAAATAGTATAAAGTCAAGGTGCCACGGTAAAACAAAATAGCAAAAGCTATTTTATCACGTGGCTCTCGTAAAATATTACGGGGCTGCCTTCTTGCGACTTCAACCGCTTATTAAGAATATAGCGTAAATCCTCAGCTTTTTAAAGACATTTTGTGCATGGCTTGCTTTTGATCATAAAATCTAATATAATCTCATATATACATAATATAAGAATATGCTTATGAAAAGAGTGAATACACGGCTAGAAAATCTTCCCCAGTCTATTTGGGAAACTATCGCCAAAATAGATGAATTAAAGGGAAGATGGGTTGGCGGAGCGGAATTAAACCCGCAAGTTTTAGGACGCTTGAAAAAATCTACTCTTATCACTTCGACCGGTGCTTCGACTCGTATTGAAGGTGGGCGTCTATCAGACGAGGATATAGAAAAATTAATGAGAGGCCTATCGGTACAAAAATTCACCGATAGAGACAAGCAGGAAGTTAAAGGTTATTACGAACTTTTGGATAGTGTTTTCGGGGCATGGAAACATATTCTTTTTTCAGAAAGCACAATCTTACACTTTCACAAGGAACTCTTGAAATACGTGGAAAAGGATGAACTTCATCGAGGACAGTATAAAAAAATAGAAAACAAAGTACACATGATCGATGAAGCCGGAAACTCGATCGGCATCCTTTTTGATACTACTCCGGCGTATCTGACCCCTAAGGAAATGTCAGAGCTCGTGGATTGGACCAAAGAAAATCTAGAATTAACTAAAAAATTACATCCGCTACTGGTTATAGCAAATTTTTTGGTTGAATTCTTAAATATTCATCCATTTCAAGACGGCAATGGAAGACTTTCCAGAATTATTACCAACTTAATGATGCTGCGTGCTGGCTATACATATGTTCCATATATCTCACACGAAAAATTGGTTGAGGATAATAAAATGGATTATTACATGGCTTTGCGCAGGAGCCAAAAAACATTCTTGTCCGCCGAAGCTTTAGCGAAGGAGGGCAAATCAGAAAATGAAACTATCGTTCCATGGCTAGAATTCTTCCTAAATATTCTGCTTAAACAAGCTCAGATGGCAATTGATCTTTTGTCTAAAGAGAATATTGAACTGCTTTTATCGCCTAAACAATTACAGGTCTGGAATTATCTTCAGACCGTTACCGAAGCTACTCCCGGAGAAATATCAAAAATGGCAAATATTTCGAGACCCACTGTGTCCCAAGCTCTTGGGGTTCTGCTTCGGCTTAGAAAAATTAAAAGAATAGGGCAAGGAAGAACTACGCGATATTCAAGGATTTAATAGTCACTTTAAAATGGTGCCAAGGTTTTATAGTACTTCTGTCTCTTTTTAAATAATTTCTCTAGGTATTCAATATTTTTATCTCCATAATCATAAATCGTCCTAATATTAGCCTCGCCGTGCTGAATTCTCCCAATATATTGGATTAATTTACCTTCGTAAGAAAAAGGGTAGACTAGAAAAAGGCAGTCAATATTTTTCAGACTAGTACCTTCGCCCAACAATTGTCCTGTAGCAATTAATATTTGAAAATGACCTTCGGCAACTTGCCTTTCTTTCTCTCGTCTTTTGCTTGGTACAAGAGTACCGGTCAAAGTTATAACTTCAAAGTCCTTTTTGAGATACAGGCCTAGAGCTTCAGCATGATCTTTCCGTTCTGTAAGTACTAGACATTTTTTACCAGATTTTGCTTCTTTTAGTATATCTTCTACAATCATCTGATTTCTGCTCGAATCAAAGGTTAAGATTTTTGATAAAACTGAAAACTGAGCCACGCCAATACTGAATGGCACTGATAAATTAGTCTCCTGGATTATAAGCTTTAATTTAGGTGGTGTCGTAGTCTGCTGGTTATAATCCTTGGGAACTGTATGCAAAACATCGCCAAGATAAACAAAAATTAATTTTTCATCGTTATTTTTCCTTGTCGGTGTAGCAGTTAAACCATATAGATACCTCGGGAAAAATTGGGTTATAACATCACGAAATGTTCTAGCTGGCATATGATGACATTCGTCAATAAGCACAAGTCCGAATTGTGAAGCGACAGCTTTTAAATCCGGTGCTTTAGCCAAAGTTTGTATCATTGCAACTGTAACTGGGCTTTTTATGGTTTTCTTGGCCGAGACATATTGGCCGATTTCTCTTTTGGGTATTTTTAAGAAATCTTCTATGCGATCTAGCCACTGGTTATATATTTGTTTCCTATGCGTAATGATTAGGGCCGGCTGAAGTTTATTGGTAATTAAGGCTAATCCCATAATTGTCTTGCCTGATCCAGGCGGAGCAACTAGGATTCCCTGGTTCTGATTCGTAAAAT
>Ga0209541_10006689_pt1 | contig 19559 bp, 19 predicted proteins | sample RifCSPlowO2_01_FD_184027 | JGI IMG/M metagenome (GOLD analysis project Ga0209541, IMG submission 184027) | Groundwater microbial communities from Rifle, Colorado - Rifle CSP2_plank lowO2_0.1 (SPAdes) (version 2) | ecosystem: Environmental > Aquatic > Deep subsurface > Groundwater | place... | reverse complement strand
ACAAAATTCGCCTGTCCGTTTTGTCATATCTCAATTCCAGAGGTGGAGCCAAGAATTTTCTCTTTTAATACTCCCCATGGAGCATGCCCGAACTGTAATGGTTTGGGGACGATACTTGATGTAGATAGATGCATGATTTTAAATCAAAATTTATCTATCTCTGAAGGCGGAATATTGCCTTTTTCAAATCTTTTATCTCATGACACATGGTTTTCTAGGACTTTCAAAACATTTTGTAAAGAAAACGGTATTTCTTTAAGCGAAAGACTGTCACTTATTCCTCAAGATAAGAAAAATTTACTTCTTGAAGGAACAGGAGAGAAAGAATACTCAGTCGAGGGGGAAAATCGTTGGGGTAGAAAAACAACAATTACAGAGCCCTTTATAGGAATTCTAAATGAGCTCCGAGAGAGATATCAAAGTACGGAATCAATGTTTCTTAAATCACAAGTTGAGAAATTCATGAAATATGAAACGTGTCCAGAGTGCCTCGGAACAAGACTGAAAAAAGAAGCATTACTTGTGACAATTGAGGGAAAATCTATAGTTGATTTGTGTGATATGGCAATTGGTGATGAGCTTAACTTTATCGATGAAATTTCTAAAAAACTAAGTGAAAGAGATATAAAAATTGCAAAACTAATTCTCAAAGAAATTAAACAGAGACTTAAGTTTCTAATGGATGTTGGACTCGACTATTTGACTTTATCTAGGGGGGCAGAAACCCTAGCCGGCGGGGAAGCTCAAAGAATAAGACTTGCATCTCAAATCGGTTCGGGACTAACAGGAGTTTTATATGTTCTGGATGAACCCTCCATTGGGCTACATCAAAGAGACAACAAAAAATTAATAGACACATTAGTCAGCTTAAGGGATTTAGGAAACACAGTGCTTGTAGTAGAGCATGATCAAGAAACAATGGAATCGTCTGATTATATTGTTGATTTTGGCCCTGGTGCAGGAGAAGGGGGAGGAAAGATTATCGCCCAAGGCACAATTGATCAAATTAAAAAAAACAAAGAGTCGCTAACGGGCAAATATCTTTCGGGAGAACTTAAAATTAAAGTTATCTCAAATCAGGAAAAAGAAAATCTTGAATACCTTAAAATTATTGGGGCAACAGAGCATAATTTAAAAAACATAAACGTTTCTTTTCCGCTAGGAAAACTAATTGTGGTAACTGGAGTCTCGGGCAGTGGAAAGTCTACGCTAATTAATGACATTTTATACAAAGGATTAATGAGAATTGAAAATCCTTTTTACAAAGAATTGCCAGGTGCTCATAAACAAATAGATGGTTACGAGAGAATTAAGGGTGTTTATATGATAGATCAGTCCCCTATCGGTAGAACCCCGAGAAGCAATCCGGCAACCTATACCGGCGCCTTTAGTTATATACGCGAATTATTTGCTCAAACAAAGGACGCTAAGCTTAGGGGGTATGGTCCCGGAAGATTCTCTTTTAATGTAAGAGGAGGAAGGTGTGAGGCTTGTGAGGGAGAGGGGCAGATAAAGATTGAAATGCAATTTATGCCCGATGTATATATCGTATGTGAGGTTTGCCAGGGAACCCAATACAATAAAGACGCACTTTCTGTTAATTTCAATGGGAAAAATATTGCAGAAGTCCTTTCAATGAGTGTTTCAGATTCTCTTAATTTTTTCTCTTTCATACAAGGATTATCACACAGATTACAAACTTTAAATGACGTAGGACTATCATATATAAAGCTTGGCCAACCTGCTCCAACTCTTTCTGGAGGAGAAGCACAAAGAGTTAAGCTTGCGACAGAACTCTCAAAAAGAGGAGGAAATGCTTTGTATCTTCTTGATGAACCGACATCGGGTCTGCATTTTGCTGATCTTGAAAAACTTCTACTAGTTCTAAGAAGGTTGGTTGACCTGGGAAATACCGTTATTATAATTGAGCACAATTTGGATATCATCAAAAATGCCGATTACATAATTGATCTAGGACCAGAAGGCGGAGATAAAGGAGGAAAAGTGGTCGCGGAGGGGAAGCCAAAAGATATTGTAGGATATAGAGAAAGTTATACTGGAAAATTTTTGCAAAAAGTTTTGTAAATATGATTAGCCCGCTAACTTATCGACTGTTGCCCCAAAACCCAGGTGTTTATATATTTTTAGATAATGATGATAAAGTTATATACGTAGGGAAAGCGAACAATCTGCGTTCTAGAGTATCTTCCTATTTTATTAAAAGCGCAAAATTAGGTCCCAAAACCACTCTACTTGTGTCTCAGATTTACAAAATTAAACACATTCGAGTTGAATCAGAAATTGAAGCGCTTCTTCTTGAAGCAAGACTGGTAAAAAAACATAAACCGAAATTTAACTCAAGACTTACAGACTCTAAGGCATACCCCTACATAGAAATAACTAAAGATTCAGTTCCCAAGGTTCTACAAGCAAGAAGCGATTTAGACAAAGGTTCAATTTATTTTGGCCCTTTTCCCAGCGTCGGGGACATGAGGCTCGTACTAAAAATTGTTCGCAAAATCTTCCCCTTTCAATCAGTAAGAAATCATCCGAAAAGATATTGTCTTTATTATCATCTAGGGCAGTGTCCGTGTCCGCCAATGTTTAATAATGATTCTCAGTTAAAGCAATATAAAAAGGATATAAGACGATTGATTAATTTTCTTAAAGGAAAGACGAAACTTGTTGTTTCGGACCTTGAGGGGGAAAGAAATATGTTTAGCAAGAACCTAGAATTTGAAAACGCCATTCAAATACAAAGAAGAATTGACGCAATTAAATTAGTCACATCAACTTTTACTAAGCCAGAATTTTATGAAACTAATATTAACTTAATAGAAGACCAGCTGAAGGATGAATTATCGGATTTGAAACAAGTACTAAATTCCAAAGGATATAATCTGACAAAACTTGACAGAATAGAATGTTACGATATTTCAAATATATCAGGGAAACAAGCAACCGGATCAATGGTAGTATTTGCTCATGGGGAGAAGGATGCTTCAAGCTATAGAAGATTTAAAATTAAATTTCCTCCCAAAATAGTCCCTAATGACTATGAAATGCTTAGGGAAGTAATTCGAAGGAGAATAAAAAATAAAGATTGGCCCGATCCAGACCTTCTAATTATAGATGGAGGAAAAGGACAAGTGTCCGTAGTTTTATCAACAGAAAAAGAGCTCAAGTGGATAATACCTATAATTGGCCTTGCTAAAAGAGAGGAGACCATAATTACCGACAAATTGGAAAAAATAAAAATAGCTAAATCTTCGCCAGCAATTAGATTTGTTATGAGGATTCGAGATGAGGCTCACAGATTTGCGCTCTCATATCATAAAAAACTTCGAAGTAAAGCTATATTCGCTTAACTTTATAGCTATAAGGAAAGAATAGAAAAGCAGCTGGCTGATCGTCTAACAGATATTTTTGAAAGTCTGAATATATTTTTTTTCTCTCATTTATGTCTAGAACTTTTCTCCCGTCTTCAAGCAATTTATCTATTCTTAAATTTTTGTAATGAGTAATGTTTGTTGACTGTCCGGAGTGCCAAAGCATGTATTGATCAGGATCTTTCGGTACAAGAAACTCACCTAGAAAAGCTTGATAATCTGAAGGAATTCCCTCAACAACCTGTATATCAACACTTATTCCCAATTTTTTCCAAGAAGAAGCGATCTTTCTAGCAGTATTTTCGTATGGGGCCAGCGTTTTTATACTAATCTTCATTTCTGCGCTAGAGGAAGAGCTTGACTCCTTTAGAAGAGACGAAGAATAGTCCAAATCCTTCTCATAAGTGTCAAAACCTGCATTTACCCAATACTCTTTAGGGTAAGGAGCATTTGTTCTCTTTCCTTCGGAAAATTCCTGCGGAAGAGAATATGACAAAGCTTTTCTTAGCTTTTTATCCGACATCAATGGGTCAGTAGTGTTAAAAAATAGAGTCACAAGTTTAGAAGAGCTTATGGTCATTTCAACGCTAGCGTTTTTGAAGTTTTTAAGATCTGTATGGTCCCTAGATCTCATATTTGTGTCGTTTATATCAATGATTTCAGATACTTCTCCTAAGGTAAAAGCCAACTTTAGTGCTTCTTGAGTTGGATAAAATACATATTTTAAATTTTTCTTGTTTTCTTGAGAATAAAGCTCAATTGACTGTACAAATTCTCCATTCAAGTCAGCTTTTTTAATTTTATAAGGACCGGTACCCACATACCCCTTTCTAAAAATTTTATGTGTTGCAACAGTAACAAGAAATGGAGAGTAGATATCATTTAATCTAAAAACTATTGTGCTTTGGTCTGGTTTTTCAACCTTTGCGTCTGCAAAATTGTAATCAATAAGAGATGCTGTTAGTGGCTTTCCATCTACAAATCTAATGTCATTCTTAAGCTTGAAAATATATGTTTTTCCGTTATCTTTAATTTGCCAAGATGATGCTACATCAGGGCTGACGTTTCCCTCTTTATCTATTTTAGTTAGCCCTCTTGATATTGAGTCCAACACTACGGGAGGTAGGTTCTCGAGTGTGTAAACTCCTGAGAGTCCAATTGACTGTGATTTGTATATTGGGAATTTGGATAGAATGAAATTTAGATTAAGAAGAAGAATTAGAAAAACCAGAACCCCAATAAAAAAGGATATAAAAATTGTTTTACCCCAACGCTTAAGGTATGCCCTTAAGATCCATAAAACTAATCTTCTTCTTTTTAGAAAAATCATAATAAATACGTTTTAGCGGGAAATAAGTAGAAGCACTGAAATAAGGCCAAAAGCTACGGAAAGTATAATTGTTAGGTATAAAAGTAGTTTTTCGATGCTTCTTCTACTTCTGTAAAACTCCCCACTTCCACCAAAACTACTTGACAGTCCTGTCCCTTGCATCTGAAGAAGAATTACACCTATAAGTAGAGCTGCTACGACTATTTCAGCGATCGATATTAGCATAAAACCGATTATATTGTTTAAGACAATTTATTGCAAGAAATTATTTTTTAATAATCCAATGAATAAAGCTTACAGTCAGAAAGAGTACTCCTGCAGACACAACGTAGGCAAAAAGAGTATTAAAATAAACCTCAGGGACAACAAATCCAAACTTTGAATAACCAGGGAATTTAAAAGCAGTTATTGAAATTTGTGGAATAAGAACTGTGAGTAGATAGAGAATGATTGCGTTTGAAAAAAAGGAAAAAAGCCCCAAAGTTACAAGATTTAACGGTAAAGAAATTAAATTAAAAAGCGGCTTAAGAACTCTAAACATAATCGATAAGATAAACCCCCCAATAATTAAAGTTGAGATGCCGTCTTGAATTTTTACTCCACTTATAAGCAGAGGAAGAACGTAAAGAGAAAGTGAATTTATTGCAGTATTCTTAATTATCGATTTCATTCTAATTTAAGCGTAACAAAGCAAAAATTTAAAGTCAATTAAGGGTTGAAAAGAGATTTTTTCAAGCGTATTATAGTTAGACTTATGGATGAACAACCACAAACAAGAGAATATAGGTGTCCGCTTTGTGAAAGCTTATTGAGCAGAGAAAAATGGGTAAAGATAACAGGGCAGTGGGAAGAAAGTAAAAAACTTATTGAAGAAAGTAAAAAGCAAGCTGAAAAGTTTAAAAAAAGAGAAATCGAATTACTAAAAAGAACAGAAATAGAAAAGCGAAAAGCCGCAAGAGAAGCCGCAAAACTAGCTGAGGCACAAGGAATTGCTAAAGGTATAAAAAAAGAAAAAAGTGAAAGGGAAAGAATGTCAAAGTTAATTCAAAACCAAACAAAAGCGTTGCAATCCAGTAATGAAAAAATTAAGCAACTCGAAAAACAACTAAAAGAGGGAAAAACGCCTCAAACGGAGGGATTCGACTATGAAAGGCAGGTTTTAAAAATACTAGCGGAGGCATTCCCCAAGGATAATATTCAGAGTACAGGAAAAATGGGTGATGTGTTACATAGGGTCATGATCGGAAATGAAGAGGCTGGAAAAATTTTGTATGAATGCAAAAAGACAGACAAATTTCAAAACGAATTTATTAAAGAAATATTAAGACATCAAGAGTCTGCCAAAGCAGACTATGCAGTAATCATAACTCATGCTCAAAAGAAAGATAAATCAAAATTTTTCCTGGAAGAAAACGTAATAATTATTGACCCGCTAGGCTTTCTTGACTTAGCAGTCGTATTAAGATTGTCTTTAATAGATATACACAACATGAAACTAACAAGAGAGGAAGCAAAGCAAAAAGGTATCGAAATCTTAAGATATATGCAGGCTGGTGAGTTCAAAAATTATATGGTTGGAAACATTGAGCAAACCAGAAAGGCTTACGAGCTCTTAATGAAGGAAGTCTCTGAGCATAAAAAGGACTGGGAAGAAAGATTAAAAATATACTACACAATTCACCAAAATACACAAAACGTTAGGAAAGCAATAGGTCAGATATTAACGGGTAAACAAATTGCTGATTCCGATCTTGAAGTATTTCCACAAATCGAAGAAAATATACCACTTTTAGAAACTGGAGGACTAGTTAAGTGAAAACTAAACCATCTTTTAAGGAAGAGGCAAAACAATGGAATGCAAATATTGATTTTGTAATTGGAGTTGATGAGGTTGGCAGAGGAGCATTCGCAGGACCGATTGTTGCAGCAGGAGTAGTTTTTTCTCCAAATACAAATAGCAAACTTCTTTCAGACGTTGACGATTCGAAATTAATTAAACCCATACTTCGTAAAAAATGTGCTGAAATAATTAAAGAAAATGCACTTTTCTGGACAGTTGAAGAAATAGAGGTCTCTTATATAAACCGCTACGGAATAGGAAAAGCTAACTCTGCAGTTTTTAGAAAAGTTATTACTAACTTATTACTTAAGTTTCCCAATGAACCAAATTATTATGTCCTAATCGATGGATTTCATAAAAAATATTTACCAGGCGGAATAAAAAGACAAAAGGGGATTGTAAAAGGTGACCAAATGAGTCTTTCGATTGCAGCCGCTTCAATCCTAGCTAAAGTTTACCGTGATGATTTGATGAAAACAGCATCTAGGGAGTTTTCTGTTTATAAATTCGGGAGAAATAAAGGATACGGAACTTTAAACCACAGGCTTGCTATCAGGAAATTCGGTCTTTCCAGTCTTCACCGCACCTCGTTTAATCTAATTCCATACTTGTGAGCCGCACAGGAGTCGAACCTGTAACCACCTCCTTAAGAGGGAGGTGCTCTGCCAGTTGAGCTAGCGGCCCAGGCATTAATTATACTATAATATGTAGCGGTATGCCGGTTGAAAAACTCCTTAAATTTGTTAAAAAACACAAAAAAATTCTGCCAATCGCTTTAATCCCGATTTTAATTCTGGTTTTTTTTGTTTTCCCAAAAAATAAAAGCACTGTTCCAACTTCTGCTGTAGAAAATGGCGACGTTGTAAAACTACTATCCGTGACTGGAAAAGTAGCTTCAGAAAGCAGTGTGAATCTTTCTTTCCAGATTGCCGGAAAACTAGTTTATCTTCCATTCATAAAAGGAGATACGGTTTCTGCAAATCAAACAATAGCAGCCTTGGATCAGCGCTCAGTTCAAAAAAACGTTCAGGACGAACTTCTTTCCTACAGTAAACAAAGAGCCACTTTTGAGCAAACTTTAAAGGATTACAATGCTTCCAAAATTTCAGATGCAGTTTCGGACACAATCAAAAGAACCTTGGAAAAAAATCAATACGATTTGGAAAAAGCAGTTCTTTCACTTGAGCTTGATGCTTTAGTCAGAGAGCAATCTTTTTTAATTACACCAATTTCAGGTATTTTGACAAGAGCTGACATATCATCTACAGGTGTAAATGCTAAAACAACAGACGTTTTTACGGTTACTGACCCAAACTCACTTGTTTTCCAAATTGATGTAGATGAAGCGGATATAGGAAGCGTGACTGAAGGACAAACAGTAGACGTAACTCTGGACGCTTTTCCAAATGACGCACTTAGTCTCACCGTTGATAAAATCGATTTTGTAAGCCACACGACAACTTCCGGAGGTAATGCTTTTACAGTTGAAGCTAGATTACCCGAAAACTCAAACTATCGAGTTGGAATGAGCGGAGATGCAGACGTAATAGTTGACTCTCAAAGAGGTGTTTTAACAGTCCCTTCGACGAGCATAGTTGATGATTCGTTTGTATACGTAAAAAAAGGTAAGTATTTTGAAAAGCGCAGTATAGACCTAGGCTTACAAAGCGATACTGATGTTGAAGTTCTTTCTGGTCTGTCTGAAGGGGAAGAAATAGCTACTGACTCAAATCTAGTGCTCCCTGGTATGGTATTAAAATAACTTCTATGAAGACTCATACTCCAATTATAAAGATGGAAGGAGTATCGAAGGTTTATGACTCTTCGGATGTAAAAACTATTGCATTACAAAATATAAACCTAGTTGTTAAACGGGGTGATTTTATTGCAATAACAGGCAGGTCTGGTTCAGGAAAATCAACTTTAATGCACTTGATCGGACTTTTAGATTTTCCGACAACTGGAAAATATTTTCTTAACGGAGTCGATACATCAAAATTCAGCGAAGATGAACTTGCAGGGCAGAGAAATAAAGAAGTAGGATTTGTTTTTCAATCATTTAATCTTCTTCCCAGAGCATCTTCTGTAGAAAATGTTGTACTTCCCGCAATATACGCAGGCTTAGAGGAGAAAGAAAGAATAGACAGAGCAGTACAGCTTTTAACAGAACTGGGCCTTGAAAATGAGTTAAATAAAAAACCGAGTCAGATGTCAGGAGGACAACAGCAGCGAGTTGCGATAGCAAGAGCTCTTATGAATAATCCCGAGCTTATTTTGGCGGACGAGCCAACCGGCAATTTAGACACAAGATCGGGCGAAGACGTGATGAAGACTTTAAAGGGACTAAATCGTGAAGGTAAAACAATTGTTCTCATAACTCATGAGCATGACATTGCCGATCAAGCCAAAAGGATACTTCATCTTGAGGATGGAGAAATTAAGTAAATGGATATAAAAGAATTACTTAAATTATCTACAACTGCAATTGCAACAAATAAGTTAAGAAGTTTTCTGACAACACTTGGAATTATCATTGGAGTTTTTTCAATTATCGTTCTTGTCTCGATCGGATCGGGGATACAAAGCTACGTCACTAGCCAAATTTCGTCTTTGGGCTCTAACATTATTAGCGTGGTGCCTGGAGAAGAAGGTAATATTTTTGGCGGAGTTTTGTCAAATAACTTAAAGCTTCAGGATGCAAAGAATATTCAAAGAAAAATTGCGACAATTGGAAAAGTTACTCCAATTTTGCAGCAGTCGGTAATAATCAAATACAAGACTAAAAAAACGAAGAATTCTTTTGCGGGGGGAGTAAACTATGAATATCCCCAAGTTGTGACAAGTCTAAAAATGTATCAAGGACGTTTTTTTACTAAAGGACAGGAGTTATCTGGTTCACCAGTTGTAGTATTAGGATATAAAGTTTATGACCTCTTTTTTAAAAATCAGAATGCTTTGGGAAAAAGAGTTTACGTTGGTGAAAAACAATATACTGTAGTTGGAGTTGCAGAGAAAACAGGAACCGTACTAGGGGCATTTGACAGAGATAATATAGTCTATATTCCTGTAGAACTTGCGCAATCCCAATTCGGATCTACGTATATAAGGGAGATTGCAGTGTCAGCAAACAGTAAAGAGCTCGTTCCTGTAGTAATTAAAAGAATAGAGTCAACACTTTTAAGAAGATTGAATGAGGATGACTTTTCTATAGAAACTGCTGAATCTATTTCTCAGACAATTTCTAATATTACTAATGTACTCTCTATTGCCTTAGGGGGAATTGCAGCAATTTCTCTTCTTGTCGGAGGGATTGGAGTTGCTAATATAATGCTTGTTTCTGTAACAGAAAGGACAAGGGAAATAGGGCTTAGAAAAGCATTGGGCGCCAAAAGAGCGGATATTCTTAAACAATTTTTAATTGAGTCAGTGATGATTTCTGTAACCGGTGGACTTATTGGAATAATTTTAGGCATTGGTGCGTCCGTCGTAATTGCAAAGCTTTTGGTATCAACCGTAACTCCCTGGTCGGTAATCATTGCTTTTGGTTTTTCGGTTTTAGTCGGGGTAATATTTGGTATGGCGCCGGCAATTAGAGCTTCTAAGTTAAACCCGATTGACGCCTTAAGATACGAATAGCGCGCCTGAAGGGAGTCGAACCCCCAACCCCATCGTCCGAAGCGATGTGCTCTATCCATTGAGCTACAGGCGCATAAGACAATTTTAGCAAATAGTGGGTCCTGCCTCAAGAAAGTTGATATAATTCAAAAGAAGTGAACAGACTTCTACCTTATATTAAACTACTAATCGGCTGGCCTCTTTCGATCATTGCCATCCTTTTTATCACTAAATTTCTTTTAGATAATTACTCAAGGATTTCAGGCAGATTTGGTGAAATTAAAATAGAGTTTTTATTTTTAAGTATTCTTTTATTTTTTCTTTACTATTTTCTGAGAGGATTTCTTTGGAAACAAATCTTGGAAAGTAAAGAGCAAAAAGTAAATTTTTTCGAAAATTTGTACAGATATGAAATTTCTGAATTGAAAAGATTTGTGCCCGGAAACATCTGGTCTTTTTTAAGTAGGGGAGTACAGTTTTCCGAATTAGGTGTTGATAAAAAGATCGTTGGTGTTTCTATACTTATGGAAATACAATTAGTTCTCTCCGGTTCATTTTTATTTTCTTTACTCTGCTTTCCACTAATTTTGAACGACGCAGTACTAAGAGAAAAAATTATTGCGCTTATCCCCCTTTCATTGACAGTAGCAGCGATATTTTTTATTGCTACAGCTTACCTCTACCACAAAAAGTACGATAAAAATATGACTTTAATAAAGTCGATTTATTTGCCAGGAGTAAGCATTGCATCAAAAATAAAATTAACTCTAATTTCTACTTTTACATTTATTATTTTCGGATTAGCTAATTATTTAATCTACGCTTCTTCGTTTGGTTTTAGTATAGAAAATCTAATTTATCTCTCATCCTTTTTTACTTTTGCTCTTTTAGTCGGATACCTATCTTTCTTTACGCCTATGGGTCTTGGAGTTAGAGAAGGAGTTATTATCTTAGGGTTAAGTAAGGGAATAGGTACAATTAATTCATCCTTTTTTGCTATCTTCTCGAGGGTAGTTTTAATCGTCTCGGAACTATCATATTTATTGTTGCTTCTTCTGATAAAAATAATTTTTAGGCTCCGATGAAATTTTTATTCAAACATAAATACGAGATTGTATTATTTTTACTGTTTATCAGTTATGTTATTTACTTCACCGCAGCAACTTTTTTAAAGTATGACAATTTTTATATGGGTCGCTTCGATCTTGGTAATATGGCCCAAACTGTCTGGAATACGCACCATGGAAGGATTTTTACATTTACTGATCCAAATGGAGTGGATAATTTATCGCGCTTAGCATTCCATGCAGATTTTATGCTTATCTTTATTTCTCCTTTATATTATCTTTGGGAAGATCCAAGACTATTGCTAATTATTCAAACTTTAGTTATTGCTCTTGGGGGAATATTTATTTACTTAATCTCACAAAAAATTCTAAATAATAAGCTAATATCACTGGTCTTATCTTTTTCGTTTTATATCTATCCAGCAGTAAATTACGTAAATCTTTTTGATTTCCATGCAGTTAGTTTTACAATTACTCTTTTCTTGGCCGCATTTTATTTTATTCTTAAAGAGAGATATTCAATTACCTTAATTTTACTTTTCCTAGCAGGTATAACAAAAGAGGAGGTCTGGACAGTAAACGCAATTTTTGGTATTTATTTGGCAACTAAACCTAGGCATAGAAATTTAGGAATTTTAGTTTTCTTAGTTTCGTCACTGGTATTTTATTTTTTAATTTGGCATGCTATTCCAAAAGCCCTAGGAGGAAACCATTTTGCTCTGTCTTTCTACGAAGATTTTGGAGATAGTCCTACCCAAGTTGTAAAAACTTTAATTCTTTCTCCTAACAAAATACTTCCAATTATTTTAGAGCAGGAAAGGCTGGATTTTATTAAAAAACTTTTTATTCCTCTTGGATATATGTCTTTCCTTTCCCCACAATATTTAATTTTTGCTCTTCCGGATTTAGCAATTGACCTATTAAGCAAAAACAAAGTGCTTCACCAAGTTTATTATCAATATTCATCAACGATAATCCCATTTGTATTTATATCGACAATGTTTTCGCTTAAAAAAATGTCTAAAGCAATCCCGATGATCACTTTTAAAACTTTATCTTTTATAATTCTTCTTACTGCGGTTAGCTCTGCTTACAGTTTCGGTCCCTTACTTTTCGCAAAAAAACCACAGGATCAAATGTTTAAAAACCCATTGGAAAAGAGACGGGAGATTGATAGCTTTATTCAATCTATTCCAAGGGATTCAAAAGTTTCCGCCACAAACAATTTAGGATCAAAACTTTCTCACAGAGAGTATATTTATGAAATACCAAACGGCATAGAACGATCAGATTACATTCTTTTTTTACTTAAAAGCGAAGTGAATCAAAGTATAAAGTCCGCGCAAAGTTATTATTTAAAGGTTAAAGACTCAGAAGATTATAAGTTAGTTTATTCTGTTGATAATTTTTACGCATTTAAAAAAAATTGACAGTGCTATAGAATTTAATTAATGCCATACGTTTTAAAAGCCTCTGGAGAAGTTGAACCGTTCAGTAAAGATAAGGTACTGACATCAATACAAAGAGCCGGTATACCTAAGTCTCTTTGGGCAGATGCTCTAGTTCATGTGGAATCGAAAATTTATAACAATATCCCAACTTCTGAAATCTACCAACATATAGAAGAATTTTTGGAGAAAAGCCCGAATCCAAACTATAAAAGCAGATATTCGCTGAAAAGAGCGATAATGGATCTTGGCCCGACTGGATATCCTTTTGAACATTACGTTGCAGAAATTTTTAAAGCACTAGGATTTGAAACTAAAGTAGGACAGATTTTGACAGGAAGATGTATCAGCCACGAAGTCGACATTATCGCAACAAAGGGTCAAGAAAAAATCTTCGTTGAATGTAAGTTTCATAATGAGCCAGGAACAAGATCAGATGTGCATGTCTCTTTGTATACAAAGTCAAGATTTGATGATATAGCAGAAAAATACAATTTCACCTCCGCTTACTTAGTAACAAATACTAAAATAACTTCTGACGCCTTGTCTTATGCGCTATGCGAAAACATCAAAGTGATCGGTTGGAGTTATCCGGAAGGCGGTTCACTCCGAGATTTAATAGAAAAGTATAAACTTTTTCCTGTGACTCAAATCTCAACACTCTCGCTAAGTGATAAGCAAAGAATCACATCAGAAGGAATTGTTTTAGCTAAGTTTTTATGCCAGAACCCGAAAACTATTCCTCTTGATATTCCAAAAGAAAGGTCGGATAGGATTTTAAGAGAGGCTCAAATTGTATGCGCTTTATGAAATTCCTTAACTAATTTTTCTCTCTCATACTTATCCGCCATATAGCCATTTGGAACAGTTTTTAAATTCGGCCCCCTTAAAAGAAATGCATTACCTATGGTGTGATCTCCAAACCTATCGTTAATAACGTCTCTAATTTTTTGTATTTTTTCTTGTTTTGAATAGTCAGAAAATAAAGGTAAAGTTAAATTGTTTGAATCTTCTAAATTACCCGCCCAAACAGAAATCTGACGTACCATTAAAGGCTTCCATTCGTCATAAAGCTCCCTACAAAGATTAAAAATTTCACTACCCCGATCGATATGTACCATTATGGTTTTCCGTCCATGAAACGATTGAGTGCCACCCAAGTAAAAACCTATTGTTTTTGCTTTTTTGCCAAGTCTTCTTAGCTTTATTCCAACCTCCTCAGAAAGCTCAAAAACATTTTGTAAAATTTTTCTTTGATCATAACAATTATTCGACAAACAATAATTTCTGCCTACAGATTTTACCTCATCTGCTAGATAATAGGGGATTACTTCGCTTTCATCTATTCCAAGTCCCAAATTTTTGAGAAAATGACCCTCTACATCTTTGAACTCAAAGACTAGTTTATCCAATGAAGCGCTTCTCAGCTGAAGAGGAGTGTATATACCTATTTTATTAAGTCTTTTTTCAATTCTTGAACCAATCCCGCAAAAATCAGTGAGCTTAACTTTGGTATAAACTTTTTCAATATCTTCTTTTTTAATCTCCACGAATCCGTCGGGCTTGTTAATTCCTGATGCAAGCTTAGCAAGAAGCCTATTGTGGGAAAGCCCTACGGAAACCGTTATATATTCTCCTATTTCTTTTTTTATTCTTTGTTTTATCTTCTTAATAATTTCAAAGCGTCCGCCAAACAGATTTTCTGTAGAGCTTAGGTCTATAAATACTTCATCGAGCGAAAAGAGTTCCACATACGGAGAAAAATCTTTACAGATATTTAAAAATTTTTGGGTTATTTCCCAATATCTCTCAAAATGGGCAGGGACAGTGATAATGCTAGGGCAAATTTTTTGAGCCTCCCAAACTCTGGTAACGGAGGGGATACCTAGTTTTTTAGCTTCTCGACTTGCTGCAATTATGCAGGTTCTTCCATTGGTAGCTGTTACTCCGAAAGGCTTGCCTCGAAGTATAGGATTAAATTGTTGTTCAACTGATGCAAAAAATGAATCGAAATCTATATGGGCAATAATACGATTCATAGTTTAGTTATAATCCAATTTAATACGAAAAACAATAGAACAAAATAAGAATGTTTTATGTCTTAATAGATCAGGGGTTAGAAATTATAGAAAAAACTTCATCCGCAAGCTTTGCAGGACTATGTCTAATAATACTTCTCTTAAGAAGGTCCCCTTCAGGTTTCGTAATTAAAAATGAGTTAATTAAATTTTTTCGAACAATTCTTGGATCATTCTTAGGAAAATCATCTTCTACCGGAACTTCCCCATATTCACTATACCAATCAAGGGCTCTCTTACCTGGAAACTTTGAGTTTATAAGAACTAGGTCTACTGTATTTCTCCTTAAGTATTTTTCTAAATCAAATAAATGATCTGTAGCTTTGTAATTTGTAGTCTGTCCTGATTTGGTCATTAAATTTAAAACAAATATAATTTTAGCTCGAGTGCTAAACAAAGCCTTAGCAATTCCTTTTACTAAAAGATTAGGGACTATACTCGTATACAAGTCGCCTGGGCCAATAATGATGTAGTCTGAATTTAAGATTGTTTCAATCGCGTCCTCATTAGCCGGAACTTGCGGGGAGAGAAAAGCCTCTTTTATTTTTGCTCTTTTGTCGAGCTTGTCTGCTACGTCTATATGTGTTTCCCCTTTAATAATTCTTCCGTCCACAAGCTCCACGCAGAGGTCGCTTTTTTCAAAAGTTACTGGCACAACTCTGCCAGTTATTTGAAGTATTTTACCGACTTCATCAATTGCTTTTTTCATACTACCTGTTGTTTTTTCAAGTGTCGACAAAAAGATGTTTCCGAAAGTGTGACCCATAAGCCCACCCTCCTCAAAACGGTAATTAAACATACTTCGCAGAAGTTTTGATGATTTAGCTAAAGCTACTAAACACTGTCTTATGTCTCCGGGAGGCAAAACGCCTAACTCATCACGAAGCCTGCCGGATGATCCTCCGCTATCCATCATTGTGACTATAGCGGAAAGCTCCAGGGGATACTTCTTAAGTCCAGTTAAAGCAACGAATGTGCCTGTACCACCACCGATAACTGTCAATTTTTTCATATTTGCAATATTAACATATATGATTTTTGAAAGCACTTGACAACAATTTTTAAATATGTAAAAGTCAGATTAGGTGGCTTTTCACGAAGGAAGGAGGTGTTTTACATAATGAATGCACAAACATGGAAATGGGTTAAACTAGTCGGAACTCTACTCGTAGTAGTTGGAGCTCTGAACTGGGGATTAGTAGGAGCAGTAAACACAAACGTAGTTAACATGCTTTTAGGATCGGTACCAACTGTAGAAAGAGTGGTGTATGTATTGGTCGGTCTCGCTGGTCTCTGGCTTCTTTACGACTGGTGGATGGGAATGTCAAAAAAGTAGTTTTGGCAGTAACCTGAAATTATACATCTCGCCGCTGCGGTCTGTCCCTGCGGCGAGAATTAAATGTTCAAAAATTTAATAAAAAACTTAACTTCCCCAGTATGAATTTTGGTGCTCCATAAAATATTGCAAAAAGTGCAAGAAGCCCAACTATTCCAACGATTACAATTAGTAATTCTACCGCTCTTTGCTTCATGTAATTTTCTTAAATTATAACACCGATATGCTATATTCTAATTAATGGCTTCAAATAAATATTTAAAACTTAAAAATAAGTGGGTCGACAAACATAGAAGGATTTCAGAAAGTCTCTGGACCAAACACAAAAAACACCTCAATTGGCTGTCTGAAAATAGCAAGCAGCTTGCAGTTGGTTCTTTAGGAAGTTTAATTTTAATATCAAGTCCTGGGGCTCAAAATTTGAATCCAAACCAAACCGTTAAGACCGAGGAGCAAAGTTTAATCGATAAAAGCACATTTCTTATAACAGATTTAAAGAATATTCTACCAAGTGAGATAAGACCATTAACTTCAGACGAAGAGGCTTCCGTTTCTGCAGTCCTTTCTCGAGATTTTAACATGAACGTAAGGCCAGAAATTGAGGAAAAAAGACTTAATAGATCGTATGGTTTAATCGGCGCTGAGCAGCATTTAGCACGTTATCCCGGGGATACAATGTCAAGTCACTTTGATAGTCAAGAGGAAACCAGTCTTTATTACTCATCCGGTATGGCCCCGGGACTTGGCGCATGGAGATATTTTGCAAACTCAAAAGAGTCTATGACGGAAGAAGAAAATTTAAGAGAAAAATACTATATAGCTGTTCAAACATTTTTGGCAAAGGATTTTTCTCAAAGATTTGCCGAATATAGAGATTTTTTTAGATTCAGAAAAATGCTTTTAGTTAATCCCGATAATGGACGAGCAATTGTAACAGCTATAGGGGACGCTGGACCGGCTGCCTGGACAGGAAAACACTTAGGGGGATCTCCCGAGGTTATGAGTTATTTGGAAAGGTATGACGGAGCACAAAGAGGACCAGTACTTTATTTCTTTATTGACGATCCAGAAAACAAAATCCCATTAGGTCCTGTAAAGTAGGGTAAAATAAAATTATGAAGAAAGCTTTTTATAGTCATTTGATAGACACCTCAAGTATAAGTCTTGCTCTGGGAGATATGGAATTAACTCAGGAAGAAAGAATTCATTTAATTTCACTTGTGGAATCAAGTCTTCATCATGCAGTACTGGATATGATTTTGTCTGAGCTTAATGAAGGCGATCGCGAAGAATTTGTTAAACAACTCGCTGATGAAGATGATGAAAAGATTTGGAACTTTCTAAATAAGAAGATTGATAATATCGAGAAAAAAATTAGGAATACTGCCGAAGAATTAAAAAAAGAGCTACATAAAGACATCAAAGAAAGCTAAATAATAGTCTTCAAAGTGATATAATTCCGCCATGTCTGAAACGGAAAGATACCTAAGGGTAGGCATTGTTGATTTTAATACTAGGAGAATGTCAGATGAGGAAACCTCCAATATCCCCATAAATCTCCGACCGTTTGTAGCTGAAAAAAGACAATATCCTATGAAAATAGGAGATTTTATACCTGAAGGGGTTCTCTGGATCCAAGAAGGGCAACCTTGGTACTTCAGGGAACAAATCTCCGACCCGGAAAAACTTCAAAGACTAAGAGATCAGGAGCTTTTAATTTTAACAGGTTCGGGAATGTCAGCTTATAAATTTCAAGAAGGACAGGAACCGGCAGATCCTCCTGAAAAAGGAGACAGAGAGTTATTGGAAACAACAGAACAGCTGATAAGAGATCATTTGGGAAAGGGGAGATGGGTTTTGGGTGATTGTTTTGGAGGACAATTAGGAATTCATGCTCTTGGGGGAAAAGTTGGATGCCTACCGTTGAACCAGTATGGTAATCCAGTCACCGAGGCTGGCTACTTAGAGCACGAGTTAACAGAAGCGGGTAGACAAGATGAAGTTTTTGGCGGTCTTCCAGACAGATATTTTGCTGCACATTTTCATAACAATTTCGTTTCCGAGCTCCCAAGAGTAGGGACTAAAGTAAAAACTTCCAGCGGGGAAATAGTTGTTACTAAGGCAGATGTTTTAGCTGTTCGCAATGGATACTTGGACAGAGATGGACTAAAAGACTCAGATACGTCCTACATTCATGCTGCTGTAATTGAATTTGACAATGGAGCCAAATTTTATCATACCCAACCTCACGTAGAAATGTCTACGGAACAAAGAGCAAATTTTTTTCCGAGACTAGTATTCGAATGGCTCTCTCGGGAAGAGCAGATGGGAGAAGAATATGCAAAACAAGCACTCGTCATTCCAGATGAGGCTGATTTTTCTGCCTCAATGGTGATTACAAATTTTGTCGAAGCTTACAAAAAATACATAAATATGGAGTTCGTAGAAGCAGTTGCTCCTGCAATCCTTCACGAGTTGCAAAAATATAGGATTGAATAGTTGACAGCTTATTCAAGCACTATATGAAGTCTGGACTGTCCTAAATTTGCCTGGGAACCTAATTGAGTTCTCATCTGGACTTGGTATGTTTTTTTCCCTTTATCATAAACAATTGGATTTGAAACAAGGTAACTAGAGTCTCCTGCGTTCATAGAAACCTCCGAGTTCCAAACAGGATGTTTATCAGTTTTGTTAAAAAGCCTCACCGAAACTGACTGATTGGCTGTTGGCACAGCAACTGATGCTTCAAAAAATATCTTGTCTACGGTACCATAGGTTGAAAGATCTAGTGTCGTCTGAAGACCACCTACATCCACCCAGTCAATAGAAGAAGTGGAACCTGAACCGAAAGAAATAAAATATTCTTTTAATCCTTCTTCCGTAGGCCCAGTCTGATAATTTTGTTCGGTAAAAGGAGTCGGGGAGATTGAAATAGTAGCTGTGGGACTTATTGATGGAGAAATATTTGAGATAGAGTTATTAACAGTAGGAGCCTGTTTATTTTTATAAAGCTTGTAATTTAAATAGATAAGATTACCAAGAAGGAATAAGAATGCCAATGCAGCTATTAGGAATGCTCTTTTTGTTCTCTTTGCATTCTCTTCAATTTTTTCTTCCTCAATTTCAAGTTCTCGCTGAAGTAGTGCAGTTTTACTATCGCTATTCTCAGAAACCTTAACCATTTTCTAAAAGTTTATTCTATAGTGCGAGGAAATGTCAAAAATGCTAAAATATAGGCATGGCCCTGTAGCTCAACGGATAGAGCAGGACGGTTCTAACGTCAAGGTTGGGGGTTCGATTCCCTTCAGGGTCGCACTTCAGTTTATATGTATGGTGGATGTGGCTCAGTGGTAGAGCTCCTGGTTGTGGTCCAGGTGGTCGCGGGTTCGATCCCCGTCATCCACCCCAAATGTATAATCCTTTATTTAGGTACATCTTAAATAACCAAGTTATAAT
>Ga0209541_10006688_pt1 | contig 19560 bp, 17 predicted proteins | sample RifCSPlowO2_01_FD_184027 | JGI IMG/M metagenome (GOLD analysis project Ga0209541, IMG submission 184027) | Groundwater microbial communities from Rifle, Colorado - Rifle CSP2_plank lowO2_0.1 (SPAdes) (version 2) | ecosystem: Environmental > Aquatic > Deep subsurface > Groundwater | place... | reverse complement strand
TTCGAAATATTTCCCTTGAAGTTCCAAATGAGTATTTAGTGCACGCATACCTGGTTTGTATTCAAAATGGGGAAATAGAGCCATAGGGCTTTCAGACTAAAAGTTCTTTATAAATGTTTCTGAACAAGTATTACTCAACAGTAATAACCCGCCCAAAACTGCAAAACTTTCGCTGTAGAACGTCTACTTCGCTTTTTACCATGTTTCTATTTTGCGAATTCATGTTTCTCCTTGTTTGGCTCAAGATGAGAGAGCACTACATTACGCCATCCGTTTGTGAATGACCCGATATAAATGTAAGTTAGACTTTTTAAAATTGCCTATCGTTTTGTGATTTTTTGCGTCAATTGTCATCTTTATGTTCTAGTTCTTTCATAAATTGATCAAAATCTTTCCCTAAAATTCTGGCAATGTCTGCTGTTATATCTTTAGATTTTTCAGGATGAAGCTTCTGCTGAACACGCTGCAACCTCTCCAAAATCATCATAAGGGAGTCTTGCGTACTTCCATGCTGATCGTATTTCTGGTTAAGTTGGTGTATTTTACAAAGTAGCATGAGAAGTAAATCAGAGGGATTAGCTAGCTTTTTCACTTCTTTGAGAATCACTTCTACTCGCTCAGGGATATAATCGTAGAACTCATCCCATTCTTTATCTGGTGCAATATCTAGTTCCTGAATCATCTGTCGTATCTTTTCTTCAGGTGATGATAACAGTTGTTGCAATGTTGGTTCTTGTGCCAGCATTTTTTGGATAATTCTTAGCAATTCCTCTTTACTCTTATTGGCAAGTAGAGGAGTAATCTTAATGTTCGTGGATTTCATTATTGAATACCAAACAGACGGCAAGTTTGACAACCAAGCTTTGGCTTGGGAAGAAAACCAGTTTTGGTTTTGAGCATACCATTTTCAATAATAATTTGATTGGGGTCATATTCTGGCGTTCGTTGAAGAACGGTCATTAGTTTCCAACTCACCATCTTTCGCTTAAAGCTATCCTCAAGGCTGCATATTTTGAAATGATTGTTAAATAAAGTTAGAAAATCATGGTGAGTGATTTGTAATGATTTATTTTTCTCAACGATGAGCTGTAATTTCTCCCAATGATCACTCAGACGTTCATCGTTGTCAAAGCATTTTCTGGCACAGTAGTTGCCATAGTACCAGTTAACCACGTGCTGTATTGGGTATTTCTTCTTTTCTTCTGGCATTGGTATTAGAATTCTTTTGATCGATATAAAGATTGTGTCGTAGTTTTTGAATGGTACGCTTCTGTTCTTTCAAATATCGATTGTATTCCTTAGTTGCTACCTCTGACTGAAATTTAGGTTCTACTTTTGCTAGAACTCTTTGCCTCAGTTTGTATGTGTTCGCACATTTTGTATATGCAACCCATCCTTCGAGAAAATCATAAATGGTATCATAGTTTAAACATAATTCTTTCAATTTTCGTTCAAATTTACGAATATTTTTCTTCTTGATGATTTTATGATGCGGAAAGAGTTTTAATCCTAAGAACTCTACGCCACGGGAGAGAGGAATTATTCTGGATTTGTCAGGATGAAGCAGAAGTTTCAAGTTTTCGCTGAGAAATCCTTGAATTTTTTCTTGATGATCTTCCAGCCGTTTTCGTGAATGATCCAAAATAACAAAATCATCAACGTAACGAATATAATATCTTACTTTAAGAGTGTGTTTGACAAATTGATCTAGCTCATTAAGATATACATTGGCAAAGAATTGTGAGGTCAGATTGCCAAGAGGCATACCTACACCTATTTTCGCAGTTTTATAGTTTGAGAGAATAGTTTTAACCCAAGTTTGACAGATAGATAGAAAAACGTTCTTAGATTGTTTGAATTTTGCATGAAACAAACAAAACTAAGAACAGAAACAATAATACCTAACCAGAATATATCTCTTCCGGTCGGAACCGCCTTGGCGGTTAAAAAATACAGCGAAAAGCTGGATTTTAAGAATATTTTTTCTAGATATAAGAAACGAGGAGTAGGCATTGTTAGTCTCATTGAGGCTATGATTACCTACCGCCTCACCGAAAATCAAAGCATTTCTCGCGCAAGTGATTGGATTAATCGTCCAGAAATGTTGAAATTATTTGAATTGAATGCGTTCGAAGAACGCACTCTTTTTCGAGTTCTAGAAATTGCGGGAGATAATTATGAAGAGATTATTCATCTCCTACAAATAATCTTATTTAAACTATACAATTTCCAAAGTACAGATATTAATTTGGATTGGACCAGCTTTGTGCTTTGGGGCACCAAAGCTGAACTTGGAGAGTATGGATATAGCCGAGCTCATAGATCAGACAAAAAGCAAATCACAGTTGGTCTTTCTCAACTATGTGGGCCAATTAATATCCCAATTGGTCTTACTGTACAAACAGGGAATACTAATGACCAGACACATTTCAAGAAGACGTTTTTGCAGGTGTGCGAACACCTCAAACCTGACTCACGGGTTGTCTTTGACAAAGGAGCACAAAGTAAAGACAATCTTGATCTTGTGCTTGCACACAAGATGAAATATCTCTCGGCAAAGAAGTTAAACTTGAGTGATGATAAGCGCATCAAATCATTTGTTAAATCAAAAGATAATTGTGTTGATGAAGTAAATGAAATTTACGGAGAAATTGTGGTATATCCCAGCCGATTTGATTATTTCTATTTCTCGGAGCAATTGAAGCATAACCAAATCGAAGCGAAGCTTCGAATGGCAGAGCATAAGCTTGCTGAAGCAAAAGCGATTCAATCCGCATTAGGCAAAGGAAAACCTCTTCCATCCAGATTCCAGCTGAATAATCCACTGGTGGATATAACTTATACTTATCAAACAAAACTCAAAGATATGACTGATGAACAAGCCCGAAAGCTTGTTCAAAGTGCGTCAATTAATGGTCGAGAAGGCTTTTTTTGTCTTGTTTCTTGCGAGAAATTGACACTAATTCAAGCACTAAAAATTTATCGAATGAAAGATTCGATTGAGAAAGTGTTTCAATCTCTCAAAAACGATATTAATATCAAACCATTGCGAGTATGGACGACAAAAAGTATCTGTGGTGCGATTCTCATTGGTTTTTTGGCGCAATTAATCATATCGCTGATGCGATATGACTACAAAGAACTTAGTCAGGTCGCACCAAAATTCATCAAAATCAGTTTGATGAATTTGACAGTTACGATAGAAATGCTTGAAAATGGAAAGAAAAAAGAGATTTACTCTAATTTTGAAGCGATAAACAGCCTAATTCTTGTTCGAAAAGCAGTAGAAACATAGCAAAATAGTAGAAAAATAACAAACTGTCAATTGAGTTTTGCTATTGAATTAATTAGCAAACTGTCAAACTTGGGGTGTAAGACAGCTTTAATTGTTCATTAGAATTTCTTGCTCTTAAATTTAATAAAATTATTCCTCAGGGCCAATATCCCTGAAAGAGTGTCCCCAGATAAAAAAGAAAGCGCAGCCCCCCCTCCCGTTGAGACATGAGTGAAATTATGCAATAATTGGAATTTCTCTAAAACTTCTTCAGTCTCTCCTCCTCCCGCTATTTTAATGGCATTAATTTTACTCAAGAAACGTCCTATTTCTTTAGTTCCTAGTGCAAATTGAGCCCATTCACAATATCCTAATGGTCCATTCCATATAATGGTTTTCGCTTTTGATAAGTAAGATTCAAACAATTCCACTGTTTTTGGACCAATATCTAGGGCGATTTGACTAGTTTTAATTTCATTAAATGAAGCTACGGTTGTTTTAGCTTTTTGAGAAAAAGAATCGGCTACTACAAAATCAATGGGGAGTATAATTTTACTTGCATTTCTTGCTTCCATAATTTTGGTAGCAGTTTCTACTGATCCCAAGTCAGTTTTAGACATACCAACAGGGATTCCTCTTGCTTTTAGGAATGAGAAAGCCAAAGCTCCACCTATCAGAATGTGTTCGGCATTTTTGAAAGCCTGAGCAAGCAAAGCAGTCTTATTTAATTTTGCTCCACCCATAATCCATACTGCTGGTTTTTGGGGTGAAAGAGCTTGGGATAAATATTCTATCTCTTTTTCCATTAATAATCCCGCAACTGCTGGAAGAAAGAGAGTGATGGCATCCATGGAAGCATGTTCTCTATGACTATTAGAAAAAGCATCATTGACGTAAACGTCTCCTAAAGTTGCAAGGCTATGGGCAAAGGAGAGATCATTTTCTTCCTCTTCTTTATAGAAACGAAGGTTCTCTAACATTATAATTTGTTTAGATTTAGCTGCATTTATTTTTTGCTTAACTTCGTCGCCGATACAATCATTTAGTTTAATAATTTTTGTTTTGGGTAATAATTTTTGTAATTCTTTGGCCAGAGGACTAAGGTTTAATTCTGGAACAACCTTGCCATTAGGTCTTCCTAAATGAGTTAGAATAATAATCTTACAGTTTTGGGAGAGGAGATGTTTAATTGTAGGTAGAGAAGCTCTTATCCGTGAATTGTTAATCACTTTATTTTTATTTAATGGAATGTTATAATCTACACGTAGCAGAACTGTTTTTGAATGTAATGGAAAATCCTGTATTGAAAACATCTCTCTTTTCTTACCACTTTTTCCTACCATGATTATCCTGTATAAATTATTTGTGGTATATAAATTTGTTGATGGGTTGTGCGTATTAAGTCTGGTGGGAGAAGTGTTTGCCTAGCCGTCAACCGTCGCAAAAACCTCGTGATGCTCTCTGGAAAGAGATGTTTCGTGAATAATTTTCGCGTATTAATTTTTTCTTACGAATAGATTAACACGGTTGACCTCTTGGCCTGGCAAACAGTTAGGGGGTAGACTTAATACGTACGATGGGTTTTGGTTAAGAATGGTTCAACTATGACTCATTTATAATTGGGAAGAACTCACATATTCAAAATTCTATCCCCTTCATCCTCTATCCTCTTTTGGAAATCAGTAACCGTTTCTCCTTCATTTTTAGTAGTATTTAGAGATATTAGCAGAGTTTTAGTAAGAGACATCTCCACTTCTTTCTCAAACATTTTAACCTGCTGCAAATGTTCTTGGATAATTTGTTCTTCAATATTTTCAGTGCTTGCTTCTCCTAATTTGATTTCTTCAAATTCTTCTGAATTAAGTTGAGCAGTATTTTTCATCACAAAATATGCATTTTTAGCATAAAGAGAATCAAAAATTTCTTTGAAATTAATATCTGATACTTTTCCGTGATCTATGCTGCCTTTAAGTCTTAGAGTTACTATTGTATCTTTAATTTCTATACCCTGCAATGGGTTCATGATTTCAAACAGAATTATTTCCGGAGATTTATGATTACAATCTATGGTTAAGTGATGATGTTCTTTCATTTTGAGTGGAATCCATTCTATTTTTTGAATATATTTGTTCTCTTCTAAGTTGGTGGTTATGAGATAATACCCCCCATGACCATACTCTTCTACTTCACTAAAACTATTAGGGAATAGCGCTCCGGGATAAGTCAAAGTTCCAAATTCCGGCAGATTTAATTGAGTGGGATGATGAATATGTCCTCCGGCATAATAATTGAATCCTTTGGGAAGAAATGATACTGGTTGTGATTCTATTTTTTCAAATTTGGAAGCCAGCATCTCGGTAATGGAAGTATGAAATATAAAAATCTTATATCCTGGTTCCTGCTCTAAATTTTGCAGGGAGAGATTTTGATAATACGTTTGATCCAACTGGCCCATTCTTCCCAATATGCCGGTAAGTTTTGCTCCGGTTTTTGGATCTGTGGTGAAATTCAAGAGAAGTTGTTTGGTTTCAGCATCAATACTGCCTTTGCATACATTCTTGAGCAGTCCGGCATTTTCCAGAACATCGATCATGGTCTTGCCGCTGGGAGAGAAATCATGTGATCCCGCAATGGCATACAGAGGAATATCGCTGTCTTTGAGTTCTTTGAGTTTTTTGGTAACTATTTTGAGGGTGTCCAGGGCAGGGAGGGAAGTATTAAACAAATCTCCGGCAAAGAGTACAAAATCTACTTTATCCCGAATACAATTATCCATAGCCATCAAGAAAGCTTGGACTGAAAGGTCGCGCATTTTTGGATCTCTCCATGAACCGAGATGTAAGTCTGCTAGATGGGCGTATTTCATTTAACTATTAGGGTAATTAGAAGTTTAAATGGATTGTGGTGGTTGAAAAGCAAGTTTATGATGCTATTTCTTCCTACTATTGCTCTTTCTGTCCAACAACATTTAAATACGTTCTTTTCATTCTATTCCTCATTCTATAGAATATCGCTAATATCATAGAATATAATAATACCATTTAACAAAAGAGGATGGGTAAAGTTGAAAGCTACAAAAGAGGTTACAAAATTAATTCCTAAAAAGAAAGCCCCGGAAGGGCTTACTACTGAAGAAGCAAAACTTCGCTTGCAAAAATATGGATATAATGAAATACAGCGAAAAAAGAAAACACATCCACTTAAGATCTTTCTACTTCAATTTACTTCCCCCTTGATGTTTATTTTGATTATCGCTGCAATAATTTCTCTCAGTTTGAGTTTCATTCCAAACCAAAAAGCAGATATTATCGATGCTGTGCTGATACTTATAATAGTTTTCTTCTCTGGCATTGCTGGTTTTTTTCAAGATTATAAAGCAGAAAGGGCCATAGAAGCATTACGTGGTTTGGCTTCGCCCCTAGCTCGAGTTATTAGGTGTGTTAATGGAAGAGATGAAAAAATAGGTGGTAAAATAGAAAAGAGGGGTATAGTGGAAGAGATAGAAATCCCTGCCAAAGAATTAGTTCCGGGAGATATTATCCTTCTTGAAGCTGGAGATATTATCCCTGCAGATGCCAAATTGATTGAGGCGGTTGATGTTAAAGTGGATGAATCTCTTCTAACCGGTGAATCAAAATCGGTGCATAAAAACATTATTTCTATTAACCAACGTGTCCATGGATCTATAAATGAAAATACCAATGAACCTGATATTTTCTCTGACTTATTTATGGGAACAACCATACTAGTGGGCAATGCCAAAGCTATCGTTACTAAAACTGGCATGAATGCCAGGATGGGTCAAATTGCCGGTGCTTTAGGAGAGATTACTGAAGAAAAAACTCCTTTTCAAAAAGAAATGTCTCATTTCAGTCAGAATGTCTTTTGGATAGTTTTAGTTATTACGGTTATATTATTTGGAGTAAGTCTATTGAAATATCCTCTTTCCACCTCTCTTCTCATTGCCGTTTCATTTGCCGTAGCTGTAATTCCGGAAGGACTTCCGGCGGTAATAACTCTTACCCTTGCAATTGGTGCTACGACTATGGCGCGCAAGAATGCTTTAGTGAGAAAATTAGGGGTGATAGAATCAGTGGGAGTAGTTGATGTTATTTGCACTGATAAGACTGGTACTCTAACTAAGAATGAAATGAATGTAATAAAAATAATGTATAATGGAAAAGTTTTGGATGATAGTAATACTAACAATAAAGACAAAATTGAAATTTCTAAACTAGCTAAAAAAGAAGAAGCCCAGCCATTCTTTTTTTGTGCCTCTCTCTGTAATAATGCTCACCAAGGTTACAATTCTGAAGGTAAACTGGTTTACATTGGCGATCAAACTGAAGTAGCTTTATTGAAATTTACGAAAGAAAATGGTTTTCAAAAAAGCAAACTGGAACAAAAATATCCTCGAATAGCCGAGATTGCTTTTACTTCCAAGCGCAAAATGATGAGTGTGATTTGTAAGAACAGCGCTAAATCTTCTGGGGGGCAAATTCTATATACCAAAGGTGCTCCAGAAATACTTCTCAAACACTGTACGCACATATATGAACGTGGAGTAATTCGTCCTTTGTCTAAAGAAAAAAGACAAACAATATTGGAACAGAATGATTCCTTTGCTTTGGAACAATTACGAGTTCTAGGTTTTGCGTTTAAACATATTAAACAAAACCAAAAAAATAATCTTAAACATAATCCGCAGGGCCTAGATAAAATAGAAGAAGAATTAATTTGGTTAGGATTGCAAGCTATGATGGATCCTCCTCGTCCAGAGGTTAGGGAAGCAATTAGAGATGCGCATAATGCCGGGATAAATGTATTAATGCTAACGGGGGATAATCCTTTCACTGCTAAAGCCATTGCGGAATCTATTGGGTTGATTTCTCCTGCTGATATAACTGCTAGCTATATTGGCACTAATTTGGTTATGACAGATATAGAATTAGATAACATAAATGATCGAGAATTAGAACGTCGAATCAATGAGGGATTAAAGATTTTTGCTCGAGTAAATCCCTTCCAAAAACTACGTATATTAGATGTACTAAAGAAAAGATATCGAGTTGCTATGACTGGTGATGGAGTCAATGATGCTCTGGCTTTACAGAAAGCAGACGTGGGAATAGCCATGGGTATCAGAGGAACAGATGTAGCTAAAGAAGCGAGTGATATTATTTTGTTGGATGATAACTTTGCCTCGATTACTTCTGCGGTTAAAGAAGGGAGGAGAATTTTCCACAATATCCAAAAATTTATCAGTTATTTGTTTGTCTCTAATTTTGCTGAGGTTTTGGTCATATTTGGTGCGACTTTGTTTTTTGTATTTCCTGAACCAATTTTACTTCCAGTTCATATTTTATGGATAAATTTAATCACTGATGGTTTACCGGCTTTAGCTCTGGGCGTTGATCCCGCTAATAAAGGAATCATGTTGACTAGACCTAACAAACAAGGTAGTTCTATTATTGGTAAGAGATTGTGGTGGAATGTGGGTATTTTGGGGAGCATAACCTGCATTCTTCTATTTACTGTATTTTTATTGCTGCTTCCATCGAGTTTTGCTGAAGCAAGAACGGCTCTAGTTACGGGATTTATTCTATTTGAATTGGTGAGGATAGCTATTATTCGTTTTAGAGAGCAATTAACTTGGTTCTCTAATCCTTGGCTCTTATTTTCAATTATCGGCTCGATATCACTTCAATTAATTATTGTCTATACCCCATTGAATAAATATTTCAATATTGTTCCATTGGGATGGTATGCGTGGATCCTGTTAGGAATTGGAACCATTATAGGGTTTTTTGCGGGAATAATTGTGACTTCGATTATTGAAAGATATGTTAGAGAAGATTAAGTTTTTTCTTATTTGTTCTTATTTATCTTAACTATTTTCCCATATAATATTTCTTTTTCTTCTCATCAAACTTTTCAATGGCATATCTTAGCATGGTTCGAGGCATGGTTTGGTAATGCTTGTTCAGAAATTCTTCTTCCACGCTTTGATCGCGCTTGCCTATTTCTCTCAACATCCAACCTGTAGCTTTGTGGATTAAATCATATTTATCATTTAATAAAATTTCCGCAAGTTTCAATGAATCTTCAAATTGATTATTTCTGATGAAAGCAAAGGTTGCGAGAATAGAAATACGTTTATCCCAGAGGTGAGATTTAGCCAATTTATACAGTATCGAACGGTCTTTGCTATCTTTATTTAACAAATAATTTCCTACAATATTTGGCGCTGAAATATCCACTAGATCCCAATTGTTAATGTATTTGGTGTTGTTAAGATATAAATTGAATATATCTTCTTTGGTTTTTACTGTGGCCGACTGGTTTTGTTTATTATCTTTCTCCGCTTTTTTATATTGTAAAGTCAGAATGATCAATGCCGTTAATCTATGTTCATGTATTTTACTTGAAAGTAATTTTTGTATTTCTGGCAGGGATAATTCTATGTATTTTTGAGCAATCTTTCTTTGTTCTGGCACTACAATTCCTAGGAAAATATCTTCTTCTCCATATTCTCCTTTTCCGGTTTTGAAGAAACGGGATAAGAGTTTCGCTTTTTCTGGATTGGCTAATTTCTGCATATCGGAAAGAAGTTGAGGAAGCTGGTCGAGTTGACTATTTTCTTGATCCCTAACTATCATTATTCCACCGTTACACTTTTAGCCAAATTTCGTGGTTTATCTATATCACATTCTTTCTTATCAGCAATATAGTATGCAAATAATTGTAAGGGAATCACGGCTAAAATGGGATATAATAATTCATATATTTCTGGGATATAAATAATATCATTACTGACATTTTTTATCTTCTCATCACCTTGTGTGGCAATTACTATCACTTTTCCACTTCTAGCTTTAATTTCCTGAATATTGCTGAAAGTTTTATCATACAAAGCATCTTTGGGACAAATAGCCAAAGTAGGGGTATCCTCAGAAACTAAAGCAATTGGTCCATGTTTTAATTCTCCGGCAGCATATCCTTCCGCATTGATGTACGAAATTTCTTTCAATTTCAAAGCACCTTCCAAAGCTAGTGGGAAATTTACATTTCTTCCGATGTAAATGAAATTATGATAATGATAATATTTTTCCGCCAATTCTTTTATGAACTCGCTTAACTGTAATACTTCTTCCACTTTTTTCTGTAAGTTTGATGCAAAAAATTCTTCCTCTTTAAGTTCTGTCCCCATAAATTCTTTTCCAGCCAAAGCAAAAGCAAGTTTGTAGATAGTTATGACTTGAGCCATAAACGCTTTAGTTGAAGCAACTCCAATCTCTGGGCCAGCTTTAGTGTAAATCACTTGGTCAACTTCTCTGGCTATGGTGCTGTCTGGAACATTAATTATTCCTATGGTTCTGGCTCGTTTTCTTTTGGCAATGCGAATTGCTTCCAAAGTATCGGCAGTTTCTCCACTTTGGGATATGGCTATCACTAAATCTTTTTCAGAAATAATTGGATCTTTGTGTCTAAATTCCGATGCAGTTTCTACCACTACCGGAATTCTAGCAATCTTTTCAATGATATATTTTCCCACTAATCCTGCATAGCTAGCCGTTCCACAGGCAACGATAGTTATTGTATTTTCCTTTATTTTTTGAATGATCATTTCATTGATGGAAATGTTTTGTTTCAATGATTCTTCAATGACTTTTGGCTGTTCAAATATTTCTTTAAGCATAAAATGTTTGTATCCCTGTTTTTGCGCTTGTTCTATGTCCCAATGAATTTCTCTAATATCTAAAGGCATTTCTTCTCCCTGGAAATTGAATACTTCAACTTTTTCGGGGGATATTCTGGCTAGTTCGAAATCATTAAGATAAATCACATTCTTAGTATGTTCCACCACTGCCGAAACATCGCTGGCTAAGAAATTTTCATTTTTACCTACTCCGATTATGAGTGGACTGCCATTTCTAGCGCCGATAATTTCTCTGGTGTCATTTTTAATAACGCAGAACGCATATGCTCCTTGAAGTTCTTTGATTGTTTTGAGGACTGCTTCTTTGATATCTTTGTGAATATCGAATAAATAATAATATTTTGCAATTAAATGGACGATAACTTCTGAATCTGTTTCAGAAGTAAAAACAACTCCATCTTTTCTCAACTCTTCTTTTAGTTCTAAATAATTTTCAATGATGCCATTATGAACAATGGCAAATTCTTGTTTTGCATCCAAGAAAGGATGAGCATTTTGATCCGATGGTTTACCATGAGTACTCCAGCGAGTATGGCCAATACCTATTGTTCCTGGCAGTGACGTTGATTTTAGAATTTGAACTCTACCTTTCTTTTTGTTGAGATGAAGAGTTTGATTGTGGATAGTGCAAATACCGGCAGAATCATAACCCCTATATTCCAATCGTTCTAAGCCTTGGATGAGAATGTTGCTAGCTTCTTTTGATCCAATGTACCCTATTATGCCACACATAACGCTCAAAAGTGGATTTTAGTTTAAGAAGGTTATGGATTTGAAGCAGGTGTTAAGAAGAAGATTTTCTGCTTATTGGAAATGGGGTGAGTTTAAGACTCCGGACGAAGTCGGTAATTAATTTCCCCCATTTCTAATCCCAGAAATTCACCGATAAATATGAGGAGCGTAAAACCATGGACGAAGTCCGTGGTAGCTTCGAATGGTGAATTTCTGTTATTTGATTTAAAACTATAATACATTAACTTCATCAAAGCATCTGTTTACTTGCTCGAACCCTTCAATGTCATTAAAAATTGGTGCCATCCTTGATTCTTTTTGGGCTTCTCTGTAATTCTTCATCAAATTATTCCAAGCTCCACGTAGGGCTTTAAAATCTGTTTGATTCAAATCGTTGGTTAGAACAGCTTGCGCCACTTTAGTCATATAAGGTATAGCATCTATGAATACTCTAGTATGACCTAAGGCCGTTTTTCTATCAGCTAGATATAAAGACAAACAAGCGATCTCCCTCTTATTTTGCTGCGGATTTAATGCATCGATAGTAGATTGCAAAAAAGCATCATAATTTGAATTTGGCTCAGGTATTGCCTCTGGCTCAAAATCTGATTGACCATAGTTAGGAGAACTATAAAGTTCGGCTATCCTCATTGTAGTTTCTACTAAAACCCCTAAATCATGAGCGGTGATGTTTTTTGCAGCAGTATAATCAAATGCTGTTTTCAAATGAGGTGCGGCTGATCTAACATCATGTAGTTCCAAATATGATGCTCCTAGATGTAATGATAAAACTGCAACTCCGCGTTTATCTTGATCCGGATTTAAATGAGTCATAGCTTGTTCATAAGTAGCAGCAGCAGTAGTATAATCATTTCTGATAGCTGAAATTCTGCCTAAGACTAATATTGCATTAACAATACCATTTTCATCTTTTTGTCTTTGGAATATATCAAATGCAGATAATATTTCCATGTAAGCTTCATCAACTCTTCCAGCATCTTTCAATTGAACATATGCCGTACCTAAATGTAAAATAACCTGTCCGAAACGATTTTGTACTTCTTTATCCTCTGGTGTAGTGGCTAATAACTTTTCACCAATTTCTTTAGCTCGTTTGTAATAAACAATAGCAGAATTATTATCTATTTGTCCAGCATAAACTAATCCCCGTTGATCAAGTGCTTTAGCGTGAAGTAAGGTTTCATTTCCGGTATACGTTAACGCTTCATCCAAACAGAGGTGTGCTTTCAAGAACTCTTTTTTCCCTACTCTATATATATCGGCTTTATTGATCCATGCATTAGCAGCCTGTTCTTGATCGGGATTAGAGGCAAGAGCTGCTTCAAAATCTTGAAGAGCAAGATCATAATTGGCTTTATCTTTACCACCTAACATTCTTCTGGTGAAGCCACGTTCGTTGAATAATTGCGCACGAGGATCATAATTTGTATTTTCAATAGTTATTCCCAATAAGTCTGCACAATTAATTTGAGTATTACCCCCACCTAAATAAATATTTTTTATTTCTAATTTATTTGCTAAATCTAATAATTCCGAAAAGTAATTTCTCCAAGTTTTATCATCTGTGGCCTTTCTAACAACTCGTTCTATTTCTGCAAATCTTGCCGCATCGACTAAAGCAACAGTTAATTCCGCTTCCGCTTCAACATACTTTCCTGCCCTTTCCAAATCTTTTACTAGTCCTAAAATTGATTCCAAACTCATGTTTTTATTGTCACCATTATTTCTTTATAACCTTTGTGAAATATGAAATTATTCTAAACTCTCTATTGATAAGTAAATTTCACCATCTATCTCCTAGCTTCGCCAGTTTCTGGTTGAGTATAATAAACACAATCTGCTTTACCGATAGTGACGGTGGTAACTATTGCGAAGTGTCCCAGACAAGTATTGTTTATGATGTGACATTCTTCTTCGCTAAAAATGGTGCGGAGTCAGATCAGGCGATGTAAATTATATGGTATTTAGCGTCATTAAACAAGAATATTAAACAACTTCAAAAAGGGACACTTCACTTAACATGGCCATGAGGTTAGATACATTAGCCGATACCGTCCATAAAAAATGGTCGATCGTTTGTGCGGACAGAGAAGTTCTAATTTTTGATCAGATGCTTGTGATGCAATGTTTCACTCTAGTAGCGATCCATTAACTCCTTACTATCCAGATGAAAAAGGAGTTAGAAGTCAGTTAACTGGATCAAGTGAAGCATTAAAATATTTAAATGAAGTTTGTGGTAATATTAATAGTTTGCAAGATCCGCTTGAAGAAAGTATTAGTTATGTATTAAGGAATATCAAACGTAGTGGAGCTGTAATCGGAAAACATTTAACTCCAAGAGTTGCTGAGGACTATAGAAAAATTACTTTTGCAAACCAAATTCTTAATATGCAAGAAGCAGTAGATTATCTTTCAAAGCAAGTTGCTTTTCTTGAGGAATTGCCTACAGGAGTTAGAGGGACAAGTTTAGATTTATATAAAGAATTACAAGCGTCTGTAGGGTCAGGTATAGATAGATTAAGACCTGTTTTTGAATTATATAATCAATTAATTGTTCAAACATATGGAAAAGAACAACCTCCATTTAAAAAATGTGGTGAAGAACCAAACTTAGGAGATGATGCCCTAGTTGGCGGACTTCGTGCTATGCAAATTATTCAAAGACCAGCAATGCAGCATTATGTTGGAAATAGAGTTAAAGAAGTTGGTGCAGAACTAATGCAAGCATTACGTGAAGTTTCTACTCATCAAAGTAGAGACGGATTTTATTCAACAAGACCTGATTTAAAATAGTGATTAGATTTATATTTTATAATCCATTTTTGTCTTCTTAAATTTCAAGAAGTTCATCTGTTAATGCCTTTTTTATCACAATAAATAAAACATTTCACTTACGTACATCTTACCGCAACCTTTTTAAATAACCACCTTATTTTAGGTGTATTACCAATGAGTTTGTTGTGTACCAACAAAAAGTATACTAAAAGTGCGAAATATCTGAATAATTTGTTTGCACTTTTATATATATAAAATGGGTATTTGTGTTCGGTTATTTACCCATTTTAGTATATCAACAAAACGAGGTAGCAATCGAAATTGTTGCTTCTGTTTGATTCCTTTTTGTTGTGTGAAAGTATAATCGTATGAACATGCGATTCCGCACTCAATTCATTCGGCTAATAGATTATAAGTTATAATTAACTGTAATCCAGATAAGAAAATAAGAATATAATTAAAATAGACGAGGGGAATAAATTATGGCTAATGACGCAAAAGTGCTAGAAGCAGTGGAAGTTGCCAGAACATCCGGCAAGATTAGAAAAGGAGCAAATGAAGCAACTAAAGCAATCGAAAAAGGTATTGCTAAATTGGTAGTATACGCAGCAGACGTAACTCCCAAGGAAATTATAATGCACCTACCATTATTGTGCAAAGAAAAAAATATTCCTTGTTTTGAAATTGCCAAGAAAGATGACTTAGGCGCTGCAGCAGGATTACCTGTAGCAACTGCAGCAGTAGCTGTAGTGAAAGAAGGCGATGCCAAAGCAGCAATAGAATCTTTAGCAAAAGGAAATTAGGTGAAGATTCATGGCAAAAACTACAAAAACGGAGGAAAAAAGTCCTGTTAAACAGGAACAAACAGTTCCATCCGAAGGAGAAATTAAATTCACTCCTGGAATTCCAGCAGAAGTCAAAGAAATTGTGGCTCGAACTGGAAGCAGAGGAGAATTGACTCAAGTCATGTGCCAGATATTAGATGGATATGACAAAAACAAAGCTATCCGAAGAAACGTTAAAGGACCTGTACGTGTCGGAGATATCTTAATGCTCTTGGAAACGGAAATTGAAGCTCAACGCTTATCCGGTGGCCAACGGGGCAGAAAATAGAGGGGATGAATCATGCCTAAATGCTCATTTTGTGGAGAACAAATCGAACGAGGAACAGGAAAGATGTTTGTGTACGTTAGTGGAAAGATTGATTATTTCTGCACCAACAAATGTGAAAAGAATCTGTTCAAACTCAAGCACAAACCATTACAAACTAAATGGACTGCTAAATATCGGGAAGAACATGCTCGAATGGGTAATTCGGGTAATTCTACTGCTAAAGTAGCAAAGATTGCTAAAGCAGTTCCTGAGGCATAAGGAGTTTGAGGATGAAAGTAGAACGAACTTTGATTCTGGCTAAACAGGATGCAATCCATCGAGGATTAGTTGGCGAGATCATCCGTCGCTTCGAACAAAAAGGAATGCGTCTTGCAGCTGCCAAATTGGTTATTCCTAATGTTGAAATTTTAGAAAAGCATTATACTAAAGATGAAGCTATGCAAACCGAAACTGGTGTAAGAACCATTGAATCAATGAAAGCACAAGGAAAACCAATAACTGAAACTCCTTTACAGATAGGTAATCGTATCCGTCAATGGAACATTGATGCTTTGAAAAATAAACCAGTGTTAGCTATGATCTTTGAAGGATTCCATGTAGTTGAAATTGGAAGAAAAATAGTTGGTCATACTGAACCTCGACAAGCACTTCCTGGAACTATCCGAGGAGATTTCTCTGCAGAATCATATGCACTTGCTGATTTTAAACAGAGAACTATCATTAACTTGGTACATGCATCGGGAAAACCATTGGAAGCAGAGAGAGAAATTGAAGTATGGTTCAAACCTCATGAAGTGGTGGATTATAAGAAGAAAGATTTTGATATGATCCATTCTTTTGATTAAAATGAAACTAATAGTCTTAGGAGCACCGGGAGTTGGAAAAGGAACGTATACTCAAGCTTTAGTTAAAGAGATGAATATTCCTCAGATATCTACTGGAGATATTTTCCGTGAGAATATCAAGAATAAGACTGCGCTAGGACAGCAAGTAGAACATGTTATTTCCAGCGGAAAATTAGTTGCAGACGAAATAGTGATTGGTGTGGTTAAAGATCGCTTAATTAAACCAGATTGTGAAGATGGTTTTGTTTTGGATGGTTTTCCTCGAAACTTGTTTCAAGCACAAGCTTTAGAGAATATAACTCCCGTTGACTTAGTGATTTACTTTAGGGCTGATCCTGAGGTTGTTGTTCAAAGAATTAGTGGGAGAATCACGTGCAAGTCCTGTAAAAAGATTTACCATAAAATAAATCTACCTCCAAAAGTAGAGGGAGTATGTGATGTTTGTGGGGGAGAAATTTTCCAACGTCCGGATGATGTTCCAGAAACGGTACGAAAACGTTTGATTACATACGAACAGGTAACTGCCCCATTAATAGATTATTACGCTAAAAAACAAATACTCAAAGAAGTCGTAATCAATGAAGATTTTGGATCGTATAAAGAACTTATTATGACCAGAATATTTAAAGCAATAAATGAACATTAGATATCAGCTGGAAAAATTAACCTTACAAACATTATTAGATAATAACAATAATAAAAAATAAAAAACACCGAGGTACATTACAATGGCAAGCGAGAAAATAGTTGATAAAGTATTGAGGATTACTCAAAATCCCCAGTTTATTAGAAATATATGTACCAGCGCACATATTCATCACGGCAAAACTGCTTTTACTGATAATCTATTAGCTGCCGCAGGTATGATGTCCTCAAAAGCAGCAGGAGATTTGGAAGAAGGTATGACCACCTGGCAGCACAAGGACGAGCAGGAAAGGTTAATGACAGTAGATGCCGCAAATGTATCTATGGTTCACAATTTTGGTGGTAATGAATTCTTAATCAATCTTATCGATACACCTGGTCACGTTGATTTTGGTGGTAATGTAACCAGAGCTATGAGAGCAATCGATGGAACGGTGGTTCTTATCTGTGCAGTTGAAGGTATTATGCCTCAGACTGAAACGGTAGTTCGTCAAGCTGTTCGTGAAAGAGTAAAACCAGTATTGTTCATCAACAAAGTTGATCGCTTAGTGAAAGAATTAAAATTAAATCCAGATCAGATCGCTCAAAGAATCTTAGCGTTGGTAGTTCAATTCAACAATCTAATTGAAAATATAGCTGAACAACAATACAAAGAATCATGGAAAGTAGATGTACAAGCAGGAAGCGTAGCTTTTGGATCAGCACGAGAAAATTGGGCTTTATCTTTTCCTTACATGCAGAAAAAGAGTATTAAGTTTGGCGATATCCTAAAAATCTATGAAATGGAAGGAGAAGAGAGAAAAAAATGGGTTTGGGATAATGCACCTTTGAACGAAGTTATTTTGGATATGGTTATCAAACACTTACCCGATCCTTTGGATGCTCAAAAATATCGTATCCCTAAAATGTGGCACGGCGATTTTGAGTCGGAATTAGGAAAAGATTTGATAAACTGTAATCCTAATGGAAAATTAGCTTTTGTTATAACTAGAATAGTAGTTGATCCTAAGTCTGGAAAAGATATTTCGGCCGGAAGGTTATTTAGTGGTACTATGAAAAGTGGTATGGAAGTATACTTGAATAATGCCAAAGTAACTCAACGAGTTCAAAATGTTTACATTTATAATGGTATTAAACCAGAGATTATAGAATCCATTCCAGCAGGAAATGTTTTAGCTATTTCGGGAGTAGTTGGATTTGCTGGTGAAACTATTACTTTGGAATCAGAACATCCATTTGAAGAGTTGAAACACATTTTTGAACCGGTTATTACCAAAGCAATCGAACCAAAGAAACAGGGGGACTTGCCTAAACTGATTGAAGTATTGCGTAAAGTAGGGAGGGAAGATCCTTCGGTTAAAATTGAAATTAATGAAGAAACAGGACAGAACTTGATTAGTGGTATGGGTGAATTACATCTAGAAATTATAGAAAATAGAATTGTTACTGAAAAAGGAGTAGAAGTTAAAACCTCTCCTCCTATCGTAGTTTTCCGTGAAACTATAACCAAACCCAGTCCTGAAATTGAAGGAAAATCACCTAATAAACACAATAAATTGTACTTTAAGGTTCAGCCGCTTGACCCCATCATTGCGGAAGGAATTAAATCTGGAACTATTCCTGCTGGAAGATACAAGAAGAAAGATGATCAAGTAGTAAGTTACTTGCGTGAAAATTGCGACTGGGATGCTAAAACTGCCACTCAAGTTAAAGCTTGTTTCAATGGCAATATTTTCATGGATGAAACGAGGGGTATAGTTTACATTAACGAAATTTTGGAATTAGTTTTGGATATGTTTGAAGATGTAATGAAAGCAGGCCCTTTGGCTAAAGAACCATGTACAAATATTATGGTAAGTTTAACCGATTGTAGTTTGCACGAGGATGCAATTCATCGAGGTCCAGCCCAGATGTACCCTGCTGTACGAGAAGGTATCAGAGGAGCTTTGATGCAAGCAGGTCCAGTTATGTTTGAACCATTGCAAATCATGCGAATTGAAATACCTCATGATTATGTGGGAGCAATTACGAAACTGGTAACTTCCAAGCGTGGACAACTCTTAGATATGACTCAAGAAGGAGATTTAACCATTGTTAAAGCTCGAATGCCAGTATACGAATTATTGGGATGGAGTTCAGACTTGAGATCGGCAACGGAAGGACGAGGTAGTTCCTCTTTAGTTGATCAGATGTTTGAGAAGATGCCCTACGAATTGCAGGAAAAGGTTCGAGCTCAAATTATTCAAAGAAAAGGATTGAGTGCGGGATCTTTAGGAGCATAAAGCTTCTTTTGTTTCTTTTAGTAACCGGTTCTAGTGAAAATATCTCTTGCTGTTCTTTCCATCTGTTCTCTTTGTTCTAACCCAAGTTTGACAGATAGATAGAAAAACGTTCTTAGATTGTTTGAATTTTGCATGAAACAAACAAAACTAAGA